>Ga0207048_10046_pt2 | contig 40099 bp, 33 predicted proteins | sample Alteio_BWMinCont_65_FD_153301 | JGI IMG/M metagenome (GOLD analysis project Ga0207048, IMG submission 153301) | Enriched cells from forest soil in Barre Woods Harvard Forest LTER site, Petersham, Massachusetts, United States -... | ecosystem: Environmental > Terrestrial > Soil > Temperate forest >...
GATCCGCAACTCGTTTGCTATTCCTGGATGACGGGAATCTCTCAAGTCGCTCAGGTTGTTTTCGTTCGCAAGCGATTGGTTGAGATTCAATACTTACGAACCACAATCACCGATGAACAGCGTCGCGAGTTCGGCCAGTTGGCAGAGGATACGATTGGGCGAATCGAGTCCGCCCACTTCCTGCCTCATAGCGGGGTTCGCTTCCCGCAAAATCCCTGTAGCAACTGCCCTTACATCGGGCTTTGCCTCAGGAACCCGCAGACGGTCGACACCCGTCTTGTTCGACGCCCCGGAGCAGAAAACCTTGGTTGGCTTGACGAGCTTGCTTACTAGGAACGCGCCCCTGTTGCCCAAGCTCAATCGTCGACGAGCGATGTTCGTGCTTACCAAGATCGATGAGATCTTGGCCTGGGAAAAACAGAAGGAAGCGGAGCGGGATACCCGCTTCGTTGAACTCGGACGTTACTTGTGTGAAGTTCGCGCAGGACAGTACTGGCGGGTGGAGAATGTGAAGTCCTTCGATGAATTCCTGGAAAGACGGTTTCCGGAGTCGAGGAGAAAGGCGTATTACCTCATGTCCATCCATGAGCACCTGCCACCACAGGCAAGACGGGAGCTCAAGGAAGTGGGCTGGACGAAAGGACTGGAATTGGCGAAGATCGCGAGAAGAGACAGTCAGAACTTCGATTGTGCAACCTGGTTGCACAAAGCCCGGGAGATGCCCAAGGAACAGTTTAAGCAGGAGGTCGAGAAGGAGCTAACCGGGCGGGAAACTGAACCGTGGGAGATTATCTACTTCAAGTTGTATAAGAGCCAGCTCCCGGTGGTCGAGCAGGCGATCGAGACCGCAGCACTGATGTTGGGATCGGACAAATCCCGCGGCTATTGCCTAGAGATGATTTGCGCAGATTTCCTGGCGGGAGCGAATCTGGAGAATGAAAACCCTGAGGTCCTCTTGCAGTCGGCTTTGCGGTTCTTCAAGTTCCTCCCCGGGGAAGAGAGACAGAAATTTCTGCACCACGTGAATGAGAAGGCGTCATGAATTGGCTCCGACCAAAACAGCCTCGCCTACGGCTTGATTCCAAGAATTGCGAACAGCTCCGCAACGCCGTACTACGGCGTGATGGCTGGAGATGTCAGTTGTGCGGCACCAGGTCGGGTCTCGAGGTCCATCACAAAGAGTTTCGCAGCCACTCCGGCGATGATTCGGAAGAAAATCTGATTACACTTTGTACGAGTTGCCATGATGCTGTACATCAGTGCTGAAGACTTGGATTCGCCCCTCTGCGGGCCTAAGGCGGGTAGGTTTCTTCGGCGTAAAGCGATTCCTCCGGGGATGTTAGCGCCGGGCAAACTTCACGTATCCTCGAGAAAGAAAACTCCTGCTTGGTCTCGGCGTCCTACTACGCCGAGTGATACTGAACGATAGTGACTTCGCGCGAATATATATTCGCGATTAAGTGCACTATCAGGTTCGGGACGCCGATTAGGTTAGGAAGGGTGATTCTGGTCGTTGCCAAGCTCGAACGAAGCGTGGCAACCCTTGCGGGTTGCCGCGGATCCGATCTTTCTACTGCCCCACGGGCTTGTTCAATGGGATATCGGTTGACACGCCCCATTGTTTCGCTGGAAGCATTTGCTGGTTGTGACTTTGTATGACATACCAGACTCCAGTTGACGGACGCCACACCGCTACGTCCGCTTTGAGATCGCCATCGTAGTCTCGGGGCACCGGAATATCTCCGGTTGTTCCCCACGCTTTCGGATAAGGAACCTTGGTGCTGCTCGGAATGATATACCAGATCGCCTGAGTGCCAGGCCGCCACACGGCGACGTCAGTCTTGCCGTCACCGTCGTAGTCGGCGGGAACAGGTTTGTCGGTAGACGCGCCCCACTGATACGAGACCATCTTGTTGTTGCTGCTCTGAAGGATGTACCAGGTCCCGTTCGAAGGTCGCCATACTGCGATGTCCGTCTTGCCATCGCCGTCGTAATCGCCTGGTACGGGCACATCACCCTGTGTTCCAAACTGCACTCTATACGACTTGCCGGTAGTGCTTGGAAGGATGTACCAGGTCCCGTTCGAAGGTCGCCACACCGCGACGTCCGTCCTGCCATCGCCGTCGTAATCGCCCGGCAGGGGCACGTCACCCTGGGTTCCAAACTGCACTCCGTACGACTTCCCGGTGCTGCTTGGAATGATGTACCAGTTCCCGCTCGAGGGCCGGAACACGGCGATGTCAGTCTTACCGTCGCCATCGTAATCGCCGATGACTGGGGTATCAGTGCTGAGGCCCCAGTCTAAGCTCAGGAAGTTGCTGCCCGAGGTATCGATGTTGTACCAGGTTACATTGGAAGGCCGCCACACGGCAAAGTCGGCCGTCCCTTCGCCAAAATAGTCAACTTGTTTGGCGAGAGATGCGTAAACCAACCATGGGCTGGTTTGGTTGATGAGCACCCCTACCGTCCCCGAGGCTTGGCCACAATTAGAGCTGTGGCAGTTAGCCGCTACGATATCCGGCCTCCCGTCCGCGTTCACATCTCCCACGGCCACGCCGAACGGAGCGTTTCCTCCGGAGCCAGAAAGGACTGCCGCCTGGAACGTTCCGTCGCCGTTGCCCAACAGAACTCCTACACCACCGGCCAGAGCTCCAACGCAGGTGCTGGCATTACCCGAGCAGTTCGTTACCACGAGGTCAAGCTTGCCATCCCCGTTCACGTCCGCCACCGCCACAGAGGTAGCGCCAAATGCACCCGAGGGGTAAGCGACCGCGGTCTGGAGGGTTCCGTCGCCGTTGCCCAGCAGAACACCTACATTGCCGTTATCGACGGTCGTGCTGGTGCTGCTGTTCGCTACTACGACGTCAAGCTTGCCATCCCGATTCACATCCGCAATTGCGACACCGTCGGAATGAAGCCCGGCCGAATCGTAGGTCACCGCCGTTCGGAAGGTTCCATCGCCGTTGCCCAACAGCACGCCCACATCGCTGCTGGTGCAGGTGCCATCAGCGCACTTGTTCGCCACCACCACGTCTAAATGACCATTTCCCAAATTTCCTACCGCCACCGCAAGCGCGATCTGCCCACCCGAGCTGTAGGTCGTTTCCGCCTTGAAGGTTCCGTCCCCGTTGTTGATCAGCACACCCACTAAACCAGCTCTGTTCAAGGTAGTCGCTACGATCAGATCGGGCCTCCCGTCGCCGTTGACATCCGCTACAGCTACTGCAGTGGCCGTTCCACTCAAGGCATAAGTAACGGCCGTCTGGAAGGTTCCGTCACCGTTACCCAACAGCACGCCCAGATTGCCGCCGGTGCAGGCGCCATCGGCGCAATTGTTTGCCACTATCAGGTCAGGCTTGCCGTCCCCGTTCACGTCCGCTACTGCGATCGAGTCGGCATAAAGCCCGCCCGAGGCGTACACTGCTACCGTTCCGAAGGTTCCGTCACCATTACCCAACAGCACTCCGACATTAGTCCCGGCAGTGGTGCAGCTGGTATTCGTGCACCAGTTCGCTACCGCTAAGTCCGGCTTGCCATCTCCGTTTACATCGCCTAAAGCTACCGCATTGGCACCATTCCCGCCCGAGCCGTAAGATACCGCGTTAGCAAAGCCCGGCGCTAGCATGTGATTTGACGTGCGCTCAAATGCTGCCGTTGGGGGGCCGACGAGAGAAGTGGCACCTGACTGCGCCAGTAGCTGCACGCTGAAGAGGCATAACAAAAAGCAAACCAAGGAAAACACGCAAAGACGGGACGTCATGTACAACCTCCAGGGATTCACTTCGGATTCACTTGCAAAACCATATCTTGAAGAAATGTGAAATCTGGGGAGGACCGAGATTACATCTCACCAAGGAAAGAACTGTCTCCCCACCGCGGACCAGTTGGAAGATCCGATGCTGCATTCTAACCAGACGGGATGTTTTGTCAAGCTTTTTCGAGCACCACCCAATTCTCAGCACTGACCCATAACCCGCTACCGGCGCGGCATTTGACGTGTCCGGCCTCCCCGGAGGCAAAGCAAAACCCGACCTCGGGTGATTCTGAATTGCGTTTTGGCCCAAATTGTTCAGACCAACTGTTCTTTCCGGCAGTCGTTCACTCACGTTTCCCCGGAAACGCGGACACTAAGATGCCTGTGCAGTGGGAACGTTGCCTTGGTATAAGAGGACTGGTTTCGTCAATACGCGTAGGTTGACATGATCTGGCCTCGGCGGCCCGCGAAACAGTCGGATTCACCTTAGGACAACTGTGGATTGCGTTGAGACTGGCCAGACCCCCCACGGCCCTCGTCTCGATGTGTTGCCCCGCAATGGACGTACTTCCCCTTTGAGGCTGGACGAGCTCCGTTCGTAAGCGGCAAAGTTGCAATCTCTTGACAATTGCGTGACATCCTGCCCCGCGACGTTCGCCCAAACTACTAAGACACGTTGACTCAAGCTCGTTCCCCGAGATGGGGTCTCGGGATTGACTGACACAAGAAAGGACAGCGAATGGCTGACGTCCCACCGCACGTGGCAGCTGCGCTGGTTGCGCTGAACCTTCGCAGCCCTAACCCAAGAGGGTTGCGCATTCTGACCGACTCCGAGTGGCAAGACTTTTTGCCACTTTGCGATATGATGCATTTGACCATCCCCCTGCGACGAGCATGTAATACTGATCTTCCGAACTGGGTCCGATCGCGCATCGATAAGAATATCCGCGACAACTCAAAACGATTCGAGCGCATCAAGACAGCATACTTGGAACTGGCGGACGTGCTAAAGGACCGGGGTGTTGAACACCTTGTCCTTAAGGGGTTTTCCCAGAGTCCGGATTTCGTAGAGGATCCGCGGCTCCGCATGCAATCCGACATCGATCTTTATTGCCCCCCGGAATCGATCTTCCAGGCGCGCGATGCGCTCGCGAAGATAGGCTATGAGCCCGACCAGGGGCTAGAACACCAACCCAACGACCATCTACCTACAATGATGCGAAAATCACTCTGGGAATGGCGAGGAAATGCCTTTGACCCGGGGATGCCTGTATCGGTGGAGCTCCACTTTCGATTCTGGAATGGGGCCACGACGCACCTGCATCCCCGAGGGATGGATCAGTTCTGGGTGCGACGCATCGCGCGGCGTGTTGATAGCGTAAACTTTCCAGGTCTCAGCCGAGTGGATAGCCTTGGTTACGCGGCCCTCCATGTGTTTCATCATCTGCAGGTTGGTGGGCTGATTCCCTATCATGTATATGAACTGGCTTACTTTCTGAATACTAATGCGGACAATGGGCCCTTTTGGAAAGAATGGCACGACCTCCACGATGATTCCCTGCGGCGTCTCCAAGCAGTTTGCTTCCGCCTGGCTGCGATTTGGTTTGGGTGCTGCCTGTCGCAGGAGGTAGAGAGAGAGATCAATCGTCTACCCGAGGCGGTTCGGCGATGGTTTCTCAGGTACTCGGATTCTCCCCTGAGCTCACTAATACACCCGAACAAAGATGTGTTGTGGCTGCACCTGAGTATGCTCGAATCCGCTAAGGATAGATTCTTGGTTTTCTGTGACAGCCTGGTGCCAATGCGGGTGCCTCCCGCGAGAGCCGTCCAGCGCTGGTCTCTGCGCATATACGCCAGGTTCTTGAAACACGCTGCTTCCCGGTTGAGTTATCATGTGCGCATTATCCCCCGGACGCTCCGGGCAGGCGTTCAGTGGTGGAGGTCCACGGCGCCTCCTGTGAAAACCGATACAAAGTGAACCGTCGCAGTAATTCGCCTACCATAACGATTCAAAGGAAGCAATGCTGAGGTAAAATGGTGATGGCCGCGTGTGTGAACGTTAGCGCGGAATGCAGAGGACCTGGCATTCAATTCGCGTCCCGCGACTTGGGGTTGCGGGGTCTGTCGGGATGACTAGCCACTCAGGGGCACACTTGACAACGTGCCGCCCAGGGCTTCGCGTCTTAAGCTCCGCAATTGGCGTTCTGTTGCAGGAGGAGTTATGAGGTTGCTCCGGTTTTCTTCAGCTCTTCTCCCTCTTCTCTCCGGATTCATAATTCTTTCCTGTGGGAAAATGAACTCCCCTTCGCCTACAAATAGTACCCCTTCCGGCGGAGCGAGTTCCCAGGTTCTATACGTGATTGACAAAGGCGCTGTTTCAACTTATGCCGTTGATAAAAACGCTTTGACGTTCACTTTGTTGGGGCAGCCTGTCAATTTAATTCCAACCGGTTCCCTGCTTCAGTTCGTGCCTGCCCCCGACGATAACTTTCTGTACGGGTTGTGGTCCGATTCCGCAAACCAACAACATATTTCTGTATACGGAACCGACACTTCAGGTATTCCGCAGACACCCGCGGTGCAGACAGTTGATGCGCCTTCGCTTTATCAATTCAACATCCACCGGAGCGCACGCTTCGTCTATATGATGCAAGTAAGCGCCGTCGGTACGGGATATATCTCGACGGTGCGATTGTTTTACGTCAATTCTGCGGACGGCAAGTTGCATGAAGATCCAACGATCCAAGGCAGCTATGGCCCCTATGATGTTTTGCCGGCTTCGCTTTACGGCTTCAGCGCCGATGGAACTAAAATTTATCTGAGTCGGCAAAATTCGGGGGGGCCGTTCTATGACCAGCGCTCCCTCAACACACAGAGCGGGACTGTTGGTCCGGACGTTGTCCTTTTTCAACCGGCCGATGGTTGGATAAATTCGGACATGCTTGTGATCGGCACCCAGGTGATGGTCGACGAGCACCGTGCGGCCGGATCGACAGGCTACATCGATGTTTTGCCGCTTGTACCCAGACCCCGACATCACTTGTTTCGCTGCTCGGCTGCTATGCTCCCTGCTTGCGAGACCGCGACCAACGTTCAGATCGACCCAAGCGGCCAATATCTATTTTTGACCGACCCGCAGACACAACGGGTTCAGGTGACAAGGATCCGTCTTAAGGCGAAGAAGGTCGAAGATACAGGGAACGCCCTTCCGATGACCGCAGAAACCCCAGGGTTCGCCTTTAGTCCAGACGGCACATTGGTGTATGCAGTACTCGCTAGCGATTCAAGTGTGCATGTGTATTCGTTTAATCCGACATCGGGGCAACTTACGGGGGGGGAGACTCCGCTGCCGATCGGCGGCAGTTACGGCTTTTGTCCTGCGTTCCGACCATGACGCCGCCCCGTCCTTCCTGCGTGCTGCATCCTTGTATGTAACTTCGCGCTTGGTGTTCATGAAATCGGCGACACATTAAACTGTTGACTACTCTTCGGTGTCGTGTATTATTTCCGAACTGGGCCGAAGGCAGCGGTGCAACACAAAGGATTATCATGTGATTTTGTGACGACTCCACCTAAACGAGGAGGAATGCTTTGAAGATCCGACGCATTGGTGTGTGGTTCGCTTTTTTTTCAGGCGCTCTGTTAACTCTTGTAACCGTGGGATGCGGCACCGGATCACCCAGCACTCCCCAAAGCTCAATCAGTGCAACCCAAAACCCGCTGGTCGCCCAGTACAATTTGACGCTGCCGTGGCAAAACTCGGGCGCGTGGGTCGAGTTCGGGCCTGACACCACTTACGGCAGGCAGACGTCGATGACAGCGGGCTCTAACCAACAAACCGTTACTATCCTGGTGGCGGGAATGAAACCCAGCACTACCTACCATATGCGGGCCCATGTCAACTGGTACGGCGGCGGATCCTGGGTGGATCAGGACCAGACGTTTACCACCGCTTCCCTATCCTCGGTCGGGCTGGTTGCGCCACAGATCAAGATCACCCGACCAAGCCAAGGTCTTTCACCCAATCCGGGGGTCGAATTGATCGATGGCCTTATACTGGGGCCTCCCAACCGAAGCTTGCTAACCACTTTCGTGACCGATCTGCAGGGGAATGTTATCTGGTACTACCCTGCCAGCGCGTTGGAGGGTTACAAGTTCATGCCGAATGGATATGTGATAGCAAATTTGGGCTCTGATTTACGCGAGTTCGACTTGGCTGGGAATACTATTAACGATGTCTCGGTCAGTCAGGTGAACCAGTCACTTCGAAGCAAGGGGTACCCCTACCAAATTACCGGGTTTCATCACGATCTCCTTCTACTGCCGAATGGCCATTGGATCGGGTTAGGCAATGTTTTGAAGGCATTTACGAATCTACCGGGTTACCCAGGAGTGACCAACGTTCTCTCAGATGTTTTGGTTGACGTCGATCCCAATGGCAATGTGGGTTGGGCCTGGTCGGCCTTCGACCACCTGGATATTAACCGCCAGCCTATGGGCCTGTTGCCGTTTACGGCCGGAACAGTAACCGGAGCCGACTGGACTCACAGCAATGCGCTACAGTATACCGCCGACGGAAATCTTCTCTTGTCCATGCGCGCTCAATTCTGGATTCTCAAGATTGACTATCAGAATGGTGCAGGATCGGGAGACATCCTCTGGCACCTTGGCTACCAAGGGGATTTCGCACTTTCCGGAGGGGATCCCACAGACTGGTTTTATGCCCAGCACGATCCCGTTATCATCAATGACAATGGCTCGCAGATGACCTTGTCAATTTGGGACAACGGAAACCTCCGGGTTAACCCCGACGGCACGAACTGTAATCAATATCAATATACTGAACCCCTTAGCTGTTACAGTCGGCCAACCATCTTCCAGATAGACCAGAATACCAAGACTGCTAACCTCGTGTGGCAAGACCTCCCCAACTTGTACTCCTTCTGGGGAGGTGCTACGGAGGTCCTGAATAACGGAGACGTCGAATTCGATTTGACCGATCCGTTCGACGGACCCCAATCGCGAGTGTTAGAAGTAACACAAACTGGCAATCCAGAAACAGTGTGGCAACTGGATCTCACGGGAGAGAATGCTTATCGCGCATTCCGCATCCCAAGCCTCTATCCGGGGGTCTCGTGGCAGCAATAGGTACGCCTCGTGGTACTGTCCTCACAAGTGAGCACACTGCGCCCTACTGGACTGGCACTGCCCTCCAGGCGCTTGCAGGACCGCATACATAGAGAACCGTACCGGTGGTGGTAGCGCTAGTATTCGTATACAGCGATCCTACGGCACAAGCGCCTCTTGGCTCGCCCGCTCCTGAAGTCCACTTTGCCGTGCCCGTCGAGAACTGTTCCGCATACACTGTGTTCCAGCGCTGGTTCGCCGCGCCTAAGTTTGCACTGTCATCACTCGATGGCATAAAACGCTTGTTCCGCAGGTCCAGCGTGAACGTGTCGATCGGACCAGCGTCGGTTCGCACCATGTGGAGCGTGCCATCGCTCAGTGGAATCCACTCGAACGATCCACCGGGGGTCTGGTACACGATGCCGTTATATGGATACCGTGTGGCAGAAGTTGGAAGACTAGTCACAGGCAGGATAATTCCCTGCATTAGCTGACGAATCTGATAGTTCACTGCGTTCTCTGCTGAAAAGTTATTCGGGGAATGCCAGAATCCGGTGTTGTCGTTTATTACGTCGAAGATAATATCCTGGACCGAAAATGGGCTGCCGGCATTGCTGATTTTTTCTGCGGTGCCGCAGGCGCACCCGGACTGCTGCTCAATCTCTCCAAAAACGTAGATGTTCTCAATGTACGGGGTTGTACCAGTTCCGGTCTGGTTCATATAAAAGCCGGCATTGCCTCCTGGCGCTGTTCCACCAGCCCACAGATTTGTAAAAACAAAATCTGCAATGGTTTGATAAACGCCGGTTCCAGTGGTAAGTGCAAACCCGTTCACGCCAGAGAACTGCTTTTTCCCATCGGCAACAGTTCCGACAGCGGCCTTGCACCTGTCGCAAGTCCAACGGTCGAAATCGGAGAAGCCAGAGCCAGGGACGGTGGTCCAGTTGAATCCATTGTTCCCTGCCGCTTGTACAAAAACGTTGTCGAGTCGGTTGTCATAGGACCAACCGTTCGCCGTGTTCTCAAATTCCATTCCGTTCACGCCCGGGTTGTAGCAATTAACGTCGTGAATCCAGGAGTGATTGATGGCGTAGCCGACGATGCAGTAGCGGCCGGTGTAGCGGGCTGGATTGGTTTGCGCGAAGTCGATCGTGAAATCGCCCACCTCAAAACCGCCAATCCCGGCATATGGGGTGGCATTTGGGTTAACAGCGATCATGTCGGTGGTCGATGTGATGCCAGGGCCCATGCGCAGAATGGTTCCCGTTTGGGTGCTGGGCGCGAAACTGCCGATCGTAACTCCGAGCGTACCGCCGAGCAGTTTTGCTCCCTGTCCTGTCAATTTCCAGCAGGGCGCAGAAGCCACGGTGCAGGTGAAGGTAACGCTTGGGCTGAGTTGGACGAGTGTGTTTGCGGGAATCGTGACCGTCCTGCTAATCGTCTGCGCGCCGGCAATCGCGCGCACATCCACAATTCCACCCTTTCCATTTAATGCGCTAATGGCGGCATTAATCTGCTCGTCAGCGGTTGCTCCGGAAAAACTCTCGGCATTCTGAATGCTGCTGCGCGCCTGTCCGGCGGACGGATTACGGTTTGTGCTCTGGGCAAGCGCAAATTGTCCCAGCAACACGACAGTACTCAAAAGACCGGCTCTGGCGGCCTTCCAACCAAGATTCGGGTTTGACATAGCTTCCAATTTTAACGATTCTTTTCGACGGAGTTCTATTTAAATCGTTTGCAGTTTCCTTCTCGATCAACATCATTGTTGGCAAAGCTCCTCAGGTAGATTTGGCTGCGCCCCCAGTACGGTAAGCTTGCATAGCTCCGTGTCGGCCGACCGGCTCAGTGGGCCTTGGCGAGAATCTGCCTTTTCCTTGCCTATTGCGGCTTTCCGTGATAAAGGTCGGGTGTTCCTTTCAGCCTCCAGTGAGGGGCGAGTACAGGCGTGGTGTTCCCAATGGCCAGACTTAATGCATGGAAATGGGCCGGCGTTATTGCTCTACTCTGGGCGGCGAGCATGACTGCCGCCGGTGCACAAACCTTCAAAACTCTGTTGAGTTTCGGTTCGTCGAGCGGTCGAGATCCGGAGGGGTCCCTTGTTCAGGGTTCTGATGGAAACTTCTATGGAACAACTTACCAGGGAGTTGGATTGAACGATGGCACCGTGTTCAAGGTCACGCCAGATGGAGTGCTAACGACGCTGCGCAGCTTCCACGGCAATGACGGTTATGGTCCCGTGGCAGGGCTCGTGCAAGGCACAAACGGCAGCTTCTATGGGACCACTGTCGGAGGGGGTGCCAACGGCGGGGCACAGTTTTCAAGATCACTCCTGCCGGCAAGCTAACGCTGCTTCACACCTTCTGCACAGCACAGGCCAACTGTCCCGATGGCGCGTCCCCCTACGCAGGCTTGGTTCAAGGCACAGACGGGAACCTATATGGGACTGCCTACTATGGCGGGGTCAACTGCACCACCCATGCCGGCTGTGGTGCGATCTTCAAAATTACCCCAACCGGCAAATTTACGAGGCTTTATAGTTTTTGTAGCTTGACCAACTGCGCGGACGGCGCCAACCCCTACGGGGGGCTGGTGCAAGGGACGGATGGGAACTTCTATGGGACGGCCAGCAGCGGCGGGGTGGGCCGCAACTGTCTTGCGAACCACGCTTGCGGCACGATCTTCAAAATCACTCCAAAGGGCAGGCTGACCACGCTTTACAGCTTTTGCACAGCGGTTAACTGTACCGACGGCGAAGACGCGTCCGCGGGGCTGGTTCAAGCGGTTGACGGCAACTTCTACGGAACTACTTATGCAGGCGGTATCCCCAGTGGATGCAATTCCTTTTGGTACGGTCTTCAGAATCACTCCAAAGGGTAAGCTGACCACGCTTTACAATTTTTGCGGAGACACAAACTGCTCCGATGGCAACGAGGTTCTGGCAGGGCTGGTTCAGGGCACCGACGGGAATTTTTACGGGACCACGTACAGTGGCGGAATCGGATGGCATTTACGGCTGTGGCACGGTTTTCAAAATCACTCCAACCGGAGCGCTGACCACGCTTTACAGCTTCTGCCCCGGAGGGTATCCGTGCATCGACGGCGCGGACCCGTACGCCGGGCTCTTGCAAGGCACCGACGGGACCTTCTATGGGACAACATTGTCTGATGGCACCAACGGCGAGGGCACGGTCTTCAGCCTGTCTGTCGGCCTTGGCCCGTTTGTTGAAACGCGCCCTACCTCCGGCAAAGTGGCAGCCAAGGTCATTGTCCTCGGAACGAATCTGGTCGGCACAACCGGCGTCAGCTTTAACGGCACCGCGGCGGCGTTCACGGTGGTTTCGAAATCAGAAATAAAAACTACGGTTCCAGCGGGAGCAAACACAGGCTATGTCAAGGTGACCACCCCCGGGGGTACGCTAACCAGCAACGTCCCATTTCGCGTCATCCCCTGATGATCTGCGCCGTTTACGGAATGCGAGCATTGTTATGGGCAGTATGTGGCGCTCGAAGTGGCAGCGGGAACAGTTGGGGCGATGGGAGGAGGCAGTAACGAGGGCGGATCAGTACGCTAGCAAGAAACTAGTGTGCTCTTCGTGGCGGGAGGCGAACAAAAAGGCAGGCGGGAGGAAGCAGCAGCTTTCTAGCGGATTTGGGAGCTCACTTGCTCGAGACTGCGGGTTGATGCAACCCTGGCCACGTCTCCTGAGCTATTTTGTAGTTTTCGATGGTTCCGATATCGATTAAATAGTCGTCTATCGGAAACGCCACCATGCGGCCGCAAAGCCGCGGCAGCACGTGAAAACCAATGTCAGCCGGTACCTGATCCGGGATTGTATCAAGTAGTTCCGGCGTGCCGATCATCAAACCAGAAAAAGCAAGGTTGCCATTGGGGTGTTCGGGTTTTTCAATGAACTTGCGGATGATTCCATCCGCGCCGACGGTTGCGATCCCACAGCGGCTTGGATCCGGAACTCGGTAAAGCCCAAGTGTTGCAACTGGCTTGTGCCTCGAGTGAACAGTTTTCATGGCCTCTAAATCGACACAGTTCAGAACATCCGCATAGAAAACCCAGAAGCATTCCTCACCAGCCACCCATTCCCGGTTAGCGCGAAGAGTCCTTGCACTGCCCAGCAACTCTGGCTCTTCTGAAATGTGAACCCGAATCCCGATGGCGTTTTCCTGGAGGAACTGGCGAACGACCTTAACGTGCGCGTGAAGGTTTATCAGAACCTCGCCAATTCCAAAGTTCCTGCAGGTCTGGAGCCAGATCTGCAGCATTGGAACACCGCGGATAGGCAGTAAACATTTCGGAATCTCGTCTGTCAGAGGCCGCAGGCGTGTTCCGTTCCCGGCGGCGAGCAAAAACGCCTTCAAAATGCCTCCATGTGGAATTAGAAATTCTCTCTATTTATGATTTATGCAGCTGGATTTCGCGGCGTAAACACCCAGACAGAGCCACCCCGATGATCGCCGTCGATAAACGGATCGTTTACCACAGCCTGCGCGCCCTGCATATCGAAGGCAAAAGCCATCTCCGGTACACCTTCGGCCTTCAACGCTTCCCGGACCGCAGCCTGATACGCAGGCTCGCAATAGAACAACAGGAACCCACCACCTCCTGCGCCTGTGATTTTTCCACCCAACGCACCGTGTTGCTCGGCAAGGGAGAGGAGTTGCTCGATTCGCGGCGTGGAGACCTTCCTCGAAAAGCGTCTCTTAGATTCCCAGCCATCATGCAGGAGTTTGCCAAATTTGTGCAACTCCCCCGCCTGCAACGCCTGGCGCATCCGGACCGACAGAACCTTCACCTCGTGCAACGCCTCCAGAGTGGAACTCGCATGTGTGCGCGTGGACCTGTCCTGTTCTTGGAGAATATTCCAAGAGTCATGGGACGACCCGGTAAAAAAGAGCATGAGATTAGATTGTAATTCGCGAAGCACCGCTTCTTCGAGATCGAGGGGCTCAACCAACGTCCGGCCGTCGGGGTAAAAAGAAATGAAATTAAGTCCGCCGAAGGCAGCTGCGTATTCGTCCTGCTTCCCCACATGTTTGGCCAATATATTGCGGGCCAAGTGAAAGGCTTGCTCGGCCAGTTCATATTTGGAAATCGACCGATGGAGGTATGTGGTAAGGGTTTTTAAGATATTCACGCAGACACTGGCGGAAGAACCCAACCCTGTTCCCGGGGGAATTTCCGATGCGAGGAACAGATCGACCGAGATGTCGCAGTCTAACGCCTTCAAAACTGCCAGGGGAATTTCAAGTGCACTGCCACGGACACTCATGCCAGCAATGTCGTGCCAAGTCTCAAAGACACGAAGGTCAGACGAAATCACTTGCACGCGTCCGTCAGTTCTCTTACCTAGGATCGTGTAGAAGTACTTGTTGATGGCTGCACTGAGGACAGTGCCACCGTATTCTTCGTAGTAGGCAGGAAGATCAGTCCCTCCGCCAGCAAAACTAATCCGCACTGGACTGCGTACTATGAGCACTAGTAAAGGTCTCCTTCAACGAAAGCTCACGATGCAGCTGAGAGACGACGGGCGTCTCGGGACGTAGGTGGGGCAAACGGACCAGACGTACAGCAATGGTCCAGAAGGTCTGTAACAGTAACGAAATATAGATGAACACCGACCGATTCAATATGTACTGCAAGTCAAAGCGTGTTTTGTCTTCGGAGGAATGCTGGTCGCGCAAACCATGGACCTGAGCTAGGCCGGTAATCCCAGGTTTGACGTTAAGTCGCTGTTTGTGCCAATCCGAATAATGCTTAACCTTTTCGGGCGATTCCGGCCGTGGGCCCACAAGGCTCATCTCACCACGCAAAACATTCCAGAGCTGCGGCAACTCGGTTACGCTGAAGTGTTGAAGGATGATCTCGTAAGGGGGCAAGTCGCTGGCGTAACGTTCCGAGTTGAGACGATACATCCAGAAAGGCTCCCCGCCTTTGCCACAACGCAATTCACGGCAAAGAGCACGCCCTTTCTTAATCTTCAAAAGCGTGGCTCCAATGAACATCGCCGGAAGAGCCAGTACGAACAAGAAGGAACCGAGCGCCGAATCCATAAAGCGCTGCCAACCCGGAGTGTCGGTCGCAACATTCGCGTCACGCAGTTGCAGCAGCGGCAAGCCGTCTAAGTCGATCAGTTGAGTCCGGGAAAGATAGAGCTCGTAAGGATGCGGGATTACACTAACGCCAATACCGTGAGTTCGGCAGCGTGCAGCCAGTTCCACGATCTCAGGATGCCCAGGCTTAGGTAAGGCAACAATAATCTCATCCACATTCCGTGGACGGAGAAGATCGACGACTCCGAGCGTACGCGTGCTGACCGAATTCAAGCCAAACGACGGACTGTCTGCCGCAACCTCTACGGGAGAAAGAAAACCAATTACCCGACGCAACATCTCCGGGTGACGCTCGATCTTGGTCGCTAATTCGCGAGCCAGAGCACCATTACCAACAATGACCACACGTCGTACCGCTCCTGCCCGATGTAGAGTCTTAAAGTATTGGCGAAATGCTAGGCGTATCGCTAAGAAGCCAACAAAAATCGCCAAGCCAAAATAACCGAGAACAAGACGAGAGACATACTCGCGTCGAAGGTAAGCGAGCGCGAGCAGCATGGCCATGAGAGAAGAGACCGATAAAAACAGTTCGGAGACTATCGCAGGAGAATACCAGCCTCCTCGGAACCCATCCAGCCCGAGATGCGACGAAAGCAAAGACCAAGACCCAATTGCGATGATGAGGAACGGCACGAAGGTGAGTACCGATCCTTGAGTGGGTCCATGCCACACCCATCCGTACCGGCATAAGTAGCCAAGGCCCATGGCGACCAAGGTCCACATAAGATCTGCTACTAAGACGCTGCGGCGTACGGTGTGCGCTTTCACAATTTGCGAGCCTGACGATACTCGGGAATCAGAAGAACCTACTTCAGAACTTTAGTTGCCAAAAGACCCGGAACAACTGCCCGTGAACACTGAGCATTAACTTCGCACATGTTCAGATACTTGGGACTGAGCCTCACTATAACCATAGGGATGCCCATTCATCCAATTCCATGCGCTTTCTACAATCCCGCGGAGATCAGAGAAACCAGGTTGCCATCCGAGTTCGCGCATCAGCTTTTTTGGACTAGCGCACAGGATCGCTGGGTCACCCGGCCGGCGACGGGCCATTCTCGTTCGCAGCTTCTTGCCTGCAACATCTTCTACAGCCTTCAACACCTCTCGCACGGAATGGCTACGCCCAGTCCCAATGTTATAAGCATCGATTCCCGGGCGTTGCGGAACTTTCAGTGCCAGCAGGTGGGCCTGAGCAATATCCAGGACATGAACATAATCACGCAAGCAGGTCCCGTCAGGAGTAGGGTAATCGTCCCCGTAGACTTCAAAGAAATCACGCTTGCCCTCAGCTGTTTGCAGTAGAACTGGAATAATATGTGTCTCCGGCCGGTGATCTTCGCCGATTGTAGCGGTCGCGCCGCTGGCATTGAAATAGCGGAAGCATACCACCGTCCAACCATAAGCCGCGGCGTACCAGTGCAATACACGTTCCAACATGAGCTTGGACTCCCCATAGGAATTCACAGGGTTCGTGGCGTGGTGCTCATCAATCGGCACACTATTGGGGTTTCCGTAAACTGCGGCCGTCGAGGAGAAAACAATTCTCTTAATACCTGCGGAACGTAAGGTTTCAAGCAACGCGATGCCCGATGCGACATTGGAATCGAAGAAGCTTCCGGGGTTAGACACCGATTCGGGTATCAGCGCCTTAGCAGCAAAATGAAAAACAATATCGAAATGCTGCTCGGACAGTACTTCTGCCATCGCGTTGCGGTCCCCAATATCGACACGCCTGAACTCTGCGCCTGCCGGCACAGCGACCGGATGACCCGTAGAAAGATTGTCTACCACCGTTACTTCGTGGCCTCGTTCCAACAGTTGCGAACAACAAACCGAGCCAACGTAACCCGCACCGCCCGTAACCAAAACGCTAGGCATCCTTAGTATGCTCCCTCGGCATGAATGACCTTGGCGGGAGTTTGCAGCAGAATCAACAAATCCAATGACAGACTCCAATTCGTGATGTAGGCCACATCCATCCGGACTCGTTCATCATACGAGACATTTTGACGTCCTCGCACCTGCCAATATCCTGTCAAGCCAGGTCTAACTTTTAACAGCAGTTCTTGGTATGGTCCGTATTTCTCGAGTTCCGCAACGGTGATCATGCGTGGCCCAACAAGACTCATCTGGCCTTTCAAAACGTTCAAGAGTTGCGGCAATTCATCACAACTGTACCTCCTCAGCCAAGAGCCTAGAGGCGTAACCCGGGGGTCGGACTTCAGCTTGAAATTTCCTCGGAACGTACTGAGCAAAGCAGTATCTGCAGCGAGCAGTGCGTCCGCATCACGACGCATGGTGCGAAATTTGTAGGCATCGAACTCCCCATGCACACCGATCACGCGGCGCCTATAAATGACAGGGCTGCCATCGATAAACCATACCAACACCCAGAGTAACAGAATTAGCGGCGAGAAAAGCAGAATCACGAATGAAGAGCCCAAAACGTCAATGATCCGCTTGAGAGCCCAACCGTGTCGACGTTGCCTGGATGCGATAGCAGCGCACGCTGTTTGCGGGTCGAGATCGTTTGGCACGCCGGAAACGGTGTGACACTGGCCCATAGCCGAACCCGGAACGGGAAGTCCTTTGTCCTGAGAATACCCCATGTCCAACTGAACCCGATTAATCTGAGGAAGTTGCCTTCGCAAAAACACGGGAAGAAGCGCCTTCGGAGAGACGATCCCGGATAACCGAGAAAATCGCGTGAGAAACACTCAAGTGGAAATCCTCGATGATCTGCATGTTGTTGGATGGAACCACGACGCAATGATCGCAGAGCGCCTTCATCTTACCACCTTGAAAACCTGTTAGCCCGATGGTGACTGCGCCGACAACCCTAGCAACCTGCAGCCCGGCCAAAACATTGGAAGAATTGCCACTTCCGCTGATCGCGAATGCCACATCTCCTGGGTAAATAAGGTTCTGAAGTTGTTCAGCAAAGATTCTTTCGTAGGAGCTATCATTCGCCCATGCCGTCATTAGCGGAATATTGTCGGTCAGCGCAACAACGCGAAAACGTGCCTGAGAGTCGCGGTTGACCAGTGTACCCTTCGCCAGATCACAGGCAATGTGCGATGCAAGGGCAGCGCTACCGCCGTTACCGAAGAGGAAGACAGTTCTGCCCTGCTCGTAGCGAAGCAAAAGTTCATCAACGATCTCGTCCACGGCTGGATAGGGAAGATGGGCGACAACTCCCTTATACATTTCAAAATATTCCTGCGCACTCGTAATAGGCGAGAGGCGGTTGCATGACGATATGTCTGCAACGTTCGGGCGGCTAGGCGTCTTCACAAGAACGGCTCCTGGATAGTTCTATTTGTGATGTTTGAACGAAGTGGACTTTGAACGTCATGCCCATTCAGCATCAAAGGAACCGCTAACTCCAGGCTTTCTGCAACGAGAAGTCGGCTTGAGAGTCCCGATTTTGAAGGGGAGGTCGAGGCCAACAGTATGGTGCGACAGCCAGCATTTTCACCGGCTTTTACGTCGGTGAGTGAGTCGCCAACCATCCAGCTTGCCGTTAGATCCACGTTATGCTCTTGGGCTGCTTGTCGCAACATTCCCGGTTGTGGTTTTCTGCAGACGCATTTCGCAGCAAGATCATGCGGACAGTAATAGATCTGCGATATGACCGCGCTATGTTGTGCAAACTCGCGCTGGATCCGCTCATGGATTTCGAGAAGATCGCCGGTCTTGACTTTTCGGGTGGCCACGCCGCGTTGATTCGTGACGACAAAAACTTTGTATCCAGCGCGGTTCAGTGAAGCGACGGCCTTCGCGGCGCCTGGCAGGAATTGAATCTCGCGCCAACTTCGTATGTATTCGCCCTCCGGCGCTTTCTGGTTGACAACACCGTCTCGATCAAGAAAAACTGCCTTACTTGGCAAAAAGTTCATGTTCAATGATCTCGCAAAGGATGTGTCCGGTTAAGATATGGGCTTCTTGTATGCGGGGAGTGCATTCCGAGGGAATCCTAATGCAGTAGTCGACCTGTGAGAGTAAAGCCCCGCCAGTCTTTCCGGTGAGAGCTGCAGTGGTTATGCCTTTCGAGCGTGCGAGGTCCACAGCGCGAACCACGTTGGTTGAATTACCGCTAGTGCTGATCCCGAGGGCCACATCGCCTGCGCAACCGAGGGCCTCGAGCTGTCGGGCAAAGATCATGTCGTACGAGTAGTCGTTACCGATCGCTGTTAGTGAAGAAGTGTTTGAAGTTAACGTCAAACCAGCCAATCCCGGTCGTTCCATCATGTAACGCCCTGTCAACTCTGCCGCTAAGTGCTGGGCGTCAGCAGCACTTCCTCCATTGCCAAAAAAGATTACCTTCCGTCCGGAAGCGAGGGTTCGTGCCATAGCATTCCCCAGGGCGAGAACCTGAGCTTGGTACTGCTCATCCTCCAGTAATCGCTGTTTGACAGAGATGCTGTCGTGCAGACAGCGGGTAACCAACTTATCAGTTATCACGTCCAGACTCATGAACTCTCCAAGTCTGAAGTCCCTGTGGTTCAAAGGCAAAATCCACGGTCATAGCTCCCATATTCCGCATGACCTCGGCTACTTTGTGTTTTCGTTCGAAGCAGCAATAGAACAGGATGTACCCTCCACCACCGGCACCAGTGATCTTGCCACCCAGCGCTCCGTGTTGTCGAGCCGCTTCGTACAACTCATCAATTACCGGGTTGCTGATCTTAGAAGACATACGTCGCTTCGACAACCAAGCGCAGTGCAGCAGATCACCGAAATCGTCAAGCTTTCGGCGAAGCAAGGCATTCTTCATATCCATCGCCAGCTGCTTCTGCTCCGAGAGAGCCAAGAGAGCCTCGGGATCCCTCTCCTCAAAACGGCGGGTTTGATCTTCAATAATCCGGTCAGAGCGTCTAGTCGTCCCGGTATAACAAAGCAGGAGATTGTGCTCAAGTTCGTTCGCAATATCCGAGCTGATTCTGAGAGGATTGACTATAACGCGGTCCCTATAAAATTCAATGAAATTAAAGCCCCCGAAAGTTGAGGCGTATTGATCTTGCAGACCCCCAAGAATTCCGATGTCCTCCCGCTCGATCGCGTACGCCATTTGCGCGATCTCGTAGTCTGTGAAAGGTAAGTTCTTCAATTCTTTTACAAGTCCGACCAAAGCAACCATCAGTGCTGAGGAAGAACCAAGCCCCGACCCGGGAGGAGCATCACTCTTGAGAAATATGTCGAAGCCGTGAGAGTTCTTGGCTTCCAATCGCTTTAAAGCGGCCTTCACGAGATCGAGCTGTCCATTGAGAGGCATGTCATCATCGGCCGTGAACTCAAGGCAAAGTCCAAGATCCACTGACTCGAGCTTCGTACTGCCGTCGTTCCGTTGACGGAGGCTGCCCCAAGCAAAACGGTTAATAGTCGCGTTCAGAACACACCCACCTTCGCGCTCCGGGTATGGTGGCACGTCGGTGCCTCCCCCTGCGAAACTGATACGGAGGGGTGCTTTTGCCCGAATTACCAATCTAGAAGTACTTTGGTAATTCGGTTTGGGCTCGCTCGAAGTCCTCGGGGAGACCGATATCGATGAAGTAACCATCACTGAGAAACCCCCTAATGCCCTTTGCTAACAACTTGGGAAAAATCTCGTGCTCAAGAGAAACGGCTCCGGGTTCGGGGATCAGATCAAGAACCGGTTTACTGAAAATGTAGATTCCGCCGTTGACTACGCACCAATCCGGAGATTCACTCTTGACCCATCCAGCTTTTTCACAAAATTGCTTAATTTGCCCATCGGCTTCCAGAACAACAGTCCCAAAGCGGGTCGAGTCGTGGACTTTTGCTAGTGCCACGGTAGCCAGGGCTCCGGAGTGGAGATGCTCCTCTACCAGCCGCCGGAGGTCGATCGACAGGAACGAATCCCCGTTGAACACCAAGAAATGCGGGGTGTCTATCAACGAGGCAGCTCGCTTTACCGCGCCTGCAGTACCCAGCGGTTCCGTTTCTACAGAATACCGAACGCTCAGGCCCCATCTTCCTCCATCGCCGACGAACTCTTCGATTTGGCTCGCACCGTAACCTACGCAAAGCAGAACTCTGTGAAAGCCGGCGCGGCCGATTTGCAAAAGGAGATATTCCAAAAAGGAACGGCCGCCAATTGGCGCTATACTTTTTGGCCCGGCATCGAACGCCGGACGTAGCCTGCTTCCTAGCCCACCGGCCAGGATCAGCGAAGGAATTTCGGAGATTCCGCCGTACGATGATCTTCCAATCACGAAGCTCTTTGATAACTCACACACTGCTTGCGACCAAGCGCTCTTTGCCCGCAACTGCGCCCTTCGCGACATCAGTCATAACTTGCTCCATCGATCTAGAAACCACGCCCCAGTCGTATTGCTCTTCCACGAATCTTCTGGCACGAGTAACAATTTGGTTTCGTAGCTCTCGATCTCGGAGGAGACGAACTACTTCTTCTGCAAAACGGGGGGGCTCGTCCGCGATAAGCAGGTGTTCTCCATCCCCCACGGGCAGATCCCCGCAGGCCATTCGCGTGGCGACTACCGGCGTCCCGGTCGCAAACGCTTCACCTAATTTGTTGCTCACTCCGGCACCAACTGTAATCGGAGCAACGGCGACAGTAGCTCTCGCAATGTAGGATCGTAACTCTGGAACGAAGTCGACCAACTCTAGGCCAGGTGTAGATCCCAAGTACTTCCGGAGGTACCGAGTCGCTCCGCTTCCGACTATCATAAATCGGGCATTAGGAACCGACTTGCATATCAAGGGAAAAATTTCCTTTAAGAAAAACCGGACGGCATGGCGGTTAGGTTTGTAACCAAAGTTACCGGTAAAGATGATCGTGTCGGGTTCTTCTTCCTGCTGTTGTTTGAGGAAGAAGGTCTCGCAATCTACGCCGTTTGGAACGAGGGCATAATGGGTTGAAGCGGCCCTGCTTCGGACACACTCCAAATCGACGCGTGAACAAAAAACAACCGTGTCCGCCTGGCTGGCGAGTTTCCCTTCATAGCTGCGGAATTTGATAAATTCTTCCGCCGCGATTAAACGTTCCCACCAAGATCCCCTCTGCATCAAGCGCCGGTTGTAGAGCAGCATGGAATCTGTTGGATCACAGACAACGGGGATTTGAACATCGATAGGGACGTACTGCAACGTGCGCCATCGCTCGAGGTAAATCACGTCGGGCTGGAACTCCACTACCGCTTGCCGCACCGCATTTCGCATTTCAGGCGACGCAAAGTAGGCCATCCGCAGTGGACTAGCTGTCGGTATAGCCATTGCACATCGAAGCGCTCCGTGCAGCCACGGACGAGAATGACGAACGCATCGAATGTGCCTGCAATGCACTTCCATCTCGTGCGCGTGACCTTCTTCTTCCGCAGAGGTAGCCCGGCAAAGAAGATAGATCTCGTGTTTTCTGCCCAGTTGTGGAATCAGGTGATAGGAGCGCACCCGTATGGCCCACGGCACGAACGGCAAGACGTACAAGATTCGCATGCTATACCGTGGCTACTTTTGCATCTCCATCATCGCGAGCCATCCAAAGCGTCGGAGCGGTGGGATCAAGCGCATGAGCAACTGATCGAAGCGATCAACCCCGCCCAGAACGGCAAGGGTGATTCGCTTTCCGAACAGGTGTGCTGGCGCAAAGCAAACCGATACAAGAAAATGTTCCCGATGAGAGCAGGTTCGAAACCATTTCTTAGCTTTGGCCATGTCAGCAAACGACAAGGGCCTCTCGTCCGCCGAGTGCGCATTGGGCGTCAACCGCCGCACCATCCATAGCACTGGGTGGTGATACATCGGTTCCATGAATAAAGCTTTGCCGCCGGGCTTGAGCACACGCGCAATCTCGGCATACGCCAGTTCCAAATCAAGGTGATGAAGAGCACCATTGCCGACGACGTAGTCAAACGTATTGTCGGCAAAAGGGGTGTGATGAGCGTCGCCGACCATGAATTGCGGGCACGAACCGTTCAATCCCATCTTCGTCGCTGATGCACGCGCTTGTTCCACTAGCTTTGGAGATATGTCGATGCCCACAACCCGGGCGCCTCGTCGTGCGAGAACCCGGCTAAACTCTCCATTTCCACAGCCGTAATCGAGAACGTTGACTCCGCGCAGGTCCATCGATTTCCACATCGGCCCCCATAGACATCCTTTTTCACCTTTGTCGTAAAATCCGGAGGAAAATCGGTCCAACAAGCTACGGCTGGCTGAACCTTCGACGACCAGTTCGTCGTAAAATTCCTTTTCGCGCATAATTCGCTCTTGCATCCTATTCTCCCGGCCACTTAGGCACGCCCACTAACTGCTCAGTTCAGTCACTTCGCTCGTACCACAGCGTACGGAGATCACCCCACGCGTAAGACGAGGGTTGCAGGGGCAGTTTCGGAGTTCTTGTTAAAGGTGTACAAGAACGCGCATGTTGTGCCTACCCAAGCCGCAGTCAGAAAGTAAAAGAATGTCACGTCCGCGATCATCTGCATGAGGTGAAAAATAAGCAGCAGAAAAAATGCCAGATGCAAACCAGTCATCTGCTTCCGCAGAGCCGCACTGCCCAGCGGGTAAATGAACCACATGAATGCGGCCGTGCCGGCAATCCCCATCTTTACGAGCAGATATAACAGTCCGTTATCGGCTGTCTCTTGATCCCAATACGTCTTAGCATACGGGTCATACCACGTGATCGTGCTTCCGAGGCCCTTACCTAGAATTGGAACACTGTTGAGAGAGTCCATGACTTGGCTGAATTCCTCTAAGCGCGTAACAACACTGTAATGATTCTGCACGTCCTCCGGAATCAAATAGCCCGAGTTATCGAACTTGGAAAACCAAGCCCCAATCGGGTTAAGGACACTCGTGCTCAGCGCGATAGCCAACAGTAGAGGGGCAGCCACAATGTACACATACCTCCTTCGAGGGGATGCGGACCTTAGCCCCCAAGCTAGCAGTGCGCAGACAATAGTGGCTCCGACGACCCTTTTAAGTTGGGCCAACACCGGAATGGCAAACAGCAAGAGACTCACAAATAACGTGCCATCTATCCGAATACGGCCCTTGCCAAGAATTCGAGGAACCAGCAAGACGAACAGGCCGCCGTCGTAGGCTACGATCGCGCTTAAGTGCGCACTGAAGTTCCGCACTGAAAACAGCGAGAAATAGATCGCTAAGTACATCACAGAGCAAATTACACCCACGTACATCATGCGAGTGATGATTTGTTCAATGTCTTCCTGCCTCGGCGCAAATCGCAGCGTAAACAAGAAATATCCAAGCAGGAGCGCGCAACCAAAGAACTGCTTCGCAACATTCTGAAGTGAATATCCATGAGCAATACCAATGGCCGTGGCCAAAACCGACATGATCGCAAACGCATAAAAGCCGCGCGGATTGCCCGCGTGGAGCCGGGGATCTTCTTGACCTCGGCCCCAGGCCTGCACATAGCGGATCAACATCGTTATGAATAAGATGCAAACGCCAATTGCCCAATACACTAACTCTGGAGAATAGCCCACACCCTCCACAAAGCCTGCGGGAGGAGAGATTAAGGAAGCTGCCAAAATAAAGCCAGGTGTAATCCAAAGACCTTCACGCGGATGAAAGAACACGTACACCGACCAAACCAGGGAGAGCGCGATCAGACCATAGAAACGACCCAAACAGATGCTTCCCAGGGTTCCCAAAACAAGCAGAAGCGCACGCAGAACGGCCCAGGAGCCGGCTCGCAGCTCAGCTTGATGCACCCGCATTCTCAACGCAGTGGACCCGCTAGCCATCTTTAATCCCAGATATTCCCCGACATCGTTCTTCGTGGCGAGACTAGCATCGGAATTTTGTCAAATCGAGCATTCTCTTTGTCGCACCATCGTTCAGTAAACTTGAGGGCTGCCTGTGTTGTTCGCCACCTGCCGCAAAAGCTTCCAACTAGCAGAAGCGTTCTCGCGGCCTGTGATGGAGTCAACAATCCAGCGCAAAAGCAGCGATAGCAGCGCAAAGCATCTCGCTACTTGAAACGCCACCCAGCCACGATGTTTGCGGAGAAAATATAGTGTACTCTCGTAGGCGTGGGGGGATGTCCACCTATAACGCTCCCCAGTCGTGCCGCCCTTGATATGCACAACGGTTGCCTCCGCGAGGTATAGGATTTTCCACCCCGAATCGTGCACGCGTTCGCAGTAGTCGGCATCTTCGCAGTAAAAGAAGATGTTTGGGTCCAGAAAACCAACCTCCTCAAAACATCGGCGACGGATTAGCAAGCACGCCCCTGTTGCGAGAAGATCGCGGCTAAGAATTTTCGTCGTCGGCTTGCCACCCGAGAACCAGTCAACATAGTTCGCGATGGTCTCGCCAAGCAGCTTGGTCCAGCGGGAACGCCCGAGGCGCTGGCGCATTGACTGTGGGATCAACCTCTTAATTTCGAAAAAGCTGCAAAACACCATCATTAGATTTGGCAATGCGCCGTAACTCATCTGCACAGAGCCATCTGGATAGACAAGCTTGGGAGCGACGATGCCAACATCAGGATTGAGTTCGGCAGCCTCGCTCATTTTGTCCAGACTTCCCCGTATTACGATCGTATCGCTGTTTAGCAACAGCAGGAACTCACCCTGAGCGAGCGCCAAACCTTGATTATTGGCAGCGGCAAAACCGAGATTGCGGGTGTTTCGGATTATCCGGACAGAGGGAAATTTGGATTCGATTTCTTCACAGCTTCCGTCAGTTGAAGCATTATCGACGAGAATGACTTCGAACAGGCATCGAGGAGGGTTGTCCTGAAGCGAAGCTATGCATTGACTCACTAGATTTCTAGTGTTGTAGTTAACAACTATGACACTTAGCTTGCTCATGAAATACTTGAACGCTTCACACTAAATGAAACTAGGTGGCTAGAGCGGGCCTTGCCAAAAGAACGAGTTCTTCACCAGAACCTGGTTGGAACGCTTTCAGAGCACTCTCGGCTAGTTGGAAACCCAAACCTGCGACCTTATCGTACATTCGCGGAGCAGCGATGGTTACATGGTTTGCAGTCAGGGCACGACTGAACTTTCCGATTTCGTAGGCCCAACGACCAGAAGTGCGGCGTGAGAGAATACCGAACCCGCTGCGGGTGACACACTCAGAAAGCGTTCGCGAATTGAAAAGATAAAAGTGCCGAGGCGGGTCGAGGTCACGCCAATTTCGGCAAAACATTCTATGGCCAATACTGTTTAGATTCGGTGTCACAAGTACTAGCAGGCCAGATGAGGTCAATATGCGGCGGCAGTGTTGGAGCAATTCAATGGGGTTGGGTGCATGCTCAATTACGTGATGCAGAGTCACGACGTCAACAGACGACGGCGGTATTCGAATGTCTTCTAATGTGCCGCAATCGACGGTAAGGTTGTAAACGTCCCGTGCAATTCTCGCTGCCTCCGCATCGGGCTCAACCCCTCTTACGTCCCACGCGAAGCTGCGCATCAAATTCAAGAAACGTCCATCACCGCAGCCCACATCGAGTAGTTTGCCCTTTTGTTTCTGGGTGAGGCATCTTGCTCCCATGCGTCCGAGCTCTCGAGTCGGTGGGAAAATAGTTGCAATCTTGCCGATCGCCTTCCAGTGCCAACGTTGCCTATTCTCTGCCCCCGCCATGGCGCCGCAGATGGCCACTCGTAGTTCGCTTCGGATACTCTGGCTGTGGCCATTGGATGAATCTGAAACAGAGTGGGTATAGTATTTTGAGTAGATCTTACTTATTTCTTGCATCGCTGGCCGGGGATTCAACCAAACAAGGCCATCGTGCGGGCAGCGGACAAGGCGCCATTCCCCAGGGGATCCAAAAAGCCTGTCAGGTAAGTGATCGTACAGCAGAGTACCCGCGTCCCCACATAAAATGCAGTTATCAACGTGTTCGACTTCAAGATCGTTCATTCCCTCATACTCCTCGGGAAAATCCGAACTGCGAAAGTCTAGCTATGATCCAGACCCGATCCGACACATCCAAGAGAAAGCGCCATCCTAGGAGGACAAATGAAGTGCCCAGAAGGAGAACGATGCTGCTCCTCGGAAGCCCAAGCTTTACTAAAGGAATGCCACACCCAACCAGAGAAAGCAGCCCCAAAGAAATGAGGATATCCTTGTTTCCGATTCTGACGAACCGTAAACGCTGACACGCCCCGAACAGAAGAGCAGCATCGAAGAACACCCTAATCGTCCAGGCCAACGCGGCACCGGTGATTCCCATCGTCATCAGCAAAATCCATAGGAAGCCCACTTGCAGAAAAAGTTCCATCAAATGAAATTTCGCGGTCAAGTCAGGGCGGCCTTGGGCCTGCAAGAGGCTGAACGGAATCCACGCCAACGAATTCAACAGAACGCCGTATGCCAATAACTGGAGGACCGAGCCACTTTTTTCGGCAAAGCCGGTTCCCAGCCATATTCGTAGAATCTCTTGCGCATACACAATGATGGCCAGCACCAAAGGGCCCATACACAAAAGCAGATACCTTATAGAGCGCAGGTAAATTACGTTTCGCTGAATCTGTGCATTCTCCCCGCGAAGGGTAGTGAATGCGGGGAACAAGGTGGTTGAGATGCTGCTTGGCAAAATCCACAATCGCGTAATCGCATCGTAAGGCGCAGTGTAATAGGCAACGGACGTCAAGCTTAGAAGAGAGCCGATGAAAAAGCGATCAGCATAAGCCAGAATTGGGCTCACAAAATTGGAAACACTAACCCAGCCTCCGTAGCGTGCAAGTGAAGCTATAACCTTCCGGGTAGGCACCGAGAAATGCCGAATCTCGGGCATGAGATACAAGGACAAACCAAGATATGCGATGCCAGCAAGTCCTACAGTAACGCTGAGCAGGAGCGCGATTCCGACCAGACCACCGTGTGTCACAATTACCAACACCGGCAAAAGAAACATCAGCGAATTCAAGGGTGCTTTGACCAGACACACTAGATCGAAACGCTGCGTCGCCTCAAGCACTCCTCTCAAGGAGGATGCGGGAAGGGCGACAGCGAGCACTACAGCGAAAATCGTGAACGATGCCCGCGCCTCATGTAACAGACTGAGTGGAATTTTCAGAACACCGTGCAGAAGGAACGGTACAGCAACAACAGCTAAGGTCGCGGCAGTAAACCCAAGAATCGTTTGCAGGATAAACGAAGTCCAAACGACCTCCGAAAGCCTGCTTCGATTTTTTTCTGCCAGCGCTTCAGCTACGAACATCGTAGTCGCTCGTCCAAGCCCTAAGTCCACTACACTCGTATTCCCGAGCAGCACCCACCAGAGGGACAGCAAGCCGAAACGGGTCGTGCCCAAGTGGGAAACCATGAAAGGGATAGTCGCGATACCGAGGAGCAACGGTATTACTTGAGCAGATAGATTGACTAACGAGTTTCGCGCCAAAAGAGAGCTGCCGACACGCGGGGTTGCAGGGATCTCGGCCGCAACCGCTCCGATTTCATCGAATGTCGATTCAGTCTTCATTTCAGTGATGGAATACCCCGAGAGCTCTGTGCTAGGGGGTAGAGCCATTCCCATTCCGCCCGACCCGTGGCAGAAACCAATCGGGAATTATGCGGGAAGCAACTGTTCGAGTTCTTTTCCAAAGGGGATTTTGAGTGATGCTACCAGCAACTTCTTGAATAAGCAGCTTTCGCGAGTCTTGCGAATCCAAGCCGTTCCAAACCTCTCTGCCAAAAAGGCAAACCGCTGCGAGGCACAGCGACAGAAAAGCCCCTGCGATAGTAATCAGGGTGCGTGGCGGCCCAGAACGTCTTTCCGGAGGTTTGGCGACATCGATCACTTTGACCGTCGGTACCTGCTTCGCCTCTTCAATTCGGGCTATTTCGTACTCTTTGGTGAGTGTTTCAAATACCGTTTCATTAATGGTCTGTTCTCGGTAAAGGTTATAAAAGGGTACTCCCAGGACGGGTAGCTGACGAATGGACGGATACATCTCGTCGCTGGTTGGACCGGAAGAGTCATCGGTGGCCGACCCGCCGAGTTTTTCCAGTTGGCGCTGCAGTTCGACAACTCGTGCCTGAAGTGCCCGAACGCGAACATTGCTCGCCGTGTAGATTTGTTCCAGACCCCGCAATTCCGATTGGGCAGCCGTCAGTTGGCCCTGGAGGACGGCTGCAGCCTGGACCATCGACTTGCCCTGTTCCTTGATGTCAATGGCCGTATTCTTACTGGCGAACTCACTGAATGCCCTGGATGAGGCATCCAGGTCTTTCTTTACAACCTTGAGCCGGTCCTCGAGAAACACACGCTCGCGGTGAGCAGAAGAAGTGTCCAGATCGACGACCATGTGATTGAGTTCGTCTACGTAGGCACGCGCGAGATCCGCAGCGCGTTGGCGGTCGCGATCGGTCACCGTAATCGATAGGACCCCACTCTTCTTGTCTTCACTGATATCAGTGCGGCTCGTGAGCTTTTTGCGGGCGGACTTGTAGGTTTTGATCGAGTAGACTTTTCGCAAATCGAAACGGTTGATCAGATTATCCTGAATGGTGTCGCTTTTCAGCATGCTGATATACAAAGCCCCGGTGGTCTTCATGCCCAACATGTCACCGACCATGCCGAGAGCGCCCCCTCCGCCTCCCCCGCTGCTGCCGCTGCTGCCGCTGCCGCTACTGAAGTCGGACATTGCAGCCAGCATGCCCAAGGCACCGGAGTGTTGATCCGGCGGCATGAGCTGGGTTCCGGATTCATAGGTGACGGGGATCAAGAGAGCCACGACCATCGCGAACAAAGTGCCTCTAAAGACGACGCCGGCCACAAATCGGCGATGGTCCCAGAGCATGCGAACGAAGAGCAATGCCTGATCCCCAAAGGGGAGCTCGCGGTTTGCATAGTCAAGCTCCGGATTGATGGGGGTAGCCGTCACCTCGGGCGGCGCTTCGATGGTCGGAGCAAACGACGGCCTGGACGGATTCATGGTGCAGTTCTCTGCAGAGTGCGGCTCTTAAGTATACTCTTTGCTATGGTGCGGAAGCTGCACCACATTGTCAGGTAGACCATTCGGTCACATGGGATTTCGCTACGCCCGCAAGCGAAACCTCGACGCTCATGTACACCTTTCTCGAAATACCAATACTGCAAGCTCCCATACCTTGATCTCATCTCTGGATGTGCCAACGGGGATAGAAAGTTAATTGCACTGACGCGGTCACATCAGACTGTCTAGTTGGATTCAGAACGGGGAACCTCCACTGCTCGTATTGGACAAGCCCGGAGATGGAGACAGCGGGCCCCAGCATGAATTCGCTGCTGGCGGAATAATCAACCAACCTGCCACCTTCAATGAATGCAGGAGACACGGTTTGCAACCGATAGCCCAACTGCAGCTTATCGCGAGCAGAAAACCAATAAGTCATCCACCCTTGAACGCCCCTACCCGCGCGGCCGATCCAGCTAGCCAGCAGATTTCCGTCATTGATGTAACCCGAGCGGTAACGATCGCCGTTAGAGTAAACCCATCCGGGCCCGAATTCCGTCGTGCGGGATATGTTGAAGCCCTCCGCTCGCAGGTCTAACTTCGGGATTTTCGGTATTCGCGGCATGTAGATGCCGGGGTTTACGTTAGCCCGGGAGGAGCCGATAGGTGAAATTTCGTCCCACGTCATCGCGTCAAGATAAATAGTTAACCAGTCCTTGATATGGGGAACCCGGAAAGTGATATCGGCCGCGGAAACTCGCTTACCGGGATTTTTCGCCAGATTCGGCGTGTGGATATAGTAGGTAGCAAAGAAATTGCCGAAGGTGACTGGGAGCCCGGGTCCGCCGAACATCGCCGTCGTCGCCATGCCGATCTCCAGGTCTGGAACTGGGGTGAAGCTGATCTTCGCCCCCGAGATGAACGGTTGCGGAACAATATTGGGACCCACCACCCCGGGGTATCCAGGAAATGATTGGCAACTTGGTACTGCACAAAACTCCCAGTGTTGTCCTGATAGCTGTCCGAGATAGTATTCTGTTCGCACCGGTCCGAATATGCGGGAAAACCCGGGTATGTGATAGGGCAAGACACTATCCATCTTCAACGTCGGGAAAGGTGCGGCATTGTTGCTCATTAGCAACGGACCCGATTCGCCCGGACCAAGCCATTCACTCTGTTCGCCAAACGTAAACTGTAAATTGTTTATGTTGAGCGAGACAGTACTGTTCAGAAGCTCAAACTGATTGACCTCCGCCATTCCATTGGGCAGAGGCGGAGTGCCATCGGCAGCGGCAGTTGCTGCCAGCACCGATGGGGACTCAGATGGCATCGCAGGTGCGTGCTGATATTCCCCCTGAAAATTAAACGCCACCGGGCCCATTTCAGCTTCTGCGCTGACTCCGGTGATGTTATTGAAGCCACTCCAGTAAGGTCTTCCGTAATCGTTAATGATGGTTTGCCCGAAGTGGTATCCGTCCCGCAGCGGTGTGCCAGAAATTCCTGTGGCCCGCGTGTAAACCGAGTCCACGCGTGCGCCCACGTTGGCGGCCCCGTCAAGCCGCAGGATCTCGGTGGCAAACTCGCTGGTCAAGGTACGATATATCTTGCCCGCTTCACCCGCCTCAATGCCATCATTCTCGAACTTCTGTCCGGCGTCTTCCAGCATCTGTGCGCAGGCCAGGCGGGTCCAAGGGCGCATCCCCAGCATGTTCGATTGCGCATAGCCCAAAGCCATCAGGCGTTCTAACAAGGGATAGATCCAGCTGTCCAGCGGAACGTAAGGGGAGGCCATGTACGCTGGGTTGCGAACTTTGTCGCTGGTGTGCTCCTCTATTAAGTTGCCCCACGCGGATCCGCCCACTTCTGGATCGTGGTGGGCGCGATACACTTGACGTCCGAAGTACCAGCCTAGCGCGCTGCCGACGATCACGTCGGATGGGAAGTGCTGCTTTGCGGTCACGCGAGTGACAGTAATTGTGGAAGCCAACCCGTAGGCCGCGATTTGGCTGAGCCAGCCGGGATATTCGTGCGCCCAGACGCTTGCGATCGACCAGGCGATGGCCGAGTGCTCCGAGAAAAATGAAGAGCCTCCTGTAAAAAAATCGCCATTCCCGTTGCCTTGAAGAGGACGTTGTCTCTGCGTAATTTCTTTAAACAGATACGTCACGCCAGTCGCATTGATTGCAGCTTCTGCACTCAGAAGGCCAGTCTCTTGAAGGTGATCGTCATGGGTTATGGAACCGAAGAGGAATGACGCTCCACCAAGGCCGATCAGGGAATATGTGCCGTAATCTGAAACAGTCAGGCTGGTTTGCTGGTGAGCCGGGTTTACCTGCCTGGACCACCAACTATCGCTTGCGATGAAGGCGGCGGTGATGCCAGCCGCCGGAAGGATCCACTTTAGATCTTTTGTACGAAAGCGTGCGGGACTGGTCCAGAATTGCTTTTGATCGCCCACAATGTGTTTCAGAAAAGGTGAAACTAAATGATTCTGAGGATCCTCTCCCGGCTGAAGATCAAACCGACTCGCGGAATCCTCAGCACTCGCTTTCTGAGTCGTGTTGGGAGGGGAAGGCGAAACGGGTACGCCAGTTTGCGCTCGAGCCTGGGCACTCACCGCAATTGTTAACAGTGCGATTTGTAAACCTCTACGCTGGACCCAAAAGAACATCAAGTGGCGACTCAAGTCTAGAAACTATGTGCCGCGCCAACGGCGATTGCTACAGCTGATAAAACTTGGGCCACCTGGACCGTATTCTGCCACTTGCGACTGACCGCGTATATTTTTTGTGGCACAACCACCATGTCTCCCGGTTGCATTGAGGCACTTTCCACTCCGCCAGTGAACAATCCGCCAGAGCCGCCGACCACCGAACCGTCTGCCCGGATCACAAAGGTGGCCTTCTTGTCAGCCACGTTCGTCGGGCCACCCGCTTGCTTCAGAAACCACCCTGCACTCTTGCCCGGCTTATAGGTAATCGCCGTCGGGTTGTAGACAGAGCCGTCCACGAGAACCACATTCGGTTTCTTCGGAACGTAGAGCGTATCGCCAGCACGCACTTGAATGTCTGCCGAGGTGTTGGCCCATTTCTGCATATTGCCGGAAATGTGGATCACGAGCCGCCCTTGAGGTGGCATGTTTTGCAGGCTTTCGAGCGTCGTTTGATACTGCTGCAGAACTGCCTGTTTGGCTAACTGGTCGTCCTGTGTCTGCTCCGGAATATTCTTCACATCGGCGGCCTGGGTTTGTACAGTCTGGATCAGGTCGGCGCGATTCTTTTCCTGCAACTCCTTAACTTTTTCGCGTTCGAACACAGAACCATACGGATAAGCATCCGTTCGGAAACCGCCCGCACGCTGAATGATGGAACTGAGACGCTCACCTTCCTGGATACCGTAAGTGCCGGGATGAACAACCTCGCCCGTCACGGTAATCATCGCGCCAACATCTTTCCAACCGGTAAGCTGCCGAATCGCGAGAACGTCCCCGTCGCGGAGGCGCACGTCAGCATCTGGTTCATCGGCCATCGCTTTCGCAATCGGTACGGTCACGTGGTCACTGACAACTTTGCTGCCTTGCGATATTTCGTAGCGCGTTAGATCCGCTTCGTCCTTGTAGGCGCCGCGTTTGAAGCCGCCCGCGAGGCGAACCAGCGCCGCTGCGGTCATATTGTCACCGAGCGGATATTTTCCTGGACGGGCTACTTCTCCTTCGATGGCGACCGTGGGCGGGTCAAGTAAGTTGAGGTCGCGGTGAATAAAAACCCGGTCCTTTGGCTCGAGCGCAATATTGTCCTTTGCGTCGCCTTCCAGCGCCTTGGCCAGGTTTACGTTGATCACTTCCAACTTGCCATCGCGGGTGGTGCGAAAGACCTGGGCGTCGGTCAACAGAGCATTGCGAGTCGTCCCGCCGGCGAGGTAGACCGCGTCACGAAAGTGGGCGACTCCGTTCGTTAAATGGTCCCCGGGATCCCTCACCTCTCCCGTTACCGTAATCACCGGCGGATCTTCGAAGTCGAATCTTCCGAAAACCCGCACGATATCAAACGGCTTAAGGACAAAATCCTGGTCTTTGCCCGCGAGCGCCTCACCTAGATTGAACGTGAGTACTTCGGGTGCGAAGTCAGGCTGAGCCAGGCGGATGATCTCCGCGTGACTGATTGAAGGCTCGGGCAACAAGTCTTTGTATGACTTGATGAGATCAGTAACTTTCATGCCGTCCGTATAAGCAAACTTGCCGGGGCGGGAGACGTGGCCGTCAAGGTAAACAGTCTTGTCGGCGTAGGGAAGGATGGGAGTAATCTTGATTTTGTCTCCGTCCTGGACGACAAAATCTTCGAGTGCCTTATTGACGCTGGCATCGCTGTTCGTCTCCGGAATGTCAAGACGGAGCATCGTGCGGCCCTCGTGGCTTTCCACTCGTTCCACATCCACGTGACGCAACGTGCCGGAAGGCAGAACCCCTCCCGCGAGCTCCAAAACTTCAGCGAGACCCTTTTCGCCGTTCAACTCGTAGACGGCTGGCCGTCGCACCATGCCTTCGATCGTGACTTGACCCTTCAGAGGCGGAACCTGAATTGTGTCCCCGGCTTCGAGTCTTTGAACGTCCCCGCGAACGCCGTGCAGCAACAAGTCGTAAACGTCAACCTCCTGAACGAGTTGCTTGCCCCGATAATGGCGGAGGATTCGCAACGAACCACCCGATGTCGGCCCTCCTGCGATGTAGAGCGCGTTCAGCGGTGTCGAAAGCGAACTGACGTCGTATGGTCCCGGACGCTCGACGTCACCGGTGACGTAGACACGGACCGTGCGGATGCGGGAAAGCGAGACATCGGCATCCACGCCCCGAAACTGGCCGCGTAGAACCGTCTGCACGAGATGCTGCACGTCACCTAGACTGCGCCCCGACACTTCTACGGCTCCGACCTCAGGCAAAGCAACGCGGCCTTCGCGATCTACGACGCGCTGCAGTCGCTGCGAGATTCCTCCCGTCAGAGTAATGGTTAGCCCGTCGCCGGGGCCGACCACGTAGTCTGGCCCTGCGGGTAAATCCATGGGAAGCTCGTCGAGGTTTCCCGTTCCGTTGATAAAAACATCCTCGCCGAAGCGCTGGAGCTTGGGCGAACGCTTTGAGTATTGGGCGTATAGATCGTAAAGCGAGGGAACGTCAGCGTAGGGGTTCGGCTGATGGCGCAGCATCGGCTGCTGCGGCGGTTTCGGAAATGAATATTGTTGAAGCGGAAAGCGGTTCTGATCCTCAAGACGAGCCTGCTGAGGAAAGGCGGAGGTTCCGTTCTGGCTACCCAGCCTGGAACCGATCGGTGAACCCGGGGAAGAAGCCAATGACGAACTCAAGTCGGGGGGCATGGTCAAACCCGAAGGGCCGGCACCGCCAGATCCCACCCCCTTCGATGGGGATGAAAGACTACTTGTCTGGCTCGCGCTCAAGAGACTTGGAAGCTCATCGGGTTGGATGCTCGCCATCTCGCTTTGATCGCTGTCCATACCAAAATAGCCTTGGGAAGGCTGCGTCTGCGTCAACTCAAGCTGACGACGGTAATCGGTCGACGGACCCTGCTGAGGAGTCTGCGCTGGCGGGTATTGTTGCTGGGGGTACTGTTGAGGGTTTTGTTGCTGGGGATACTGCTGCCGGGTCGGATACTGAGATGCTGGAAATTGCTGCTGCGAAGGTGATTGAGTGTACTGCGCCTGCGGCTGCCCGTACGGATAAGATAGTGCGCCGTAGGGAAGATATTGGGTCAGATAACAATCCAAGTCGTTCTCATGCTTGCGCCAGTATTCCTGCTCTTGGCTCGGCGGGCGTTTCGTGTTCGTGTTTGATGCCGATTGATCCGGTTGCTTCGCCGCGCCTGTCTCCGTGTCATTGGGCATTAGCAGTCGGCATGGGAAATCGCGCGCCAGTTCTTCGCGCGTAGGTTTTGCCTTGATGTAAGCGCGATCGACGATTTCGTGGGTCGCGATGACGCGGATGTTGTCATCTTGTCGAATCAGAGTAAACAAAGCGTCGTCCGTGAGGTCATTCGGATCGAGTATTCTTCCTTGCTCGAAGGCTTTTCTAACCAGAGCCTTCTTAATCTGGAGCAGCAATCCCGGTTCGTCGCGAAGGATGAAGAGAATTCTATCGGCTGAAAGCGAAACCATTTGTTCCGCTTCATGTTCCGCGCGAGAATTCTTTTGATCAATAGCCGTGCTGCGGCTGTAGGCCGCTGGCTGTTGACCCCACGCGGTCGCACAAAGCGCCAGGCCGATGCATACCGAAATCACCTTCGGACGACAAAGAAAAATACGGGATAATCTGCTCATAACACCTCTACGCGGCCGGAAGCAGCCGGAATCTCTTGATTGTCAGCGAGCCGATTGAAAGAACTTGAGAAGCAAGCAGGGTCGGATTCGCGAATGTTCGAAACGATTTTCAGCAAGGCTCGACGTCTGCTTCATCTACTTCAACTGCCACCGAACGCATGATTAAATCGATGGAAAGCACCACGCGAAACTTGTCTTTCCTGCGCACCAAGATGCCTTGGGCCCCCGCCAAGGGGCCGTACTTCACGCGCACGCGACGTCCGACCTTCAAATATGGATGCGGTTCCGCGCGGACGCCGCCAGCTAATCCATTGCTCAGCGCCTCGATCTCACTGTCAGGCAGGGGTGCAGGATGACCCCTGAAGCTCACAAATCGAACTACACTGGGCACTTGTAGCACTCGTAAACGATCCTTCAAGTCGAGATGGACAAAGACATAACCTGGGAAAAGTACCAGGTCCAGTTCCTTGCGCCGATCTTTCCATCGGCGAACACTTCGATACACGGGCAGGAAACAACTTACGCGTCGCTCTTCCAATTGCCGTGCTACTTGTTTCTCATGACGTGAACAGACGTGAGCTGCGTACCAGTGAGACTCCAGTGGCGCAACCGCGTCAGCGTCTGGCTGCAACGAATCTGCAGCGACAACGAGACCAGGGCTCTGCGTCAAATTAGACAACCCCCTATATCGTCCCTCAGCTACAGCTTCGCCCCCTCACTTACAGGGCATCTGTGAGCTAACCCGCATCAATTCGTTGGTTCGCTGTTCCACCACAGCGGCGATGCAGTAGTTCGTCGCCTTACAAAAGTATCGGTAGAACCAACGCCGTATCCAAACCCCTGTCAACGCACGAAGTCGCGGAGATGTGAGCCCAAGCTGCTGACGACTCCGCGACCTAGACAATTCCTGATGAGCAGCCAGATCCGTTTTACGGCCGCCTCGCCTTCTGAACCCGTCCTGTTCGTAATCCGCATCCGCGCGTCTAAATTCCGACTAACTCCGACTTGCTTCGCAAAACACTTAAGATGCCCTGCTCGGATGATTCGACATGCATGGAACGGATGTCAACGAAAGCCCAATAAAAGATACCTTTGTTCCGCTCGGCGGCCAGCGCCAGGATCTTCATTTCCGGATAGCGGCCCAGCAGAAACCCGCTCAAACCCGGCCGGACCTCGGGGTTCTCCAACGCAATGATCAAATAATCAGGACGCGTGCGTTCAACCAGTTCAGTGATTTCCGCTTCGTCCTGGGTTTCTCCGACCACTTCGATATCGGGTTGATCCCCAATCGTCGCAAGGACCAAATCCTTCATCAAGCGCGGCCGGTTTGCGACCAACACTCTGATTTTTTGCACGATCCTCTCCGTGCCGGGCAGTATCTCCTGTTCGCCCCAAAAAAGTAAGACTCAAATTAGGCCCAGAGATTCAAGGCAGATAGTACCAAGAAGGTTCCGTGTAGCGCCGAAAATCAACCCTGCACATATCCCGAGATTGGTACCTAAAAAGTACCAGGCAGAAACTCTGGCATTGTGTCATGCGACGGCTCCCGGCATGCGGCAAATCTCCACCGCTCCGAGCCGGTCGGTTGCCCCAAGCTTTCGCAACATCCGATGAATATGGTTCTTCACCGTCTGCTCCGAGAGGCTCAACTGTGAAGCTATTTCCTTGTTGGTGAGCCCATGGCTAATCATTTGAACGAGTTGCTGTTCTCGCCGCGTCAGGCCGAGATTGTGTCGGATGGCAAAGCTGGCGGCGTTGTTGCGACTGGCCACCGACTCAAATAGAGCCAAGCAAAGACCTGGAGGACAAACGGCCTCGTTGTTTGCCACGGAACGAACCGCAGTCGCAACTTCCATTGCCGAAGCATCCTTGAGCACGAAACCGACAATCCCGTCGCGCACGGCGCGTAGAAAAATCTCCCGGTCGGCATCCATGCCGATCATAACCACTTTGAGTCCAGGGATGGCGGCACGTACCTCTGAGATCAGGCGAAGATCCGATAACGCGACCGCGGCGGAATCAGACAGCAGGACATCCGGGGCGGCGCTGCTGATTTGCTCCACAACATCAGGCGAAAAGGCGGAGGCCCCAACTACCCGGATATCATTTTTCTTACCCAAAATGCGCGTAAGGGCTTCGCGCAAAAGACGGTTCTCGGCCAATATGAAAACTTGTACGCTCTCGACCACATCAGACATAACGAACCTCTACACCCTCGCATGCGCCCCCTCACGCGATGTTCCGGTGCTCCCTGTAAAATGAACGCCGTTTTATTTCATCCAAGGATATATGGTTTCGCCGCAAAATGCGAGCAGGATAGCAGTTAATATTTACTTTCTCGCTATCGACTGCTCCAAAAGACCCGATTGCGGAACGATCGGAATTCTAGCGATTCCAGGCGTCCTTGCGCCACTCGGTTTGGCCCGTAGCTATGTGGATCAAGCATGGCGGTTCAGGAACGGCTAGAATCGAACCGCCAACCCGGAGGACAGGCGAACGTTCTGCTGGGTAAACTCGGTCAACTCAGTTTTGATTGCATCGGCCTGAAAACGCCAACTCAGCAGCCTCATCAGTCGGAAATCGATTCCCAAGCCTAGAGCTTCGGCAAACGACGTGTCCGACTTTGACGGAGCAGGATCGGTTTCCTGTAAGTGTACGGCTCCGAACAGCGCCTCGGCAAACGGCCGGAACCTTCCAATCGACGCTCCCCCCCGCAGGCCGAACAAGAAACTACGCTGGCTCACAGCGCCATACTGTCCACCAAAATCTGCTACAAGTCCAAAATAACGGAGGTACTTTTTCTCTACCGATGTGTTCCAGCCGCTGAGGCTCGCGGCCTTGGCTGAAAACGGATCGCAGGCCGTCGGTGTGTCGGCGAATCCCATTTGGCAGCGAATTGCGCCGGTGTGGGAGTATCCGAAAAACACGTCGCCATGGTCGGGAATTTGCGTTTTCGGCGTCTCACGCGCGGAGACAGCCGTTTTCTGGTCACTAACAAGGCTCATCCCTTGAGCGTCGCGAGAGGCACGATACCAGAGGCTCTTTCCGTGAAGAACGTTGGCTCCTCCGCGAATGGGATTGAGCGCAACACGGACGGTGTCAATCAGCAGACGATTCGTGGTGGCGTCTTCGACGCGTCGAACCAATTCCTTGTCCAAAAAGTCTTCACCGATCAGCCAGCCCGTGCCGGCCAGCGGCGTCATCACGATGTCAATTTGGCCCACACCCGTCAAACAATGTTTCGAACAAGGGTACGACCCGTCGTAATTCCACGGCGCCCTGGTTTTCGTGCCGTACTTTTCAACCGTAACCTCACTCAAAGGTCCGAGATTCCACTGAGTACTGTAAGCGGCATTCCACAATCCTGCCTTAAAGCGGCTCCACCAGTAGGCCTTGGTCTTGGAAAACTCCAGCTTCTCGCCCTGCGGATCATTCTGGATTTCGATGAAGCCGGTCAATGCCCCTTGAATGGGATGCCCCACATAGCCAAACCAATTGGGATCGCCATCGTTCCACCCCGAATGCGTCCACGCGGAGAGGGACTGCATATAATCGCGCCAATAGTGATTAAACGGTATGCCGTTTTCAGACACGACCCAACTGAAATCGGTGTGCACGACGTACGCCTGCTCGATGACCAGGAAAGTAAACGATTCGGTTAAAGCTCGCCCCCATTTAAACCCCTCTCTCTTGGGAACCACGGGGGTGCTCGTAGCTTCCTCGGAAACTGGTTTATTATCCGTCGTTCCCTCGGAGCTCTCTGCCAGCATTGCAGTGCGATCGAGAGAACCCAATTTAAATGCGAAGAGTTGGTCCGGCGGAGGCTCGACCTGTGCAACGGAAGTACAGTCTTCAA
>Ga0207048_10045_pt2 | contig 39957 bp, 43 predicted proteins | sample Alteio_BWMinCont_65_FD_153301 | JGI IMG/M metagenome (GOLD analysis project Ga0207048, IMG submission 153301) | Enriched cells from forest soil in Barre Woods Harvard Forest LTER site, Petersham, Massachusetts, United States -... | ecosystem: Environmental > Terrestrial > Soil > Temperate forest >...
ATCTCTTCGCGCTTGAGGGTCATAGTTCGCCATTCCGAGCGCCGTAGGGGCGGGTTTCAAACCCGCCCCTACGCTCGTTCGGCGGGAATGACAACGCCTCACCCATGCAGCCCGAGCTTCTCCGCGGCCGTCCAGATGCGCCAATGGTCGTGCGGCATCTGGATATGGGTCGAGCCCAAGTATGCGAAGGCGTCGTTGATCGCGTTTGAGAAGCACGGCACGCCACCGACATTCGGGCTTTCTCCGACGCCCTTGGCGCCGATCGGATGGTGCGGCGACGGCGTCGTCGTCCAATCGGTCTCCCAATGCGGCGTTTCCACCGCGGTCGGCAGGAAATAATCCATGAGCGAGGCGGTCGTCACGTTGCCGTCGTCGTCGTAATGGATCTCCTGGCCCATGGCGATGCCGAAGGCTTCGGTCAAGCCGCCGTGGATCTGGCCTTCGATGATCATCGGATTGATCCGCGTGCCGCAATCGTCGAGCGCGTAGAAGCGCCGGATCTTGGTCATGCCTGTGTCGACATCGACGTCGACGACGCAGATATAGGCGCCGAACGGAAAAGTGAAATTCGGCGGATCGTAATAGTCGACCGCCTCCAGTCCGGGCTCCATGCCGGGCGGCACTTCGTGATAGGCCGCCCAGGCGAGCTCGGTCATGGTCTTGAAGCGCTCCGGATTGCCTTTCACCCGGAAGCGGTCGACGTCCCATTCGAGATCGTCGTCGTGCACTTCGAGCATGTAGGCGGCGATCATCTGCGCCTTGGCCTTGATCTTGCGGCAGGCCATGGCAGTCGCGGCGCCCGACACCGGCGTCGAGCGGGAGCCGTAGGTGCCGAGCCCGTAAGGCGCCGTGTCGGTATTGCCTTCCTCGACCATGATGTTGTCGGCGGGCAGGCCAAGCTCGGTAGCGATGATCTGAGCATAGGTCGTCTCGTGACCCTGGCCCTGCGACTTGGTGCCGAGGCGGCAGATGCCGCTGCCGGTCGGATGAATGCGGATTTCCGCGGAATCGAACATGGCGATGCCGAGAATGTCGCAGGCGCGCGACGGGCCGGCGCCGACGATCTCGGTGAAGAAGGCGACGCCGATGCCCATCAGGTCGCGGGTTTCGCCGCGCTTGAAGGCTTCGCGTTTGCCCTTCTGCTCGTCGCGCAGCTTCTTGTAGTTCACCGTTTCCATCGCCTTGTTCATGGCGGTCTGATAGTCGCCGGAATCGTACTGCCAGCCGAACGCGGACGTGTACGGGAATTGCTCGCGCCGGATCAGGTTCTTCATGCGGAATTCGGCGGCATCCATGCCGAGCTTTTGCGCCATGATGTCCATGGCGCGCTCTATGCAATAAGCCGCCTCGGTGACGCGGAACGAGCAGCGATAGGCGACGCCGCCGGGCGCCTTATTGGTATAGACGCCGTCGACCAGACAATAGGCGGTCGGGAAATCGTACGAACCGCTGATGATGCTGAACAGGCCTGCGGGCCATTTGGTGGCGTTGGCGCAAGCGTCGAACGCGCCATGGTCGGCGATGGTGTAACAGCGCATCGCCGTCACCCTGCCGTCCTTGGTCGCGGCGATTTCCATATCCATGTGGAAGTCGCGCGCGAACGCCGTGGTGGAGAGGTTCTCGATGCGATCCTCGACCCATTTCACCGGCCGCCCGGTCACGATCGACGCGACGATCGAGCAGATATAGCCCGGATAGGCGCCGACCTTGTTGCCGAAGCCGCCGCCGATGTCGGGTGAGATGACGTGGATCTTGTGCTCGGGGATTTTCGAGATCAGCGAGCCGACCGTGCGGATGACGTGCGGCGCCTGGAACGTGCCCCACAGCGTCAGCTCGCCCTTGATCTTGTCGAACGAGGCGACGCACTGGCAGGTCTCGAGCGGGCAAGGATGCACGCGCGGATAAACGATAAACTCCCTGATCGTGACGTCGGCCTTGGCGAACGCGGCGTCGGTCGCCGCCTTGTCGCCCGCTTGCCAGGAGAAGACGTGATTGTAATGCTTGCGCTTGCCGTGCGCGCCGTCGGTCTTGTCCTTGAGATCCTCGCGGATCATCGGTGCGTCCTTGGACATCGCCTTGAGCGGATCGACGTTGACGGGCAGCTGCTCGTATTCGACTTCGACCAGCTCGACGCCGTCGGCCGCGGCCTCGCGGCTTTCCGCGATGACGAAGGCGACTTCCTGGTTCTGGAACAGCACCTTGCCGTCGGCGAGCACCATCTGGACATCGCCGGCGAGCGTCGGCATCCAGGCGAGATTGACGGTTTTGAGCGTCTCGGCGGTGATCACCGCGACGACGCCGGGCACCGCCGCGGCCTTGGCGGTGTCGATCTTCTTGACGCGGGCGTGGGCGTATGGCGAACGCACCAAGTCGCCATAGAGCATGCCGGGCAGCTTGAGATCGTCGACGTAATTGCCCTTGCCCTGGGTGAAACGGATGTCCTCGACGCGCTTACGCTTACAGCCCATGCCTTCAAGCTTGGCGGCGCGTTCTGCGGAGGTGGGGGTCATGTCGTTCATTCTGCGGCCTCCTGGAACGGCACGCCGTTGAGCTTGGCGGCGGCGAATTGAATGGCTTTGACGATGTTCTGATAGCCGGTGCAGCGGCACAGATTGCCGGAAATCCCGTAGCGGATTTCCTCCTCGCTCGGATTCTTGTTTTCCTGGAGGAGCCGATAGGCGCGCGTGATCATTCCCGGCGTGCAGAAGCCGCATTGCAGCCCGTGCATTTCACGGAAGCCTTCCTGCAGCGCGTGCAACGTGCCGTCGGCATTAGCGATGCCTTCGATGGTGCGGATGTCGGCGCCGTTGGCCTGCACCGCGAATACGGTGCAGGATTTCACCGACTTGCCGTCGAGATCGACCGTGCAGGCGCCGCAATGGCTGGTCTCGCAGCCGATATGCGGGCCGGTGAGATTGATTTGCTCGCGCAGGAAGTGGATGAGGAGCGTGCGCGGCTCGACCAAAGCCTCGACGGTCTTGCCGTTGATCTTCATCGCGACTTGAGATTTGGCCATTGGTTTTCTCTCTATAATCTTTTCTGGAGCATGATCTTTTCCGAAAACCGGATTCCACTTTTCGGGATCATGCTCTAGCCGCGGGCGAGCGATTTAGCGCGGGCGAGCGCGCGGGTGAGCATCACGCCCGCCATTTTGGTGCGGTATTGCGCCGGTCCGCGGGCGTCTTCGGCGGGTGCGGTGATCGCTTCGGCGGCGGCGACGGCGCGCTTCACCGTCGCGGTATCGAGCGCGGAGCCGGTGAGGATCTTCGCCGCTTCCTCGGCCCATAGCGGCGTTTCGGCGACGTTGGTGAGCCCGATCGAGCAACTTTCGATTTTGCCGCCCTTTATGGTCAGCACCACCGCGGCCGCGGCGGTCGCGTAGTCGCCGATCTTGCGCTTGAGTTTTTCGTAAGCGTAGCCGTGACCGGCGGCCGGCACCGGAATGCGCACTGCGGTGAGCACATCGCCCGCCGCAAGCGCGGTGACATAGGTGCCTTGATAAAAGTTGCGGGCTGCGATCCGCCGTTCGCCACCTTTGCCGGCAACGTGATAGGTCGCGTTAAGGCACAGCATAAGTGCCGGCATGTCGTTGGCGGGATCGCCGTTGGCGACATTGCCGCCGAGCGTGCCGACATAGCGCACTTGCGGATCGGCGATTTGCAGCGAAGTTTCGCGCAGGACCGGAATCTTGGCGGTCAACAAGTCCGAGCCGATCAGTTCGTGCTGCGTCGTCATGGCGCCGATGACGATGTCGTTACCATCGCTGCGGGCGCCTTTAAGCTCGGCAATGCCGGCGAGATCGACCAGGTTCGCCGGCGTGGCGAGACGCAGCTTCATCATCGGGATGAGACTATGCCCGCCGGCGAGCGCGCGGCCATCGTCGCCGAGCTTGGCGAGAAGGCCGACCGCTTCTTGGACGGATTTCGGGCGATGATAGTTAAAGGATCCAGGAATCACGGCATCCTCCCCTGGCGCATGCCGGTCGTCCGCGCGCAATATTGCGGTCGAACCTGACTGCGCTCGAAAGCCACTATACAGGAATTTTGAGCGAGGCCGATACGGCTTTCCCAGCCGCCACCAGCTGGTGGGCCGCTCAGACTACTTGTGTCATTCCCGTGACGTTCAGCCCGTGAGACCGGACCGCAGCACGGGCGAGGTGGTTTTGGCGGGCGCTGCAGCCGTCGGAGCGACGATCTTCGGCATCGGCGCTTGCTTGGGCGTTTCTTTGGGCTGCGCCACGGTCGGGCCGGCGATACCGGGCCGGCACGCTTGCGAATGCGCCGTTTCCAACACATAGCGGAGCGCCTCGGCCTGCACCCGCGGTGATTTATCGATGGTGAGATGATCGATCCCGGGGTCGCCGGAAAAATCGACATTGCTGAGCATGCCGTGGAAGCCGACGCCGGGCCGCATATAGGCGTAGCTGCGTTGCGTCAGATTGATCACGCAGGCCACGTTGCGCGGCGCGGCATAGGAGCCAGTGCCATCGACGGGAACGACGAGCGCGACCGGCACGCCTTGCGCATTTAATTGCTGCGCCATCGCCATCACGGCGTCGGCGCCGAGCGAATGACCGACCAGCATATACGGTCCGTGGTCGCCGGCGCGGTACATCTGCACGATCCGATCGACGATGGAGTCGGCGAGGGTGTGATTATAAACGCTGGCATCGATGCCGTGGCGCTCGATCTGCGCCGCGAGCTGGTCCATGCCGAGCGAAAAAATGTTCAATAGTCCGCGCATCAGATAAACGTGCGGTTGGGACACGTCCTGATGCGATACGACTTGACGCGATGAGACTTGATGCGATGAGACTTGGCGTGCGGCAAGCTTTGTCGCGCTGTGCGCGCCGGGGGGCAGAAGCATCAGCCCGGTGAGGATCGCGGCGCCGGCGCCGAGGCGGCGCGAAAGTGATGATATTGCAATGGAATTAACGGCGCCCGACATCGCACCACACCACGCTACGCCACACCACACAGACTACGGCGAGGACTATGGCGAAACAGGGTAAAAATTTCCTTGTGATCAGCGGCTATTCGGCGCTTTTCGGCTGGCGAGTTCGAGCGCGATCGGCCGGGTGGCCGCCCGCAACGGCGCGCGCCGCGCGCCGGCAAGCGTATGCAGGAAATCGGAGAACCAGTTCTGCACCGACGCCGCTTTCAGCTTGCGCGCTATGCACTGCCAACGTTCGCGTCGCTCGTCGACGGTCGGGACCCGTCAGCTCAAAAGTTCCAGACGCCCGGTTTTGAGCTCATAAATGCCGCCGACTATGTGGATCTTCTTGTCGTCCACGAACGATTTCAGGATTGGCGTGGCCGATTTCAGTTTATCGACGTTGAGCGTGACATTGCGGTGGATCGCGTTTGCCAGCAAGTCGCCGGGCTGGCCCTGGACGGCTTCGACCGCCGGCCGGATGGCGGCGACCAGTGACGGCAAGTGACCGGGCAGCGTCGTGCCGTCTTTGATCGATTTGACGGTGGCATCGACCGCGCCGCAAGCTTCGTGGCCGAGCACCATGATGAGCGGCGTGTTGAGCACCTGCACGGCATATTCGAGACTGGCGATCATTTCGTCGCTGGCGAAATTGCCGGCGACGCGACAGACGAACAGGTCGCCGCGCGCCGTGTCGAAGCAATACTCCGGAGCGATGCGGGAATCCGCGCAGCTGAGAATGGCGGCGAAAGGATTTTGTCCCTTGCTCAGCGCCTCGCGCTCGTGGCGAAAATCGTGCCGTCCGCTATCGCCATCGACGTAGCGGGCATTGCCCTGCATCAGCCGGTGCAACGCGGCGTCGGGCGATATGACGTTTTCCGGCTTCGGCGGCGCTTTGGCATTCGCGGCAAATGCCTGCGGAGCGATGGCGAGACCGGCGGCGGCGCCCGCCGCGAATTTCAAAATGCTCCGCCGTGCGAGTTGCATTCGACCGGTGGTAGCGGTGGCACAGTGCTCACACATATTCATCTCCTGCGTTGGGACCCGATTGCCGAAAAGCGTGAACCTTGCTTGGATTGCGCGCGACACATTGACGATTGCCGCAGCCTAGGAATTCTCGCATGCGATGTAAAATGGTATGCGCCGCCGCCGTGCTGGCCGCAAGCTTGCTCGCCGCGGGCGTTGCCAAAGCGGACGATTGGCTGGCTTACCACAACGACCGCTACGGCACGACGATCGACTATCCCGATGTCTTCACCATGCAGCGGCCGCCGGACAGCGACGACGGCCGGGACTTCAAGAGTGCCGCCGGCGCGGATTTCTGGGTTGCGGCGTCATACAATGCGCTCGATTTCAACGTCGCTAAATACCACGATTTTGTCGTGAAGAATCTGGACCCCGGCGCAGTCGTCACCTATCAGGCCCGCGGCGATAATTGGTTCGTCATTTCCGGAACGAAAGGCGCCGAAATTTTTTATGAGCGGCACATGGTGTCCCACGGCGCACAGCTGACCGAAAGTTTCGCTATTTCGTATCCGGCCACTTTGAAGCAGACGTACGATCCGATTGTGGCGCGAATGGCGAAGTCGTTCCGCCCAGGCACGGGTTTTCAAAGTCCTTAGGGCAGCGGCGATTAAGGCATCTCGATCGGCGAAATGCGATTCGGCAAATAGGTAATTCTACCGGCGGAACAAAGTCGAACTGCGGCGCGTTGATTTGGATTGATGTGTGTCACCGATTTTCTACGCTGAAATATCGATATGCGGCTGTGAATCGTTGGAGCAACCGGCAAGCACATTGATCTGCCGAGTTACGAAGGAGAGAGTCGATGAAAATAGCACTCGCGGCAATTGCACTATCCGTGGCTTTGGGGGTATCCGATGCTTCGGCGCAGGGCGTCAATTTGAGCGGCCGATGGCAGTGCGTGGTGTCGTGTCTCGGCCCGCAGGGCGGCCTTGCCTACATCACGCAGAATGGCTGGGACCTCAACGTCCTCAACGAGTCGGGCATGCCGTCGAGAGCTTGGATCGACTATCCCGGCCACATTTGGGTCGAAAGAGCCGACGAAGGTGCGCTGTTTTCGCCCGACGGATTTACGCTTCAATTCGATCGCGGAACGATCTGGCAGCGCGCCCCGGAGCTGCCGCCTCCTCCTCCACTTGCGGCGCCTCGCACGTAATCGCAGTGAGGATATGTCGGCGCTTCGGCGATCGATTATTTTCTCCAGCCACGCTATTTCGTAAGCATCGGCTTCGCCGGCGCGGCCGGTGAAGGCGCGGCCGGCGAGATCGAGAACGTGAGCCACGCATTCCAGCCGGAAGGCCGATCCAGCCCGTCGAATTCCCCGTAGGCTTTTAAATTGATATAGCCCTGCATGTTGGCGATCGGAAACAGATATCCGATCTGCGGGCCGACGCCGACGACGCGCGACTCAAAGCAGCCGACGCGATCGCCGGAGCCGCTGTCGCACGATAGCTGGTCGTAAAAATAGCCGACCGGGCCTACAAAAACCTGCTTCGATAAAAACTGCGAAGCTCCCCAGTCCAGATGAAAGTCGACGCCGTTCTGATAATTCGTGCTCGGATTTTCCATATTGTAAGTGAGGCCGGCGACCGCCGAGAACTCGCGCCCGGTTCCCGGATTGAAGTAGGTATAGCCCGCGCCGCCGTCCACCGCGCCGTGCCCGATGCCGAGATTCGCCAAGCGCGCCGAGTCATACGCGCCGACCGGAATGTCGCCTGTCCCATAGATCATGAAATTGTTGACGCCGTCGTTCCATTTCAGCGACGCCGACGGATAGAGGTCGCTAAGACCGGCGACGGAGCTGCTGATGCTGTCGGAGCGGATAAGGGTGAACGGAGGTAAAGTGGCTGTCAGCGTCCCGGTCAGGTTGGCGCTCTGCCAGCCGACGAACTCCCCCAGGCTCACGGTCAACTGGCCGCCGAGAACCGGAGTCGCGAAAGTGTAGTTCGGTTGGATCCATTCGAGTTCCGCCTGGGCCTTCAGGCTCGCGGACAGATTGACCGTCACCGTCGGGGTGAAGCGGCCAATCTCGACTTCGCGCGCGGCCGCTACGCTGCCACCGGCAGTCACGTTCGTGTAGTAGTTGAAGGTGTAGAGCCACCAACCCGGCGCCGCCTGGGGAGCCGCCGCCAGGCTCCCGTACAAGCCGGGCAGCCAGAAGCTCACCCCGCCTTCGTCGGCGAGCGAAATCCCGGGGACCAAGGCAACGGCCACGAGCGTGAGCGCGCCGCAGACCAAACCCGATTGGATTGTGCGAAAGAGAACAGCAGCTTGCTCTCCACCCGATCCTAAAAGCGCCGCGATCCGTTTCATCATCCGCCCCCGTTATGACCGCCCGGGATGCAACAGCCATTGATGCTAAACTCATTTTAGGCGGATGAGTCAGTGTGAGTGTAAAATTTTGAACACGCCGATGGAATGTCGTTGTTTGTGACTCAATAGACGCAGTCGCGAAAATCGCTCGACAGTGAAGAGACTTATCCGCGTGCGCCGCAAGTTTTTCAATCTGCCTGGACTGCGCCGGCTGATCCGAACACCGCGTGAGAGCGTCCAAAATGTTCGATATCGGACATTTGACTCGACTTTCTCACGGAGCCGGCCCAGCCTATTCATTGCATGCCCTTGGAATAGGAGGGCAACATGGATCGTTTTATTCAAAGCGAAAATATCCAGCGGTAGCAGAAGCTGCTCGAGCGCGCGACCGACGAGAGCCAAAGGCAGCTCTTGCTTAAGTTGCTTTCCGAAGAGGAGGTGAAATCGCCAAGGGTCAAATCTCAAAAACGAGAAATAGGCCGTCTCTGAATGGCGCAGGAGACATAGATGTTGCTGCGTAACCCTCCGACGGATGAGGGGTCCAAACGCTTGGCCTATGAACGCCGGCCCGACGCGGACATGGTGCACATACCCGGCGGTACCTTCAGCATGGGCTCGGACAAGCACTATCCGGAAGAGGCGCCGGTCCACCGCGTCACGGTCGACGAGTTCTGGATGGATCGCACACCGGTTACGAACCGGCAGTTCAAGGAATTCGTCAAGGCAACTAGCCACGTCACTTTTGCGGAAATTCCTCCCGACCCGAAGGACTATCCGGGCGCGCTGCCGCACATGCTCTATGCCGGCTCGCTCGTCTTCTCGCCGCCGTCGCGCCCAGTCGATCTGCGCGATTGGAGTCAATGGTGGAACTTCCTCAAGGGTGCGAATTGGCGCCATCCCTACGGCCCTAAAAGCAATATCAATGGGCTCGACAATCATCCGGTCGTGCACGTGGCGTTCGCCGATGCGCTCGCCTACGCCAAATGGGCCGGCAAGGATCTGCCGAGCGAGGCCGAATGGGAATTCGCCGCGCGCGGCGGGCTCGACGGCGCCGAGTTTGCCTGGGGCGACGAGTTCACGCCCGGCGGCAAGCATATGGCGAACACCTGGCAGGGCGAATTTCCGCGACAGAATCTTTGCGAGGACGGCTTCGAGCGCACCTCGCCGGTCGCCGCGTTCCCGCCGAACGGCTACGGCCTGCACGACATGATCGGCAATGTCTGGGAATGGACGACGGACTGGTATTCGACGAAGCACGAAGCCGATGCGCCGAAGGCGTGCTGCATTCCGGAAAATCCGCGCGGCGGACCGGAAGCCGCGAGCCACGACCCTCGCCTGCCGAACATCAAGATTCCGCGCAAGGTGCTCAAGGGCGGCTCGCACCTGTGCGCTCCGAACTATTGCCGCCGCTATCGACCGGCCGCGCGTCATGCCGAGGCGGTCGACACCTCCACAAGCCATGTCGGCTTTCGGTGCATTACCAGAAATCATCAGACAGGGAGCGCATCATGAGTAAGGACCCAATGCGAGGAATGTCCGAGGATGGCGTCACGCAAAACAGCGAAGGCCTGAAACGGCGCGATCTGCTGTTGAGCGGCAGCTCTTTGGTGGCCGCATCGGCGTTGTTGGGCGCGGGCGCCGCAACTCCCGCGCAAGCGCAGCAACCGGCACAGACGCCGCCAAGCGGACAGCGGCCGAATATCGTCGTCATCATGGGTGACGACATCGGCTGGTCCAACATCGGGGCCTATCATCAGGGCGTCATGTATTCGACGACGCCGAATCTCGACAAGCTGGCCAGCGAGGGTCTGCGCTTTACCGACTACTACGCGGAGCCGAGCTGCACCGCCGGCCGCGCCAACTTCATCACCGGAGAATTGCCAATTCGCACCGGCCTGACGACAGTCGGGCAGGCCGGCGCCACGGTCGGTCTTCCCGACGAAGCCCCCACGGTCGCGACGGCATTGAAGGCGATGGGGTATGCCACGGGCCAGTTCGGCAAGAACCATTTGGGCGACTTGAACCGCTATCTTCCGACCGTACACGGGTTCGACGAGTATTTCGGCTACCTCTATCATCTCGACGCGATGGAGGACCCGTTCTGGCACTCCTATCCGCCGGCGCTGAAGGATCAGGTCGGACCGCGCAACCTGATCCAGAGCTTCGCCACCACGACCGACGATCCGACGATACAGCCGCGCTGGGGCAAGATCGGCAAGCAGCGGATCGAGGACGCGGGGCCGTTGCCGCCGCACCCGACGCCGGGCATCAAATATAACATGGAGACGATCGACGAGGACATTCTCGATTTCTCCAAGAAATTCATCGACAAGGCCAAAGCGGACGACAAGCCGTTCTTCTTGTGGGTCAATCCCACGCGCGCGCACGTCATCTCGCATCTGTCGCCAAAATATCGAGCGAGGCTCACCCCTGAGAACGGATGGTATCTGGAAGAAGGCGTGATGTCCCAACTCGACGATGTGGTCGGCGGCCTGATGGACAAGTTGAAGGCCGACGGGCTCGACAACAACACGATCGTCGTGTTCACCACCGACAATGGCACCGAGAACTTTACCTGGCCCGACGGCGGCAATACGCCGTTTGCCGCCGGCAAGGGAACGATCATGGAGGGCGGCATGCGCGTGCCGATGATCGCCCGCTGGCCGGGCCACATTCCGGCGGGAAAAGTCGAGAACGGCATCATGTCGGGTCTCGACTTCTTCCCGACCTTCGTCGCCGCAGCCGGCAATCCGAACATCAAGGAGGAGTTGCTGCAGGGCAAGCAGCTCGGCGATACGACCTACAAGGTTCATCTCGACGGCTACAATCAGTTGGACCTGCTGACCGGCAAGGGGCCATCCAGCCGCCATGAGATCTTCTACTTCGCCGAGGGTACCCTTGGCGCGGTTCGTATCGACGACTGGAAGTTCAGGATGATCGACCAGCCCGACGGTTGGATCGGCGGAACGGTCAAGGTTGATTGGCCGATCCTCTCCAATCTCCGGCTCGACCCGTACGAGCGGATGCAGTTCGCGAAGGGCAACATGGGGTCCTTCGAATACGTATCGGACTTCTACATCCATGAGTTCTGGCGCTTTGTCTTCCTTCAGCAGAAAATCGCCGAATACGCGCCGAGCTTTATCGAATTCCCGCCGATGCAGAAGGGAGCGAGCTTTAATCTCGACGCGGTCAAGGCCGAGATCGAAGCGCGGATACAGGCGATGAAAGGCAAAATGGAATAGCCGCGACGAAAATTGTCGCAATACCACCCGCCCGGGCATCACTCGGGCGGGCCTTGAATTTTTATCCGCATCGATCATCGCAAGCAGCACGGCGACGTCGAAGGCGTGCTGTATCCCGGCAGGTTCGCCGCCATGCGCAGTCGATCGGGACGTCAATAAGCCAAATCGGCCTTCGGTGTGGCATCAGATAGAGAGGACGACGCCATGAGTGACGATCCGTCGAACGACAAATCCCGAGACGGCATGCCGCAAGATAACGGCGGCCTGAAACGGCGCGATCTCTTGCTCAGCAGCAGCACATTGCTGGCCGCGTCGGCTTTGTCGGCGAGCGGCATTGCAAATCCCGTGCAGGCCCAGCAGCCCGCGCCTGCGGCGCCGGCCGGCCGGCGGCCCAACATCCTTGTCATCATGGCCGACGACATCGGCTACTGGAATATCAGCGCCTACAATCGCGGCATGATGGGTTACCGCACGCCCAACATCGATCGCATCGCCAATGAGGGCGCGATATTCACCGACTATTACGGACAGCAATCGTGCACCGCCGGCCGCGCGGCGTTCATTACCGGCCAGAGCCCGATGCGGACCGGACTACTGAAAGTAGGACTGCCGGCGGCGAAGGAGGGCCTGTCGGAGAAGGACCCGACGATCGCTGAATTGCTCAAGCCACAGGGCTACGTGACCGGACAATTCGGCAAGAACCATCTCGGCGACCGCAACGAATTCCTGCCGACGCTGCACGGCTTCGACGAGTTCTTCGGCAACCTCTACCATCTGAACGCCGAGGAGGAGCCGGAAAATCCGGACTATCCGAAAAATTCCGCGTTTAGGGCGCAATTCGGTCCACGCGGCGTCATGAAGTGCACCGCGACCAGCACCGATACTCCGGGTGACGATCCGCGGTTTGGCCCATGGGGCAAACAGAAATGCGAGGACACCGGGCCGCTCACGAAAAAGCGCATGGAGACAATCGACCAGGAGTTTCTCGACGCCTCGATCGACTTCATCGATCGCGCCAACAAGGACAGAAAGCCGTTTTTCGTGTGGTTCAATCCGAGCCGCATGCACATCTGGACCCATCTCAAGCCAGAATCCGCGGGCAAAACCGGCCTCGGCATTTACCCGGACGGCATGGTGGAGCATGACGGCCAAGTCGGTCAGCTCCTTAAGAAACTCGATGACCTCGGGATCGCAGACAATACAATCGTGATCTACACCACCGACAACGGCGCCGAGACGTTCTCGTGGCCCGATGGCGGCACCACGCCGTTCCGCGGCGAAAAGAACACCAACTGGGAAGGCGGTTATCGCGTACCGGCGATAATTCGCTGGCCGGGCGTAGTGCCGCCGCGCACCGAGATCAACGACGCTTTTTCGGCGGAGGACTGGGCGGCAACGCTGGTTGCCGCGGCCGGCGAGCCCGATATCAAGAACAAGCTTCTGCAGGGCTACGAGGCGGCGGGCAAGACTTTCCGGGTTCACCTGGACGGCTACGACCAGCGCGATCTTCTCGCCGGGAAGGGCCCGACCAAGCGCCGCGAATTTTTCTACTGGACCGACGATGGCAACCTATGCGGCCTGCGTTACGACCAGTGGAAGGCGGTATTCTTGGAACAGAAAGCGGAAGGCTTCGATGTCTGGGCACAGCCGATGGTGCCGCTGCGCCTGCCGATGCTGTTCAACCTGCGCTCGGATCCATTCGAGCGGGCCCAACATGAGGCCGGCGATTATGTGAGGTGGTTCATCGAGCACGCCTTTGTAATCGTACCGGCGCAGTCGATCGTGGCGCAGCATTTGGCGACCTTTCGGGAATTTCCGCCGCGGCAAAAGCCGGGCTCCTTCTCGGTTGAACAAGCCATGGAGATGCTCCGGAATCCGCCGTCGGACAATTAGCCGCGTCGTCGTGCGCGCGCGGTAGCAGCGTGGAAACGAGTGAGTAACGTGTCGCCTTTACTGCTAGCCTCTGGCGTCGCCGGCTTGAGGAGCGAGGCATGCGTGCAATTCTGATGGCATCGCTCGCGGCAGTCGTCATCGGCTGGTGGATGACGTTGGCGGCTTCCGCAGCGGTCGCACAGAACGCCACGCCTGTCACCCAATGGGTGCAGGACTACGATTACGGCGACTATTATCCCGGCGCGTATCGCCCGGCGTGCCCTGAACGCTATTACTATACCTGCTGGTTCGACCCATACGGCGACCGGCATTGCGGCTGCCGGCCAGGTCTCGCTTTTTACCTTTTCAGGGTCTACTGATCCGCGCTCATCGCCGTCGCAGCGCCGGGAACATGGATTCACACGGCATAGTCATTACGTCACTGGCCTAAGTGGCCCGCGGCCTTGGCCATCTGCAGGCACGACAACAGCCCGGTGTAGCTCGGCAGACCGCCCGCGCTGGCTTCGCCGATGCAATTCGCTTTGTTCTCGGGTTTGAAGCTCGACCACTGTTTCGCGAGCTGATCGCGAATGGCCATTTCACTCTTTATGCAGCTGTGAAAATCCTGTCGAGCGCTCTGGTTGGGTTCGAGAGCCAAACCGCCCTGTTGAGCGATGCCGCGGCAGATGGGATTAAGGTTGAATTGGGGGACATTGTCCGCAATCGTGACGGTCAATTGCGTGGCTAACGCCAATGTCATAACGGGGATCATCATTTGAACGCTCCGCGGTTCGCCTTATATCCGATCATAGACGATGCCAATTGATTTCGATCAAGGGGAACCGCTTCGAGCATGATTTTTGTGGCCTAACCGGGAGAAGACGAACATGAAACCGACGGTTCCCTCCGGCATCAGCCGCCGTTCAATTCTGAAATTTCTTTGCCGCAGTTATGGCTGGCCGAGCTGCCCCAAGGCGGCGACAATCGGCGCGCTGGAGAGCTTTATCAGACCACTGTAAGGCTGATCCATCTCGACAATCAGATAGACCGAACCGGCCACCGACAGCGCGCACACGAACAGTGCAGCGATCACACTGCTATTAGGCGGCGCGAACAGGCCGAAGCTCGCAAAAATAGCGGCGAACCAAAAGATCAATACGGTCAGCAACGGCCATTGAATACTACTGCCCATCTCCTCCACGGCCGTCCAGCGTATTTCCGCGATATCGCTGGTAAGCTGCAATGCCCTCGCTTTGAGCCACTGTTGGGCATCGTTTTGCGGAGCAAGATTCAGAATATTGCGTTGAATGACTTCGACGCCAGGACCTTGGTTGACCGCCTCAGGTTCGAGTTTCCCCGCGCCTTCTTCCGGCCAAATCTGGTGGAACCTCATCACGACGATCCGGCGAAGTAGATCGCGGGTCTCGCGCGTCTCCGGCCCGTATTGGGCCAACGTCCGATCAAGCAGGATGTAGCGGGTAGCGGCGCGGGTCAACTCACTAGCCTTGCTATCGAAGGAACTCTTGGCCGAGGCAATCAGCAAACCAACCACCAGCGCCGCAAGCGTGGCGATCGTGGCCATAGCGATCCTGATGATGTCCTTTGAATCGGCACTCAGGTGATGCTCGGGCAGAATGGAGCGCAGATACATTCCGAGCAACGCGCCGCCGAAAACGACCGCAAAAACCACTCCCCCGATGGCCAGGGCGTTCATGCGTCACTTAAGAGCTTCTACGATGAAAAAAGAGAGCCCAAAAATTGTCCTCGCCAATCACTCGGCTGATCTCTCCCAATATAAAGAACGGCGTCAGCGCAACGGTTGCAATGATTCCGAGAGACACAATTCCCCACAAATTATTGGCGCCGAGCTTTGAAATGACCTCGGCTATCGGCTCGCCATGCCACATGCCGATAAGCACATGCTCAACAATGTGGAAACATATGAGCGTAATGCCGAACAGAAGAGACTTGAATAGAATCGAATAAATGAGGGGTTTGTCATTGAGCCGACGGCCGAGATGCAGATCCTCGGCCACCAGCATGACTTTTGCGAAGACCAGGGCATTAATGAACGCAAGACCGTGCGGCACATAACTCATTTGATGCTGCGATAAAATTATAGATTCGTGAATGGCCAAAAGTCCGAATACCACCCAAAGATATAAAAACATCAGCGCGAAGTCTTTTATTTGATGTTTTACTCTCTCTTTGAAATTTTGTTTGGATTCCTGCCCTTCGCTTACTTCGCCAGCGCTTCGATCGAGTTGCCGCGGCTCATTACGCAATTGGGAGGATTCAGCAAAAAGACCCGATACATCGCCCGCGGCAATCCAGGAATCGAGCCCGGGTGTCCACACCAAATCGTCGTCCAGGAGACGTCTTTGGCTGGCGAACCGTGCCAGCTCGCTAAAGCGAAGCGGCCCATATTCCTTTTCGTTTTTAAAGACATACCACTGGTCTTCGCCGGACAACGATGCCTGCTTTTGCAGTGAAGTCTGGCGTTGAGGATTCAAATTCGTGGCCTCTCGAGCGAGCTCGACTCTGACTTTATATTTTTTGCGTCTATCCGTTCAGCTTTCTAGCATGCCGAGCGAGTTAAAGGTACGCAAAGCAGATCCGGACTGCTTGCCTCTCCGCCCGTAGCAGAAGATCAGTTTCTAAATCGGCGAAAAGACGCGGGAGGGTGATGATATATCACGATGTGACGAGGCGACGATACCCCATCCCTTCCGGGTCTTAGAATAAATCCGCGTTCAAACGGAAAATCGCAGAGCGCATTCTCGGCGCTGCCCACTCACCCACGCCAGTAGCGATCTTCCCAGCTGCGTGACAGCCGCATTGCTGGAGCGAGCGGCCGGAGACGAGAGCCAAGGCGCTTGCCGGTCAATGTGTCGAGCCGCGCCAGTGTCTGCCGCAGTCCCGTCGGCACCCAAACCTGCTGCGGTGAGGGCGCGAGATCGTGAATGGCGCCGTCGATTTCGAGCAGGAACGCGCATTTGCGCAAATCCGGAACGGGCGTCGTTTCCGCAATCTCCATATCGAGGCGCAAAATCTCCAAGCCGTTTTCCAAGCCCATCGCTGTCAAGTCCGATGTCCGTATTTAATCGACGAATGCAAGGGGCCGGGCCACGGTTTCGAGCGGTTTACGCTCGGCCGCAACGCCCCACAACGCTTCCGCCGCGGCGGCGCCTATCATAAGGATGGCACCGATGACGTAGCCGATGGCGACGCTGCCCCGCGATCCGGTATTGATCAGCATGCCGAACACAACGGGCCCGGCGATGCCGCCGACGCCGGTGCCGATGGCGTAGAAGAACGCGATCGCCAGCGCGCGAATTTCGAGCGGAAAAATCTCGCTCACTGTCAGATAGGCGGAGCTCGCCGCCGCCGAGGCGAAGAAGAACACCGCCATCCAGGCAATCGTCAGCGTCTGCGCCGAAAGGAGATCGCGACTGAACAGATCGGCGGTGACGGCGAGCAAAACGCCGGAGATTGCATAGGTCGATGCAATCATCACTTTGCGCCCGATCGTGTCGAACAGACGGCCAAGCAGAATTGGTCCCAGTACATTGCCCGCCGCGAACGGCAGGATGTACCAGCCGACCCGATCGGCCGGCGTGTGATAGAAGTCGGTCAGGATCAGCGCATAGGTGAAGAAGATCGCATTGTAGAAGAACGCCTGCGCTGCCATCAGGCTCAAGCCCACCAGCGTGCGTTGCCAATATGTTTTGAATAGAGCGCGCGCGACTTCGGCAAGCGGCGTGTGGTTGCGCATTCGCAGCCGGACTTTTTGGTGCACCGGCAGTCCCCCTCCCTTCCCTCCCTCGCAAGCGGGGGAAAGAAGGGAGGTGGTGAATTGCGCTTCGATGCCCCGCATGACCTCGTCAGCCGCTTGCGGCATCCCATGCGTTACCAGCCAGCGCGGACTCTCCGGGATCCAAAGTCGCATCACGAAAATCACTAATCCCAGTGTAGCCCCAATAAGAAAAGCGAGCCGCCAGCCGATCGCCGGATCGATGATGGCTGGGTCGAGCAATACGAGGGAACCGCCCGCCCCCACAGCCGCGCCGGCCCAGAAACTGCCGTTGATAAGGAGGTCGGTCCAGCCGCGGAACCGTGCCGGGATGAGCTCCTGGATTGTCGAATTGATGGCGGTGTATTCGCCGCCGATGCCAGCCCCGGTGAGAAAACGGAACAGGATGAAGCTCCACGCGCCTCCGGACAAGCCCGTAGCGGCGGTCGCCAGCAAATACACAGCAAGCGTGATTGTGAACAATTTCTTGCGCCCCAGGCGATCCGTCAGCCAGCCGAAAAAGAACGCGCCCAGCACCGCGCCGCAGAGGTAGCAGCTGCCTGCAAGCCCGACTTGCGTGTTGCTCAATCCTAGAGCCGAGGTTTGCTTAAGCTCGCCGGCAAGCGCTCCGGCGAGCGTCACTTCCAGGCCATCGAGAATCCAGGTGATACCGAGCGCCACGATGACCAGAAGATGAAATCGCCCGAACGGCAGCGCATCGAGGCGGCCAGGGATATCGGTTTCGATGATCGCGCCCGATGCGGCAGAAGCGACGTTAGTACCTTCCGGCGCCCTTGTGCGCGGCAATTGCGGCTGGGCAATCCGAAGATTGAAAATGCGATGCGCAAATGCGCCGCCTGCGTATGAAACCATATCGAAATGATACCAAGCCCGGGCCCCAAGGAACTAACGCCTCGTCCGGTCGAGCGTTCCGGGCTGCAGTCCGCTGGAACCGCCGCACTACTGCGCTTGCGCCGCTTTGCCGGTATAGGTGATGCGCCAGATGGTGCCGCTCGCATCCTCGGAGATGAGCAGCGCGCCGTCCTTGTCCACGGTCACGCCGACCGGCCGGCCCCAGACTTCGGAATCGTCAATCACGAATCCAGTGGCGAAATCGTCGTACTCACCGGTCGGCACGCCGTCCTTCACAATGACACGAATGATTTTGTAGCCGGTGCGCTTGGATCTGTTCCACGAACCGTGTTCGGCGGCGAAAATATCGCCGCGGTACTCCGCCGGAAATTGCGCGCCATCATAAAACGTCATGCCGAGCGAGGCCGAATGCGGTTGGATCAGCACGTCGGGAATGGTGACTTTATCATTGAGGTCCGGCCGCTCGCCTTGGTGGTGCGGGTCCTCGTTGGCGCCGATGTAGTACCAAGGCCAGCCGTAAAAGGCGCCCTCACGGACGCGCGTAATGTAATCCGGCGGCACGTTATCGCCGAGCCCGTCGCGCTCATTGGTCGAGCACCAGACAGCATCCGTCGCGGGCGCGATTGCCATGCCGACGCAATTGCGGATGCCGGTCGCCAATATGCGCCCGTTCTTGCCCTCCGGATCGAAGGCCAGGACGTCGGCGCGGCCGGCTTCGCGGCCCCAGGTGGCGCCGAGCGGGCGACTGGATACGAAGTTTTGCAGCTCGCCGCCGGAGAGTTTCTCCATGTCTTCGGCATCGTTGGAGCCGGAGCCGACCGACACATACATTGTCTTCCGATCCGGTGAGAACACGACATCGCGCGTGTGATGGCCGCCGACCGGCAGATGCGGAACGATGGTTTCGGCGGCGCCGCGCACCGAGAGATCGCCATTGCGGTAGGGGAAACGAACAACAGCATCGGTGTCGCCGAAATAGACCCATTGCGGATCGGGTCCGGGCGGATAAAACGCGATACCAAAAGGATAAGTCAGTCCGGAAGCGAACACCGACGGTTGCGACGTTTCGCCGCCATTGGCGCGTAACACGCGGACGCGGCCTGCCTCGCTCTCGGCGACGAACACGTCGCCGTTCGGCGCGGTGCGGATAATGCGTGGCCCCGACAATCCGGAAGCAAATAGGTTGACTTCAAAGCCATTTGGGACGATTGGCTTTTGGTCGGTCCGGTGCACTGTTGTGACGACATTCCGCACGGATTTGGCAAGGTCAGGCGCCGGAAAATCTTGCGGCCTGATCAGCCGCCGCGTGCCAGGGCGGTCGGCGTGCCAGTCGCCAAATGCGGCCGAGCCCTCGAGTAGACCGGCGCCTGTTTGCGCGAGCAGCGGGATGGCGGTGAGTGAAACTATCGTTGCGACGGAAATTGCAATGATTGCAGGAAACGGGCGGCGCATGGCGTGCTCCTGGCAAAGCCCGAATAATGAACAGGCCGAGGCTGGCGGAGTTCCAGGGTCTATGGATGTGGCTCTGGCTTGGCGTGATGGCAAGGTGTGCGGGCGCGGCGCCATGACTCAATTTACGCCGTGCCGGCGGGACGGGAAGTCCCAGTCGAGCCCACTTTCGGAATTAACCCTGCGATTGAAGTGTTATCACCCGGCATTCCGCCCGTCCTACATTCCGTTCGTTCGCCCGGTGACGCATCTTGATCGCTAAAATCGCGACACAACTCGAAATCCCCCGACGGCTACGCGCCCTCGTGCGGGCGCGGGAATCGAGCCTGGTCGCGCTGGCGGCGCTGGTCGGCGTGATCGCCGGAATCGTCGTCGCCGGCATGGGCGCCTCGGTCGATCTTCTGCACGAATTGTTTTTCAATCTTCAGCACGGCGAGCGGCTATCGGCGCGACTCACGCTCAATCCTTATCTCGCGCTATCGGTGCCGCTTATCGGCGGCTTGATTATGGGGCTGGCGAGCGAAATCATCCGGCGCTGGCGGCCGGAGCGGGAAGTCGATCCGATCGAAGCCAATGCCCTGCATGGCGGCCGCATGTCGCTCCTCGGCAGCATCATCGTCGCGGCGCAGACGGTGTGGTCGAGCGGGGTCGGGGCGTCGGTCGGCCTTGAAGCCGGCTACACGCAGTTTGCCAGCGGCATCGCCTCGCGCATCGGCAACGCGTTTCGCCTGCGTCGCGGCGACCTGCGCATCCTGGTCGGTTGCGGCGCCGCCGCCGGCATTGCCGGCGCGTTCGGTGCGCCGCTCGCCGGCGCTTTCTACGCCTTCGAACTGATCATCGGCAGCTATTCGCCGAACAGCCTCGCTCCGGTGGGGATATCGGCGCTGATCGGCTATCTGGTCACACGATCGCTCGAACCGGCCGAGTTGGGCATCGTCGCTCCCGAGAAGACGACCATCGTGGCGCACGATCTCGTGCTCGCCGCCACGCTCGGCCTGTTGGCGGCGGCGCTCGGCATCATTCTGATGCGCGGCGTTGCCTTGAGCGAGACCATGTTCGCGCGGTTGCGGTTGCGGCCGGCGCTGCGCACGATGGCCGGCGGACTTGTCGTCGGATTATTGGCGATCGTGTCGCCGCAGATAATGTCGTCGGGCCATGGCGCGCTGCGCGTCGCTGGCATGCTTGATTTGTCGTTTCGCACCGTCGCTCTGTTGTTTGTCCTTAAGATCGTGGCCTCGATCGCGTCGCTGGGTTCCGGATTTCGCGGCGGGATGTTCTTCTCCTCACTGCTGATCGGAGCGCTCGGCGGCCATCTTCTCGCGGTGGCGCTGACGATGTTGTGGCCGACCGTCTATTTCGATCCGAATGCCTATGCCGTGATCGGCATGAGCGCTCTATCGGCCTCCGTCGTCGGCGGACCGCTGACCATGACCTTCATCGCGCTGGAAACCACCGGCGACCTTTGGCTGACGACCGCGGTGCTGGTCGCCGTCATCATCGCGGCGCAAGTGACGCGCGAAGTGTTCGGCTATTCGTTCGCGACCTGGCGTTTCCATCTGCGCGGCGAAACCATCCGCAGCGCCGCCGATATCGGCTGGATGCGCGAGCTCACCGTCGAGAAAATGATGCGTCAAGACGTGCAGACGGTGCTCGCGTCATCGACCGTCGCCGCGTTCCGCGAGACTTTCCCGCTCAGCTCCACGGCCTACGTGATCGCGGTCGACGAAGCCGATCGCTATGTCGGGCTGATTTTGGTGGCGGACGCCCATGCCGCCGAATCCGCGGACAAGTCGGTCAAGAACTTGCTGCACCACCAAGACGACATGCTGCTTCCCGGCATGGCGGTGAAGGAAGCGGTGCTGGCCTTCGACCGCGCCGAATCCGAAGCGCTGGCGGTTGTCGATTCTTATCTCGACCGGCGCGTCATTGGCATCCTCACCGAGGCCTACGTGCTGCGCCGCTATTCGGCGGCCTTGGAAGGCCGCCGCCGCGACTTGGTCGGCGAGGAATAGGACCAAATACTACTTTACCCGACTGTGCAATCCGGTGAGGGATGAGATAATCTACGAGCCGCTCGGGTAGCCGGCACCACGAAAATGACGGCGAGGGAGGCGAGAATGCCTAGGATACAAGCGTTTGTTTTCTTAGTGTTATCGATTTTGATTGGCGGCATCTGCGCTGCGGCCGCGCAGACGTTGAGCTACGCCGACGCCGTCGACCAACTCGCCGTCGCCTGCCGCGCCGATCTGGCAAAATATTGCAGAGGCGTAGAGCTCGGTAACGGACGTCTGCGGGCTTGTCTCGATGCGCACCAGAATGTGGTATCGCCACAATGCCAACAGACTCGCATGGCGGTCTATGCGTCGATTGCCCGACGGGCCGCAGCCCAGCGAAATATTGGCGACATCTGCGACGCGGATATCGAAAGATTGTGCGGCACTTCGCACGCCGATGCACACCTTGTGGAGTGCCTGCTTAGTGTATCGCCCGCCGCGATGAGCCCGGCATGCAGCCAGGCATTCACTGACACCGGCTGGCGCACGGAAAGGGCTCAACAATGATCAGGCAGCAAATCTATGCCGTCTCCGCACTGATTTTGTCAGTCGCGGTGGCTGCCGCCGTAGCAGATACGCGCCTGGATTCGGCTCAAATCGCTACCAGCTTGGCGAATGTCAGCAACACCGCCGGGCTAGACCTCACAGCCGCGCAGATGCGGCAGGCGGTGTTGGACAATATCCGCAATTATCCAGGGTCAATTCCGCCCCGCCCGCTGACGTTTCCGCAGCTCGCAAACCTCGCTCAGTTCACCGTTGAGATCAATTTCGACTTCAATTCCGCGGCGATCCGGCCGGAGTCATACCGGAACGTCGGCGCCATCGCCGATGCGCTGCATAATCCGATTCTGCTCGGTTATGGATTCCTTGTTATCGGCCACACCGACTCGGTCGGCGGCCGCGCCTACAATGTAGGCTTAAGTCAAAGGCGCGCGGAAGCCATCGTCGCTGCGTTAGTGAATCCCTTTGCGGTTAATCCCGCAATCCTGCAGCCGGTCGGCATGGGCGAAGAGCAGTTGCGCGATCCGGCGCACCCGACCTCGGGTGTCAACCGCCGCGTTCAGCTCATTAATGTCGGCAAGAAATTCTGCTTCGGCCGCTCCGGCGAACAATTTGTGTGCCAGTGAGGCGCCTTGCGGACTTGACCTGATGCGGAGCGCCTTACGTCACGGGCGCAGGTAAGCGTAACCCTGCGCCTGCAATTCGGCGAGCCGCACCACGCCGCCCTTTGCGGCGACGGCAAAACCCGGCAGCAGATCTTTCAGCGTGACGTTTTGCGCCCGCATCGTGTTGATGCAGGCATTGAGCCCGAGACCCGATTTTCTCAAATCGTCGAGATCGTGCGACGTATCGGGCGTGGCCTCGGCGATATGGAATGCTTTGAGCGCCGGGCCGTGCACCACGAGCGCGATCGTCACGCTTTCGGGCCCGCCCATGCCGTTGAAGTGATTGCGGATGTTGCCGAGAACGAAACCGACTTTGTCGAGATCGGCAAGATGATAGGCGACTTTGGCAGCGTCCGGCGTCGCCGCGCGGGCGGGCTGAATGAACGCCGGGATCGGCATGATGGCGCAAGCGAGCTGAAGCAAATTGCGTCGGCGCATTGGGTTCTCCTTTCACGTCATTCCGGATTGCCGCAACCCGCCTTCGCTCGCCAGGCGAGCTACGGCGGCTATGAGACCGCCAAAGCGCGGGGCGCGAAGGCGGAAGCGGCAAGTCCGGAATCCATAACCACCGGTCTGCGAATATGGGTTCCGGGTTCCTCGCGTTGCTCGGCCCCGGAATGACCAACTACGTTATTCACTTGCGCCGCATCGCGGCCAATTCCTTGCGATCGGCGACGAGGGACGTGCACTCGTTCAAGCCCGTGCGGTCGAGCCGGAACACTTTGTCATCGGCGCCGGCTTGCAATGCGCCGGCCGCCGTCGCGTCGGGCGCGTTGCCTTTCCAAATGCGGATGTGGTCGAGCTTGACGATGACCGAATTGTCATTGTTGGCTAGTGTAACATCGACGCCGCCGCCGTCGCAATCGACGTCGCATTCGAAATCGATGCCGGCGGGCGTCGTCACTCGGTCCTCGGGCGGTATATCGGGGTTGTCCGCATCTTTGATCGTCGGCGCATGGCCGCAATTGCCGCTGGAATCGAAATCGCCCGGACGATCGCGAAAATTGACGCCGAGCCGGAACGAATATTGGAAATTCGGGAAGTCCGGATCTTTTTCGGTGCTGATGAGGAGCCTCATCACGCTGACCTTCTGTAACGGATGTTGCGCGAGGTGCTCGGGATCGTAGCGGCGCACGAAGCAGGCATAGGCGTTCGGCTGGGGAACGCTCCCGGCGAACATCCGCTTGGCAAAATCGGCGTCGAGCTGCCGGTCGTCGGCGATGGCCGGCAGGGCAGTCAAGGCCACCCTCGCGACCGCTATCGCCGCCGCCAGGGCGGGAACCGCCGATATTGCGCGGAATGATCCCATTTCATCCTCATCGGTCGCTATACATTATGTAATGTACTTAGTCGGCTCCGCTGCGGCAGACGTTCAATCCGCCGTCCGCCGGATACGACCCCGATGGACCGCATCGGCGGCGACGATAGAATGGACGCCGCCTGACGGGAGAAAAAGCCGAGATGGATGAGCGGACAACGGGCGATTGCATCGCCAATGCTCGCGCTTTAGCGCCGGTCATCGCGGCCGCGGCGCCGCGCATCGAAGCCGGCCGCGAGTTGCCGCCGGACCTGGTTGATGCGTTGCATGAGGCGCGCTTGTTCCGCATGCTGGTGCCGCGTTCGCTGGGCGGCGAGGAAGTCTCGCCGGTCGTTTTCATGCGGACAATCGAGGAAATCGCCAAGGCGGACGCATCGACTGCATGGTGCATCGCGCAAACGTCGGTCTGCTCGACGATTGCCAAATCCATGAAGCCGGAAATTGCCGCAGAGATTTTCAAGAAAAATCCGCGCGGTGTGCTGGCCTGGGGTCCTACCAACAACGCCAAAGCGGTTGCGGAAACCGGCGGCTTTCGCGTCACCGGCACCTGGCCGTTCGCCAGCGGCAGCCGGCATGCCACTTGGCTTGCCGCGCATTGTCTCATCTACGAGCCGGACGGCCAGCAGCGCCGCGATGCCGATGGCAATCCGGTACAGAAGACCTTGGTCGTGCCGCGTGAGCGGGCGACGATCAAAGATGTATGGCACGTGATCGGGCTAAAGGGCACCGGCAGCGACACCTATGTTCTGACCGACGTCTTCGTGCCGGAGGATTACGCGATCGGCTACCATGCCTTGAACCCCGCCGAACGGCGCGAACGCGGTCCGCTCTACTCGTTCACGATTTACCAGCTGTTCGGATCGAGCTTTCCGGCGGTCGCGCTCGGCATCGCGCGCACGCTGCTGGACGACTTCTGCGCCTTGGCGCAAACCAAGAAGGCAATGGGTCAGACATCGCCGTTGCGCGATAACGCGGTGGTCCAATCGCAGGTCGGCGTCGCGCAATCGCAACTCGCCGCCGCGCGCGTATTTTTCTTTGCGACCTGGGAGGAGGTCTGGCAGGCGGCGCAATCGGGAACGTTGTCGGTCGACCAACGGGTGCGGCTGCGCATGGCGTCGATTCATGCGAGCCAACAGGCACGGCAAGTGGTCGAGACCGCCTACCTTGCCGCCGGGACGGTCGCGGTTCTCGAAAGCAATCCGTTCGAGCGCCGGTTCCGCGACATGCATGCGGTGTCGCAGCAGGCGCAGTCGCAATTCGCGATTTTCGAGGCGATCGGCCGGCACTTCCTCGGCCTGCCGCCGAACTCGCGCCTGATCTGAACCGGCGGTACCGTTGACACGCCGCCACGCGAAATCCGACCATGAAGCGCAACCGGGCCTAAGCCATGTTTTTTGAAGAGCGTGTTGCCGAGCTGATGCGCAAAATGCTGCGCAAGAAGCTCTATGTGCTGATCTCGAAGCCGGTTGTGCCGCCGGATAAGCTGAAACCGTTCCTGATGGCGCATTTGGAATATATGATCGGGCTGGAGAAGCGCGGTGTCGTATTCGCGTCGGGTCCGCTGGCCGACGGCGAGGGACCGCCGAGCGGGCATGGCCTGACGGTGTTGCGGGCGGGCAGCGCCGAGGACGCCCGCGCCATCGCCGAAGCCGATCCGTTCTTTGTCAATGGCCTGCGCACGTTCGAGTTGAAGGAATGGACGATCATGGAGGGAACGCTCAGCCTGCGCGTCAATCTCTCCGATCAGTCGATCGAAGTGGTATGAAAGCCGCAGTGCCGAGAAACGCGTAGAGGGACATTCATGGAGACCATAGGCTTTGTCGGCGTCGGCAAGATCGGCATGCCGATCTCGCAGAACCTGATTAAAAGCGGCCGCCGCGTGGTCGGCTTCCGCCGCTCTTCGCTCGCCGAATTCGAAAAGATCGGCGGCGTACCGGCGCGCTCGGCGGCCGATGTCGGCGCCCAGGCCGACATCGTGCTGTCTTGCCTGCCGTCGACGGAGGCGCTCGACGAGGTAGTGCATGGCCCGCAGGGTCTCGTCCATTCGGCGCGGCCGGGGCAGATCGTCGTCGAACTCGGCTCGCATCCGGTTCCGGACAAAAAGCGGCAGATCGCGCCGCTGGCGCAGAAGGGCGCCATTTTCATCGACGGTGAAGTCTCCGGCACGCCGGGCATGGTGGCGGCGCGCAAGGGCGTCATCTATCTCGCCGGCGACGCCGATGCCTGCAAGAAAGTCGAGAGCGTGGTCTCAGGCTTTGCCGATTCCTGTCTCTATTTCGGCGAGTTCGGCGCCGCGAGCCGCGTCAAGCTGGTCAATAATCTTTTGGTCGCGATCAACATCGCCGCGACGGCGGAGGCGATGGCGCTCGGGCTGAAAGCGGGCGTCGATGTGCCGCTGATGATCAAGGCGATCGCCACCGGCAGCGGCGGCTCGACCCAGTTCGGTATCCGCGCGCCGTGGATGGCGGAACGCCGCTTTCAGCCGATGCAAGGCGGCGTGCCGAGCTTGCAGCATTATTTCGACATGCTCGGCGACTTCGCCGGCAGCGTCGGCGTGGCGACGCCGCTGCTCGATTGCGTCGTGCCGCTTTACCAGCGCTTCATGGACATGGGGCTCGGCGACAACGACGTGGCCGCCATGGTCGACGTCATCGGCTCGCTGCCGCGCGCCAAGAAAGCATAGTAGGAGGAAAGTTCGTATGATCCGCGTCAGCAAGATCGCGCATGCCAGCTACGAGACGCCCGATCTCGACAAGCAGACCGAGTATTACACCGAGATTTTGGGATTGACGCTTGCCGCCAAGGAGAAGAACGCCGTCTTTCTCGCCTCGACCGTCGATCACCATTCGGTCGTGCTGCGTGAAGGTTCGCAGGCGCAATGCGTGCGAGTCGGATTTCAAATTCCGCCCGATGCCGATCTCGGCGATTTCGAAAAGCAAGTCGCAAGCCACGGCGTCAAGACCGAGCGCCGCAAGGACCCCGAGCCGTCGATTTCCGACATGCTGGCGTTCGCCGATCCCAAGGGGACGGTCGTCGAAGTCTTCAAGCGCGACGCTTTCTCGCACCAGAAATTCCAGTCGAAAGGCATCGTGCCGCATAAGCTCGGCCACGTCGCATTCCACGTCACCGACGTCAAGCACGTCACCAAGTTCTATGTCGACGTGCTCGGCTTTCGCGAATCCGACTGGATGGCCGATTTTTTCTCGTTCCTGCGCTGCGGCCCCGATCATCACACGATCAACTTGATGCAGACCGGATCGAACCGGCACTTCCACACCGCTTTCGAGCTGCGCGACTGGGGCCACATGCAGACGGCATGCGATTTTCTGTCCGTCAAAGGCTACAAATTGTTGTGGGGTCCGGGCCGGCACGGCATCGGCCATAATCTGTTCGCCTATCACCGCGCGCCGAACGGCTTGATCACCGAGACTTTCGCCGAGCTCGATCGCATGAACGAGGAGCTCGGCTATTTCGAGCCGCGGCCCTGGCACCGCGACAATCCGCAGCGGCCGAAAGTGTGGGCCAAGGACCCGTCAGCCTCGAATCTGTGGGGTATCATGCCGACGGACGAGATGCACCATTGACGCTTTCCCGCCCCGCAAAGGGGAAAGGGGCATAGCGACGGCATGATCGGGAGGGAAAAATGAAAATCTGGATTCGCGCGGCGGCCGCGTTGGCGTGCCTTGCCGCGGCGGCAACTGCAACCGGCGCGGCGCGAGCCGAGAATTATCCGTCGCGACCGATCACCATCATCGTGCCGGCCTCGCCCGGCGGCGTCACCGATATGCTCGGCCGCATCCTGGCGCAACACTTCATCGCCGACTGGGGCGCGGAAGCGGTGGTCGAGAACAAGCCGGGCGCCAACAACCAGGTCGCCGCGGAATATGTGACGCATCAGCCGGGCGACGGCTACACGTTGTTCATCGGTCCGGAAACCACGTTCATCGTCAATCCGACGTTGTATCCGCATCTGGCCTACGATCCGGTGAAGGGCTTCACGCCGATCACCGGGCTGGTGCAGATCAATCACGCGCTCATCCTCAATCCTGCGGTGCCGGCCGACAACGTCAAGGAGCTGATCGCGCTGGGCAAGTCGAAGCCCGGCCAGCTCAATTACGGCACCTTCGGCGTCGGCTCGAGCGGCCATCTCAATATGGAAATGTTCAAAGCCGACACGGGTACGAATTTCGTCGCGGTACACTACAAAGGCGCGGCGCCGGCGCTGCAGGATGTCATCGCCGGTCACATCCAGCTGATGTTCGTCAGCGTCGGCAGCGCGCTGCCGCAGGCCAAGGCGGGCACGGTGAAATTGATCGGCATCGGCGCGCCGAAGCGCATGGCGCTGTTGCCGGATATTCCAGCCATCGCCGAAACGGTGCCCGGCTATACCGCGGTGTCGTGGTTTGCGCTATTCGGCCCGGCGGGCATGCCGCCCGAGGTGGTCGCCAAGATCAACGGCGAGGTGCGCAAAACCTTCGCCGATCCGAACGTCAAGCAGAGCTTCCTCGACAAGCAATATTTCGAGTCTCTCGCCGGCTCGCCCGAAGAATTGAGCGAACGGCTTCGCACCGAAGAGCCGAAATGGCGCAAGCTGATCACGCAAGCGCAGATTAAAATGGAATAAAGCCGCCTGCCGCGCATTGCCTTGCGGCAGGCCGGAAAAGACGCCAATATCGATAGATGTTGCTCAGGCATTTTGTCGATTTTCCGTGGGTGCAGAGGTCCATCGGCGTGGCGGCCGCGGAATATTTGCGGTTTGTTCGGAAGACGAGCGAGTTCGGGATCGATCCCGCTGATTTTTACGTACGCGTTCGCCCGGACCTGCCGGCGATTGTCGCGATGTGGCACGGCCAGCACTTCATGATGCCGTTCTTCAAGCGCAAGGAGCATCTGGTCAAGGTCTTGATTTCGCGCCACCGCGACGGCGAGATCAACGCGGTGGCCGCCAGCCGTCTCGGCGTCGAGCCGATCCGCGGCTCGGGGACGAGCGGCCGCGATTTTCTGCGCAAGGGCGGCGTCGCCGGGTTCAAGCAGATGCTCGAAGCGCTGGGCCGCGGCTACAACGTCGCGCTGACCGCCGACATTCCCAAAGTCTCGCGGATCGCCGGGCGCGGCATCGTGCAGCTGGCGCGCGTTTCGGGGCGGCCGATCTATCCGGTCGCGGTGGCGACCAGCCGGTACATCGAGCTGCGGAGCTGGGACCGCTCCGTGTTCAATCTGCCGTTCAGCCGTTTCGCCGTCGCCGTCGGCGAGCCCATCCGCGTCGCGCCGGACGCCGGCGATGCGACGCTCGAAGACGCGCGGCGCCTCGTTGAATCGCGATTGAACGGCACGACGGAACGCGCTTATGCCATTGCCGAAGGCCGCGCCAAGGATTTCGTCTGGCGCCGCAGCCAAACCGGAAGCACGCAACTCGCTTAAACCCATGCTACGCACGCTGCGTAGCGAATGGTATATTCTCGCGGCAATTGAAGGGACTCGGTCGTGGATCAAAAGCGAACCTTTGCAGTGGTGCTTGAACCTGAGGAAGAGGGTGGGTTCACTGTTCGTGTTCCTGCATTCCCCGAGATAGTCAGCTATGGCAAGGACGAGCGCGAGGCCTTGGCGATGGCGGAGGATGCCATTCGGCTCGTGATTGCCGATTGCAGCGCGCGCGGCGAACCGATCCCTAACGGCGAGCCGCCACGCATCCGAGAAATCACCGTCACTCTTGCGGCATGAACGAGCGGCTGCCGGCGCTCACGGCGCGCGACGCCATCCGCGCGCTTGGACGCGCGGGCCTCGTTGTATCCAGAACTTCGGGCAGCCACTGTCGGCTCATCCATGCGGCCGATCCGGCGCGGAAGGTAACGGTGCCGGTCCACAGCGGCGATCTCAAGCGTGCACGCTACGCGCAATCATCGCGCAGGCCGGAATGACTGTCGCAGAATTTTTAACACTCCTATAATCCGAAAATTCATGAGCAACTAAACCGACCCGGAGGAAAACAACAACCATGCGGACCATCACCCTTGAAGAACACTTTGCGACGCCGGGATTTCTCGACGGACCGGGGCAAGACCTGAAAAACGCGGCGCTGAAGTTCGAGGGCCGCGCGACGCGGCTGATCGAGCAGCTGTGCGATATCGGCGCCAAAAGAATGGCGGCGATGGATGCCGCCGGCATCGACATGCAGGTTTTGTCGCTCACCTCGCCCGGCACCGAGCAATTGGACGCAGCCGACGCGATCGCGCTGTCGCGTGAGGTGAACGACTTCCTCGCCGAAGGCGTGAAGCACAATCCGAAGCGGTTCGCCGGCTTTGCCACGCTGCCGACCGCGGCGCCGGAGCAGGCGGCGGCGGAGCTGGAGCGCCGCGTGAAAGCGGGCGGCTTCGTCGGCGCCGTCATCAACGGCCACAATCGCGGGCGCTATCTCGACGACAAATTCTTCTGGCCGATCCTGGAATGCGCCGAACAGCTCAACGCGCCAATCCATATCCATCCGACGCGGCCGCCGCAGCCGGTCGTCGACGCGTATTACAGCGGCTTCTCGCCGCTCGTTGTCGACATGTTCGCCAGCCCCGGCTGGGGCTGGCATATCGAGACCGCGATCCACCTCGTTCGCCTGATCCTCGGCGGCGGCTTCGACCGCTTTCCGAAATTGCAGATCGTGATCGGTCACTTGGGCGAAGGACTGATGTCGATGTTTCAGCGGCTCGATAACATGACCCCGGCAATGACAAAGCTGAAGCGACCGATCACTTCCTATCTGCGCGAGAACGTGCATTACACTTTCAGCGGCTTTAATTTTCCGGCAACCTTCCTCGATCTGCTGCTGGAAGTCGGCGTGGAGCGCATCATGTTCTCGGTCGATCATCCCTATCAGTCGATGGCGCTGGGCAAGGCGTTTCTGGAGCAAATCCCGGTGTCCGCCGCCGACCGGGAGCGCATCGCGCACGGCAACGCGGAGAAGCTGTTCGGGCCGAGGCTGTAGTAAACTGTAGGATGGGTTGAGCAACGCGAAACCCATCATGGGTAGCTAAGGCATCGCGCGATGGGTTTCGCGGAGCTTGTCATCGGGCCGGCCACTTCGGGCCGGACCCGTTGGCTCTACCCATCCTACAAAAACACAATAGGAAAATCCCACCATGCGAACCATAACGCTGGAAGAGCATTTCACCACGCCGAAATTTCTCGAAGGCCCCGGCCGCAAGCGCAAAGAGCAGGCCGAGAAGGCCGGCGGCCGCCTCGCCAAAGTATTCGCCCAGCTCGCCGATGTCGGCGACGGCAGATTGGCGGAGATGGATGCCGCCGGCATCGATATGCAGGTGCTGTCGCTGACCTCTCCCGGCGCCGAGCAATCGGAAGCCGCCGAGGCGATCGCGCTTAGCCGCGAAGCCAACGACTTTCTTGTCGATGTGGTCAAGCAGCATCCCAAACGCTTTGCCGGGCTGGCCGTATTGCCGACCGCGGCGCCGGAACAGGCCGCGGCGGAGCTGGAGCACAGGGTTCGCGAACAAAAATTCGTCGGCGCGGTCATCCACGGCCACAATCGCGGCCGCTATCTCGACAACAAGTTCTTCTGGCCGATCCTGGAATGCGCCGAGAAACTCAATGCGCCGATTTATCTGCATCCGACGCCGCCGCCGCAGACGGTGATCGACGTCTCGTATGGCGGTTTCGCGCCGGCGGTGACCGATATGTTCGCCGCTTCCGGCTGGGGCTGGCACATCGAAACCGCGGTCCACATCGTCCGCATCATCCTCGGCGGCGCGTTCGACGCTTTTCCGAAATTGCAGTTCGTGATCGGCCACCTCGGCGAGGCGCTGCCGTTCATGCTGCCGCGGCTCGATAGCATGACCACGGCAGTGACCAAGCTGCAGCGCCCGGTCAGCTTCTATCTACGCAACAATGTCCACTACACCATTTCCGGCTTCAATTTTCCCGCCGCGTTTCTCGACATGCTGCTCGAAGTCGGCGTCGAGCGCATCATGTTCTCGGCCGACCATCCCTATGCCTCGATGGCGGCGGCGCGCGCCTTCCTGGAGCAGATTCCGGTCAGCGCCGCGGACCGGGAGCGCATCGCGCACGGCAATGCCGAGAAGCTGTTCGGGCTGTAGGGCGGGCATGACGATTGAGCGGGGAGCTACGCAGGCTGCAATGGAAATGGTACACTGCCGCGGCCTGGTAAAGTTTCCGCGGCGAGCGATTGGAACACTGACATGAACGGCAAGACCGAAGATTTCGGAGAGACCGACGCCGACGTCCTCGCCTTCGAGGTCTCCGATGCCGCGCTGGAAGCCGCGGCGGGCGCCATGCCGGGCGGCGCGATGTCGATGCCTAACGCTCCGACCGTCAGCATTTTGGTCGTCTGCTGCAGCAACGACTAGCGAACGGCCACGCGCGGGCATGACGACGTGTTATACCAACGGCGATAGGCGCTGACTCGTTTCCATGTCATCATCCGCGAAGGCGGATGATCCAGTAACCACGCCGAATTCGGCGTCGGATTGAGCAACAACCAAAAATGCGGCGGTTACTGGAGGCTCCGCCTTCGCGGAGCAAGACAAGGCAATACATATAGCCGAATCGCGTTTCGCTTCTCCGGACTACGCGTTCGAGGCGCGCTCCGTTACGACGGCGATCCGTCCGGTTCCCGCGCAGGCCTTGCAGACGATCCGGTCGCCGCGCTCGCGGATGCGGCCGGTGCCGCAGCAGCGCACGCAGGTTTCCTGGACGACCGGGGCAGGGCGGTTGTTGTGCATCGAAAAGCGTTTGCCGAAATCCACGGGAACATCCTTGGTTGTGCGGGAATTCTGAAGGTGGACCGGATATTATCGATGTCGCGTTAAGGCCCCGGCGCGGGATTGCGTAAAATTGGATGAAAGCCGGCGGAGGCGGCTATGACGCGCAAGCGCAAAATCATGACATGTAAGCGCAAAATTCGGTTGTCGGTCCGAGGTGGACGGTCCGGCCACCGTTCCATTGCGCCATACTTTTATATGGCGTATTGTACATACGAATGACCGGTGAGCCGAGTTTCGAATGGGACGGCATCAAGGACCGCGCCAACCGGTTGAAGCACGGCGTCTCGTTTGCGGACGCGCAGGCGGCCTTCTTCGACCCACACCGCGTGATCGCCGAAGACATGGAACATGGCGGCGCGGAGCCGCGCTATTTCTGCTTCGGCACGGTCGCGGGCGGCGTGATGACGGTGCGCTTTACCTATCGCGCGGGCCGCATCCGCATTTTCGGCGCCGGCTATTGGCGGAAAGGAAAGCGAATCTATGAGCAACAGAGCCGTTAGATACACCGCGGGAGAAATCGGCCGCGTGCGTGTGATCGAGGATTTCCTACCCGCGCCCGCCGATCTGGTGCCGCGCGAAGAGAATGTGAAGGTAACGCTGTCGCTGTCGCGCCGCAGCCTCGATTTCTTCAAGCGCGAGGCCAAAAAGCGCCGCGTGCCCTATCAGCGTATGATCCGCGCGCTGGTGGATAGCTATGCGGAGCGGCAGGCGGGCGGCCGAGGCAAGTAGCGCCAAGTAGCGCCAAGTAGCCCGGATGAGCGCGGCGAAATCTGGGCCACTCCGCGTCACTGTTATAGCAACGAGACCTTGACATTCGTCCCCGTGTCAGTTACATTCCGCAGCGAATCAAATCTCGCCCTAAGGGACGCCGTCCGGTGATGCCGGGCGGCAGGGGCGAGTGCGGTGCCCGCGGGCGGGGCCTCATCAGCCGCGAACTCGGGCGGCTCGGGCATCATGCCTGCCGGCATTACGACCGGCGCGTGAGGTGCTCACTGGACTGGGACAGGCGAAGGCGGGTAACGCCCGTTCAAACCGCGTCCCAGGAAGCATGGCCTGGGTTGCGCCTTGGGTGACGTAAGTCCCCTTGGCGAGAGCCGTGGTGGAACGCCGGCAGGCGAGCGCGCCCGAGAGCGGAAGGGCGGCGCAAGCCGCTCCTTCCGTGGCGCGACCGCACCCGTTTGGTGCGGAACTGACGACAGTGCGTTTGCCGGCGTTCCGCTTTCCTTATTTCTTCGTAGCCCGGATGAGCAAAGCGACATCCGGGATGGACATTGAAGCTTCTCGACCGTACCCGCATATCGCTCCGCTCATGCGGGCTACGGATGTTCGACATCGCTGTTTGACAACACTCGCGCGCAGATTCGCGCCCGCGAGAACGGGATTGCTTATTCACCTCTCCCCGCTGCGCGGGGAGAGGTCGACCCCCGACTTGATCGGGGGGAGGGTGAGGGGGCCTCTCCGCGATTCTGAGCGGTGCGGTGCATGCGACAGCGTTGCAGACGCCGCCGCGACTCCGCACCCAGCGGAGAGGCCCCCTCATCCCCACCTTCTCCCCGCACGCGGGGAGAAGGAGCTGCCGCCGCGAGATTGATTGCATCATTCGCCCACACCTCAGCGAGGAGGCTATAATAATCTCGGTAACAGGGACGCCGCACCATGGATGCGCTGACCGCAAGCCTGATCGTCGTTGCTATCGGCGCGGCGGTTTTCATCGCGGCCGCATTGATCACGGCCCGCTCCCGGATCGGCGTGCTGCCGGCAAAGGCGGCCCAAGACCCGTCCGGTCCATCTCACCCTTGGGCCGGCTTGCCGGAATCGGCCAAACAGTTTCGCGTCTTCGGTTGGGTCCTCGTGGTGCTGCTTTATCTCGCGGCGGTCTTCTGCCTGCTGCAAGGCTTGAACGATCTTCGCATCGTCCATCACTGGGAAGAGTGGCAAGCAACGTTCGGCAGCATCTTGAACGCCCAAGCCGAAATCGCGCTCTATTCGAGATTCTGGATCGCAATGGCGATCGCGCTTTGTTTGATCGGCTATTGGGCGCAACGGCGTTTGAGAATGCGCTCGTAAGTTCGCATCGAAAGCATCGGAGTCGGGAAGGAAAAAGTGTCATCGTCGTCATGCCCGCGACAAGCGCGGGCATGACAGCTACTCCTATGTTTTATGAGAAGTAAAACCGTTGGGTATACCGTCGGCAAAATTGGCCGCGTGCGCACAATCGAAGAGTTTTTGCCCGCCGATCTCGCGCCGCGCGAGAGCAATGTGAAAGTCACGCTGTCGTGAGGTAGCCTCGATTTCTTCAAGCACGAAGCTCAAAAGCGCCGTGTGCCGTACCCGCGCATGACCCGAACGCTGATGGAAACGTACGCGGAGAGACGGCCGCGCGAAAAACGCTGAATTGGAGTCCGGACATGGCGCTGAGACACCTGGGGATAGACAGCCACGCCGGACAAGGACTCACAGATTTCACTCGGTTCAATCCGGTCCCGCTTGCTACAATTGTCACGGCGATTCGAAATTACGAGGGATAGCATGCCAAGCTTATCGATATCTCGGCAGGCAAAGTCGGCCATCCGTCTGCTTCGCAAACACCGAGCTCCTGAGGAATTGATTTCATCATTCCGGGAGTTGATTCAGGTCAATTTCCGACTGGAGAGTAAGGCCCCAGTCCGGGACCTTCTATTCGACGCGTGTAAGGAATTTAATTTTAGTGGGCCATTTTCGATCGATGGAACACCGAGATATTTTCGACCCTATTTACTGGATAGGCACAACCCTGCGTATTTTCCCGATTGCCGTGAAAATCAGATCGATATTGGTACGGTCGGGCGTGAACAGTCGTATCGACGCGGTTATGATCAAGGATTTGCAGAAGCGCGGCTTATGTTCGAGGAGGGGACTTCACCTGGTCAAATCAAGCAACGTGAGAAAGAAATTCATGCTTGGAGGACGAGGCCAGTTCAAATACTTAGTTCTTCCCCCGGCTCTGACGAGAATTTCGATAAATGTTTTATAGTCCCTCGTGGGTCAATATCTCCAAGGGTTAGATACAACGTATTCAAGCGCGATAATTTCCGTTGCCAAATTTGCGGACACTCACAAGCGGACGGTGTCACCCTGCATGTTGATCACCGAACCTCAATTGCCGACGGCGGTGAAGATGAGATAGATAACCTTCAAACGCTGTGCTCGGACTGCAATCTCGGTAAGTCGAGTGACTCGATGAACTAGGTGTATTCATCCCATGAACGCCCCACTCTCCACCCACCCGACTCCCCCGTACAAGCACACGCCGCTGTTCCCGCTCGGCAAGGACACCACGCCCTACCGCAAAATCTCCGCCGACGGCGTGCGTGTCGAGAAAGCGATGGGCGAGGAGGTCTTGGTCGTGCCGCGCGAGGTGCTGCGCGCGCTGGCGGAAGCCGCTTTCACCGACATCAATCATCTCCTTCGCCCCGCGCATCTCGCTTCGCTCAAAGCCATCGTCGAGGACCCCGAAGCGTCGGATAACGACAAATTCGTCGCTTACGATTTTCTCAAGAACGCCAATATCGCCGCCGGCGGCGTCTTGCCGATGTGCCAGGACACCGGCACCGCGATCATCATGGGTAAGAAGGGCAGGCTTATCTGGAGCGACGGCGACGACGAGGCGGCGCTCGCCGAGGGCGCGCGCGACGCCTATCTCAAACGCAATCTGCGCTATTCGCAGCTCGCGCCGATTTCGATGTTCGAGGAGAAGAACACGCGCTCGAACATGCCGGCGCAGATCGAGCTTTATGCCGAGAGCCATAGTGCCGGTCATGGTGACGCCGACGAAGCCTACAAGTTTTTGTTCATCGCCAAAGGCGGCGGCTCGGCCAACAAGGCGTTTTTGTTCCAGGCGACGCCGTCGATCCTGACCCGCGAGCGCCTGCTCGCTTTCCTGAAAGAAAAAGTGCTCACGCTCGGCACCGCGGCCTGCCCGCCCTATCATCTCGCCATCGTCATCGGCGGCACCTCGGCCGAGCTGACGATGAAGACGGTGAAACTCGCGTCGTGCAAATATTACGACACGCTGCCCGAGCACGGCTCCGAGGACGGCCACGCGTTCCGCGATAAGGACATGGAGCGCGAGATCCAAAAAATGACGCAGTCGCTCGGCGTCGGCGCGCAATTCGGCGGCAAATATTTTTGCCACGACGTGCGCGTGATCCGGCTGCCGCGGCACGGCGCTTCGCTTCCCATTGGGTTAGGCGTGTCGTGCTCGGCCGACCGCCAGGCGCTCGGCAAGATCACCAAGGATGGCGTATTTTTGGAAGAGCTCGAGCACAATCCGGCGAAATATCTGCCGGATGTCGGTGCCGCGAAACTCGGCGGCGAGGTGGTGAAGATCGACCTCAACAAGCCGATGCAGGAAATCCTGGCGCAACTATCGAGACATCCGATCAAGACGCGGCTGTCGCTCTTTGGCCCGATGATCGTGGCGCGCGACATGGCCCACGCCAAACTGCGCGAGCGGTTGGAAAAAGGGCAGGGGCTGCCCGACTATTTCAAGAACCATCCGGTCTATTACGCGGGTCCGGCGAAAACGCCGCAAGGCTACGCCTCGGGCGCGTTCGGCCCGACCACGGCCGGCCGCATGGACAGCTTTGTCGAGGATTTCCAGTCAGCCGGCGGCTCGATGGTGATGCTGGCCAAAGGCAATCGCGCGGCCGTCGTGCGCGACGCCTGCAAGAAGCACGGCGGGTTCTATCTCGCTTCGATCGGCGGCGCGGCGGCGAATCTTGCCGAGCACTGCATCAAGAAGGTCGAAGCGATCGAATATCCCGAGCTCGGCATGGAAGCGATCTGGCGCATCGAAGTGGTCGATTTTCCGGCCTTCATCGTGATCGACGACAAGGGCAACGACTTCTTCAAGGAATTAAACCTGGGGTAAATATTTCCTTCCTCGCTTGTGAAAAAGGGGCGGTTCGACCAGCAAAAAGCCCCGGCCAGAGGCCAGGGCTTTGTAGATACCGTCGCTACGAGCTTATTTGAGCGCGGTCGAAACCGACGAGAACGTCGTATTCAGATTGGTGCCGAGAGTTTGCACCGCGACGATGATCGCAACCGCAATGCCGGCCGCGATAAGGCCGTACTCGATAGCGGTTGCACCGGTATCGTCCTGTAGAAAACGCCGAATAAAGGCCGTCATGACTGGCTCCTCGCTCCTCGATGTGCCGACTAGATAGTTCTACGGAGAGCCCGTTTTCGGCCGCTTAAGGAAGTCGTTCGAAGTTTCCCGGGAAAAATCGGTAGAATTTTATGTGACATCGCAACGACTGGACGTGGGGTGAGCCGGCCGCTTTTCGCCGCCATTGCGGGGAGCGTGGCAGCTTGACACTCTGTAACTGTTCAGTTACCTTTAATGTAACCATATGGTTACATTAAAATGGTCCGCACTAAAGAGATGGCTGCACTAAAGAGATGGCTGCACTAAAGACTTGGCAACGCGAGGCGGTGTTTCGGGCGATCGCCGATCCGACCCGGCGCGAGATCCTGAGCCTGTTGCGCCGACGGCGCTGCAGCGTTGGCGAGATCGCCGGGAATTTTCGCGTCAGCCGGCCGGCGATCTCGAAGCACATTCGGCTGCTTCGCCGCGTCGGTCTGATCGTGACCGAAAGCGAAGGCACGGCGCGGATCTGCCAATTGAACGCCGCGCCGCTTCGCGCGGTCGACGATTGGCTCCGCGATTATCAAGAGCTTTGGGGCGAGAGCCTGCACAACCTTAAACGTTTCGTCGAGGAGGACCGATGAGTTCGCCAAGCACGATCGACGCCATTGTCCAGGAGATCACGATCAAGGCGCCGGCCGAACGCATTTTCGATGCGCTGACCGACCCGGCCGCGCGCATAAAGTGGTGGGGACTCAAAGGCCGCTTCGAGACCACGGCTATGGAATCCGATCTGCGCCCCGGCGGCCGCTGGATGATGCGGGGCACCGGCATGGGCAAGCCGTTCAAGGTCGTCGGCGTCTATCGCAGCATCGAACGGCCGCGCGTGCTCGCCTTCACCTGGCTGCCGGATTGGGACGAGGAGGCGACCGAGACCCTGGTGCGATCCGATCTGCATGAGCACGACGGCGTCACCACGGTGCGCTTGACGCATTCCGGGTTCGCCTCGGAGGGTTCGCGCGCCATCAAGGTTGGCCGCAAATCCTGTCCTGGCTGCAGGGCTACGCCGAGAGCTAAGCGATCCGTTTTGCGCTAAAGTTCGCCGCGCGGACCCGAGCAGGCAAGCGAGATCGGCATCGCCGTGGCGTCTCAATCTATTCCCACCAAGTCGGTTGTCGACTGGCTTATCGACGGCGCGCGGTCCGCACCGTTGGCGCAGGAGGTTTTGACCGAACTGTGCGAACGTCTCACCGCCTGCGGCTTGCCGCTATGGCGCGCCATGGTGTTCGTGCGAACGCTGCATCCGGAGGTCGTCGGCCGGCGCTTCGTCTGGCGTCCCGATACCGGAACAGTCATCACCGAAGGAAGCTTCGACTTGCTGGAACGCGAGGTCTATCGCAACAGCCCCATGGTGCACGTCAGCACCACCGGGATTCCGCTGCGCCGCCGCCTCGCCGATCCAGACTGTCCGATGGATTTTCCGGTTCTGCACGACCTGCGCGAAGAGAGCGTGACCGATTACGTCGTCTCGCCGCTGCACTTCACCAATGGCGAGCTTCATACTGCCTCGTGGGCGACGCGGCAGCCGGGCGGCTTCTCCGATGCCGACATCGAACTGATCGATTCCATCATCGCTCCATTAGCGCGGGTCGCCGAGATTCGCGCTTACTACCGGGTCGCGGGCAATCTGCTGGCGACTTATGTCGGCAAGAATGCGGGCGAACGCGTGCTCGCCGGCCGCATCCGCCGCGGCGATACTGAGGAGATTCACGCCGCGATCTGGCTGTCCGATATGCGCGGCTTCACCAAGCTTGCCGACCGTTTGCCGCCGCAAGCTTTGGTCGACCTGCTCAACCGTTATTTCGACTGCCAGGTCCCGCCAATCCTCGAACACGGCGGCGAAGTCCTCAAATTCATGGGCGACGGACTGTTGGCCATATTTCCCATCGGCGGGGATCCCGGAAAAGTGTGCGCCGCCGCACTCAAGGCCGCGCGTGTCGCGCGGACG
>Ga0207048_10047_pt1 | contig 39933 bp, 38 predicted proteins | sample Alteio_BWMinCont_65_FD_153301 | JGI IMG/M metagenome (GOLD analysis project Ga0207048, IMG submission 153301) | Enriched cells from forest soil in Barre Woods Harvard Forest LTER site, Petersham, Massachusetts, United States -... | ecosystem: Environmental > Terrestrial > Soil > Temperate forest >...
GAAAGACATGATGCCGCGTCAGGAAGCATTCCGGATTATCCACTTTCCTGAATCATGGGAAATCGAACAGCAGGCACGGCATCGTGATGGATAATTTCGTAATCAGGTTGCTTCATCACCCAGCGCCCTTTTTTATCGCGGTTCACGCGACCAAAAAGAAAGACCTCGCAGCCTTCCTTAATGCCGTAGGGGCGATAGGCATACCACCGCGCGATGACGATATCGTCGCGATTTTCCAACGTCTCGGGTGCGACGGTAATCTCAAGCCGGAGTGCTCCCCAATGCATTGCTTTGGCCTGATGGATCTTTCCCCTCACCGTGATCGATTGGCCTTCCTGCGCATCGCTCAACGGAACCAGATGCCGCCGGTCCTCATAACGTCGCGGTACGAAATGGAGCAGATCGTCGTGGGTCAATAATCCCAACTTACTCAACAGTTCGGCGCGCTGCGGCCCGATCCCGAGAATCGTGGCAAGTGATGCCGAACTCTCGAAATCAACGCGTGTCGTGTTACACATGGCCTAGGATGCCGCAACTGCGGGCGATGATTAGTGCGGAATGAATCTCGCTCACGAATCAGGGCATTCCTTTTTCGTAATTAATCATCCAGGGGATGCCGAACTGGTCGACCAGCATGCCAAAACGATGAGCCCAGAAAGTTTCCTGGATAGGCATGCCGACAGTTCCTTTTTCCGACAGGGCTTTAAAAAGGCGTTCGGCTTCGGCGATCGTATCGACACCAAGGGTGACGTGGAATCCCTGAGGTTTTTCATATCGGTTGCACGGGGCGTCGGATGCCATCAATATCTTGCCACTGACTTCGATTCGGGTGTGCATGACTTTCCCGAGGAGTTCCTTGGGCGTTTCCTTCGCCATAGGCGATTCACCATAGGTCATCTTGAAGAGGATTTTTCCGCCGAGCGCCTTTTCGTAAAACTTAAAGGCTTCGTCACAATTACCGTCGAATGAGAGGTAGGGATTGAGTTGCATAATATTGAGGTGGATGGGTTGAGGATTAAACGAGCTCCAGTTACGTAATTCAAAGTCTACTGTCTTTAGGACTTCGTTAAAAGCTTAGGATGACATTAGGCATTCTGCCAATCGACGATGCGGATTTGAACACGATTTCGATAATCATCCCAGTCGAGCGTTCCGGCAATCCGGGAGGGGGCTTTCGACCAATCATGCTGACCGAGACCAAAACCGACCGCTTCGATTTCGCCATTTTCTCCCTGGACAAAAAGCTTCACATGATTTTTGCCGAAGAGCTGGGCGGGGCGTACGTAAGTAATGTCTTCAAAAAGAAAAATCGGCTCGGGATTGTTCCGACCAAAGGGCGCCAATTCTTCCATGCGCCGGAAAAGATGATCTCCCACCTCGGGCACTGAAATCGAGCCCGACAATGAGAGCGTTGACTGGAACACGTCATCGGTAGCCTGAGCGCGGATATGCTTGATGAAAGCTTTGCGAAAAGCTGTGACATTTTCCGCCCGGATATTGAGTCCAGCCGCCATATCATGACCACCGAAGAGCTCGAGATGACTCGCGCAGTCTTGCAAAGCTTTCACAATGGAAATGCCCTCTATACTGCGACCACTCCCCTTCCCCATGCCCAACTCGTTTATGCCGATGATGATCGTGGGACGGTGATAACGCTTCTGCAAACGTGATGCAACAATCCCGATCACACCCCAATGCCAGTTTTGCCCGGAAAGCACGATGCCCCAATCTCGTGCTGGATCGTAGGTCTCCTGTAATTGGACTTCCGCCTGCTGGAACGTTTCCATTTCGACAGTCTGTCGTTCGCGGTTGTTGCGATTCAATTCGGTAGCAATGTTGACAGCTTCGACGCGATCGTCGGTTTGCAACAAACGAAGCGAAAGCATGGCATCGCCCAGACGTCCGCTGGCGTTAAGACGCGGGCCAAGTCGAAAACCGATGTCCTGCGCCGTGACGGGAAAGCTCACCTGGCTGACTTCAATAAGCGCACGCAAGCCCGCCCAGAGGCTATGTTCCAATTGCTGCAAGCCGCGCCGAACGAGAATGCGATTCTCTTCCGTTAGCGGTACGATGTCGGCCACAGTTCCAAGCGCTACCAAATCGAGATAATCGCGGAGATCGATCTTGCGATTCCCCTCACCGGTGAGTTTAAGCAAACCGTGGCAAACCTTGAAGACAAGCCCGATGCTGGCGAAATATTCAAGCGCGCCGTCACGCTGCGGATTGACCAGGGCGTGGGCGGCGGGAAGTTCCGGTGGTAAAGCGTGATGGTCGATGATGATTACGTCGATGCCCCGTTCCTGAAGCCAGGCGACCTGCGGAATGGCGGTTGTTCCGCAATCGACCGCGATCAAGACCGCGGGTTGATGCTGCTCCACGCATCTCTCCACGCCATCCTGGCTGAGGCCGTAGCCTTCTTCCATGCGCAAGGGCAGAAAGGTCTCCACCTCGGCGCCAAGTTGGCGGAGAACGCGCCACAAGAGTGCGCTCGAAGTGATGCCGTCGACATCGTAGTCGCCAAAGATGACCATGCGTTGCCGTTGCTCGATGGCTCGCATGATCCGCTCGGCTGCACGGCGCAAGTCGGTCAGTTGAAAAGGATCACCCAAGGCTTGTAACCGTGGATCGAGGAAAGCGCGCACTTGCTCCACATTCCGATAGCCCCGCTGCCAGAGAAGCGAGGCGACTTGTGGATGGAGATCGAGTGTTCGCGCCAGATCAAGTGCTTCAGCTGATGGCGAAGCATGAACCCAGCGCTTGCCGAGGGCGCTCAGGTCAGTCATGGCTTAAAAATCAGACTCCTACTGCGGCTTTATCCGATGTCACTTTAGTCACTGTCGCGGATACAGGCTTAGTTAAATTTTTTTTATTATCGCCACCCAGCCACCAAGCGATGCCCGGTGAAATAAAGTGGGACGAATAGATGCCGGACATGATACCGATAAACATAGCCAGTGAGAAATCGTGGATCACCGGACCACCGAAAATAATCAAAGCCAGAGTCGCGAGCAAACAGGTGCTACCAGTCAAAATCGTTCGCGCCAGTGTCAGGTTCAAGCTGCGATTGATTGCTTCGTAAAAGCTTCCTTTTTCGCGGTTGCGGACACCTTCGCGAATACGGTCGAACACGACGATTTTATCGTTGATCGAGTAACCCGCGATGGTGAGAAAAGCGCCAACAAGCGGCAGCGTCAATTCGCGGCCCATCACCGCCATGATACTCAACGCGATCAGCACGTCATGCAGCTGGCCAATCGCCGCGGCAACGGCATAGGACCATTCAAAGCGAATGGCCGCATAGACCAGGATACCGAATAAACCTGCCAAAAGGGCAGTGATCGCTTTCTGCTTCATTTCGCCGCCAACCTGCGCTCCCACCCGGTCGTCCGATCCCGCAACAAAACCGGCCTGCGGAAAAGTCTGCTGGAGAATCTTCACAGCGCGTTCGCCTTGTTCCTGTTCCGTCTGGATTAGCAAGGCGTTAGAGCCTGTCGCGGGCTGGAGAGTAAGGTCTTTAAATCCATTCTTTAATAACGCTTCGCGCATTTGCCCGACATCGACTTTTTGTTGGTAGGTCAGCGTCACCGCATCGCCGCCTTTGAAGTCGACGCCAAGAAGCGAGTCGCCGCGCGTGTAAACCGCAAGGGTACCCGCCACGAGAAGAACGACCGAAAGCATCAGTCCCATGCCGCGATATTTGAGGAAATCGAACCGTGGCGACTTGATGAATTGCATCATGCGCAGATTCGGTTTGTCGGTCGCAGCTAAAATCCAATCGAACGCATTGCGACTGACGACCAGCGCCGAGAAAAGATTCGCGATGATACCGAGCACCAAAGTAACGGCGAAACCGCGCAAGGGTCCCGTGCCGAAATAAGCCAGCACGATGGCGGGAATCAGAGTCGTGACGTTGGAGTCAAAAATCGCACTGAAGGCCCGTTCAAATCCGGTATCGATGGCCGAGCGGGCTGGCTTGCCCAGCGCGAGTTCATCACGGATGCGTTCGTAAATCAGCACGTTCGCATCGACCGCCATGCCGATGGTCAACACGATGCCCGCAATGCCGGGAAGGGTCAGGGTAAAGTGGAACTGGGCCAGTAAGCCGAGCAAAAGGACAAGGTTAACCGCAAGCGCCAGCACCGCGATCATGCCTGAAATACGATAATAAATCACCATAAAGGAGACGACCAGGAGCAGTGCAATGGCTCCCGCATTGCGCCCACTGCGAATGGAATCGGCTCCGAGCGAGGCGTCCACAGATCGTTCGTCGAGTATTTGGATCGGATTTTCCAACGGATTCTGCAGCACGCTGGCGAGCTCTTCACATTCCAAAGCGCTCATATTTCCGCCAGAAATCACCGCGCGTCCATCTGTAATAGCAACTCTCAGTACAGGCGCACTACGAACTTCATTATCGAGAACGATGGCCAGTTGCTTACCGACATTGTTGGTTGTGAGTTGGGCAAATTGTTGCCTGCCTTCATCATCGAAATCGAGGTTAACCACGGAATCACCCATTTGCTCGATGGTGCGGTAGGCGCGCACCACATGCTTCCCCGACATCTCGACTTTGCGTCCCACAACGCTTTGTGTGATTACGTCCTGTCCCTTGGCATTTTTTTCAACATGGGGCAAAATGATGTAGTCTGAAGCATATTCGTAAGGCAGCTTGCCTCCGTTCATCTCAGCGGCTTGAAGGATTTCCTTTTCGTTGGTCGGGACCAGCCGAAAATCCAATTTTGCCACTTGGGAAATTTGATTGCGAGCCTGACCGATCTCGGCACCTTTCAGTCCGGGAATCTGGATCTTGAGGCGACTTTTACCCTCCGGCTGAATGGTGATTTCCTTTGTGCCGAGCACATCGAGGCGCTTGCGAATAACCGAAATGGCTTGGTCGAGCGCCTGGGAAGTTGGATTGCCTTGGACTTCGAGTAAAAATTCGGTTCCTCCCTGAAGATCGAGACCGAGCTTGATCGTCTGATTGAGGGGGTAGATCGCCAAGCCGCAGGTAAGCAAGCTGGCCACAATCGCGCCGACGCCGGCTATACGACGCGTCGCGGCATTTTCAGCGGCAAGATACCAGATGAAAAAACCAACAAATCCGAGAGAGGCGAGAAAAATAGAGAAGTACATGGGGTAATTCGGTTCGTGAAAATTAGGCTAGACCTTGGTGACGGCGACTTTGTCCGATTCGGAGCTACCTGCCGCATCGGAACGAACAATCTTATCAATATGGCTCTTTTCGATTTCGAGCTTCACATTATCGGCCACTTTCACGATCACCGTCGTATCTTTCACATTGGTGATGACTCCATGAATGCCACTGGTGGTCACGACTTTGTCGCCTGTTTTGGCGCTCTTGATCGTTTCTTCCTGTTTTTTCTTCGCCTGCGTCTGCGGACGAATCAGGGCGAAATAGAGCATCGCGACAATCAGAATCGGAACAGCCATGGTGACCCACAAAGGCTGCGGCGGAACCTGTACCGGGGCATTGGGATCAATGCCGGTAGCGGTGTTGGTGACTTGGGCAAAGAAAGTGGCAAAGGAGTCGGACATGAGACTTTTTAGGTTTTTGAGCTTTGATAGGTGCTGATAAAATTCTCGCGAAAGGCGCCGAATGAATCGCAGTCGAGCGCGTTTCGGATGTCGCGCATCAGCTCCAGGTAAAAATGCAAATTATGCAGACTGACCAGAACCAGTGCGAGGATTTCACCCGCTTTGAATAGATGCCGAATATAGGCACGGGTAAAGTTTTGACAAGCATAACAGCCACAGCCCGGTTCCAGCGGCGCGCCATCGAGCCGGTACTGTGCGCCGCGCAGGTTCAGCGTGCCGGTCCGGGTGTAAACCGTCGCATGACGGGCCACGCGGGTGGGCAGAACGCAGTCGAAAATATCGACACCGCGGGCGACCAGTTCAACCATCTGATGCGGCTGGCCCAGGCCCATTGCGTAGCGGACTTTACCCTGCGGCAAATGGGGAACGGTCGATTCGACGGCGCGATACATCTCCTCTTCCGGTTCGCCCACGCTCACACCACCGATGGCATAGCCGTCGAAATCCATTCCGACGAGCGCATGGGCGCATTCTTCGCGCAAATGAGGAAAGCCGCCTCCCTGCACGATTCCAAAAAGTGCCTGCTCCTGCGTGGGACGCTCCTCGCCTGTGGCGATCAAATGCCGGTGGTGATCGAGCGAAGACTTTCCCCAGGCAATCGTCCGCTTTACGGCTGAAGCGACTTTTGACTCGTCGCAGGGCCAGGGCGGGCATTCATCGAAAGCCATGATGATATCGGAGCCAAGGGCGTGTTGAACGGCGATCGATTCCTTGGGCCCAAGGAAAAATTTACTGCCGTCGAGATGCGAGCGAAATTCAACTCCTTCTTCCGTGATCTCTCGAAGCTTGGCCAGACTGAAAACTTGAAAACCGCCGCTGTCGGTCAGGATCGGCTTGTGCCAGTTCATGAACTTGTGCAAGCCGCCGAATTGCCGAAAAACTTCCAAGCCGGGGCGAAGGAAAAGATGGTAGGTATTGCCGAGAATGATCTCGGTGCCCATGGCGTCGAGATCGCGCGGCGCAACGGCCTTGACCGTCGCCTGCGTTCCAACCGGCATGTACTGGGGTGTTTCGATGGTGCCATGACTTGTGGTCAGACGGCCCCTCCTTGCCTCGCTCCCCGGATCGCTTTTAAGGAGCTGGAACATTATTCGTGGCTGGAGCGGTATTGGTCTGATCTGTCGAATCAACCGGCAACGCGCGCGGTGATACGTTGGTAACTGGGCTTGACGAGGAAGTATCGGTGTTGGCGGGCACAGTAGCAGGAGCTTGCGTTTGCGCCGGTTCCGCCTGGGTTGGAATAGACACCGGTTCAGGCTTTTCCGCATCCGTTTCCGGGAATGCATGATTGGCTAGGGCGACTAACAGTACAACGCCAAGAATCACGCGGTAAGTCGCAAAGCCATTAAAGGTATGCGAGATAACAAAACGTAAGAGCCATTTCACGACAAAGAATGCCACGATGGTCGAGACCACGAAGCCCAATGCAATATCAATAATAAGCTGGTGACCGCCTGTGGTCAGGTCTTTACGATATTTGACCAGTTCAAGGCCGCTCGCAGCAAACATGGTCGGGATTCCGATCAGGAAGGAAAACTCGGTTGCGGCGGGACGTTTCATGCCCATCGCGAGGCCGGTCATGATCGTCGCGCCAGAGCGTGAAGTACCCGGGAAAATACCCGCTAATATTTGCGCCAAGCCGAAAAAAATCGCTTCCAACCAGGAAATGTCTTCATGCGGATACAGTGACTTGGAAAAAAACTCGAGGGCAAAAATGACCAGGCCACCGATCAACGTGGCCCATGCCACTGGCGTCAGCGTCTCCGGTAATTTAAGATGCAATATGCTTGTCAGGGTAAAACCGAGAACGCCGGTAATGACAAAAGCCAGAATTATCTTAAGTAGATAATTCCGAGACTCGGCACTATCCAAGTTGGAGATCAAACCGATGATTTTATGCCAGTAGATAAAGACCACCGCCAGGATCGCTCCAGCCTGAATGACCACATTAAAAACATCCGGCTCATTTGTTCCGAGCAAATGCTCGGCAATCAACAGGTGCCCGGTTGATGAAATCGGCAGGAATTCGGTCACTCCCTCGACAATGCCGAGGAGAATAATTTGAAGATAATGGGTCAGGAGGTCCACCGTGTCGAATTAGCATATCGCGCTCGAATGCAAATCAGAATCGTATTCTCTACTTTCAGTTGAATCATGACGCGTAAGGTGACAATTTGAAGTCATGCCGCGTTCCCGTTCCGATCTCGAAAAGAATGAGGCGCGCCATCTTGCCCCTTATGCGCAAAGCAGCGCCCTCTCCCGCGATCGCGAGCATAACGAGGATCAGCACAAGTTCCGTACCGTCTTCCAGCGGGACCGCGACCGCATTGTTCATAGCCGCTCCTTTCGCCGTCTCGAGTACAAAACCCAGGTTTTCCTCAACGGCAGCGGCGACCATTACCGGACTCGGATGACCCATACCATCGAGGTTTCCTGCATCGCACGCGCCTTCTCCCGGGCGCTGGGACTGAACGAAGATCTGGCTGAGGCGATTGCCCTGGCCCACGATCTCGGCCATCCCCCTTTTGGTCATCTGGGTGAAGAAACGCTTCATAAACTGATGGCGAAGCAGGGCGGCTTCCGCCACAACGTCCAAAGCCTGCGTGTTGTAGAAGAGCTTGAACTCAAATATCCCGAATTCAACGGCCTCAACCTGACTTGGGAAGTACGCGAAGGACTGCGCAAGCCTTATGTGCCCAATCAACTGGTCGAGGGTTTCATCCAGCCTTCGCTGGAAGCCCAGGCGGTTGATCTGGCCGATCAGGTCGCTTACATCTGTCACGATCTCGACGACGGCCTCGAATCGAGCCTTATCCATGAACAGGAACTGGACAACCTGGAATTATGGCGCACCACGCAGCAAGAGGCACTCGACCCCTACCCGCATCTGGAACCCGAACGGGGCCGTCATTATGTTTTGCGCACGCTGCTCGATCATCTGGTCGACGACGTCATTACCTATTCCGCCAAGACCATTAAAGACCGCGCACCGCAAAGCGGCGACGATGCCCGCCGTCAGTCGACCATGATTACCTTCTCTCCTGAAACGGCCAAGCTCGCGCGTGAATTGCTGAGTTTTCTCTACAAGCGACTCTATCACAATCCCGCCCTCGCCGCCGTCAGGCAACGCTCGGTCGACTACCTCACCCAACTTTTCGAATTGTTCATCTCCCACCCACATCTGCTCAGTTCACAATTTGAAATGCGGGTTAAGAAGGACGGCGTTCATCGCGCTACCTGCGACTATCTCGCCTGCCTCACCGACCGGCAGGTTTATGTCCAACATCAGAAATTCATTGGCGGGATTCCCTCGCTTGAAACCTCCCATCTTGAACAATCAGCTTTTTTATAATCCATGATTAACTCCGCTTACACGCCTCCGCTCGATCTGGTGCGCCGTCCCCGTCGCAACCGCCAAAACGCTGCCATCCGCGCTCTGATCCGCGAAACGCGTCTTCATGCCGATAATTTGATCCAGCCGCTTTTCGTGAAGGATGGCAACGGAGGTCCCGAAGCCATCGACAGCATGCCGGGCATCGAGCGGCTGAGTATCAAGGACCTGATCAAGGAGGCGATTCAGTTGGCCAAGTTGGGAATACGCGCGGTCGCTCTTTTCCCGCAAATCGATCCCACCCTAAAGGATGCGCATGGCAAATATGCCATAACCGACAAGAACTGGTTTTTTACCGCCATCCGCCAACTAAAAATTGAAGTCCCCCATGTTCTCATTATCGCTGATGTCGCTCTCGATCCCTACACCGATCACGGCCATGACGGCGTGCTTGATCCCGCCACGGGCGATGTCGCCAACGACGAAACCGTTCATATCCTCACCCACTATGCGACCCGTCTCGCCGCGGCAGGCGCCGACATGGTTGCACCTTCCGACATGATGGATGGTCGCATCGGAGCAATCCGAGACGAACTCGATCACGAAGGTTTCACGCAAACCTCGATTCTCGCCTACGCGGCCAAATTCGCCTCGGCGTATTACGGTCCCTTTCGCGATGCAGTCGGCAGCACGACGGAAAAAGGCACTCCCGCGCTCGACAAACGTACTTATCAACTCGATCCCGCCAATCTGCGCGAAGCCCTGCTTGAAGCACGGCTCGATGAAGATCAGGGAGCCGATATTCTCATGATTAAGCCCGCTGGACTCTATCTTGATGTGATCTCGGCGGTGCGACTCGCCACGACATTGCCCATCGCGGCTTATCAGGTCTCGGGCGAATACGCGCAGATTCATGCGGCGGCCCGCGCTGGATGGCTCGACCTGGAAAAAGCGCGAGATGAATCGCTTCTTGCCATCAAACGTGCAGGGGCCGACATCATCCTCACCTACTTTGCTCGCGACATGGCGAAGAGTTTGCGAAATAGCTGAGAGCATTCCGTCATCCCGAGCTTGTCGAGGGATCAGACGCGTGATGCATAATCAATAAGTTAGATAATCGCATGCGCTATCTTTCCGTGATCGCTAAATCTTTTGGTAAATGGAAGCGTGTCTGATCCCTCGACAAGCTCGGGATGACAAACCAAGAAAAATAGTGTCTCTTGCGCGCAGTCACGGTAAGCTCGCCTTTTAATGAGTACCGCCTGGACGCGCAAAGACCTCCTCACCATCCGGGAATTGAATCGAATCGACATTGAACTGATCCTCGATACCGGACGGATTTTTAAAAACCTGCTGGCTGATTCAGGTAAAAAATCGACCTCCCTGGAAGGTCATACCGTGGTGAATCTTTTCGTCGAACCGAGTACCCGCACGCGTACCTCCTTTGAACTGGCCGCCAAACGCCTCGGCGCCGACGTCGTTTCCATCGACAGCAACTCAAGTTCTTTTCGCAAAGGCGAAACGTTGAAAGACACCGGACAGGTGCTCGAGGCCATGAACGCCGATTTCATCATCCTGCGCCATTCCGCCGCCGGTGCGCCGCAATTTCTGGCCGAGCGGCTCGACACCCATCTCGTGAATGCCGGTGACGGCGCGCACGAGCATCCGACCCAGGCGCTGCTCGATGCCTTCACCATGCACGAACGGCTCGGTGAAAAGCGTTCATGGAAAGACCTGCATGTCGTGATCTGCGGAGACATTCTCTTCAGCCGCGTGGCCCGTTCCAACGTCTGGGCGCTAACCAAGCTCGGCGCGCGTGTCACGCTGGTCGGGCCGACCACGCTCGTCCCTGAAATCTTCTCCGAGCTGGGCGTGAAAATCACGCATGACCTCGATTCGGTCCTACCCGATGCCGACGTCATCATGCTCCTGCGCATCCAGCACGAACGCCAGAGGCGCAGCTTCTTCCCCTCCGTGGGTGAATACGTTTCGCTCTTCGGCCTCAACATGACCCGCTTCAAAAAGTGTAAGCCGGACGTGCTTATCATGCATCCCGGCCCGGTCAATCGCGGCATCGAGATCGCCAGTGAACTCGCCGACGGTCCCAACTCGACCATCCTCGACCAGGTCAAAAATGGCCTCGCCATCCGCATGGCCGTGCTCCACTTGCTCGGCGGTAACAACGCAAAATAAGGTAACTTGCCTCTTCATGGGCTATACCTTGTGAATTGATGCTTGATATACCTCAATTCATAAGGTATAGTCCCCGTATGAAACGAGAGTTATTTCTAAACGGATTGCCTGATCTCCTCATTTTACGATTGCTCTCCAGAGGGGAAATGTATGGCTACGAAATCGTGGCGCAAATCAACATCCTCTCCAACGATGTCCTCAATTTTGGAGAAGGCTGCATCTATCCTATTCTCCATCGCATGGTCGCCGAAGGTCATTTGCTTCAACGCAGTGAAGTCGTGGAAGGCAGGCAACGACGTTATTATCGCTTGAGCTCATCCGGTCGAAAGCAACTCGCAACGATCAATCAGCGCTGGTCAGAAGTCAGCGGCGTAGTCAATAAAATCGAGTCGATGGTGTGATCTCAACAAGAAATCTCCATGCATAAACAATTTCTACAGTCCTTGAATCGGGAATTGATCCAAGCCGGTGTTTGGGGTCGGCCAGCCGAAATGCTCAAACAAGAACTCTACGATCACTATCAAACTGAGAAGGAATCCCTCCTGAAACAGGGCAAATCGGAGAATGAAGCAACGGCGCTTGCAATCGAAAAGCTCGGCAGCCCCCACCAGCTCGCTCAGACCGCCCAATTGGAACTGGATCGACGTAATGGACGATTCCTTCCGAAATTACTTTTGCGCTTCACGACGCTTTTCATGACAGTTTGTGCGTTTCCATTGGCTTGGTTCATCCTGAGCGTGGGTTTGGGTAGGGCCGTGGTATTTTTATTTTTTGAAGATCACTCTAATCATCTGATCTCTAATGATCACCCTATGTTGATTTTTTTTGCTTGGAGCATTGTTTGGAGCCAATTTTTTGGTCCAAACCTGCTGGCCTTTCTCTGGTTGTTGCGAAGAAGTTTCAATCCTATCCGCGGGTGGAACCATCTTTTACTGACCTCGGCTTATTTTGCTCTATACTACGTCTATTCAAACGCCCTGATAAGCTATGTTGTTTCGATCAGCGACGAAAATCCCCCGGGGATTTCCAGCATCAGCTCAATCTTCCTTTGCATCTTCTTTAATGAGCCACTCTCCCCCTCCGAGAGACTTGGTTTTACCTGGTCTTTGATTACGGGATTGTCCCAGTGTCTCCTCTTACTTGCTACTCCTTGGCTCATTCGAGCTTGGAAAATACATCAAAACGATCAATCAGCGCTGGTCAGAAGTCAGTAGCGTAGTCAATAAAATCGAATCGATGGCGTAATCTCAACAAGAAATCTCCATGCATAAACAATTTCTACAGTCCTTGAACCAGGAATTGATCCAAGCTGGCGTTTGGGGTCGACCAGCCGAAATGCTCAAGCAAGAACTCTACGATCATTATCAAACCGAAAAGGAATCCCTACTGAAACAGGGTAAATCGGAAAATGAAGCGGAAACACTTGCGCTTAATAAGCTCGGTAGCCCCAACCACCTGGCTCAGACCGCTCAAGAGGAGTTAGATCGACGAAATGGCCGGTTCCTTCCAAAACTTCTTCTGCATTTCGTGATACTTTGCATATTTCCACTAATCTGGTACTTACTGACCTTGATTTTATCCTGGATGATATTTCTGCTATTCGTCACTCTCCCTCATCATTTAATTTTAGAAAGTGATCTCCAGTATTCTCTCGACTGGATAATTTGGAGTACGTTTTTGGGTACGGGTCTATTGGCATTTCTTTGGTTATTGCGGGGAAGTTTTAATCCTGTGCGCGGCTGGCACTATCTATTGCTAACCTCAGTCTATCTTGCTTTTTACTTCATCTATTTAAACGCCCTCTTGCTCTATGCGTCTTCCATGGCTTTTGAAAATCACCCGAGGATCACATGGTCTATTATCGTTGAGGTATTTTCCTATTGCCTACTCTTGCTCCTTACGCCGTGGCTCGTTCGCGCCTGGAAAATACATCAAACATCCCGTCTCCTTAAGGCTGTTTAGGCCCTTTCTCCCTCCTTGCGCTCAGAGTTAAATCAACTACAGTTTTCCTAACAACGGGGAGCCCACTGGGGCTGAGAGGTTTGCTGGAGCGAACGACCCGATGAACCTGATCCGGGTCATGCCGGCGGAGGGAGTTGTCGTACTGCCGTGCAGTGCGTAAATCCCCTTCCCGTTACAATCCGGTTAAATGGAGATTATTTTATGATTCAGCCCTTGAACCCGACCACTCCCGCGAAGAAACCTGCCGCCAAGCGCAGGCCCGCGAAATCCAAAATCCTTCGCAACGTTACTAAGCCTTTCCCCAACTCACAGAAAGTCCACATCGAAACTGCTTGTCCCAATATCCGCGTGGCCATGCGCGAAGTCACCCAGTCCCCCACCCGTGATTTTCAGGGCCAGATCACGCAGAACCCGCCTTTACGCGTTTACGATACTTCCGGTCCTTACACCGATCCGGCGGCAAAGATCGATATCCGCGCGGGACTTCAACCTCTCCGTGCCGCATGGATCGATCAACGGAACGATACCGAAACTTATGCAGGCCGCGAAGTCCAGCCTCGCGATAACGGTTACCTCACGGCCGGGCACGCCGAATTCGCCAGCCAGCGCGAAACCAAGGGACAGCTTCAACCCTTCCCCGGCCTGAAACGCTCCCCTCTCCGCGCTATTACCGGTGGAAATGTTTCGCAGATGCACTACGCCCGCAAAGGTATCATCACGCCCGAGATGGAATATATCGCCGTACGCGAGACTCTGGGCCGTCAGCAGAACTCGGGTAACCACGCCCAGACCGATCTTCGTCATCAACATCCCGGCCAGTCCTTTGGCGCGCGACTCAATAATCGCACCATCATCACGCCCGAATTTGTCCGCGAGGAAGTTGCTTCCGGTCGCGCGATCATTCCCGCCAACGTGAACCATCCCGAAAGCGAACCGATGATCATCGGGCGCAACTTCCGCGTGAAGATCAATGCCAACATCGGCAACTCCGCCGTCGCCTCTTCCATCGAAGAGGAAGTCGAAAAGATGACCTGGGCCATCCGCTGGGGCGCCGACACCGTGATGGATCTTTCCACGGGCAAAAACATCCACGAAACGCGCGAATGGATCATCCGCAACTCGCCTGTGCCCATCGGCACCGTGCCGATTTACCAGGCGCTCGAAAAAGTCGGCGGACGCGCTGAGGAGCTGACCTGGGACCTCTATCGCGATACGCTCATCGAGCAGGCGGAGCAGGGCGTCGATTATTTTACGATCCACGCGGGCGTTTTGCTTCGCTACGTACCGATGACCGCGCGGCGCATGTGCGGCATCGTCAGCCGCGGCGGCTCGATCCTCGCCAAGTGGTGCCTCTCGCATCATCAGGAGAATTTCCTCTACACCCATTTTGACGAGATTTGTGAAATCATGCGCGCCTACGATGTCTCTTTCTCGCTCGGCGACGGCCTCCGTCCCGGCGCGGGCGCCGACGCCAATGACGAAGCGCAACTCGCCGAACTCGCCACCCTCGGCGAACTCACGCAAAAAGCTTGGAAACACGATTGCCAGGTCATGATCGAAGGTCCCGGCCATGTCCCGATGCAGCTCATCAAGGAAAACATGGAGCTTGAATTAAAGCAATGCGCCGAGGCTCCCTTTTACACGCTCGGCCCACTGACCACCGACATCGCGCCCGGTTACGATCATATCACCAGCGCCATCGGTGCGGCGATGATCGGCTGGTACGGCTGCGCGATGCTCTGCTATGTCACGCCCAAGGAACATCTCGGACTGCCGAACAAGGACGATGTCCGTGAAGGTGTAATCGCCTACAAGATTGCCGCCCACGCCGCCGACCTCGCCAAGGGATTTCCCGGTGCATCCGAACGCGACAACGCGCTCAGCAAAGCCCGCTTCGAGTTCCGCTGGGAAGATCAATTCAATCTCGGGCTCGATCCCGAACGCGCCCGCTCCTTCCACGATGAAACGTTGCCGCAGGAAGGGGCCAAGTCGGCTCACTTTTGCTCCATGTGCGGTCCTCACTTCTGCTCGATGAAAATCACCGAGGACGTGCGCAAATACGCCGCCGAAAAAGGTATCGCCGAACAGGAAGCGCTCGCACAAGGCCTCCAGGAAAAATCGAAGGAGTTCGCCGAAAAGGGCAATGATGTTTACCTCGCCCCTTGATTCTTTCGTTGGGGCTAATTTTCTCGAAAAAAATTCCGAAGCAACCTCCACACCTAGAAGCAGAACGGGAAGATTCCCGCTCGGAGATCGCGGGCTACCCAGAAATCGAAACAAGTTTCGGGGAATTAGACCCAAGGGATTAAAAATCATTCATTTGTATAGTATTTTCTTGACGAAAAATACTTTTTATTATACGAAAGTATTATGCGCCATAGTAATAGCCAGCAAATGGTTCTCGGGTTCATTGAGCAATATCAGGGAGAAAATCAGCGACCTCCCACCATTCGAGAAATTCAGGATCATTGCGGATTCAAAAGTCCGCGCGCCGTTTCCTACATCCTGGAAAAACTCGAGGAAGCACGGTTGATTATTCGGCAGGCCCACTCGCGAGGCATTCATCTCACGAAACCAAGCACTATCGCCTCCGGCATTCAATTACCCCTCTTCCCCTCCATTCCGGCCGGATTGCCCGATCAATTCGACGGCAGCGAAGCACCGGAAATGCTCCGGTTCATTCCCACCACGCTGGGCATTTCCAATCCAAGTCGCGCCTTTGCGGTACGGGTCAACGGCGACAGCATGATCGACGCGGGCATTTTCTCCGGCGATATAGTTGTGTTGGAACAAAAGGAAGCCCGTCCAGGCGACATTGTCGCGGCGCTGATCGATGGCGAAAATACGTTGAAACGACTCATCAAGGAAAACGGGCGTGTTTATTTAAAAGCGGAAAATGCCCGTTACCCGAACTTGGAACCGCTGGAAAAACTTGATATTCAGGGCGTGGTGGTGAGCGTGCTGCGCACTTTCGCTGCGGCAGCCTAAAAGCTTTCTTCTCCCGCATCCGCTGGTGGAGCCTCGGCCATTAGCCGTTGCGCCTCCTCGAACTCCTTCAAGGTCGCCTGCTTCCGATAATAGCGTCGATCAATCGCATCAAGGAACACTTCCAAATCTTCGCGTGACGGCTTTCGGTCGTAGTCCCACCGCACTGCGCCTCTTTCCTTAAACTGGAATTTATAACTCCCGGAAAACCAGGTCACCCGCACATCATAACGCGAACCATCATCGCGTTTGGTCGTCCAATTAATATCCCGGCGCATGACTCAATTTGCCCACAGTTCTGCCACGTTCAACTCATCCATGCGATCTACGACCCAATCGGCATGTGCCAGTTTTTCCCTGGACTCGGTCGTCGCGACGGCCACCACGCGCATGCTTGCGGCTTTTGCCGCCGCAATACCCACCAGAGCATCTTCAAAAACAACACCGCACGACGGTTCGACTCCAATGCGTGCCGCCGCCGTTAGGAACACCTCGGGATCGGGTTTGCCCTGCTTCACATCCTCCGCCGAGACAATGTCGAAAAAAAACGCTTCCAAGCCCAGCACCTCCAATGTCGTTACGATATTTTTTCGGTGCGTGGACGAACCAATGACACACGCCACTCCCGCATCTCGTAAAGTATGCAGCCACGATTCCACGCCGGGTAGCGCCGTAATGCCGATTTCGCGCACCACTTCGCGGTAAAACTCCTCCTTACGTAGCGAAAGCCTGCTAATTTCTTCAGGATCGCGCGTCCAGCCGAGAATTTCGGGAATAATAAAATCGTTCTTTCTACCGAAACCCTTCACGAAATGTCCCTCGGGCAAAACGTAACCACTTTCCGCCGCCAAACGATCCCAACTAATGTCGTGATGCTTGGCCGAGTTGATGATCACGCCGTCCCAGTCGAAAATTGCGCCGCGTTTTCCATTCATTGAGGCTGTGTTTATGGCGCATGCGGCAGATTTGTCGAGCGTCCGATTCATTAAATGTAGCGGTCGGATTTTGCCTGATCATCGACCCATTCCAAAATTACTGCCGTCCGCAGGACCGACGGTCATAGACCGCCGCTACAGACTGCACCGTCGCCCGGCGTTCGACGGCTACCAACTGCACGTCGCAAATGGCGGGGAATTCATCCCTTAAAGATCAACGATGAGCTTGTCGAAAAAACAGTTCGGCCTATTCTACGTGCCAGTGACTCCGACATCACCGTCCAGTTCTCTCTCTTCGCGCCTTCCCAATTCCCTTTTTATTCGCGGCGGACGGATCATTGATCCTGCGTCGGGCCGCGATGAAATTGGCGATCTCCTCGTTGAAGATGGTCATATTGCCGAAAGCACGGCCAAGCCCAAGGATATAGCCATTCCCGTCATCGATGCCCGGGGCCTCATCGTCGCACCCGGTCTCATCGACATGCATGTCCATCTGCGCGAACCGGGCGGTGGCCAAAAGGAAACCATTGCCAGCGGTACGCGCGCGGCGGCAGCGGGCGGATTCACCAGCATTTTGGCCATGCCGAACACGAATCCACCGGCGGATGGCCCGAACACGATTGCGCTCATGCGCCAGCGGGCCCTCGAAACAGCCTGCGTGAATGTTTTTACCACCGGCTGCATCACGGTCGGCATGAAGGGCGAAGAGCTTGCCCCCATCGGTTCGCTGCACAAAGCCGGGATCGTGGCGCTGACCGATGACGGCCACTGCGTCCAGAACAACGAGGTCATGCGCCGCGCGCTCGACTATGCGCGCATGTTCGATCTCCTCACCCTCGATCACTGTCAGGATTACAATCTCTCTGCAGGCGGCGTCATGCACGAGGGTTACTGGAGTACGGTTCTCGGCCTACCCGGCTGGCCTCGTATCGCCGAAGACATGATCGTCGCCCGGAATATTCTTCTCTCGGAGCTAACCGGCGCGCGCATCCACGTCCAACATCTTTCGAGTGGTGACTCGGTCCGTCTTGTCCGTGAAGCCAAGAAACGAAACGTGAAAATTTCCGCCGAGGCGATGCCGCATCATATCGCCCTCACCGATGCGGCCCTCGAAAAGTACGACACGAATTTCAAGATGAACCCGCCCTTGCGCGAACGGATCGACCAGGAAGCGCTCCTCGCTGGCCTCGCCGACGACACCATCGAAATCCTGGCCAGCGATCACGCACCCCATGCTTCCTATGAAAAGGAAGTCGAATTCGCCGATGCTCCCTTCGGTATCGTGGGACTCGAAACCGAGCTGGGACTTTTCATTAAAATTCTAATCGAAGGCCGCGTGCTCGACTGGACCAGCCTGCTCGCCAAGCTCACGATCAATCCAGCCCGCCTCCTGAAACTGGATCGCGGCACACTTGCGCCCGGAGCTGCGGCCGACATCACGCTTATCGACCCCAAACATTCATGGAAGGTCGACGCATCAAAGTTTTACTCCCTTAGCCGCAATACTCCCTTCAACGGCTGGGAACTGCCCGCCCGTGCCACCCACACCATCGTCGCTGGCCATGTTATTTGGAGTTTGGACAAAGAGTTTGGTGACTAAGTTCCCTCGTTCCCAAACTCTATTTGGGAACGTACCTGCTGAGGCAATTCTATTGCCGATCCCAATATTCCTTGAGCACAGGCAGAAACCAATAGGGCAATGGAATTGCGCAGACAATGACGTTCCCAAGTACAACTTGGGAACGAGGAGAAAGGATGCTCATTCTATTGTTTTGAATATATTGCAAAATAAAGGATCAAGCCAAACATTCCCAGAGCAATCGCTAAATGATTCCAAAGTCTCATACCTATGGAAGCCCCAATGCCAACGATTGCAAAAATTAAGGAAACCGAAGTTGCAAAACATACCGAGTAATAGCCGCATCCGGGAAACAAAAGCGCGGTAAATGCCAATCCCCCGTACAAAGAACAAAGAACTTCGCGCTTCTGTCGTAGTTCTTGTTCAAAACGCATCCGCTCGTAGCGGAAATGAAGTTCTTCCTCTTGCTTGTCATCGCCCATAGGCCAAATATTGTTTCAATAATCTTGCCTTTTGTCTACCTGACTGCCGTTCCCTCGTTCCCAAGTTGTACTTGGGAACGCGCTTGTCCCCTCACCTCCACGGATCGCTCCATAGCACCGGTATCGCACCCGGACACCACTCGTGGGCCGACGAGTAGCGCCAGTGCTCCGCCGCCGTGACCAGCCCGCGCTTCACCGGGTTCTGGTGGAGATAGTCCAACTTTTGCCTCATCATCTCGTCATCGGCTATTTCCTGCGGATGCGAACCTTCCTGCCATACCTGATGCGTGCTCTCCACCTTGTGTTTAGCGCGGAAATATTGGAATTGATTCAATAGCCACTCCGCATTCTCCTTCTCCAGTTGTTCCAAAACGCGTTGAGCGGTGTGGCGCTTGAAATCGGCCAGGATGCGCGGCAGACAAGACCCCGACAGGATGGCATGAAAGTGATTATCGAGAATCACCCATGCGTAAATTTTCAGGCCTTTGTGCTCGCGACAATACTCCAGCGACTCGGCCAAAAGATCGCAACGCGCCGCCGTGGTGAAAACCGGCAGCCAAGCGACCACCGTAGAGGTGACGAAATAGGCGGCATGAGCGTCATGTACCTGATAGCGGCTCCGCATGAGAGGACTATGGTGAAGCGCAGCTTTGCAGACAAGGGCGTTCCCAAGTACAACTTGGGAACGAGGGAAATAAGCATAATCTATCTGTAAACAGATGGTTTAGGGCTTGTTGTCCAATAGAGCGTGCGATAGAGAGAAGGCGCAATGCGGCGATTCGATCCCTGGTTATGGTGGACAGCAAGCGGAGGGTTGCTCTTCCTGACCATTTTCCAACTGCACCAGCCGGGTGGTTTTCTTTTTGACGACAACATCCTTTATTTCCTTCCCTGCTACATCTTCGATTACGAAGCCTTGCGGCAGGGCATCATTCCGCAGCTGAATGTCTATCAATACCTGGGCCAAAGCTGGTTAAGTGATTCGCTCGTAGGCGCCTTTTATCCGCCCATTTATATCGCGATGGCGCTGGCTTACTTCTTCCACTACTGGCAACTCGCCATCGACTGGTTGTGTTGGATACACCTAGTCGGCGCAGCGATCGTCGTCCAAAGATTCGCCCTGCTTTGGGGTAGTCGCCCCGCATGGGCGATGTGCACCGGCTGGCTCTACCTGACACTGCCTTTTATCTGCTGTTCACCGCAACTTTGGGTGGTGAATTCCTATTGCGCTTTTTATATTCCATTAGCTCTGCTGGCGATAGAGCGACTGATCCGTCATGTCTCTGTTGCCGGACTACTTGCGCTGAGCGTCGTCAAAGCCCTCTTCATCTTATCCGGGCATATCAATTATTTTGCCCTTAGCCTGCTTTTTGAAGTGGCTTACCTTGGTTTTCGTGCCTTTGGGTCGAATACGATCATTCGCCTCGGTGTCCTCTGGCTCACCGCAAACGGTCTTGCGGCCTTGGCTTCTCTACCTTCGCTCGGCCCGGTTCTCTTTCATCTGCGGACAGCCGCCCACGAGAGCATACCCTTGACGCTCAACCAAATTCTCGATCTCCATGTGGATCCCGGCATTTTTATCGTCGCGCAATTCGGCCATTGGCTTACCTGGGGCTATGCCTATCAACCCGCATGGATGTTCCTGGGCGGATCGGTTTTTCTGCCGGCCTTATTGTTGAGGGGAAAACGCAAACGCCGAGTGCTCTTGTTCTTGGTCCTGATGGGTTTGGCGTTGATCTTCAGCACCCCTGCATTTGTGCTCATTCATTATCTGCCAGGTTACGGCGCGTTTCGCTGGCCGGAAAAATTGCTGCTCTTCGTTGCATTATTCCATGCCATGCTTTTCGCGGCATTGGTGCGACATCTGCCGCCGCAATTTCCCCGTTGGTTGGGAGGCATTCTTTTTGCCACGGCAATTAGTTGCAATCTCATGGTTGATTTCAGCCCGCATGCCCAGGCGGTTACATGGCTTTTTCACCACTATTCGTGGGATTCTCGTCTGCCCATCGCACACCTTCAGGATGGACGAAGCATCTCAATCGGAAGCTCCAGCGACCACAGCTACAATCCTAATTTCCTGAACTGCTACTATGCCAGCATGGTTCATGTGCCAGTGGTGGGTGGCTACGATGTCCTGATTGCCGATCAGAATCGATACGAAGCATTAGATATGTTTTTCGGAAATTACGAAGGCAAATTGGATGACGCAATCATTCGGCATTTACGGTCATGGTCCGTCTGTCATTATCTCGTTGAGACCAATTCACCCACTACTTACTTCCTCCAGAATTTAACCGGTTTTCACAAAGTCGACCAAATTGGAAAGATAACCATTTTTGACGATACGGCGGCGCCTGCCTTTGCTTATTTCGAGGAAACACCCGTCCATGCACTTCCCGTTACTTATCACCCAAATGGTATCGAGGTAGAGACAGGAGCCGAATTCAACGGCACACTCTCACTTTCACTGGTGCCACTCCCTGGGTACGCTTGGTTCGACGTAGGAGCACCCAATCCGGTTCTTCACCCCATCCCGCCAAGGAATCAAGGCCGAATGCGAATTGAAGCTTTAAGATCAACAACAGGCCGCGTGGGCGTTGTTTACCGGGAACCAGGCTTGAATTTTTTTCTCATGATTGGCGCAGTGGCATGGATATTAGGCGCGATCATTTGGATTCGGGATATTTACCATCCCCTCCTGTTTATTAAAGGCTCTTGGTCATTACCCAAGTAATTCTGCGCAACTCCGCTCGGGCACGATGGTTTAAATAAATATGCTCGAGCCGTTGCCCGCCGCCCAATGGAATCAGACGACCGCGGCCCATTTGTTGAACCGCGCTGGGTTCGGCGGTAGTCCGCAAGACGTGGAGAATCTCCACAAAATGGGGCTGGATCGCGCGGTCTCGTGGTTCGTCGATTACGAAAGAATTCCGGACGATACGCCCGCTCCGGATTGGGCGGTCGATCTCGACCCGAAATTGATGGCCCTGCGGGAAGCCATCCGCAACGCCGCCGATCCGGAAGCCAAGAGGGAACTGCAACGGCAGCAAAACATGACCGAAAACACCCAGATGGCCGATCTTCGTTACTGGTGGGTTCGCCGCATGGCCCTCGGTCCACGTCCTTTCTTGGAAAAGATGACCCTTTTCTGGCATGGCCATTTCGCTACCAGTTTTGAAAAAGTCCGGACGCCTTATTTCCTCTGGTTCCAGAATGAAACCTTCCGACAAAATGCTACGGGAAATTTCAATCAATTACTTATCGCCGTCTCTGAAGACCCAGCGATGCTCCGTTATCTCGACGGCGCCAACAGCAACAAAAACAAGCCCAACGAAAATTTTGCCCGCGAAGTGATGGAACTCTTCACGCTCGGCGAAGGCCATTACACCGAGCAGGACATCCAGCAGGCCGCCAAAGCCTACACCGGGTGGGGCATCGGGCCCGACAAACTCCATTACGAATATCATCCCAAAAACCACGACGACGGTCCCAAAACAATCTTTGGCCAGACTGGCAATTACAGCGGCGAGGAAGTCCTCAATATGATCTGCGCCAAACCTGAGTGCGCCGAGTTCATTTCCAAAAAGCTCTGGCGCTTCTTCGTTCAGGATCAGCCGCCGCAACCGATCATCGATGCATTGGCCGCTGAATTTCAAAAGCACAATCTTGATCTTAAACATCTCATGAACGTGATTTTCCGTTCGAAGGAATTTTACGCTCCCGAAGTGATCCGAGCCCAGATCAAGAGTCCCGTGCAATGGCTTATTGCCGCCACGCGTCAGCTTCAGGCTGCCCTTCCCACGCAACCGATGACGCTGGTCATGCTTGGTTCGCTCGGTGAGGAATTATTCCAGCCGCCGAATGTCAAAGGCTGGGATGGAGGCATCGCCTGGATCACGACAAACAATCTCCTCGATCGCTACAATTTCGCCGCTGCCCTGGTTGAGGGTGAACGTGTCCCCCTGCCCAATTTAAAAAACCGGATGAAGGGCATTATGAACAACTTGACTGAGGGAGGTGATCTCATGGAGATTCCCCCCACCGACGTCAAATCTCTCTTCACCCCGGACCAACTGAACACCGGCGATCATTTTCTCGCGGCCATCCAAGAGCGGTTTCTCAATGACACGCTTAAACCGCAACGCCTTTCCTCCCTCCAGGATTTCCTCAAGACTCGTTCTCCCATCGAAGAAGCCGATATGCGCAAAGCGATCCGGCTCCTGATGAGCACCCCCGAATATCAACTGACCTAAAATACGCCTATGAACCCACCACTCCTGACCACACGTCGCGACTTTCTTCGTACTACACTTTTAGGTGGAGCCCTCACCTGGACAGTACCCAGTTTTGTCGCCCAGACTTTCAGTGCCCTTCATGCTGCCGCGGATGGGTCTCTTACTCAGATCGCCACGGGAAAAGATGCTCCCATCCTTGTGCTTATCCAGCTCGCTGGTGGTAATGATGGTCTCAATGCCGTCGTTCCCTACACGAATGATTTTTACTACAAGGCACGTCCGACCATTGCGATTCCGGCAGACCAGGCACTGCATCTCAACGATACGTTAGGGTTGAATCCCGCCATAGCCGGGTTCAAAAATCTCTTCGATGCCGGACATCTCTCCGTCGTCAACGGCGTCGGTTATCCCAATCCGAATCGCAGCCATTTCCGCGCCACCGAAATCTGGCAGACTGCCAGCGACGAGGACAAATACCTGACCGACGGCTGGCTGGGACGCTATTTCGACAATGCCTGCGCCGGTTGCGATCCGACGGTGGCCATTAATATAGGGCCGCGCCTTCCGCAGGCTTTTGCGTCCCATAATCCGACCGGCATCAGCCTCGAAAATCCCGACAGCTATCGTTTCATGGGTGCCGGACAAAATGATGATGAGGAATTGGCCTACCGGAGCATGTACGCCACGGGCCACGAAGATACCGGAGCCTCCGGTGGAAGCATCAGCATGGTTTCCGGCACGGTGACCTTGCAAAACGGCCAAAGCGCAGTCGATTTCCTCGAACGCACCGCGATGGATGCCCAGCTCAGCTCCGACAAAATCCGCGCCATCGCGGGCAAGACCAAGAACAACGTGGTTTACCCCGGCAGCGGTCTCTCCCGGGACCTCCAACTCGTGGCGCGACTCATCGCGGGCGGACTTCCTACCCGCATCTTCTACGTTTCTCAAGGCGGCTATGATACACACACCAATCAGCGTGGCGGTCAGGATGGTCGTCTCAAGGAATTGGGCGATTCCGTGAAAGCCTTCACGGACGATCTCACGGCCATGGGCATGTTCGATCGCGTGATGATCATGACCTTCAGCGAGTTTGGCCGTCGCGTAAACGAAAACGGCAGCCGCGGTACCGATCATGGAGCTGCCGCTCCGATGTTCCTGGTCGGATCAAAGATCAAGTCGGGACTGCTCGGCGCAGAACCAAGTCTCGCGCCCGCCGATCTCAAGGATGGCGACATCCAGTTCAACACCGACTTCCGTAGTGTCTACGCCAGCATCCTGCAAAACTGGCTCAACACGCCGTCGGTACCAATTCTCGGCAAGCAATTCGATACACTGCCGATTTTTGGGTGAACCCATCGATCTAACTTCCGTCATCCTGAGCTTGTCGAAGGATCAGCTTCCGATAGGCATTCACTCTTAGATTAAAGTGAACATTTTCCGGAGGCTGATCCTTCGACAAGCTCAGGATGACGGAGTGGTGAAGTGAAAAATTCCGTTGATGCCGTCGGCCTTCCCATAATTCTGTCAAAATCAGCTACGCATCAATGCGTGTACTGAACTGACGCAGGAAGCGAACGTCGTTCTCGGTGAAGAAACGAAGATCGGGTATGCCGTGGCGCATGATGGCGATCCGCTCGATGCCGAAACCGAAAGCATAGCCGGTGTAGCGCTCGGAATCGTAACCGACCATCCGGAACACTTCGGGATCGACCATGCCGCAGCCACAAATCTCGAGCCATTCGCGGCCCTTGATCTGACTGCCGGTGCGCGCGCAATCGACTTCAAAACTCGGTTCGGTGAATGGAAAGAAGTGAGGCCGAAAACGGAATTTCAAATCTTCGCCCAGCAATTCACGGAAGAAATATTCGAGCGTCCCCTTCAAATCGGCCAAGGTCACGCCTTCATCGACCACGAGTCCTTCCATCTGAAAAAAGGACATACCGTGAGTCGCATCGATCTCATCCCGGCGATAGCAACGGCCCGGTGCGATGATTCGCACCGGCGGCTTTTGGGCCATCATGGCGCGGATTTGCACCGTAGAGGTCTGCGTCCGCATTAGACGGCGTCCGCCGCTTTTTCCATCCAGGCCCGGGCTTGGAGCAAGTCCATCTTCCTTGAGGTAAAAGGTATCCTGCTCGTTACGCGCCGGGTGATCCGGCGGCGTGTTGAGCGCATCGAAATTAAAGACTTCGTTTTCGATGTCGGGACCATCCGCCAACGCAAAACCAAGTCGACGAAAAATTTCAATCGCGCGATCACGTACCTGCAAAACGGGATGCAACGAACCGGGCGCTTCGTAACGTCCCGGCAAGGTCGGATCGAAATCGGCCGCTTCCGCCGCCGCGGTCAGTTCCGCTTTTCGCGCATCGAAGGCCGTCTGGACTGCGTTCTTCGTTTCGTTGGCGGCCTTGCCCACGATGGGACGCTGTTCCTTGGGCACTGTAGCCATTTTCTCCAGGAGGAGAGGCAGAGCACCGCTACGGGCCAGATAGCGGATGCGCACCGCTTCGAGCGCATCGGCATCGGTGGCACCAGCAATGGCGGCCAGAATTTCTTCTTTAAGGGAAAGGATTTCGTCCTGCATGGAAAATGAATAAAGGGATAGACCGACAGGTAATAGAAAATCAGGTCCTGCGGGCAGCAGCAAGCTTCTCTTAAGAATAAGATCGGCCACCAAACCAGTGCGGCCTTGGATAGTGAGGCAGATTGATCGAAAATATTGGCAGTAGGTTTATTGCTTCCACCACACATAAGTGACGTATGCCAAACTGAGCAAGGCCACAATGATAAGAATAGGAAGATAGCTACCAAAAAAGCCGTACCAATAAGTTCCAATCGCAATTCCCAAAGCCAACATTCCCCATTTGAATAAAACGGCTTGCCACCATTTTAACGTGAACGTCTTGAATAGATTCATATGCACCTTATCTTTGTATTGCCACAAACCAATATAACTCATATTCCATCAAACCCTAGGGGCACGTTTTCAAACTAACCCTCTACCCGGCCTTGCTCTTTTTTATCGAGATACCCTAATCTCACAAATGGCACAAGCAGTTCCCTCCGGCTGGATAGAGTCGAATGACGCCCTCACCCGCACGATTCAGCGCGCCGACTTTGTGGAAGCGCTAGCACTGGTCTTGGAGATTGCCAAGCTGGCCGAAGCCGCCAATCATCACCCCGACATCGACATCCGCTATCGCACGATCCATTTAAGCCTTTCCACTCATTCCGCCGGGAATAAAGTCACCGCCAAAGACTTTGATCTCGCCAAAAAAATCAACAACCTCGACGAGAACGCCATCCGCACCACAAGCAACGACCTGCGCAAGAAATTTGCCGCCTGACTTTCTAAAACACATGAAATCCCACGATCTTTCTTCACTTCTTGAAAAATCAATTCTACTGCTGACTGGTCTTGCGCTCTTCGGCATGGTTCCGCTCCGCGCCGATCTTAACAGCGACCTCGCCTTTACCGCCTTCAGCAATGTCGATGTCAACTCGTTAACCGATGGCAAAATCATGCAAGCCCGTGGCGGCCTGCTCGATTTCCAACGCGCCATCACCGCCCAATCGCTTTATGTCCTAAATGCCTCTCCGGCCCAGGTTCAGGACAAATTACTACACTGGAACCCGGCAAATCATGCCGAGCTTAAGGTCTGGTTTCACAAATCGATTCCAGCCAAATCTACAGTCGCCGACTTTTTGGATTTGAAGAGCCTTCCCGATAACAGCTCTGTCGATTATCTCCTCAATGCCACGGCAAATCTCGATCCCGCGCTTCAACTCAGCAAAAGCGAAACACAACTGATCGGCCCGATCCGCACTGCCCATCCCAAGGACAGAAAAGCGATTCTGGTCGATTTTTGGAGTCAGGTTCTGGCCGGACGCTCTGCTCATTTTCTCAGTGGAAACGCGGGAGCCGATAATTACATTGTCAGCGGCGGAGACATTCAGCCTTTGAGTGAAATCAAGAGCCTCTTCCAGAGCAACCCCAAGGTTTACCAGCAATACAAAAGCCTACTCAGCCAAACACCGGTGGAATCCTCCACGCAAGCCGTTCCGGCTGATGTTTATTTTGAGTGTTTCGACGTGGAGGGAGGCGCCACCCTCGGCACCGGAGTGAGCTATCAGGCCGTCAATGGCTCTTCCATTCAATTGATGGACATCGAGTTTTACGACAGCTCAAGTCTCTACGTCTCAATCGAACTTGAGCAACTCTGGCCTGTCACGGTGAATGGCAAAAATGAAACGCTGGTTTGGCGCAATGATTTGGTCTCAACCGCCAATGTCGCCTACCTTCACGGCACGGAACGGCTGGCATCCGGCATGATTATGCTTCAAGACGTGAAGCAGGGCATCAATGCCTTTCGTGCCGAGTTTAAGTAACCTTAAACTCTTGAGAGCCAAACTTTTGTTTGTCTTTATCCGCAATTCTGCCTTTATTATCGCCGGAGAATTATGAAGCTGAATCTTACCTACGCTCTATTCGTCAGCGCACTCTGGGCCATGCTCCCCACCGGCCTGCAGGCGGATGGTAAAGATTCAATCACGCCCACTGTCGCCGCTCCCTCGTCGATTCCCATTTCGCAGGAGTTCACCCTGGAAAGCAGCGACACGGGCAAATCGATCACGAAGCAAGGCAATGCCTCCATCGGTGGTGTGGATAATCTTAATTCCCATTTCAATTACGTGATTTCACCCCAGATTCAGGAAGGCGTTCTTCTTCGCTTCGGTGCTGATGGTGAACGTAATTCTTTCGGATTGCCACCCAACGCCGCCCTGCCCAATACCCTGCAATCGGTTAATGCGATCATTGGCGCCGATTTCGCGCCCAATGACCAGATTCTGATCCGCGCTGAACTTCATCCCGGCCTCTACAGCGACTTCGTGAATATTTCGGGCAGCGATTTCGATATGCCGGTGCAGATCGGCGGCACTTATCTTTGGAACAAGGATTTCCAAATCATCTTCGGCATGCAGATCGATCTCAAATCAAATCTCCCGATCATTGGCGTGCCCGGCTTTCGCTGGCAGTTCGCGGACAAGTGGGTTATTTCGGCCATTCCTCCCAAGCCACAAATTCAATACGAGCTCAACAAAAGCGTGACTCTTTACGCCGGAGCCGAAATTCTCGACGGCACCTACCACGTCAATAATAGTTTCGGCAGCAACCATGGCCATATCACACCGGCGGCGAATAATTTAAACGGTCAGATTGTCGATTTCACCGAAATCCGCATCGGATCGGGCGTTACTTGGAAATTTACTCCCGATCTGAGCCTCGATGTTTCGGGCGGTTACATGCCTTACCGTGAATTCGATTTTCATGAGGATCATATTGGATTCGATCATCACGATACGATCTTCCATAACAACATCGGCGACGGCGCTCCTTATGCGGAAGTCGGCATCAGCGGTTCGTTCTAGAGCACTCTTTGAGAATGCCCTCGTTCCCAAATAGGAGTTTGGGAATGAGGGCAGTTCTGCGCCGGACCGTCGCGGAGCCCGCGACGGCTACCGCTGAAGAACAGCTAAATAATGGTCCATTGTGTGGCGACGAACTCCATCATTGCGCTTCACGTAGCAATTACGCAAATTGATTAACAAGCGATGCATCGTTTGTTGAGGTGTGCACGCTTTGGACAAAAAGGGCCGCTGCCGTTCCGGAATCTCGGAAGCAATCAATTCCCATTCCCCATCGGTCAGTATCCGTCCCTTGTAATAGGGATCGAAAATAATGCCATCGAGACGAGCGAGGAAGTGGCCGGGAGCTCCGATGCCCTCGACTGGAAGATGAAGCCGCATGCCCACCAACATGTAAATCAATGTGAGAGTAATCGGCAGTCCGCAACGAAACTCCATGACCCAGGGGAGATGGCCGTTGCGCGGGTGATAGTAATCATGGCTGTTGCCCGCGAGGCCTATCTCGTCGCCCAGGTACCGAGCCAGGCAATTCACTTTTTCACGAGACGTGGCACCCGGCCTGATAAGCTTTCCCACTTCTTGTGCCCACACATCGAGCTGACGTTCATAGGGCCCTCCGTCAAAACCCGGCTGTTCGGCCCGGGCAAAGTCCCAGCAAAGTTCCTCGAGCTGGCTCAACGTCCTGAGCTTCGCCAAACCACGAGAAATATCGCCCAGGGTTTTCGAAGCTTCAATCTGGTCGATGACTTCCCGGATACTTTCCTTGGCGGGACCGGTCAGGAGCTTCATCAATTCCTGATATTCAGGCAACCGAGCATGGCCACCTTCGATCAGCTTCCCTTTGACCAAGTCGATAGTCGAAGCATCCCCATCTTGGAGAAGACTGACCAGGGCTTGTTGTTGGGAAGCTTTCATGGGACTTGATTATCTTTTCAAAGTGATGGGGGTGGAAACGACTTCACCGTGATCGGCACAGGGAGCGTTGATGGGGACTTCAGTTGGCGCGTGATCCTTGGAGACCACCGCATTCTGAATAAGCCACTTTTCCAATTCTTCGCCGCTGATATCAGGTAGCATCTTGCCGTTGACTTCAACACAGGGAGAAAGTTCCTGACCACTTTTTTGAATCATTTCAAGCCGCTGGCGCGGATCGTTCCAAATGTCCCGATCTTCAAAGGGAAGTTCATATTTACGTAGTACAGCACGAACGCCCTGACTCCAGCCACAGAAGGGTTTCAGATAAGCAATGATGTTTGGTTTTTCCATGCGCGTAGCCTACTGCGTTTTCTTTGTCACAGCAACCAGAGTCATTGCATATAGGGTGCCAGCTTGGTCAGATTTTCGACATCTTCGTGCATATCCTCGCTTTTTGGCGTTTCCAGTACCTTCGGGATCGAAGACCAGCGCTGGTCCTGAATGATCCACTTGAAGCAATCAAGACCTATTTCACCGAGGCCAAGATGTTCGTGACGATCAACGCGTTTGCCCAAGGGCACCTTCGAGTCGTTCAAATGGAGACCAAGAACTCGCTTCGTTCCCAATAATTTTTCCACCTGCGCAACGGTCTCTTCATAGCCTTCGCGAGTCTTCACGTTGTAACCGGCCGCGTATAAGTGTGCGGTATCCAGACACGTTCCAAATCTCTTTTCATCCGAAACATTTTCCATTAGCCAACTCAAGTGTTCGAGCCTGTAACCTAATGCGTTTCCCTGCCCTGCGGTGATCTCCAAAGCCATCCGACAACGGAATCCGGATGTGTTCCGCACAATTTCATCCAACCTCTGTGCGATTCGGCGTAGCCCGGCTTCCTCCCCTGCCCCGCCATGACTGCCGGGATGCATGACGATAAAAGGCAGCTTCAGCGCCTCGGCCCGTTCCAACTCAGCCGTCATCGATTTCACCGAGGTGGAAAACATCATGGCATCCTGGCTGGCCAAATTGATGAGGTAGGAGTTGTGCGCAAAGAAATAAATTCCGGAGGCTTTTCGTTGACTGCGAAATTGTTCAATTTCAGCTTCAGCCAATGGCGGCGCGAACCATTGCTTGTTGTTTTTCACGAAAATCTGCGCTGCTGTGAAACCGCAGATTTGCGCCCGAGAAATGGATTGAGAAACGCCTCCGCTTGTCGAAGTGTGCGCCCCCAGGAGCATACCTGCGGGTATCTGCAGGGAGGGACTTGATTTAGCGGAGATTTTTTTACTCGGGCTTTTTGATTTGGTGGCAGCGATTTTGGAATTCATTTTATTAATTAAAAGCCGGTCATCCCGAGCTTGTCGAGGGATCAGACACGCTTTGGCAATTCAATCGGCCGGGCGGCCCACAAAAAGCCAACCAACCTAAACTCTCTAACCTGCTGCTTGCCCACTACGCGTCTGATCCTTCGACAAGCTCAGGATGACGGAAACTTTAATGTTCCACTCGCAACACAACCTCACCCTTGAGAATTTTCACGCAGCAGGTCAGCCGATATTTGTCCGGATCCTTATTCCATTGGTCCAAGACGTTCAACTCTTCGTCCGTTGGCGGCTCAAGATTTTCCATTCCCGAGTCGACCGCTACCACGCAGGTGCCGCAGGAGCAATTAAAGCATCCCGCCTCCATTTCGACCCCCGCTTCCTCCCCGGCATCGAGAAGAAGGGTACCAGTGGGAACTTCGGCAGATTGTCCACCGGGGAGAAGCGTGACTTTAGGCATAGATCCAAATAAGTTATAAGACATTGGAGGCAGTCGCGAAGTGCAATTTACCCCTTATCCATTTATACGATAGCCGCCCTCGACCAAGAAACAAATTCCGCACAATCTTCCATGAACGCCAAGTTTAAGCCTATTCACCTCTATTTTATCCAACGACCGACAAACCTTCAAACTACCGGTAAACACCCCATTTATTCCTCGGATTAAGACAAATAAAAATCGTCCTCTGGCATAGCCTGTGCTAAAGCCAAAGGAGTGCCGACTATGCAATCTCCTACAGAAACCCAAAAAAAATCGCGCCGAAAAAAAGAATCCGCCCAAGTCATCTCTAAGCCCTCTTTCAGTAAATCGAGGTCGGATCAGATGTACCGCAGCATTTTCGAAAATGCCCTCGAGGGTATTTTTCAAACGACGCCGACCGGCCAGTACATCAATGTGAATCCGGCACTGGCGAAAATGTACGGCTACGATTCGACGGACGATTTGATCCGGGGACTGACCCATATCGACAATCAACTCTACGTCGACCCGCATCGTCGAGACGAGTTCGTCTCCATCATGCGCAAACACGGAGTGGTTCGCACCTTTGAATCGGAGATTTATCGAAAAGATAAATCGGTTATCTGGATTTCCGAGAATGCGCGGGCGGTTCTCGATGAAAAGGGGGACCTGCTTTATTACGAAGGCATGGTTGAAGACATCACGGAGCGCAAGCGGCTGGAGATGGAACTTCAAGCAGCCATGATCGCCGCCGAAGCGGCCAATCGCATGAAAAGTGAGTTTCTGGCCAATATGAGCCACGAAATTCGCACCCCGATGAATGGCGTCATCGGCATGACCGACCTATTGCTGATGACAGAAATGACTCCCGAGCAACGCGACTTCGCCAATACCGTCCGGATCAGCGGTGAAGCCTTGCTGACGGTCATCAACGACATTCTCGACTTTTCCAAAATCGAGGCGGGAAAACTTGATTTGGAAATCATCGACTTCAATCTCCGAGAAGCCATTGATACCACCTTGGATTTGCTCGCCGCCCAGGCGCATGGCAAGGGGCTGGAATTGGCTGCTTTTATCCGCCCCGAAATACCGATTCATCTTTGCGGTGATCCAGGACGTTTGCGTCAAATCATCAATAATCTTGTTGGCAACGCGGTTAAGTTTACTTCCGAAGGTGAGGTTGTGGTGACTGTTTCCCGGGTCACTGAAACGGCAAAAAAAGCCATCTTGCGTTTCGAAGTACGGGATACCGGTATCGGCATCGATGATGAAACAAGAGCACGCTTGTTCCAGGCATTCAGTCAGGCCGATGGTTCCACCACCCGAAAATATGGCGGGACGGGTCTTGGCCTAGCCATTTCAAAAAAACTGGTTGAGCTGATGCACGGGGAAATCGGCGTGGAAAGCGTGTTGGGAAAAGGCACCACCTTTTGGTTCACCGTCGAATTTGAAAAACAGCCGGAAAATGTCAAACATCCTCAGGAACATGACCTGGCCAATCTTCATGTTCTGATCGTCGATGACAACGCAACCAACCGGGAAATTCTGAATCACTACACCCTGGCCTGGAAAATGCGGAATAATTGCGCCGAAAATGGGGAAATGGCGCTGAAAATGTTACGCAATGCCGCTGCGAATAATCCCTACGATCTGGCGATTCTCGACATGCAAATGCCCCAGATGGATGGGCTCATGCTGGCTCGCGCCATCAAGAGTGATCCCCTCATTGCTGGAACACGGCTCGTGATGCTGACTTCTCTTGGCAATCACCTTGACGGGGCCGAAATGAAGGCGGCCGGTATTGAGGCGTGCGTGCTCAAACCCGTCAAGCAGGCCCGTCTGTTCGATCGCCTCGCCCAAGTCATGGCCGATCATATTCCAATTAAAACGGTGAAAGCCGCCGCCATAACACCGCCACCAAATATACAAGCAGTATCTGAATCAGGTCTCCGCATTCTTCTGGCCGAAGACAACAGCATCAACCAGATGGTGGCTTTGGGCTTGTTGCAAAAACTCGGTTACACTGCGGATACGGCGATTAACGGTAATGAAGTCCTTTTGGCCATGGAGCGTAAGACTTACGACATTATTTTGATGGATTGCCAGATGCCTGAATTGGATGGCTATGAAACAACCCAGAAAATCCGTAACCTTCCAAAAAATAACTTGATAAAAATTATAGCGATGACCGCAAATGCCCTGCGCGGTGAAAGCGAACGTTGCCTGGCGGTGGGAATGGATGATTATCTAAGCAAACCCGTAAGGCTCGAAACCCTCCGTGCCATGCTGAACCGGTGGTTACCGGAAATCTCCCGCGCGAATTAGGCTCTTCAAAACCCTGATTACCCGATCTTGTTGAAGGATCAGACGCGTATTTGCGGTAGAGACGCGAGTTCCTTCGCGTCCTCCAAATATCGAACGCCAGGGGATTGCCTTTCCTACCTGGCTTGACCAGAGAAACGACCTCACCTAGACCCCAGAAACCACCAGACACAACCACTCCACCTAAGCGCGAAATGAAATTCGGCCGATCATTTTATGCCCTATAAATCACAGTCACTCAAATCAGGGTTAATCTACCTCTCAATTATCATTATTATGAAAACAGGGATCGTTACGGCTATGGCAGACTCCTCTATTTCGTGGCAATGCTCCACCGAAGCCGCTCCCTGGACTGACAAGGGACAAATTGCCACCACTGCATGGGACAACGACCAAAGCTCGTACGTGCAAATTGATTCCACCAAAAAGCTCCAAACCATCAGCGGTTGGGGAGGTTGTTTCAATGAAAGAGGCTGGGATGCCATGCTCGTGCTCTCTGATGACAACCGCCAGAGCGTGCTGAAGGCCTTGTTCGATCCGGAGCAGGGACTGAAACTGAACATTTGCCGCACGCCTATCGGCGCCAGCGATTACGCCATTTCCTTGTATTCGTTGGATGACATTACGGAAAAAGACGATTATGAAATGAAAAATTTCAGCATCAATCGAGACAAGGAGCGATTGTTGCCTTACATCAAAGCGGCGATGGCCATCAAGCCCGACTTAAAACTTTGGGCCGTTCCCTGGTCTCCCCCGCCGTGGATGAAAACGGGCAATGCGCTTGAAGGCGGTGCGCTTACGAATCTGTTCATGGGCGGAACGATCAAAACCGATCCGAAGACCCTTGATGCCCTGGCGCTTTATTTTGAGAAGTACGTTCAAGCCTATAAGGCGGAGGGAATTAATATATTCATGGTCATGCCTCAAAACGAACCTCAGGTGACGGCCCCTTATGCCACCTGCACGTGGGGTGGAAATGAGCTTAGAGATTTTATCAAAGACCATCTTGGTCCCAAATTCGCCGCCGATTCGATCGATTGTGAAATCTGGCTGGGAGCCTTGATGGACTCCGATGGCTCGAAATACGGCCCGACCCTCAATGATGACAAGGCCATGAGCTACGTGAAGGGGTTCGGGTTCCAGTATTTCGGAAACAAAGCCTGTATCGATATCCGCAAGAAATACCCAGACACGCAGATCATGCAAACCGAGACAATTTGCGGAGGAGGCAACAGCACCCTGGCGGATAACAGCTGGCCCTATGCGGAAGGCCAATTTGATAACATCAAGCTCTACATGGAGGCCGGCGTGAACTCCTACATGCTCTGGAACATGGTGCTCGACGAAACGGGCCGCAATACGGCTCTTTGGTCGCAGAATGCCCCTATTACCGTGAATAAAACCACGAGGAAAATCACCTATAACCCACAATATTATTTCTACAAACATTTCAGTTACTACGTGCAGCCGGGTGCTTCCATGCTTGCTGTAGAGGGAAATTACGACGAGAAGGTCGCTTATGTTAATCCCGAGGGAGAGACCGTGCTCGAAATCCAAAACAAAACCGACCATGATGCCGTCGTGGCCATTAATTTTAATGGCCAAAAGATCAAGCCGACACTTTCCGCCCATTCCATGAATACCTTCAGGATGGCGAAATCGGAGTGACAGGATTTGAACCTGCGACCTCCTGGTCCCAAACCAGGCGCTCTACCAAGCTAAGCTACACTCCGTTACAGTTTACAGTGAATGACTTACATCGAATGCAAAACGCCCATTTTCCGCTCTTATAACCTGCTATCCTGATTGCCTAAGTGCACGTCAGAATAAGTCAGATTCCGTCTGGAAAAAGATTGGGCCGTGTTTGTATCGGTATTCACCATCTGGGACTTACTATGGGCTGATCAAGTCGGGGGGCAAGCAAATCCGCCGAACCCTATGATTGCTTAGGGATATTTTTGTAACATTCATCACCCTCCCTGCGTCTAAGACTTACAACATTAAATTGTCAATCTGATCAACCGAACGAATCTAACATGAAAACATTCTCACTTATTTATTGGAGGGCCATTGTCTTAAGCTTTTTTGCTTTGGGTCTTAATCTGAAAGCCCAGAATGCAGAGCCTTCTGCAGGAACAGCGCCCCAACATCCTCATTTTTTTGAGCAGCTCGGTTTAAGCGATGCTCAGAAAATACAAATCAAGCAGATCCGTCAAAGCACACCTAAGGGGAAGGAACGTCGCCAGGAGATTCTGGCACTTCTAACACCAGAACAAAAGGCCCAGCTAAAACAAGACATCGAACAGTGGAAAGCCCAGCAGCAGTAGGTGCTATTCCTTGGGCAACGATCTACTGCGCAGTCGACGAATGATGTAAATACCGATAAAGAATGTTCCCGCAAGGGCAAAAAAGAGAGCAACAGCCATGGGAATATTAATCCATGAATAGACGGTTTCGGTAGTTATAGGTTCCGTAGTTTGGGCAAGTATTTTATCCATATAAATTTGTACGTTACATTAGAATTTGTGTTTTAACTAGTGAATTTTAATTTGATGAGACTTAGAAGTGTTTGTTCTAGGGATAAAGAATTTCTTTCATCGAAGGGGTTGTAGAAACAAATTTCAAAAGATTGGAGTTACTATTTAAATTGTCTGCGGACGCGCTACCAAAAGCTATTCGGCAAGTTACCCCATCGCGGCATATTGCTTTTTACACCGGTAAACGGTGACTTCAGTCATCCCTAACTCCCGGCATACATGCGTTGCCTTTTACCCGCCATTAACTGCTTTCAATGCGTAAATAATCTACTCTTCACTGTATCATTTGCCCTTCATCTTTTGTCCTCTCTAGTTGAGAACTCCTGCCAGTCAACCCCTATCTCCGCCTCTGGCCCCAAGAAGGGAGTCCGGTCAGTTCATCGAGGCGAAAGGGTGACTTTTTCAAGGACAGACCGTCTTAATAGGGGTAAGATCGTCCCTTAAAGACACAGCAAATCTGATTTCTTTCCCCATGGATGTTAATTCGGTAGACAAAGTCTTGGAACATTCTCCATGCCTCACGATCTATTGCTTAACAGGCTCCTGATGTTCTATGTGGATTGTTAAATTAGCGCTCAATCGGCCCTATACCTTTCTGGTAGCCGCTCTGCTGATTTTTATTCTTAGCCCGATCGTTATCCGCAGCACACCGGTGGATATCTTCCCCAACATCGATATTCCGGTGGTCAGCATTCTTTGGAATTACGCCGGGTTTTCCCCGCAGGAGATGGAGCAACGGATTGTCTCACCCACGGAGCGGAGCCTGACCACGACGGTCAATGACATTGAGCATACCGAATCTCAATCGCTCAACGGTATTGGCGTGATCAAGGTCTTCTTTCATCCGTCCGTCAAGATCGACATGGCTGTGGCACAGATCACGGCCATTTCCCAAACGCAACTCCGCTCTTTACCCGTTGGCACCACACCACCACTGATTATCCAGTATAACGCTTCCAGCGTGCCAATCATCCAGTTGAGCTTGAGCAGCAAGACGCTTTCGGAGCAGGCACTAAATGATCTTTCGCTCAATTCGGTTCGCCCTCCGCTGACAATCATTCAGGGATTGGCCAGCCCTTATCCTTACGGGGGCAAGCAACGGCAGATTCAGGTCGACATCGATGTTCCCAAACTTCAGGCCCTCGGGCTGACACCGAGTGACGTGGTCAATGCCATCGGCAACCAGAACCTGATTCTGCCTTCGGGAACAGCGAAAATCGGCTCACTGGAGTACGACATCGCCATGAACGGCAGCCCGCAAGCCGTCGCGGATTTGAACGATCTCCCGATCAAGACGGTCAATGGAACGATCATCTATGTCCGGGATGTCGCCCATGTTCGGGATGGCTTTGCGCCCCAGACCAATATCGTCCGGCAAGACGGTATCCGCTCAACGCTCATCTCCATCCTGAAGAATGGAAATGTCTCCACGCTCGATATTGTGGCTAACGTCAAGGCGCTGATTCCGAAGCTCAAGCCCAGCCTTCCAAACGACCTCGACATTCGGACACTTTTCGACCAGTCGATCTTTGTCAGCGCTTCCATTTGGGGCGTCATCAAGGAAGGTGTTATCGCTGCCTGTCTCACCGCGCTTATGATCCTCCTTTTTCTGGGAGACTGGAAAAGCACGCTGATCATCGCCATTTCCATTCCGCTTTCGGTGCTGAGCTCCATCCTCATGCTCAGTGCGCTGGGAGAGACGATCAACATCATGACGCTCGGCGGACTCGCCCTGGCGGTCGGAATTCTGGTCGATGACGCCACCGTGACGATTGAAAACATCGACCGCTATATTGATAAGGGGATGGACCTTCACGAGGCGATCCTCGAAGGCGCGAGTCAGATTGCCATACCCGCCTTCGTCTCATCTCTTTGCATCTGCATCGTATTCGTGCCGATGTTCCTGCTTTCCGGCGTGGCCCGGTTCCTTTTCATTCCGCTGGCCGAATCAGTGGTATTCGCCGTCATGGCTTCCTACGTCCTTTCCCGCACGCTCGTTCCCACGCTGGCGATGTATCTCCTGAAGGCCAAGCCGCATCAACCGGAGGATAGTGAGAAAAGCGAGTCCCCACGGGGTGAGGAGAAATCCGAACACAAACCAGGTTTTTTCGGACAAATTCACCATACTTTCGAAGCCGGATTTCATCGAGTCCGCGATAACTATAGCGAATTACTGGGTCGTGCGCTGGCGCATCGTGGACTCTTTGTCATCATCTTCCTTGGTCTTTGCCTGGGCAGCATGTGTCTTGTTCCTTTTCTCGGACAGGACTTTTTTCCGACCGTCGATGCCGGGCAGTTCAAGCTGCACATCCGGGCCAAGACGGGCACCCGCATCGAAGAAACAGCCAAACTCTGCGACCAGATCGAGGCCGTGATTCGCAAGGATATTCCTGCGAAGGAGTTGGGGGGGATTTTGGACAACCTCGGTGTTCCCTATAGCAGCATCAACCTCTCCTATTCAAACTCCGGTGTCATCGGTACCGCGGATGGAGATATTCTGGTTTCGCTCAATCCGGGCCACCAGCCAACGGCTGTTTATCAGCGCAAACTTCGGATCGATCTCCCGCGCGAGTTTCCAGGAACACAGTTTTTTTTCCAGCCTTCGGATATCGTCAATCAGATTCTCAATTTCGGGTTATCCGCCCCGATTGACATCCAGCTTATTGGAAAAAACGTGCCCGAAAACCTGGCGCTGGCCCACAAAATATCGGATCAACTCAGTCAGGTTCCAGGAGCAGTCGACGTCCATGTTCATCAGGTGTACGACGAACCGCGCTTCAATGTAATTATGGACCGCTCTCATGCGGAGCAGTTGGGCATCACCGCACGCGATATTGCGACTACCGTTCTGAATTCCCTGAGCGGCAGTTTCGCAACCTCGCCTGCCTTCTGGCTCGATCCCAAAAACGGAGTCAGCTACAGCATCGTAGTTCAGGCGCCCCAGTATAATATTGGTTCCTTGCAGGACCTCGAGAATCTGCCGGTGCACGGAACCAATTCGTCCCAGGTACTCGCGAATCTCGCGACGATTTCACGCAATTCCGAGCCTGGGACGGTCTATCATTATGGCGTCCTTCCGGTCATCGACGTTTATGCCAACGTTCAGGATAGCGATCTTGGAACCATTTCCAGGGCGGTGAACAAAATTGTCGCGAATGCACAAAAGGAGGCTCCGAAGGCTACCAATCTGATCGTGCGCGGACAGGTGCTGACAATGAATGACTCATTCATTGGTTTGGGGCAGGGCCTCATCGGCGCAATTATTCTCGTCTACCTGCTGATGGTCGTCAATTTCCAGTCGTGGACGGAACCCTTCATCATCATCACAGCGTTGCCCGGTGCTCTGGCTGGCATTGTCTGGATGTTGTTCCTCTCCGGAACAACGCTTAGCGTCCCAGCCTTGATGGGCGCAATCATGTGCATTGGTGTCGCCACGGCCAATAGCATCCTGGTCATCTCCTTTGCCAAAGAGCGCATGACCGAACTCAAAAACGCCCGTAAAGCGGTGCTGGAAGCTGGAACGACCCGCCTACGTCCTGTCATTATGACCGCCCTGGCCATGATCATCGGCATGGTTCCGATGTCGCTCGGCCTTGGCGAAGGCGGCGAGCAAAACGCCCCCTTGGGACGAGCGG
>Ga0207048_10048_pt1 | contig 39928 bp, 34 predicted proteins | sample Alteio_BWMinCont_65_FD_153301 | JGI IMG/M metagenome (GOLD analysis project Ga0207048, IMG submission 153301) | Enriched cells from forest soil in Barre Woods Harvard Forest LTER site, Petersham, Massachusetts, United States -... | ecosystem: Environmental > Terrestrial > Soil > Temperate forest >...
CAGTCGGCGCCGTTAGCGGCGCAACCTCTGCCGGCCACGCATTTCACGCAATTTCCATTTTCAGGTTTTGTCGGCTATACCCCGGAAAACCCCGAACGACCTCCCTCAGTCCTCGCGTAACACTCCCGACTCAAACGTCTTGCCGCCCTATCGGGACCGATATCGGGACCGGCAAGTTTGATTGACGGGCTATGCCCTGGCTACGTTTGCCAGGCATTGCTCCAATGTTCGGCCAACGAGGACATCATGTTCATTTTTTTACGCAGGCGCATGCTGCCTGCCGCGCTTCTGGTCGTCCTGACCGGTTGCGCCAGCTTGAGCGCCGATCACGGTTTTGGCGAAGTCAGCGAGATTGCCAAACAACGGCTGGGACAAGCCCCGCTTCAACCGCGCTCCCAAAAGGAACACAGCGAAGCGTGGGAGGTCGTTCAAAAACTGCTGCAAGAACCGCTCACCGCCGATACTGCGGTACAGATCGCCCTGCTCAACAACCGCAGCCTGCAAGCCGACTATCAGGAACTCGGGATTGCCGAAGCAAACTGGGTGCAAGCCAGCCGCCTGCCGAATCCCGGCTTCAGCTTCGGCCGCACCCGCAGCGGCGACGATCTCAAGATAGATCGCAGCTTTTCGATGGCGATCATGGGTTTACTGACATTGCCGCTGAGTTCGAAAATCGAACAGCGCCAGTTCGAGGTCAGCAAACTGACGATCGTCAATCGTATCCTGCAGGTAGCTGCCGAAACCCGCAGCGCTTACTACCAAAGTATCGCGGCGAACCAGAGCATCGCCTATCAGGAGCAAGTCGAAAGCGCGGCTGCGGCCGGCAGCGAACTGGCCGGCAAGATGGCTAAGGCGGGCAATTTCAATCAACTGGAACTGGCGCGCGAACAAGCGTTCCACGCCGACGCCGTGACGCAATTGACGCGCTCGCGTCAGCAAGCGGTGATTGCACGCGAACAGTTAATCCGGCTACTGGGCCTCAGTTCTGCGCACACTGCAATGCAACTGCCGCCGCGTTTGCCGCATCTGCCAGCCCGGCGTCCTTCTTTGCAAGACGCTGAGAGTCAGGCCATGGCGCAACGGTTGGACATCGCTGCCGCGAAACTGGAGGTCGAAGGCTTGCAGGCATCGCTGGGATTGAATCAGGCTACCCGCTTCATCAATGTGCTGGATTTGGCGTACCTGCATAACTCCGAACCGGGCATCCCGCACGAAACCGGTTATCAAATCAGCCTTGAAATCCCGTTGTTCGACTGGGGTGGCGCGCGCATTGCAAAATCGGAAGCGATCTACATGCAAGCTGCGCATCGCCTGGCAGCTACTGCCGTGAACGCCCAGTCGCAGGTACGCGTTGCGTATCAGGGCTACCAGAGCGCCTACGACCTGGCGCGGCATTACAACGATCAGGTGGTGCCTTTAAGGAAGCGGGTTTCGGATGAATATCTGCTGCGCTACAACGGCATGCTATCCAGCGTGTTCGAGCTACTGGCCGACGCCCGCGAACAAGCCAATGCAGTGAATGCCGCCATCGACGCCAACCGCGATTTCTGGCTGGCAGACAGTGAAATGCAACTGGCGCTCGGCGGTCCTGTGCCGGCATCTGAAAAATCACAAGGAAAACAACCATGAAGCACTTATCAAGACGCGCCTTTTTGCAAGGCTCGGCACTGGCGGTCAGCGCTACCGCCGTCAGCCGGATCGGCGCCGCCAGCCTGCCGGAAGCTGTATTGCAAACCCAGGCCGGCACCCAGCCGCCGCTCAGTCCGGCCAGTGGCCGCCCATATCAGCCGGTGGTCACCTTGAACGGCTGGACGCTACCGTGGCGCATGAAGAATGGCGTCAAGGAATTCCATCTGGTGGCGGAGCCGGTGGTGCGCGAAATCGCACCCGGCATGAAAGCCAACCTGTGGGGATACAACGGCCAGAGTCCGGGACCGACGATAGAGGTGGTGGAAGGCGACCGGGTGCGGATTTTCGTGACGAATAAACTGCCGGAACATACCTCCGTGCACTGGCACGGCCAGCGTTTGCCGAACGGCATGGATGGTGTGACCGGCCTGACCCAGCCTGGCATCCCGCCCGGCAAGACTTTCGTCTATGAATTCGTGGCGCGCCGCGCGGGCACGTTCATGTATCACCCGCATGCCGATGAAATGGTGCAGATGGCGATGGGCATGATGGGCTTCTGGATTACCCATCCGAAAGATCCGTCGCTGATGCGGGTCGACCGCGATTTCGTGTTCTTGCTGAACGCCTACGACATCGAACCAGGCGCCGCGACGCCGAGGGTCAATGAAATGACCGATTTCAACCTGTGGACCTGGAACAGCCGCGCCTTTCCCGGCATCGATCCGTTGGTGGTGCGGCAGCATGACCGGGTCCGGATCAGGGTTGGCAACCTGACCATGACCAACCACCCCATCCATCTGCACGGCCACGAATTCGTGGTGACCGGTATTTTATGTACCCTACATTAACTTGACTGACTGACCGACCGCCCCAAAAGCCTTACCAGTTAAGGCCACCCATATAAAAATTCATGACCAATCCACTTGTACAATAAAAGTAGTAGTTATCGTGATGACCACACAAAATATCGGCATTGACAGCCCTTCAATACGTGAAGTCTACAGCCTACAGAAACACAGATTTTGGTGGTCCGTTGGACTGTAAGCGCTGGGCACCAGGATTCTATCCATGTCCATTAGGAGACGTAGCTGAACAACCCGGATTACCGTGATACAGCTAAAAGTGCTGCAATAAACTGCGTAAAGAGAAAGGCCACTGAATTAGCGGGGAAAAGATGCCACAAGCAAAAATCCCACGTTACTCGGCAGATTCTACGCCTTCTTGGTGGTCGATATACTACGCAACAACTCCTCAAGCCGGGCCTTTTCTGACCTCAACGCCATAAGTTCTGCATCCTTCGCAGCAAGCGAATTTCTTTGCACTTGTTCAATGCTGGTTCTTCTGGTTTGATTCATTGCCCTCTGATACGGGGCCTGACTGAAGATGCTGGTTTGCCCCATTTTTCTTGCCACTGCTGCAGAAACGTCTTCAAATGCTAGTGAGTATCCTTCGGATTTACGAAACTCGATTTCAGAACGTAATGCCTCCTCTGAAAACGAACGCCGAATGGAACGCAACCCGGAATCTGGTGGTGCACCAATCGCCCGAAAGGCCTTAGTAAATATTTTGGACAATGAATTGTCAGCAAGAGGCATCCCAGTGCGTACCGAGGTAAATATTGCACCTTCCGATACATTTTTCATGCCCTCCAATAGTCGAGGACGTGCGCCGTCAATGTAATGGAGAATCATCTGTGCGATTTCAAACGGCGTATCAAAAGTAAACCCACGATTAAGTTTCTGTGTAGGCGGTTCCACATAGAAGTACTCCAATCCCTTCTTTAATGCCGCCTCAATACGTTCCTTTGAAAACATCTCAATGGTGAGACTGTTTACGCTACCAGGTCTCCATCCCATGTACTGTACGATTCGCATGATTACTATGTTCCTTTCGGCCACGTCCGCAGGGAAGCTGTCCCAAAAATACTGCTCGATGCAATTAATATCCTCTTCCGTTGCCCAATACTTCCCTTCTCCATCGTGCGATTTGCTGCCTGCACCTCGGTACAGAAGTGGATACATCAGGGACTCTTTAGCTTCTGACACGTTTCCCGAGTTACGGAGCAGAATCAATGATGACCGTATCTGGCAATCCGTCCACCCTATTAAAGCCGTCCCCCAATAAGCATCCTCTTGTGCCCACATATAAAAGCGATAGAGAAACTTTAGGCGACCATTCACTGTTCTTTGTACGGAATTTTTGGTCTTGGACCGACCGCCACTACGTGTCCTGTCAAAAGACCATTCTTTATATTGCACCAGCTCTGAATCACCAACGTCCTTCCATGTAATGTCCTTGTCGCCCAAAAAATTGGAAAAGTCACTAAGCGTATAGGCAGCTTCTTCCAATCTTGATTGGTAGCTTCGTTTAGATTTCCCATCATTCATTGGCGAATTCACGACCTCCAGCACGTAGTCCGTGAACGGCTCAATAAGCCGCAACTGGTTATCCCTGAATTCCGCAGCCTTAACACCAGGCCTAATTTCGGCCCAGGTCATGCTCGGTCGATACTTGTGTCTACGGTCATGCATTCCGCATCCTTTTAAGACATCGGGATATTGGCAAAGTTAATGACAGTTAGATTCTTGACATATACATCTAAGCATGAAAGCTTTTTTCTCCTAGGGGGTGTCCTCAACAGCGCGGCATGGTATGCATTTCCTGTTTCAACCAACGTAATTTCCTTTGCTGTAAGTGAGTGAACCCACTCAAGCCAAAGCGCATCAACGACGCGACTGTCTTCGACCAATACGATGCAGTTTTCCCATTTAGATGGAAACGTACGCGTTGCAGGAATCGCATACCCTAAGGATAGAAATTCAAGGTCGGCATCCGTCAATTCCACCTGTCCAGCCACGCCAAAGTCAGCCACTCCAACTACAACGCGATAATCACCATTATTACTAAATTCACGTTTAGGATGTTCGTATATATCGATGATGATGCCTCTGTCACCGGGAAGCAATGCTCTTGAATAATCGCGAGAGAAGAAAACGACCTTGTCCCCGATGGTCGCATTCAATCTTGACCGTACGGGCAGTCGCGGAATATCGAGCTTTCTGTGCTTCCGCAGTTCTACCTGCTCTTGATGGAGGGCGTCGTTGATGGCATTCGCCCACTTCTGGGTTCCAGTCAAAATAATGGCGTCCGATTGCTCCGACGCCTCACGGTAACAAGCCAGTGCGCATTCAATAGACTCACTCATGCTTTCTGTGGATATCCGCCTCGATTGCACAGGACATCGTTCCGAGCTTTTGGGCTCCGATTCAGAGCTGCCTTTATTTGAATTAGATGCGGTCGATTCTGTGGCACCACTTAAAATATGCGAATGAAAAATTCCTTCCTGAGAGATTTCACGCACATGTTGGCTACTGGAGAGGTAGGTAAAAGGCGCCCCAACACCTATTGCAAACGGGCAGCAAGGGTCACCCAAAAGACATAGCGCCACAGTCTCAGGTATGGCCAAAAGTACCTTGTTGAGCGTCAACGTATCCAGTGCATGCGCACCATGGATGAAAACAATATCGGCACTACCGAGTGCAAGATGTGCTTCAGATGCAGCAAGTAACTCTCGCAAAAAAAATACTTTTCCAGGGTTCACTTCTTTGAGGTAATTCCGGAATGATGAAGTCGCAACTACGTGCAAAATCGATATAGCGTCATCGGTGATTTCGTTAATTATCCTGGGCACTAGCCAGTAAGGGCTCAGCACTAAACATTGGCGTTCTCGCTTTATGACTGAGAGAAACTGATATACCCAAGGACCACGATTCCAATCAAAGGAAACGGTAGAACGCTCCATGAACTCCACCGTTGAAATGGGAATGGTATCTAGATTCGGAATCGGCGCAGCCGCATCACCACTTATCCGCTTGGAGATTTTCTTTTCAATACTGGCGATTCCGGCCGCTTGTACGATTTGGCCAAACCGGCTGTTTACAGTGATTAATTGCCCTAAAGACGTTGACAGCACCAACGCCTTATCAGCCAGCTCAATGCTTCCAAGACGCTCACGCAACAATTGCTTAAACGACGCCAGGTACAGTGCTGAGTGTCCGCGCCGGACCTGCTGCAAAGTAATAGATTTCACTGCCCCTAAAAGCCGTATCTCAGCGTCGAATGCAACCCGAAAACAGGTTAAGCCAATGTTATCTATCTCCGCCCACGAGAGAAACGGCGTAAGCAGATAAGGATTAGCCTCTACCGCTTGAACGGCATCAGTCCCCCAAAACCGAAAGGTTTCGGGTACCACCTGCATCGGTATGCCGTGCTTATGAAATAGGGCTTGTAACGTGCATCTGTGACAGTAAATTTGCCATGCTCTCAACAGCTCCAAGGCCAGTGTCCGTGGTATCGAATGACGGACCAAGGCATGAATTTCAGCCCGATTCAGTGCGTCAAACAAGTTGTCTTGCATGACATGCCATAGCCTAACAATGCGTCGCATTCCCAAACCAGCAAATGCCACGTGCCTCCCCAGCAAATCAACTATCTCATCGCCAATGGGAACTACTGGAAGCATGTTCGTTGCGACAAACTGCGGACCGTAATCGCTGGACTCAATGTTCCCCTCGATGGCAAAACATCCTCCAAGTGGTGGCGCAAATTTCGTCACCTTGTAGTTTGCAATCACCCGTAAAGTGCGCGGCATTCCCTTGCATTTCAATCGAAATATCGCACCGCCATAGGGCGAATCACATAAAACGTTACACACGGTGCCTCGAATTTGTGTAGGAATTTGCATAGCAATTAAAGGTCAATTCCCGTATCTTCGAGATACTGCATTCGAGACAACCGATTCTTCAGACTTTCGTTCTGAACCAACAACTCGTCACGATGCTGCTTCATTTCCTTGAATTGGGATATCAATTCTTCACGGTCATATTTTGAGACGGTTTCCCGAGGAAGCCACTTAAGTTTTTCATCAAGCGTGTTGAATAGTTGCTGAATTTTCTTATTGGTTTGTATCGTCGAAGGTGGAATCCCAAGTAGCTCGCATATGGGATATCTCGCAGCAGCGCCGAACTGATTTTTTGGAACGTTAGCAAGTGGCGTTCTTGCAAGCCAATTCATGAGCCGCTCTGCATTAAGCCGCCCCTTCTCTTGACTTGAAAACACCGTGCGCATCGCTAAGCCTTGTTTGCCTGAAATGGAACAAGTCGATTGAGCGTCGCTACAAGTTCCGAATTACGCTGCTCAAGGAGTGTGATGCGTCTTTGCATCTCAGTTTTGTTTGAAAAATAATCTCTTTCAGTCTTCCTAAGCTTACGCTCCGTTTCCTTCATTCGTTCCCTGAATTGAAGAATCTCACGAACGTGCTGATTCCCAAGAGCAAGCAATTCGTCCCTTTCAGCTGTTATCAATTCAATTTGAGTCGACTTATTGGCTTCCAGCACCTGCCTTCGTGCAATCTTATTGAGGCTATCAATAACACCATCAACTTGAGATTTAAGCCCCGCATGGTAATCACGCGCCAATGTCGAACGACTAAATCTGTGAATCGTACCTATCTCAGTTTTTTGGTTGTAAGCGCAATTTTGCGTGCCATCCCAATCATGGAACACAGATATGTTGGATGGAAAATAATCGAGAACAAGCTCCCCGTTCTTGTCTCGCTCAGGGCCGCCTTCGTCATTGACTCGCCAAGGAATCTCCCGATTGTCGCTCCAGCGCTGCAAGATTTCGAGTTTGGCATTGATTTTTTCTTCCGCCTTTTCGCGCAGTGTCTTTTTCTCGATGGAGCTCATGCAACATCCTCCTTCAGTATCAATGAGGGCCACGTGGCAGTGAGCTTTGCGAACTGTTCTTTGTTCTTCTCAACAAGCTTCATTTCATGCGTAAGGAGTTCATCAAGTCTCACTGCCTCTTCTTTGCAGGCCAGTCTTACAGCCAACGGATTTTTAAAATCTTTCGCTCGCTCCAGCAATTCGTCCCGCTCGACTTCGTAAAGCGACCGGTAATTTTCAGTGTTTAATGCGTTGACGCAGCCGTGACATTTTCTCGGGCTTGCATCTTCCTGATGAATGACTCCATCACGATTGCAATTGGCATGTCGCTTGGTTCCATTGGCATTGCCGAGCATGCATACCGAATGCTCTTTTTCATTCGGCTTGTAGCCTCTCTTTTCGAGAATATTTTTTATATCATTCGCTTTTTCCTCGATTGATTTTCTCTGAAAGCTAACCTTCGCAGCAAGACGCTTTAGCACGGCACGAATCAGAAGTGGAAATCCGCCGCCTATGGTTTCACCCTTAAGAATGCGGACAAGGAGCTCATGAAAGTACTCAGACCTGGCTTCGTCGAGGGCCTCTGCCATTCCTCGAAACTCTCTGCGAAATAACTTTTCCACCCGCTCCGCTTCTGCCTTGTTTTCAGGCGCTCTGGCGTAGTACGTCGTGCTTGCTAAATTTGTATGGCCAAAATGCTGCTTAAGCGCTAGCAAAACTGGATGGTCATAGCGATGGATGTATAAGATTGCGAAGAGGCGCCGAAAAGCTCGTACTCCAGTCAGACATCCCTCCGGTACGCCAGCAAGTTTTAAAAACGCAGTGATTGAGTTTGAAAAATTGTAGGCCTGAGGAGGCTTACTAAAGCCATTAAGTGTGAAACGCCGAACAACAAATAACTTGTCCGTTCGAGCTACACTGATATCGTCACTATATTTTTTCTTTTCGGTGCCAAGTGGCCGCGAGAACTGCGACAAATTTTCTAAAACTGCTACGGCATCTTCAACAAGCTTATTACACCAAAAGTCAGCGTAGTCTTGCAAAGACTTTTCGACATAAATATCAATTCTTCTATAAGGAGAGTTCAGCGACTCTTGCTGAATGCAGCCGAAATAAAGGCCGTAATGCCTTTCTTCACCAATTACCTCATTACGACGGCGACCATGATTAAAAGCGATTATGCAGGCAGCTGCCGTCAGCATTCTATCGATAAGTCTATTTATGATAGTGGTAGGACTGCTTGGCGTCCTGACGAATAATTCATGGGGCAAATTGTATTTATCTTTAATGGACTTGTAGTGCTCAATAACGGCATTATCAATAACGGTCAAAGAGTTTTGTATGGTGTTGGGAGACTTCTCTAGAGTTTCACGGGCAACCCCACATAACTCAATCACACAAGGTGCATAGTCGTATATCCAATTGAACGCCTCCTTCAATATTAATATCGCATCTTCCAAATGAAGAATTCTCTCTTGGTTTTCTGTTTCAAGGCCGAACGCTGCTATTTTTTCTTGAACCCGGGGGTAAGGATAAAAGGCGATACTGTCTTGTCCTTCTGGAAAACCATGTAAAAGGTTCGCAGTTGTTAATACACCTTTCATTTGTGATGCTGACGCCTGCATTTTAGGCGACCTATCAGCACTCACTCCTGGTCTTGAATTAAGTAAACTTGCAAACTTCTCAATGAATGTACCTGGAAGGTCTTGACTAAGTACAGGCAGCCCAATAGCCGCTTCTAAAGCTGACTCATTTATGGTCAAAGTAGAGGTATTGCCGGTACCGACCAACGCATCGAGATATTCTCTATTGTTGCAGCCTTCTTTTAAAACTCGTTCTAGAGAATCTGCATATTTCAATGTACCCCACCATCCCTCTTTACCAACTTCCATTGCCAACTCGTCGATATCTAGTTTAGTTAGATGTCCGAGCTGATAAATACATCTCCTCATCATCCACACAAAAATACGGAGGCAATTTCTAACGACCATACTGACTGATACCTTTACGTCTCCTTCATTGTATTTATGTAGGGCAGCGTTAATTGCATGCTTAATTGCCGACACCAAGTGTGGGAAGTCTGTAAGCGCAACATTATTTATATATATGCTTTTCCCTCCATAGGCTGCTAACTGAATCACCGTCAAGTCTATTTTGTGTAAAGAAGGCTTTTCTACTTGAAAATGTGCAACGTTATAAACCACAATATTGCTTTCCCATTCGCTACACAACCGCCAATGAATTACGAATGGCGTTATATTTATTTCAGAATGTGAGGTAACAGCTTGAGAGTCGGCTTTCTGGTCAACAGCTGCGGAAGTCTTATGCACTTAATTTCTCCTCATAGCGGCGAAGAACGCTCCGGTAAGGGCTTCCCTCAATTAACTGGTAAAGTGCGTAACAGATGACGATACGAGGTAAATGACGCCTAAGGAATCGTTCTGGATTCGACTGGATGAGTTTTTCGGTGAAATCCAAGTAGTATTTCCTTTGAAGTGCACAATGTCGGACTTCATCGGCGCCAATCTCAAGCGGAACTTCGCCTCCTGAATTTATCCATTGGTCGGCAGCACATTCCACCGAGTCGTCGCCCAGATGACTCACTGGGAACAGTAGCCTTTTTATCGTCTTGAAGTCCTTCGTGCGCTCAGCATCAGGCTCAATTCGGTCAATCGCATACCTTAACGATTTCTCAAGGAGGACCATAAACCGCCTCAAATTTGCCTCATTGAGTGCGCGCAGAATGGTCAACGCAAGATAATTTTCTTCTGTAATTTGCACGCTAGAGTGCCCCAAATTCGCGCTAACGATAAAGGGGTCACACTCATTGCTGACATATTGAAGGGCCGCGACTTGGTCACGTATTTGTTTGATAGTAAATCTTGTTACGCCAACATGCGCACAGAGCTCATTGAGGTTGCGTGTAAGAGTAGGAAACCTAAACCAAGGTTTATCGCCACCTTCTATGGTAGGAATGAGAAATAGCGAGTCGCCTTCCCGCATCCCATATGTTTCAATTGCCCGAGCGTTCTTGCAAAGTAAATCAATAATCTGACACAGCGTTATGCTGCGTATTTCAATCTGCTTACAGTCCTCTTCAAAGTCCTCAAGAATTGTTTTGGCTTGTATTTTGTCTGTTTTTCTCTTTACAGCGCTTAGCTCATACCCATAACTAGTCTTTATGACATTCTCAAGCGACAGGTTATAGAGCGTGCTTTTATTCCAGCCAGTTGCAATTGCGACCAAGATAAGACAAGCAATTACTACGTGTCCTGGCATAAAGTAATTCGATAGAATTAAATGACTAAGTTCTTGTTGTGTTTCCTTTGGCGTAGCTTTGGCCAACATCGCATGGTCTTTTAATCGCACATAACTTAAGTTCGGCCGATGTTCGAACCACCTGTCGCGTTCGATTAAACACAGATACACTTGTAACCTGTCTTCCGGCGGAAGGCTCTGAAGTGATTCAACATGCATTAACCCACCATTTTCAAATGAACGTCTCGAATAAAGATGAACCGAGTCTGGCAAGCTGCTTCCTTTGAAGGAATTCAGGTATTCCACGATTTCTATATGGCGTTCTACTACCAACAAGCAAACTGACTCTATTCGGTCCAATCGCCCTTTGAGGTGACGCGTCGCTGCTTTAGTGAGGTCATTTGGGCTGTCATAACTAAGCGCAGAAATCGGCGCTGCCAGTTCTGGGTCATCAAAGCTTGAGTCATAGCCATCACTGATGAGATATTTGCCACGGCTTCGCAGGTAATTTCGGAGACGCTCATATCCGCTATATTGTGGCCGGTAATAGACCTCAGATACTTGTTGTCCTGTCCGTATCCTTGATTTGCATTTCTTGAAAATACTCCAGATAGTCACAAATAAGTCGTATGGGTGCTGCCTTTTCCATTTGAGCACATCTTCATCGATGAATCTTGCTAGCGATATGATGTCTCTTTCGCCCAGATTCTCTGTTGGCGATTCCAGGATGCGGCACAGGCCCCTATCAGCAGAGAGAGAAGTAATAGCCCGCATAAAATGGCCAGCTTTACTTGCATCTAAAGGACAAGGCGCATTGCGTATGACTGCCTCAAGCAGACCACCCCGTGCGATGCCAAGTTCTTCAAAATCTAGATAGCGAGCTGCTATTACCTCAGTTCCATCACTGTTTCTGGCGACATAAAGGATGGCCCGATTTTTATCCCAACTATGATGGGTGTGAGGTCCTAATGTATTCTTACGACGTCCCATTCCTTCTCCCGACAATTTCCTAACAGCCCCCGCCATTGAAACGGACTTACGTCCAAATAGGGCAATGGCGGTTTTTGTCTATTTATTTGAAGAAATTTTACTTTGCGACATCAATATCAATGTCATCCAAGTCGAGTCGCAATGCGTCGCTCGCTCTGTGGCCAGTGGCTGCAAGGAAGGAGTAAAACGCTTTGTCCCATAATGTCGGTAATGCGTGCAGACCAGGCAAAGCTGTATTAATTGGGAGGAATGGAACGTTTTTCATAGAATCTCTCCATTTTAATTGTCAATTGACTACATAAATCGGTGTATTCCCCTTAAAACGTGAAGCGAACTCGCTCGGAACTATCTTGCCGTTCCTTCCAAATACCTCGCCAAAGCGCTTTTAACTACGCTTCACTGTAGTCCATCGAATGCGAAATTAATAGTAAAAATTGATTATTACTGAAGCTATAATAGTTTATACAAATGGTAAAATAAATCGATGCTCATCGGTTTTTACGTCGATAGCTATACTGTTCGCTATGAATTAAGATAAATTGATTAGCTAGATTTTTAGGGGTTCCGCGCGGCGATAGATTGAATCCGGAGCAATACCGTGAAGAGTTGCATTCGTCGCTAATAGCGTCAGCTTGGTGGAAGGTCCGCTTACGAAGGACGTGAAACATACACTGTCACCCGGTATCGAGTCATTTGTCAGAGCGTTCGCAGACGTAACCGCTGTTCCGTTTTTTCACGAAGGAGAGCAAGTATGCTGGACTGCGGACGTGATGGTAATTTCTGGGTAAGCTACGCAATCGATTGTTTGCCCGGCGATGTGCGGGAAGAATGCGTAGACTGCTTGGCTTTCGTAAGCACCACCGAATCCGATGGACGCCGCCTTACTAAACAATTTTGTGAAGGGCGTGACGTTATCGTGCTTTCAGAACGTATTGTGCCCAATGGCTGTAAACCTGAGAGTGACCCGCAAGTCCGATACTTCGTGTTTGCAGTCTTGCACGAAATCGCTCATGCGTTCCGTAATCATTTGCCCCCGAACACGATTTCCCCAGAAGAGAATGAAAAGCAGGAGGCAGAAGCCGACGCTCTCGCGTTCGAATGGTTTAACGAATTCATAAGAGCCAAGCAACATCCAGACCTTTCCGAATTCTCAGAAGGCGAATTGGAGCGAGCGCAAGCTACGAGTCGGGCAGTAATGAATGCCGCGCTCGGTAGAGATTAACTGACACGTCTCAGCCCCGCTCGTGAGCTTTCAATACTTGGTCGGCTCCAAACATACCGGAATATGCAATTCACGTTGCCGCATCGCTCGGCGACATAATGTAAGAGTCGAGGAGATATTCGCAGTTATCCAGCAGCGGGGAGTTCGATATTTTATCTTCCCCTATGTCATATTTTCTGGATATTGCGTAGATGCTGTTCCTCAACGGAATACTTGCAAATGGCGAAATTACCAGGCCTTCGATAAGCTTTGTAGTATCTACATCGACAGCTGCCGGTTTGGGCTTAACTGATGTCGCGTTGTCCTTGTTCACGTCACCCGTTATACACATCCGCACCTCTTTCTCGTGAGAATACGCTACTCGCTTTATCATTCCTATGAGATGACCATCATCGGTGACGCAGTCGGGAGCGGTCAGTGTTTTATCCGCGAAATCAATATACTTGATGGCGCCCATATGAATGACATGCGCTTGTTGATTACCCTCCAAGGCCGCTTTAATCGAGCCGACAGTAGACTTTATCGCCACGCCTGATTTCGAATAAAGGCCCCACATTGCTTCGGATTCGTGGTGATTTCTATGCCAGCAACTCACCATGAGGCAACTGACAATACTTTTATGAACGTCCCTAATTTGCATCGAATGCTTTGCAGCATCGGCTCTAAGTTGGGCTATTTCACTACGCTCTTTGTCTAGTCCAAAGCGCAGCTCCATATCGTCGATTTGTTCGTTGCGTCTGTTCGCGAAATTCACACTTATGGAAGCCATAGCATCCATTGCGACCTTAGGAAGGTACCCCTCAAACGGGTCCGTGGACCGATAGGCAGCCAATGGGGAGAAATGCAAAGTCCTTGACTCAAGAATGTTGATAAGGACTTCAAGAGACACGTATCTCCAGAGTACGTCCTCGTCCTTTAAGCTTTTGCCAATTTTTAACGTTGCCATAGCCACAACCTTTCGTTAGCTGGTTTTTGAGCACCAGCGGATGCGCCGCTGCCGCTATCATGAATTCGTCGGTTGAATCCGCTCTTCCACCGCATGATGGTTATTACCATCGGCCCCAAGTATCGCGGGTATCCTATTGGACTAAGTGAGTCTCGACATGAATCACTTCCGTTGTCACTTGTTATCGCCAGGTCGTTGCTTTTTAGCGATTGGCCGTACAAACTTGAATTTTGATATTTATACGGCCAATGCTCCATGCGCGAAGCACGGAAGCATTACGCTAGAGCTTCTGGCACTTACTTCGAGCAGGTATTGGGATATTTCAGGACTCGGCTTTGAGCATCTTGGACAACTCGCCGTTTGCAATAAGCCGTTGTAAATCACTTGCGCCACCGATTAAAACTCCATTAACGAATATCATCGGGAAGCTCGACCATCCTGTCCACATCTTAAGTGCAGTGCGGCGCCGCCACATTGAAAGATAGCTACCATATTCCAGATAAGTACACGGAATCTTCGCCGCTGAAAGCATCGCCCGTGCTTTTTTTGGAAAGGGATTTTGAGACATTCCCACTACGACGACCGGATTGGACGCAATGGCAGCTTTGACTTCAGCAACGATGTCAGCATTGTCATTGGCGATAGTTGCTTGGATGGTTGGGTGAATTTGTGCTTCGTCCAGGATGCTTCGGCTCATCTTGTTTCCTAGGTGTCGAAATTGGCTAGGATAGCTTATTTGCCCGACTTCGCGCGAGCAGCACGCATAGCGTACTGCGGCAAAGACGTATGACCTCATCGATACGCAGCCAACTGGTGTGAGGCTTCTCGGAATTGATTGCTATGGCTTCGATATTGAGCGAACGGGAGTGTACGACCGCCAGCGCTTTCCAAATGAACCGTTGGCGGCATGCAGGATTGGCGAGACGGTGAAACACTTCCTTTCCACTATTTGATTGAAATATCAGTGGCAGTTTATGACGCCCGAGAGTTCAATTCTATATACAATTACACGTGTTTTCCGTGCCGGGGCATTCTATAGTGAATACCCCGGAAACCGACCACTTCCAACGTTTAACATACCAACATGCAATGCAATATAACGGATGCTGAGGCGGTTTTTAAATATTCTTTTTCGTCGGTACAGCACGCCGGAATCTTCGGCGGAATACTGCTTGCGGTTGGCTTGATATTTATTAAGAACAAGATTTCTTCCGCCTATTTTTCCGGTCACATAATGGTCTTAGGTATTGTGTTGTCAGGATTTGGTGTATTAGCTTTAGTCGTAGTTATGCCCTCATTGTATTTCAGTGAGAGGATTGTCTTTGGACGACAAGAAATGTGCTCTTCTGGACTTTGGTTTTGGCCAGTGCACGAGGGATTCACGTATTCCAACGTAGACTACATATTGAAGAAGGTTAGCCCCACGAGGGAAAACAAGGGGCATACGGATTTGCAGGTGATTTTCAAGAATGGAACCAAAATCCACATGAGCAGAAGTGACCTATGGGCCGACAATGAAATAGAAATATCAAAGGTGCTACGAAATCACGGTATTGAGCTTCGTGAGTGATGTGCCATGTTTCATGGCTCAAATGGATTATACGTATTGCATTCACCAAAAGAACGGGCTGAAAGTCACGGTGCCACTTCAATGCAACGTCTTGTTCCTCGACCGCTAAATCATAGCGAACATCGTTACCAGGTTGATGCACGTTGTGGTCAGTTTAATCCCGTACTCCTCGTGAATCCTGCCGACGATGTGCTGGTCCCAAGAAACCTCGCCCGTAGTATCTAGGGAGGACCCCATCGAAGAAAAGTCGTCCAGGTCGCTCTCGTCCGAAAGAAAGCATTCTTCCGGATTCAGGCCCAGAATGTTCCGCACAAAATCAGCGGCGATTGATTCGTAATTTTTGATTTGAAATTGCTCGCAGGTCGCGAGCTCGGGTAGAGATGTCGTCATTTTGTTTTTATTGTTGCGCGCATCGGTCTGCTGCGTCCTTTTGCAAAGTGGCTGACTGCAGTTACCGCACAACCAGGATTGGTGACCGCCGCCTGCTTCAACTTTGCGCGGGTATACTGATTGCCGTGACGGTGGTTCCTATTGCATCGAATTTTGAAATCCTTCGGGGCTGTAGAGACGAAAATTCCTTACTGTTAAACCAGGAACTTCCGACCCTACTTCGGAGGCATCTACCTCGGTTCCGGTGTCTTCTAACGCTTGCCCACCGACGCCCTTAATTCCTTCAAGGGTCCCCCAGCGGCGTGATTTCTGCTTTTCGTCGCTACGCACGTCGTAAATTGTGAATTGAAATATGGTGACTTTGCTCATATTTATTTCTCCATAGCAACTACTGCAAATATAATTTCGGCATTCATTTGGCTCTAGTCAAATTAAAATGACTGTATGGATATCCATATGTTAGTACCAATTGCGAGGAAAGACTACCCAAACGACTAAAATGAACTTTTCGCATAATTTGCTTCCGACGAGACAGGTCTTTCGTTTTGGGAAAGACTGCGATGGCCGGCCGGATTTATGTGTCAGGCGTGTAGTTGTGTTAATCAACCTTTATAACTCGGTGTATTCCCTGATGGAGGCTTGAGAACCACATCCAAACTCGGGGTAGCTTCAGAAAATCCTATGTTCATGGACAACAAACTTAATCTATCCAGTAATTGAAGGAAATGACGCAATGCTTACAAGAGCCACCGATTTCTTCATTTCGATTGTCAAGCCGACGGCAAACGAATTTCTCAGTAATCCAGGCGATGTTCGGCGCGGCTGTATAGCGGCTATTGTTCTTTATCATATGCTCGACTATTGGGCACTGGAAGGCTACGTAGGAAATGAACGAAAAATTATGGACGAACGCGTAGAAAAGCTTCGCATAGAGTTGATAGGCAAATGTCCTGATTTTTTATTAATCAGGGACGTTGCGGACGCATCGAAACATGCTCAACTATCAGTTCCGAAGAAAATGACACGAGAACTATCATCTTCTGAACAAATTTCGAGAAATCCCGGTATTTTCGGAGCGCCATTTGGTGAAGGAGTGTTTGCAGAGGCATCCATTGTGATAGTTACTCTGGATGACGGTACGTCACGACCATTAGCGGGCGCTGTACAGTCTGTCCTTTCGATGTGGGAAGATAAATTAAAGTACGCTGCCGAAACAAAAGCCGCACTTGAAAACGGTTGAAAATGTCATATTGAAGTACAGTCTATGGCCCTGACAATTGTGTGGGTCATCCGTTACCTACGCGAAGAGCTTCTTCAAGAAATCTAGCGTTTTGATGGCGATGATTTATACTGTATATATGTACAGTATAAATATCGCAATTATGCCTCCTCCTACATTCGCACACGGCAGAGAAATCCCTCGACGAGTACGTTGGCGTCTAGGATTGTTGGCACTGCCTTTCGCGCGGTATTTCCTTCGCATCTCGACCTATGGCGCGTGGACCGGTAGCAATGAATGCTCCGTTGCAATCCGCACTAAATTGGCCTATTCCGTCAACTGTGCTTCGCCAACCAGCAAACACACAGCCTCGTCATATGCGTAAGCCGCCATGTCCGCCATACCGCCAGTTCTCCCGGCTTACGCCGAGCTTCAATGCCTAACCCACTACACGTTCCTGCGCGGGGCCTCGGCGCCTGAACGCCTAGTTCAACGCGCCTCTGAGCTTGGATACACAGCCCTGGCCATCACTGACGAATGTACGTTAGCCGGCGTGGTCAAGGCACATGTAGAAGCCAAACGGCTTGGACTGCACTTGGTAATTGGCAGCCAGATGAATGTGACTCCTGAAGACGGCAGCCCACCGTTCACGTTGATTATTTTGGCGATGAACCGCAACGGTTACGGAAATCTGTCAGAGCTAATAACCGTGGCACGCACCCGAGCTGAAAAGGGCACCTACCTGGTCATTCCGCGTGACATCGCAGCTCCCTCAGATGACTTGACACATTTGAGAGGTATGCCTGACTGCCAGTTGATTTTAGCTCCACAATATGGCGTAACCCACGAAGAGCTGGAACGCCAAGCCGCGTGGCTATTGCACTGCGCGCCCGGTCGCGCACGTATCGCGATGACATTGCATCTACGCGCACAGGATGCCAAGCACAAAGCAATCGTCAACGCAATCGCCACAGAGTTCGGATTGCCTGTCATTGCTACCGGCGAAGTCTGCATCCATCTTAGGTCCTTCAAGCCAGTTCAGGACACCATGACATCTATCCGGATAGGAATTCCCGTGGCGGAATGCGGCTATCAACTGCCATCAAATGCAGAACAACATCTGCGCTCGCGCCTGCGACTTGGGAATTTATATTCGCGCGAGGCGTTAGATGAATCGGTGCGGGTCGCTAACCTTTGCCAGTTTTCGCTGGATGAGCTGCGCTACGAATATCCTGAAGAACTGGTTCCTGAAGGGGAAACTGCAACTAGCTACCTGCGCAAAGAAAGCTACATCGGTGCGCACGGGCGCTATCCGGCTGGCATCCCTGGCAACGTGCAGTCACAGCTCGAATATGAATTGGCGCTTATCGCTGAAATGCAGTATGAGAGCTATTTTCTGACCGTATTCGATATTGTGCGTTTCGCGCGTTCACAGCAAATTCTTTGCCAAGGACGAGGCTCTGCAGCGAACTCTGCCGTTTGCTATTGCCTGGGTATAACGGAGGTCGACCCGTCGCGGGGCACCTTACTGTTTGAGCGTTTTATTTCTAAAGAACGTAACGAACCTCCAGATATTGATATCGACTTCGAGCACCAACGCCGAGAAGAAGTCATTCAATACATCTACAAAAAATATGGGCGTATGCGAGCAGCGTTAACTGCCGTCGTCATTTCCTATCGACCACGGAGCGTCCTGCGCGACGTAGGTAAGGCACTTGGCGTGGACCCGGGTGTTGTCGATAAGGTCGCGAAAGCGGGACATGGCTGGGGCGGAAAATCAGACCTGCGGCAGAGATTATTGGATTGTGGATTTAATGCCGACTCCGCTATCGCGGAACAATGGGGCGTGCTGGCAGACAAGCTGATGCGATTCCCCCGTCATTTATCGCAACATCCAGGGGGTTTTGTTATTTCGCACGGGAAGCTTTCGAGACTTGTCCCTATTGAGAATGCGGCGATGGCAGAGCGCTCGATTGTGCAATGGGACAAAGATGATTTAGATGCTGTCGGCTTGCTCAAAATCGACATCCTGGCGCTGGGCATGCTGAGCTGCATTCGGAGAGCGTTGGAACTAGTCTCCGAGCAACGCGGGGAGCGGTTCGAGTTACGTGATATCCCAGCAGAGGATGCCGCTACCTACGAAATGATATGTCAGGCCGACACGGTCGGAGTATTTCAGATTGAAAGCCGCGCTCAGATGTCGATGCTGCCCAGACTTCAGCCTCGACAGTTTTACGACTTAGTCATCGAAGTGGCGATTATCAGGCCCGGCCCAATCCAGGGCGGCATGATTCATCCGTATCTTCGGCGCCGGCAAGGCATCGACCCGGTGACCTATCCAAGTCCTGAGATGGAAGCCGTGCTGTCGCGAACCTTGGGCGTACCCATCTTCCAAGAGCAGGTCATGCAAATTGCGATGGTGGCAGCCGGCTTCTCACCTGGCGAGGCTGACCGACTGCGGCGTGCAATGGCAGCATGGAAGCGGAAAGGCGGCCTGGAGCAATTCGAGGACAAACTGTTAGCGGGGATGGCTGAGCGCGGATATACAACCGAGTTTGCCACGTCTATTGTCGGACAAATCCGCGGATTCTCTGAATACGGTTTCCCTGAGTCCCATGCCTCCAGTTTCGCTCTATTGGCATATTCAAGCAGTTGGCTCAAATGTCATGAGCCTGCGGCATTCCTCACTGCTTTGTTGAACTCCCAGCCGATGGGATTCTATTCTCCGTCGTCCCTTGTACAAGACGCTCGCCGACATGGAGTCATGGTTCGCCCTGTGGATGTCTGCACCAGTACCTGGGATGCAAAACTAGAACCAATCGAAGGCGATACGAAGCCAGCTGTGCGATTGGGTATGAATAACGTCAAAGGGTTGGAGCGGGATGCTGGCTGGAGAATTGAAGAAGCACAAGCGATTCGGTCATTCACCGACATCACGGATTTAGCGGCTCGGGCGCGATTGAATGCCGCTCATCTTCAAGCGCTGGCAGGTGCGAACGCCCTTGAGTCGCTAGTTGGAAATCGCAGGCAGGCATTGTGGCAGGCAGTTGCAAGCGTTCCGGATAAAGGACTGCTGCGTAGCGCGGCCATTGTCGAAGAACCATTGCAACTCACGGCGCCATCTGAAGCAGAGGACATTGTGGCTGACTACCACCACGTTGGACTTACTCTAGGGAGGCATCCTTTGGCACTGCTTCGGGCTAGACTCGCAAAAATGAATTTCCTACCGGCCGACATATTAAATACATTCGAAGACGGTCGGCTGGCGCGAGGCTGCGGAATTGTGACCGTGCGTCAAAGACCGGAAACTGCTAAAGGCGTAATATTTGTTACGTTAGAAGACGAAACTGGTCCAGTAAACGTTATTGTGTGGCCGAGCTTAGTTGAGAAACAGCGCAAGGAACTACTAAATGCCACCCTGCTCGGTGTATATGGCAAGTGGCAATGCCAAAATAACGTGCGACATTTGGTTGCGATGCGACTGGTTGACTTGTCCCATTTTTTGGGAGAGCTAGAGACGCGAAGTCGCGATTTCTCATAGTCCAGTCAGAATCATTCGAATGTGCTCAAGGTCGCGGGACTCGAAGCAGTCTGAAAGGAAAGTCAGCTATCCGGATTGACGTGTGGAAAGCTATTCGGTTTGCTCAACAAACCGTCGGTTCGATAGCTCGTCAAAAATACCTACCTGTCGTTAAGCCCTTGCCGTCCGCTCAGGATGACAAGGTTGTGAGACAGCCGTTCGTGCAGTACGTTTTTCCAGTCCTGGTCGAGCCAATGTGCGACCTCGGCAAAACCAGCCGTGATACGTGCTAGCAGGTCATCGAGGTAAGTTGTTGCCTCCGTTGCACTCGTAAGTCCGAACCGGTGTGCGTCAGCCAATACAGAGTCCCGAGAAATGTCGAAGCGCCCCTGAGATAGCTGCATGTGAAGACGAACTGGCGTTTCAACCGGGTTAGGCACGACGTCAAAAGCCGGCGCGAGCCGCCAGCGGTGTTCCTCTGCTTTATAGACAATGGCATGATTGCGCACATGGTCGTCATCGTTGCCGCATACCGCATTAAACACCATGCGGCCAAACAGTTCGATACGGTCTTCAACTGGTACACCGGCCAACCGCAGTTCTTCGGCTAAACGCGGATAGCTCCAGCGGTCCGTCTGGAGGAGTCCCGGATATTCGGCCTGCAACAAAGACGCGGCGCTCACGCACATGTGGCGCTGCCGGCCGGTTCGGTCAAACCTTAGAACCCGTACCGCATTCCTGCCACGTATGGAGGGGTGAAAGACGGTTTGTGCAAAATTTAATCCACTTGCCGCGCCCCACCGCTGCCCCACGTGCTCGAGCAGAGGAATATTGGCAACGTCTGTTGCAATCTCCGGCTTAACCAGCCAAAACTGACCGTTGTCACCTTGCACCGTGGCTTTCGGCCGCGCACCACCCACGCTGGCCGTCTGGACCAACCTTGCACGAATTCTTGCGTGTATCGTAGGACGGCGCTCCGCTAGTGCCGCCAATTCTTCAATAACCTCACTGAGTTGAGGCAGACCAGGGGTGTTCACTTTCGCGTCCGGCGGCTTGACGCCTGGACCTACGGCAAGCGCACCCCAGCGGTCAAGGTTGCTGGCTTTGAGCAAGTATTGCAGCGGTGGAGCATCTTCCGGCAGATTATGTTCTTGGCGCAGTAAGGCCTGTCCCCATGCATCCGGGCATGCATCTCGTAAGACGTCATGCAGGCCTTGATACCGCGGCGCCGTGACATCAGTTCCCGGCAAAAACGGTAAGTTTCGCGGGTCAATGGCCCAGGCAAGCCCGGCATCAATGTAAGAGGGGGCGTACTTGAAAAAACCTTCTCCGGGTTTACCTGCCTTGTACCGGCCAACTGTGACCCATTCGCCGCTATCTGGTCGCTGCAGATAGACGTATATCGGTTTAGAAATACTCAGCATCGTCAGCTCCCTTTTCCTGCAGGCTCAACTTGACGCGCTGACCGTAGTCACCTTGCCACAGCTCGGCAGGCAATACTGGTGCCGCCTGGTCGACGATGCCTAGCGCAAGAAGCGCTGTCAAATAGGCTCCTGCACCTGCACCTGGGTCCCCTTTTTCCAGCCGGAGCAGTGTCGTCCGGGAGATACCCAGTCGGGCAGACAAATCAGCGACAGTGATACGCTGACGTAGGCGCTGCGTGCTGATACACTTACCCCATGCAGTGAGGCGGTCCTGCACCAGTGTTGGCCAAGTTTCAGCCTTGGAGAGTTTCTTTGGCATGAATTACTCCGTTCATAGATAGGTCATTATAGCGCACAACGCTTTATCTATGAACACTACGTGATACGCAATAGTGCCATAGATGCGACTTTATGTTGTATAACGACGTATCTATGATGCGTGTCAGCAGAGTTGTCGGCCTTGGGGAAGCTTGCGCCCGAATCCACACGAAAATCCGGATACCCGGAAAATCATCATGTGCGTTAACTACGTAACCGTATCCCGCGAAATTTTGTACGACTTGTTCGATGTCCAGATTGATTCCAACGACGTCTGGCATGACGAGCTGTACCGGGATTATCTTGGCCCAATTATTGTTCATAACGATGCGGGAGAACGTCAAGGTATAGTCGGAAACTACAGTATGGTTCCCAAGCGACATCTGCCGCCCGGCGTTGATTTCAGCACGATGAACGCGCGTGACGACAAAATCGTACAGTTGAAGAACTACAAGCCGTTTTGGAACGCCGGCAACCTTTGCCTGGTTCCTATGCAAGTTATGTTCGAACCGAATTGGGAGCAGCCACAGCATGTGCGCTGGAAGATTGGCATGGCCGACGAATCTCCATTTGCTGTGGCCGGGCTGTATCGCGAATGGAAAGAACAGGACGGCGGAACGTCGTTTGCCTTCACCCAAATTACCGTGAATGCGGACAATCACCCTTTGATGAAACGTTTTCATCGGCCTGGCGAGGAGAAGCGGTCTCTGGTGGTCATACATCGCAACGAATATGACGACTGGCTCTCGTGCAAAAAACCTGAGCGGGCAAGAGCCTATCTGCAGCTTTATCCAGCTGAACTGATGTCCGCCGCACCTGCACCCAAGCCAAAGAAGTCGAAAGCGGACGTGCCGCTAACAAATCAATCGCTGTTTTGACGTGGCAGAGTACAGTTACTGAAGAAATTTGCACGTCTCGGCCTAAAATGCACAGGAAACACTCGCCCATCAAATTGCAAAGCTAACTATGACTGACTTAATTGAGAACTTGACGTCCAATCGATTGCTCCCGTTACTTCTTAGCTTGGGAGCTTTTGCATTAAGCATCATGGTTGCTATTGTCGGATATTCACAGCTAAAGATAGCAAGTTCAAAAATAAAGCTAGACCTATACAACAAGCGTTTTCATATCTATGAAACTGTTCTTGACCTTTATCAAGAAGTCTATTTTTGGGAAGAAATCAAAATTAGAAGGTTGGAGCTTGAGCTAATCAAGTCATTGCGAGAGTCTAAATACTTATTCGACAAAGAAGACAAGATTTACGAAACAATCTTAGCTATCAAAGACGCCAATGCAAAGAACACAGGGTTTCACCAACAGAAAAAAGAACTTCCCCACGAAGGCAACGAAGAAGTTCTCTTATTGCTTCACAAGTCTGCGGTAGATGGAAGGCACGAATTTGAGAAACATCTGATGACACTAGAAGGCAAGTTAGAAAAATACCTGAGCTTCAATACAATCAACGGCTGGAGCTTAAAATAGACAGTCCTTTTGTTCGGTATAAAAAAAGGATTTTTCAAGGTGAGGAGTAAGGTTCTGCAGTCCAAAAGTTAAGACTAAGAAAAAGATTCTGACTCCGCATTCCCATCGTTCTTCTAGACACCGTCAGCTCGCCGCATTTGCCCGATTTGGGCCCATTGGGCAGGTTGATATCTGCGGAACGAATGCCAGGATGAAATTAGAAGTGGCTCGCATATTAGTATCTGTACCCACCGATTTTCAGCGAGGTGCACGCTCGAATGGTTCGAGCCACATAAGGAGAGCGGAGTGACATTATGTTTGGTCTGGCGAAGCGAGAAACGGCTGCACATGGCGTCGGACTCGCGAATTAGCTTTGGCAATGCTGGATTCGTAGACGTAGGCGTCAAAGTCATGCGTCTTCCAGTGTGCGTACAAGGCACCGGTGGCGATGGAATCACTGCCGATATACTGCTCCGCCGGCAATACGGCTTTTGCTATGCCGGAAGTTTGGCGAATGCCGCGACGTTTAGAGCTCTGATTGAAGATTTGCTCGACCGAGTCCAATTTGTACATGCCGAACATGAATTCGCGTTTGATGACCTGTGTGAGTTTGTGCGCCACTATTGCAGTAAGATATCAACAACTGTGTGTTCTTGCCTTTACGAGAATGGTCGATATGAATTCATCTTGGCCGGATTTTGCCCGTTACAGTCTCGTCTTCGGGCAGCAAAGTTCACTTTCGAACACGACATTGGGGTTGCCAATGCGGGATATTCTGAAGTTGCAATGAATGAAGGAGATTTTGAAGCCCTGGGCAGTGGGCGCGAAGAGGCGTTGAAGCTGATTTCACATGTTGATGTCGAATCGATGCTTCTGGTAATAAATCAGATAATTGACGAAGGACACGTAGAATCCGTCGGCGGCGATATTCAGTATGGGAGCTTCGACAAAGAGGGGGATTTCAGTGTAAGTGGTATAACGCGTATTAGCCAAGAACACGTCAATGACGGTGGACTGGAATACGGCCCTGAGGAGCTAAAGATATTCAAGTACAGAGGATTTCAAATGTACGAAGGTTGGCAGCTCGATGCAGACAAATTCTGGCCAACGCCCAGTTTCGTTGAGCTCTCCGTCCCCTCCAATGATGAATCGGCTGCATATTTCCTTCAAAAATGTAGACGGGACGTCGAAAGCGAGTAGTCTCGAATCCCAGCTAATGTCTGGCAGAATGTTCGGGCTCCCGAGAAAATTCTGAAGGACTGCAAACGACCCCAAGCTGCCTGTCAAGCAGATTTCTTGAAGGTCCGCGGTGCAGCGTTAGCGGCCAGCCGAGTTTTCACTCAGGCATCTGAATAATTGATAAAATGAAAATTCCTTTTGGCGAACGTCTTGCTCATTCGGTTATACGGGGGGTATATCTGATTTGAACTCGGCTCCATAAGGCTTTCCAGAGAAAAGAAACTTGCGACCCATTTTTTGGTCAGCGGTTAATTTTGCAAAATGAAAATTGAATCACGTTAGACATGGCAAATTCGTGTGCTATTCGTATTTCTAAAGTCTGTTAGCCAGGGTATAAAAATGACCGGTCCACTTGAAATCGTCAAAGCAATGCCGGAAGTAGTTAAAGCGATTTACTCTGACGTAGCGTCTCAGACTCTGCAAGAAATAGGGAAAATCGGAGTTGATGCTGTTAAGACGTTCCGCTTGGCATTATTGCCTTTGCAATTTTCGGCTGCACTTCAAGACCGTTTGGCGGCTTATATTGATTTGGCAATTCGAGCGGTCCCTGAGGAAAGGAGAATCGCCCCGCCCCAATCCTTGGCTCTTTCTATTTGTGAGCGATTGAAGTTCTGTGAAGATGGTGAAGAAGTTTCACGTTTATATGTTGAGCTGCTAGCACGAGCCATGGACAAGGAGCGCATTGGGGAGGCTCACCCAGCGTTTGTCCATGTTATCTCGCAACTTGCCCCTGACGAAATTTTGGTTGTGCGCCAGCTTGGAGAGGCCAGCGCTGTTGGAGACGACGGTGTTTTCAAAACATATTTTCGCGAGACAAAGAGTTCGAGAAAAGTGATGTCGAAGAAAGAGATAGAAGAAGCACTTAATGCTTCAAATCTTTCCCCCGACATTAGAAACTTAGTAACCTCAATCGCGGTTAATCCAGCAGAGCTTGCACAGCCTAATCTGTATTCCACTTTTCTTGAGCATTTGACGTCATTAGGCGTGGTTTCATACACAAACGACTCAACAAATTATGGGGTACTTAAGGGGGTGATGCATGGTTCCAAATCGGCACAAATGCTGTGTATAAAGCTTAGTGAGTTCGGTGACTTGTTCTTCAGAGCCTGCGTGAGAAAAAATGCCTAACAAGTCGTTGAAGTCGCACCCTTCTGGCACAGGCCCCTTAACTCGGGCGCTAAAAAATCCCAGGAATATGAAACCTGCTTGTCCCCTTTTCCATTCTGATGCCGCCCTAGGTACGAAAATGTTCGACCGGCCGCTCCTGGCCGGTTTAGGTCAGTCGTCGAGAAATCAACTACCTACGGTCACGGGGCAAAAGTCAGTAGTCAGCGCCGCCATCATTAACAGAAATAGGCATCCTATTTTTCGCGAATGGCTTCTGGGTCAAAATTACTCAACAAATAAACAGGAAATTTTTCATTCTTCGTTTTGGTCTTGATTATTTTCCCAGCTTTGTATTCCTTGATAATCACTCGGCCAGTAAGGAAATTTGCTGAGTATTCAGATGAGTAGTAATTTACGTTACATGCCAAGTTATCCGGTGCGGACACATCCAGTCCCGAAACTCGCCACTGCCCCTGGACAAGTGCAAATCGATAGGAATGTATGGCTATCCCGCAAGCTTCTTCGTCGTTGACTTGAATGTAGAATCGGTCGCGGCCAGTTGCCTGAACTATTTCGACATAATGATGTGGTCGCCTTTTTAAAGGCTTCGTCGAGCGTCGTCACCTTTGATGTGACTGCGACTCGTCCGTCATCGCGCACCTTGTAACCAGCAAATGCAAGGACGGCATTCAACTGTTCCTGTCGCGCCTGAAACAGCTCCCGTTTCGATAAATATGTCTCTAGCGCCATGACTGCGTTTATAAGTTGAACAGTATGATTTCCAACATGATGTCTGTTCTGAAGCGACGCAAGCGAATTGAAAAGGCGTCTCCATTTAGTCATTGCCGAGCCTTCGTCGGGAAATCTGAGTTGGGCTAAAATGCCCGCGATTTCCTGGCCGGACAAGCCGCTCTCGGTATCGCCAATAATTCGAGAGATGCGCTCAATTTGTTGGAAAGAGAACTCGGGTAATGAAGTGGCCATTTAAAATTTTTTGTAAATTTAACGGGTCAAATTTTAGCTGCCTGGCCAACCCACAAGCAATTTTAATGCATCCCAAACTCCGCCCTGGAAGGCTCCAATGAAGGCGACACCGGCCGGACCAACTAGGGCTTTTTTACCGAGAAAAGCGACAATACGGGCAAGTTTCCAGTTCTCGATTGATGGTTTATTTTTAATATAGGTGGGTACATACATACAACTTAACGCGAAGGGAAGTAGCGCTCCAAAAATGGTAGCCAGTAAAATACCCCACTGGTGAGTTTGTTGTGTCAAGAATAGTAGCGCCAAAGTATGGAACGTAAAACCAAGTCCTATTCCGGCCACCACCGGAAGCACGATGAAAAATATGGTGAATCTCAGTTTCAAGAGTGTTGTCTCAATCGCCGAGGCTTGATTGCTTTTTTCTTGAAGCTTGATTTCGGCGTCAGTTATTTGCTGGAGTCGCGCTGTTTCGGCATCCGCTGCTCGTTTCTCCGCCTCGACAACGCGCTGGCTTGCCTCCTCGAGCATCACACTTGTAGACCCTAATAGCTGTTCGGACACTTTGCGGTTACTGCGTTCAAGGTCCAAAGAAGCTTCTGTCTGAGCCAAGCTTCCCTTAACCACGTCGAGCGCCTTGACCACATTGCCATGTTCAGCCAACAATTCTTCGCGAACCAATGCGAAAGCTTCATCATTCGATGCGTCAGCTTCACGCAATCGTCCCCTAAGCACTTGATTGGCCAGTACTACCTTCAGCGTTGATTCTGGAATATCTCCGACGTCTTCAAATCGAGAAATGGCGTTAAGCACCTTCATAGTCGCCCGCTCGTCATCGGCGTCAAAGGACTGAAAGAAGAGTGATATTTTAAGGCTATCGACTAATCCTTCCTCCAGCTTTTCGCTGCGAGGAATCCAGAATTGAATTAGTTGAATCAAGTTGCTTGGATGTAGAACTACAGGCAGTTTTGATGCGTTTGCATCTCGCTTTTTTCTGTCGAATGCAATCAAACGCCAGTCAATTGAAACCGCCCAATATTCCACATCAAAAGGGGAGTCAGCTGCGGTTGCTCTTCGGTCTTTAACTGCATGCCAAAGAACGACGTCATGCAATAATTTTTCGTACCCCTTACGGCGTGGTTCGGGAACCTCGGCATCTTCTCTACGTTGTTCGTCGAGAACATCATCAATAACGTCCGGTCGCTGGTGATAAATTGCAGGGGATGCATCAAGAAAATGGATGTCTTTCCCGCGAAGTATTGTGCGGAGGTCGTCAATATACGGCTGAAAAAAAGACTTGGCGGTCAACCCCGGAGTATTCTGCGCCGCCTCAAAGAATTTCTTGGCAATACTTGGGAGGGGTTGTGTCACCGCGACGCGGGCCATAGCTTGGGTTGTCCGAATGCGCTCAATCAATTGCACCTGATGGGCCAATGTCCTTTGAGCCTCTTCGAGAGTACCCGGAAGAACATAAAGCTTCAAGTCGAGTAGTTTATTTTGTTGCTTTGCAATTTCGACAAGGGATTGGGCTGCTTCGTTCGCTGGATTATCGTGCAGCAGCAGAATGGAGAATATGAAGTTTGTATCTAATACAACTTTAATCGTTCGCTTTTTTTGAGCCCCTTCGAGCGCCGCGATTGTCTCTGGTCCCAATTGCGATGCTTCTGCAAAAAAATGTGCTGTAAGGAACCGAAGTACCTGATTTCGGCAGACGTGATTGCCCGATGCAAAAAAAACTGAAAATACTTTACGGACTCCGTGCAAACTTGTGGTCGGGAATTTATTCAGTAGTATTGATAGCCAATCAAACTCTTTTTCTAGGTTTCCGTCTGCTAATAAGTGAAATAAATTCGCGCCGGCGACGTGAACTGCATCCAGTAATGCCTTGATAAAATGTTCCCATACATCTTCAGCATTCAGCTCAGGACAATGTTCGGCACACGATGCAAGGAATGCGGTGTGACATTGTTTTTGTTCCGCCACGGCGTTGTCATGCGCCACTGTAAGAACCTGATGAGCTTGTTCAGTGAGTTTATACACCGGACCAGTCATCTGCGTCACCGCTCCTTGTGACGACAACATGTCCAGTTGCTTTTGCAACTCATCACCTGCCAATCGGATGCCTAGTTCTCGGTTCAATCCCTGCTTAATCGCCGCTATCGTTTGTGCGCCACCTGCCTTCCAAAGAACAGCCTTGACGACCTGTCCAATGGCCTTCTTTCGCCACCCGGATTCATTGAGTTCGACGTGATGAATAAGAGAAACTATTTCTTGAGATAGATGGCGACTTGTCATCGAGCCATTCTCGTCGGCAACTGTGAGTTTGTCCAGTAATTTGATTATTGTGTTGGCAATATTTAAAAAATGACATACTTGCTACACCCTGGCCAACGAATCGAACTGGCGACCACGCACAATTTTCTGTCAAAGCTCCACGTCTTATGGATTTAATTTGCTCAATCTGGAGTAACAAACCAGTTAGAGCCTATTAATCCTGCAGGCCACATACCCGATTTAGCCGGATAGTGTTTTCGCAGAGTGGTTGCCTGCTCGTAGCCGTTGTTCGGAACACCAGGCCTTTGTACCCGGTGAGTCAGATGCTACGCTCACACCAACTAACCGGCACGCGTCTTACCTCGACGCGGTAGCCGACTTGTTGCCATCATTACCGCTGGCTGCAGGAGCTCTTCTGACGCCAATTAGCGTTTCGCGGAGGGGCCGTAATTTGCGGCCACGAAGGATGCATTGCGTCCGCGTGCCGCATCCAAAACAATCACCTCGGCCCCACCCACAGCATACTTTTCCCCTATTAAGTCCAGGTCTCGCCCAGTGCCTCTGCTTGTTGCAGCACCAATTCCACTGCCTGCTCCTGCTGGTCAGGCGGATATTTATACTTCCTAAGTATCCGCTTCACCATCAAGCGAAGCGTGGCTCGGACACTCTCCCTTGCTGACCAGTCCACGGTGATGTTCTGCCGAAGGTTCTCGGTAAGTTCGTGTGCAATTTTTTTGAGGGTTTCATCAGTCAGCTCCCGAACAGCAGATTCGTTAGTGGCCAACGCGTCGTAGAACTTAACCTCATCTTCCGTCAGGCCAAGCTGTGCCCCTCGATTGGCTGCCTCTCGGAACTTCTTGGCCATCTCAACCAGCTCTTCCATGACCTGGGCTGTTTCAATAGAACGGTTCTGGTAACGTTTGATGACGTTGAGCAGCAGCTCTGAAAATTTCTTGTCCTGCACCACGTTGCTGGCAAAGCGGCTCTTGATTTCCCCTTCCAGCAGACGTTCCAGCAGTTCTACTGCCAGATTCTTTTCTGGCAAGTTCTTGACCTGCGCGAGGAACTCGTCGGATAACAGGCCAATGTTGGGTTTTTCCAAGCCCACGGCGTCAAAGATGTCTACCACGCTCTCTGACACGACCGCGGAGTTGATGATTTGGCGGATGGCCAGTTCACGTTGCTCATCGGTCTTCTTTTGCGCTGTGAGGTCTTTTTTGGTCAGGATAACCTTCACGCCTTGCATGAAGGCCACTTCTTCCCGTACAGCCTTGGCTTCGTCCAGGGTGCAACACAGGGTGAACGCCTTGCTCATGGCCACGGCGATATCGGCAAAACGTTTCTTGCCGTCCTTGATGCCAAGCACATGGTTGGCCGCACCCGCCAAGGCTTTATGACCGGCGGTCAGGAAACCGCTGTAATCAAAGCCGTGCAGCATGGCACGTAGTACATCCATCTTCTCCATCAGCACGCTGTAGGCTTCATGGGCATCCACGGTGGGTTTGCCTCGGCCCTTGGACTGGGTGTATTCTTTCATGGCAGCTTTGAGCTCGTTGCCGATGCCGATGTAGTCCACGACCAGACCACCTTGCTTGTCCTTGAACACCCGGTTGACGCGAGCGATGGCTTGCATCAAGTTGTGCCCCTTCATGGGCTTGTCGACGTACAGGGTATGAACGCAGGGGGCATCAAAGCCGGTGAGCCACATGTCGCGCACGATAACCATACGTAGCGGGTCGGCTGGGTCTTTGAAGCGCTTTTCCAGCCGTTTCTTGACCTGGCTGCTATAGATATGGGGGCGCAACAGGGCTTTGTCGCTAGCTGAGCCTGTCATGACGACCTTGATGGCCCCTTTTTCGGGGTCGGTGTCATGCCAGTCTGGGCGCAGCTTCACGATTTCGTTATACAGATGCACGCAGATGTCGCGGCTCATGGCAACTACCATGGCCTTGCCGGTCTGCGCTTTGCCGCGCTCCTCGAAGTGCGACACTAGGTCGGCCGCAACGCTGGCAACCCGGGGTTCCGCCCCGACGACCTTTTCCAACGCAGCCCACCGGCTTTTAAGCATGGACTGGGTGCTTTCTTCCTCGTCCTCAGCCAACTCGTTGACTTCGTCGTCAATTAGGGGCAAGTCTTCGTCCCTGAGCTTGAGTTTGGCCAAGCGTGACTCGTAGTAGATGGCAACCGTGGCACCATCTTCCTTGGCCTGCTGCATATCGTAGACCGAGATGTAGTCGCCAAACACCGCCCGAGTGTCGCGGTCTTCGCTACTCACCGGGGTCCCGGTGAATGCGACAAAGGTAGCATGGGGAAGCGCATCGCGCAGATGTTGAGCGTAGCCGACCTGGTAAGTCTCGTGTCCAGGTTTGCCTTTGAGCTTGGCTTCAAAGCCGTATTGGGTACGGTGGGCTTCATCAGCAATCACAACAATGTTGTGACGTTCTGACAAAATGGGGAAGGTGTCTTCATCCTCACCCGGCATGAACTTCTGAATGGTGGCAAACACGATGCCACCCGAGGGTCGATTGGCCAGCTTGGCCCGCAGGTCTTGCCTGGTACTTACTTGGACCGGCTGCTCTCGCAGTAGGTCCTGCGCCAAGCTGAATACACCAAAGAGTTGCCCATCCAGGTCATTGCGGTCAGTGATGACCACGATGGTGGGGTTTTCCATATCCGGTTCTTGCATCACGCGGGCGGCAAAGCAGGTCATTGTGATGCTCTTGCCGCTGCCTTGGGTGTGCCAGACGACACCACCTTTGTGGGAGCCGCCGGGGCGAGAGGCTGTCACGACCTGGCCAATTGCCGACCGTACTGCATGGAACTGGTGGTAGCCAGCAATCTTCTTGACCAGATGGCCGTCGTCCTCGAACAGTACGAAATAGCGCAGGTAGTCCAGCAGGTACCGGGGTGCCAGCACGCCACGGACCAAGGTCTGCAGCTCATTGAACTCTCCCAGCGGGTCCAGCGTTACACCATCAATAGTGCGCCAAGCCATGAAACGCTCGCCGCTGGCAGACAAAGAGCCCAGCAGTGCTTCGGTGCCATCCGAGATGACCAGCACCTCGTTGTACTGGAATACATCGGGAATTTGCTCTTTGTAGGTCTGAATCTGGTCGTAAGCTTTCCAAATATCTGCGTTCTGGTCCGCGGGGTTCTTCAGCTCTATGAGGACCAGTGGCAGGCCGTTGACAAAAAGAATGATGTCCGGGCGGCGAGTATGGTGCGGGCCTTTGATGGAAAACTGGTTGACTGCCAGCCACTCGTTGCGTTCAGGGTTCACCCAGTCAATGAGGCGCACGAAGTCACCACGAGTTTCACCGTCCTTTTGATATTGCACCGGCACACCGCCTACTAGCAGCTTGTGGAAATGCCGATTCGCCGAGAGCAGCGACGGGATACCTACGTCCAGAACCTGCTTTAAGGCATCCTCTCGCGCTGCAACCGGAATGTCCAGATTGAGCTTGTGAATCGCTTCACGCAAACGGAAAGCCAACTGAACTTGGCGATAGTCTGCACGCTCTGGTCGCGCACCGTCATAGGCGATGTTGGGGCCATAGAGATGGGTGTAGCCCACGTCCTGCAGCCAGGCCAGTGCTTCATGTTCTAGTTGGTCTTCGGTCATGCAAACATCACTCCCTAGTCTCTTTTTTGTTTAGGCAGCTTCGAGGACTTCCATTGCCTCGGGCAAACGAAGCTGACCGGAAATCAAGCGCGGCAGTATTGTGTCGCGAAGATTGGTCAGTGTCCGCGCTTGGTCGATGTTCGCTTGGCGACGTTCTGCCAATACGGAAGCGATTTCCTCAAAAGCCAATACAAGCTGATTGGGCGGGCAAGCAAATACGTAAGAGCCGACACCGTCCTTTGCCAAGTGCAGAACAGTTGTGCCAGATGTGTGAGCTAGGGTATGTGTCTGAAAACTCTCTGTCTTGAACAACCCATACAAAAACTGTCTCCCACATTTGGACTCATCGGGCCGTACAATACCAACGTCAAGAGATGCGACCAACTTACTGTATTCATCAACCCCGACGACTATCGCTGGTTTGCCAATTAGTTCGGCTGCTTGGGTGACGTCGGTATAGGCTACGATGAGGTCACCAGCACGCACCATTTGACTGGCCTTGTAGCCTCCGGCATAAGGCTTGAAACCATCCATCCGGAATCCGCCGCCGCGCTCAAATGACTTTAGAGTAACAAGTGCTGTGTCGTGGCTATCGACCAAGTCTTTGCTGGAATACGATTTTCCCTTTACGACTTCGGCCACATTGGCAACCATAGTGGGATGCCACCCCCTCGGCACCGCCCCCAACTTCGATTCCTCCAACCCATCTGGAAACAACTCCGCCGTGGCCTCATCCATGCCTTCGGGGGCACGCCCTTCCATCTTAGCGTGCACGGGGTCGTAAGCGACGAACCATGACTTGAACAGTGCCTGGGTGATGGCTTCGAGCGTGGAGTTGGATTCTCTCAGGAGGGTGATGCGGTCGTCGAGGGCGCCAACAAACTCAGCGATAGCGCTTCGCTCAGACTCCGGCGGCAGAGGAATGGGCAGTGCGCGAAGGTCTTTCAAATTTATCGTAGTCTGAACAGTCGTATTGGCTCGGCTTCCCAGCAGATGCTGGGAAAGTGGCGAACGAAGGCACAGCGCAATCCAGTCTGCTGAAATATTCGGCAATGGATGAATTACGGCAACTGCGCGCGCAACGTTGAATCCGGCACACTGACTCGATACGACTGCAACTTGCCCTACTGAGCCAACAATTGTCAGCAAAACTTCGCCACCTTTCAGGCGGGTTCGGTTGTACTTGGCCTCAATTTCGGGTGCAATGTACATCACGTCGGAAAGGTCAATGCGCGTGTCTCGAAAATTATTGACACGAACGAGCGGTATTCCATTGACAAGCGCAGAGCCAGGCTGCACCACGCCATAAGTTACGGAATTGGGCTGGCTGCAACTACTCAACGATGCGTATGACCAGTCTTGGGGCAAATCGGGCAGGTCAAAACTCATGCCCTAGCCCTCCCAACTTCTGCCGAATCAATTGGTCCAGTTCTGCACCCTTGGCCATCTGCTCCCCCAACTTCTCAGTGAGGTGCTGCATCTTGGTAACGAAATCTTCGTCGTTGTCTTCTACTACCTCAGCGCCGACGTAACGGCCGGGCGTGAGAACATGCCCGTGTTGGGCGATTTCTGCTAATTTGACGCTGCGGCAGAAACCAGCAATGTCTTGGTATTTTCCGGCATCAGCTTCACCACGCCAGGCAGCAACGGTGCAGGCAATGCGCTCAATCACCCCGTCAGTCAACTCCGACTGCACACGGCTAATCATGGTGGCGACCTTACGGGCGTCGATGAACAGGATTTCGCCCTTTCGGTGGTTTTTTTGCTTGACCAGGAACCACAGGCAAGCCGGAATCTGTGTATTGAAGAACAATTGACCCGGCAGTGCCACCATCACCTCCACCACGTCGGCCTCGACCATGGCGGCGCGAATCGCGCCCTCGTTGTTCTGGCTAGAGCTCATGGAACCATTCGCGAGCACAATGCCGGCACGGCCAGTAGGCTTGAGGTGATACAGCATGTGCTGCAACCAGGCGAAGTTGGCGTTGCCTTGCGGTGGGTCACCGTAAGCCCAGCGCGGGTCGCCAGTTAGGCTGCCGTGCCACCAGTCACTGATGTTAAACGGCGGGTTGGCCAGAATAAAGTCAGCTCGCAAGTCGGGATGCTGATTGCGGGTGAAGGTATCACCCGGCTCACGGCCCAAGTTGAAATCAATGCCACGAATGGCAAGGTTCATCGCCGCCAACCGCCATGTGGTGGGATTGGCCTCCTGCCCATAAATGGACACATCGCCCAGCTTGCCACCGTGGGCTTCGATGAATTTTTCGGACTGGACAAACATACCGCCCGAACCGCAGCACGGGTCATACACTTGGCCACTGTGCGGACTGAGGATGGCAACCAGGGTTTTTACAATGCTGGCTGGCGTGTAAAACTGACCGCCGCGTTTACCTTCAGCGCTGGCAAACATGCCCAGGAAGTATTCATACACCTGGCCCAGGATATCGCGGGCAGTGCTGGCGTTATCGCCAAAACCGATGGTGGAGACCAAATCGACCAGTTCACCGAGCTTACCGTCAGGCAGTTGAGCGCGAGCGTAGCGTTTGTCCAAAATGCCTTTGAGCTTCGGGTTTTCCGCTTCAATTAGGGTCAGAGCTTCGTCGATGCGCTTGCCAATGTCGACCTGCTTAGCCGCAGAACGGAGGCTTTCCCATCGTGCAGCCTCGGGCACCCAGAACACGTTAGTGGCCTTGTAGTAGTCGCGGTCTTCCAGCTCTTCGGCAACCATCTCAGCATCAGCGCCATGTAAGAAGTAGTCATCGGAGTCGTCGGTGAAACGCCGAATCAACTCAGCCCGGCGGGCAGCGAATGTATCGGAAATGTACTTGACGAAGATAAGGCCGAGGACAAGGTGCTTGTATTCAGCAGCGTCCATGTTTGCGCGAAGCTTGTCAGCGGTGGCCCAGAGTGTTTTTTTGATATCGTCGAGCATCTTGTCAGTTTTTAGTTTGTTATAGCAAAAGTGACATTATGCACGCTGAGTGCATCAGTGACAGACAAAATATGCGTGACCGGGGAGGGCTGTTCGATATTACTCTGGCGGGTGGGCGTGGCTGGCGAAACACCGCCCTGAAGCAGGTAAGAAAGTACGAAGTTGATGACAAGTTCTTCGATGAGTTTCCGGCGCCAGTGAAACGCCACGAAAATCTGGCAACAAGCCGCAGACTATGTTGCGGCGAACACCTGCCCCGGTATAGAATTCGAATGCGCGCTTGTCGGCGCCAGCTGCCCACCATGGCCCACTCGGTTCGCCGGGACGACAATCATCATTTTTTGCTTTGACTTCCAACGTTTGCGGAATTCGGCAGTGGGCACCGTGTAATTCCGCTTCAACGATTGGAGCGTCTCTTGAATTTTATCCCTACCACGACCACAGCTATCGAAAAGCTGAAACGCCTTGCAAAGAACCTCCGCAAGGAGTCTGGCACGTCTCTCGCAGTCGCGCTCGATGCCATCGCCAAGGCAAATGGCTATGCCAGCTGGAAGCATGTCACACAGTGCCTGGCGCAGTCGAAATCCCCAATAGCGGCAGCTACTGGACTACCACATGTGCTGACCAGTTTCTTGGCTGATGCTTCTAAGAATGAGTCACCATCAACCGATGCAATGGCGGCTTTCCAGCACGGACTTGTTTTCGCCATGGATGTAAAAGATGCTGAGGAAGTTCACCTTGGCGATGACCTTGTGGAGTGTGATGAGGCTTGGATGCTCGCTGCAGCAGATATCTGGAGAGTATTCATGCACGCCGAGGACGGTGAGTCCGATACCGCGCTGGTCGACCGTTTAGATGGAGAGGACTTGGTCATCGCTGTGCAGGAAAATTTCATGAACTACCGGCTTTTCCGGTATACCGGTACACCCGTGCCAACATCGCTCGACGATGCGTTTGCCCGTGTGCTCCGACGTTTCTTTTTCCGCCCAACTCATGTTTGGCTCAGGGGGCAATTCATCGACATGGATGATGTACGGGAAGTTCGTGTAGATGGAAAGGTTGTTTACTCAACCACGGTCGTTGACCAGGCGGGGGCGGTTAGTCTCCAGTTGTTACCCAAATCAGACGCTACATCACAGAAACCAACGGCCGCTGTGAGCGTCCCTTTTGCTCCCCGTGAGGGCATTATTCCCCGGTTGGACATTTTTAAGATTGACGCAGGGCTCTATGGCTACCAGGTTTCAATGGGCGGCGTCGAAATGATGGCCGACACTGGTTTTAGCACGATTCGGGAAGCCATCCAGTCTGCAACTGACATCTCGGGTGGTATTCGCGGATTCGAGGTCGCATATGCTGGCTTGGCAGTGGGTACTTATACCTTGGCCGCACTCGGCTCTTCCGCGGAGGAAGTGGCACAAAAGGCGGTGGCGACCGTAGCAGCTCTAAGCGACTACTAGAGCTTCAACACAGCGAAATACGGACGAATGCAACTTAGTTCTGTGTCTCATACCATTGGTGCCAGGATATCTCCAATAAAAAAGTATCCTGAGTTCCGGTGTGGAGCATTGGCCGTATAAATATCAAAATGTAGATTTATACGGCCAATTGCTAAAAAAGCACTGAACTAGGTAGTGAAAGTACAGAGAAACGAGGAGGCATATGTATCGCCTCCCCGTTTAGCCCAAGGGGATACTCTCATCTATCTCCACCTAGCAGCATGGCCGATGCCATGGTGAGACCCACAGGAAATGACTTCGCGAACTATACGTAGGAATGCTCTACACATCTAATGCAGGGAGCCAGAACCGGCGCAGCGGTCAATTCACGTCATGCGCTCTTCGTTCGGCCTTTCCCACCAACCCGGAAGTGCCAACGCAGTCAGGTGTAAATCTCCATCTGAAGGATAGTGACGTAATAGCCGACGTGCTTCCGTGCGAACAGATTCCGACACATCGGTACTACGCGCGAGTTCCCGGAGAAATTCACGGGCTTGTACAACGGAGCGAGTTCGCTCATGTGGCGTTGTCATAAGTAGTTCGTCGAAGTGACAGCATTTAGTGAATTAATATCAATGACGCACGCCCACTGAAAGGCGGGGTTCTCGAATCGGAGGTCGCTAGCCTTTGCGACTTTAGTTCGATTCAAGGCGTAGCCAAGTGGATTTGCCACTACGCGACACCCTGCAACCAAGTAATCAAAGCTGTCGTGCACATGCCCATGCAGCCAAAGTTCCGCCTTCGACAGTAGTTCGTCCAAGTTGCCGCTTACGAATGCCGCGTTTGTTGGGTCGCCGCTGTAGCGTGGATGAACTGACAGAGCATGGGGGCCGTGATGCGTGATGACGACAGTTTTTCCGTCATAGGACTTGTCGAGTTCGCCTTCTAGCCATTGACGCGATTGCTGATGCTCGTCCAACGCTCTGCTCGCCGTGAAAAGGCCTTCCTGAGTATGAATTAAGCGGTAGTCATTCAATCGACGCTCGGCGTTGTCCATTAGTTGTCGCTGCGTTTGATTGTTCGGCAAAAGGTAGTCTGTCCACAATGTGGCCCCAAAAAATCGCACACCTCCAAGGTCAAGCGAATCATTGTCCAAAAAATGAACGGAAGTGCCTTCGGTCGCTTTACGAAGGTCGAAACGCGCCTGGTCAAACGAAAGACCGTAAAACTCGTGATTTCCCGCTAGGTACAGAACCGGTACAGGCCAATCTTTAAAGAGCTCGATGGCTTGCACACCATTTGCAATGTCACCAGCAAGTACCAACACATCGGCGCCGTACGCCGGCGCAATCAAACGTTCGCCAGGAAAGTCCCGTTGAAGGAGCTCTAGGTGCAGGTCAGATGCTAACTGGATTTTCATTAAAAACGCTCCAACATTATCCGAATGGCTTCCTGTATTTTTGGGTCGCTAACACCGCGAGCTCCATCGGTTCTAAGTAGATTGTCTCGACACCATCCTGGCCAGCCTATGTGGTCGTCATCGATGGCAAACCAAGACTGTGGTCCTCGACGAAACACATCGTCGGCGATTTGTTCACCGCGGGGCTTTAGGACAAATTCATCTTCCTTCATCAAGCGACTGTGAAATGTCGCGCCGATAACCTTGGCCTGTAACCCGGGCGTTAACTGCTTCTTCGCAAAGTGATAGCTGCGCACACGTACCCAAGTGGTCGACAAAACGATACGTACATCCGGATGCGGTGCAAGCAGTTCGTCGAGGATAGGTAGCCACTCAAACAGCCTGCGGCCTGGCGTATCCATATAAATACCGCGGCGCGGATGAAAGTAGACCTCACTGTCATGCAAAACACCGTCAATTATGTGCAACATCCCCCTGTGTTGCATTATCCAAAACGTATAAAACAACGAGGCTATACCAAAAGGTAATAACAACATCGTTGCCTTATGCTCCTCGAAATTATAGCGCCTCCGTATTATGCAATCGTCAACTCTAATGGACTGGTCCCGCGGTATTGGGGCACCGTTTGGTCACTGCTGTGCGCCCAAAGTCTGGCAAACTCAACTCGCAAGCAGGCCTTGCTGCACCTCGATGCGTTCTACCAGTTTTGCGACCCTATGTTGGGCGCGGATGGACTGGATGACGCAATTGGGAGGTCCGACACTAAAAAGGTTGTCGACGCGCTTCAGGCTTACTACATCGAACTGAGCGCTCGTCCTTCGCATAGCTCATACGCGGTCAAACGCTGGTACGTCGCCCGCGACTTCATTAAAGACCTCTGTGTCCACCGGGCGCAGCTGAACGGGGCCTGGCGGGAAGTCGAGCGAATTTGCATGTCATTTGCGCCAATGCAGGCAGCCACGATTAAACGCTATCGCTTCATTCGTGCGCTTCCGGCCGTGGTCCTCGCAGACATTCTGGCGATTTTGTCACCTGAAGGCGAGCGCAATCCGTTCAAGTCAGAGTTGGTCCGTTGGAGGAACTGGCTCTTGCTGCACATGCTGCTTCTCATGGGGCTCCGTCGAAGCGAGTGTCTAGTATTGCCGGTAGACGCCTTGAAACAGGGTATTGACCCTAAAAATGGTGAAGTACGTTGGTGGATAGATATCGTTGAGCACACCGACGATATTGACCCTCGTTTTACG
>Ga0207048_10049_pt1 | contig 39662 bp, 39 predicted proteins | sample Alteio_BWMinCont_65_FD_153301 | JGI IMG/M metagenome (GOLD analysis project Ga0207048, IMG submission 153301) | Enriched cells from forest soil in Barre Woods Harvard Forest LTER site, Petersham, Massachusetts, United States -... | ecosystem: Environmental > Terrestrial > Soil > Temperate forest >...
TTATTGATTTTTATATGGCAGGAAGCGTAAATCTGTCTGTTATTGCGGGTGCACAAAACCGCCAACCTTTTCATCACTACAATGCATTTCCATGAATCTGTCATTTCCTTCGTTTCTGCGTTTTCCGATTTTTTCGATAGCCGCACTGGCCAGTTTGATCGCTATCCTTGAACAGTCGGCGCTGGCGGCCGAGCCGCGTACTACTCCTGATGCAGCTGACCACGTCAATGCAGTCAGCACCCGGAATAGCTTCAACAGCTTGTCCGCCGAAGATCGGAAAAATTTGCTGGCGGAGCAGGAGGAAGAATTGCCCTCGAAGAAGGCTAGCCATGGCTCAGCCATGAGTAAGAAGTTGCGCTGCGAGGGATTGGAGCAACAAATCAAGGGAGCTGTGTACCGCGAGCCGATAATCGCGCCCGATTTTTATCCGAATGCTGATTTGTCCCGAACCTATCCGGGCCAACCGAATCGCGAGCCGAACGGTGCAAGACCTGATAGTGCATGGCCGAACGGCAGAGAGCGGAGTAATGGATGGGCAGATCTTTTTTTTGGATCGTCGAACGATTTGCCGCGCACGCAACGCCGTGAACTGGAAGCGCGCTATTTCGAAGTGTGCGGCAAATGAAGCCGCGGCTAGGTCACTGCTGTAAGATGCGTAAAATGCAAGTCCGGTTTAGGTAGCTCCGAGGCTTCGTCAGCCACTTTTCATCTCCGTCGTGTATTCAAATACCATGATCATTACTTCGCTGCTCGATACAGACTTGTATAAATTCACGATGATGCAGGTGGTATTGCATCATTTTCCCGCGGCTGAAGTGGAGTACCGTTACAAATGCCGCAACAAGGGCGTGGACCTGCGGCCTTACGTCGATGAAATCCGCGATGAAATCGCCGGCCTGTGCCGTCTGCGCTTCCAGGAGCCTGAACTGGCTTACCTCAGCGGTTTGCGTTTCATGAAGAGCGATTTCATCGATTTCCTGAGCCTGTTTCACCTGCAGCAAAAATATATCACCGTGCAGCCATCGGCCGCGGATAACGGCGAAATCGAGATCGTGATCAAAGGACCGTGGCTGCATACGATCCTGTTTGAAGTGCCGGTACTGGCGATCGTCAATGAAGTCTATTTCCGTGCAACCCAAACCACACCGGATCACGTGGAAGGGCGCAAGCGCCTGCAAAGCAAGATGGCGTTGATTCGCGACGATGCTGCGATGGCCGGCTGCAAGATAGCCGATTACGGCACGCGCCGCCGTTTTTCCCGCACCTGGCACGAAGAAGTCGTACAGACCTTGCAGCGCGATTTCGCGCAACATCTGGTCGGCACCTCCAATGTGCATTTCGCCATGAAATACGGCATGACGCCGCTAGGCACCATGGCGCATGAATATTTGCAAGCCTGCCAGTCGCTCGGCCCGCGCTTGCGCGACTCGCAGATCTTCGGGTTTGAAATGTGGGCCAAGGAATATCGCGGCGATCTCGGTATAGCGCTGTCCGATGTCTACGGCATGGCGGCATTCCTGCGCGACTTCGATTTGTATTTTTGTAAATTGTTTGACGGCGCGCGCCATGACTCCGGCGATCCGTTCGAATGGGGCGAGCGCCTGATCAAACATTACCAGGACAACCGTGTCGATCCGTCGACCAAGTCCCTGGTGTTTTCCGACAGTCTCGATTTCGGCAAGGTCAACGCGCTGTATCTGCGCTTCAAGGACCGGACCCGGGTGGCCTTTGGCGTGGGTACCAACCTGACCAACGACCTGGGTTACACGCCATTGCAAATCGTTATCAAGATGGTGCGCTGTAACGGCCAGCCGGTCGCCAAGCTATCGGATACGCCATCCAAGAATATGTGCGATGACCAGGCTTATCTGAATTACCTGCGCCAGGTCTTCGAGATTGCCGACCCTGTTGCTGCAGCAACATAGTGTGGTGTCTTTGTTATTTATTTGATATCTATTTTGCGTTAAAATAGCCCGCGCTTTGATGAAGCACCGGTCAATCGCTGATCGATCACTTAATCCGGAAGACTACATTGCATAAAAAAATCCTTGCTACCTTGATTGCCTTCCTGCCTGTCGTTGCGCAGGCAGCAGACCTGGACGGCGCCCAGCTGTCAGTCTGGTGGGGCGTGCCTTTCATGGGCTTGCTACTATCGATTGCGCTCGGGCCTTTATTGGCGCCGACCTTCTGGCACCATCATTTCGGCAAGATTACGGTAGTCTGGTCGCTGGCTTTCCTGATTCCTTGCGCACTGGCATTTGGCGTGCCGACAGCCGCCGCCGGCGTGGTGCATGCCTTCATGGCAGAGTATTTTCCCTTCATTATCTTGTTGCTCGCCTTGTTCGTGGTGGCCGGCGGGATATGTTTGCGCGGTAACCTGCATGGAACGCCGGCGCTGAATACGGGTTTGCTGGCAATCGGCACCCTGTTGGCCAGCCTGATGGGTACTACCGGCGCTTCAATGCTGCTGATCAGGCCCCTGATCCGCGCCAACGACAATCGTAAGCATGTGGTGCATATCGTCGTATTTTTCATTTTCCTGGTCGCCAATGCCGGCGGCGCCTTGACGCCGCTTGGCGATCCGCCTCTGTTCCTGGGGTTCTTGAAGGGCGTGGATTTTTCCTGGACCCTCAAGAACATCTTTGGCGAAACCATGTTCATGTGGGGTTCGCTGCTGCTGATTTTCTATTGCCTCGACCGCTTTTATTTCCATAAACGCGAAGAGGAGTTCGCGCCCTCGCTGGATCCAACGCCGGACGATGCCAAGCTGCGCTTCGAAGGAAAATTCAACTTTATCCTGCTCGCCGTGGTGGTCCTGCTGGTGCTGATGAGCGGCTTCTGGAAGCCCGGAGTCACCTATGACATCTACGGTACTCCGGTGGAATTGCAGAACTTGCTGCGCGACGGCTTGCTGATTGTCGTGATCCTGCTCTCGCTCTGGCTTACCCCTAAAATCGCCCGCGAAGGCAATGATTTCAGCTGGGGACCGATCCTTGAAGTGGCCAAATTGTTTGCCGGGATTTTTGTCACCATCGCACCGGTGATCGCCATGCTGCGCGCCGGCGAGCACGGCGCTTTCGGTTTAGTGGTCAGCGCTGTCACCGGCGCCGACGGCCAGCCGAATAACATCATGTATTTCTGGGCTACCGGTATACTGTCCTCGTTCCTCGACAATGCGCCGACTTACCTGGTGTTCTTTAACACCGCTTCCGGCGACGCCGCTGAACTGATGACCAAACTGGCTGCGACGCTGGCGGCGATTTCCTGCGGCGCAGTGTTCATGGGCGCCAACAGCTACATCGGTAATGCGCCGAACCTGATGGTGAAAGCCATCGCCGAAGAGCGTGGTATCCGTATGCCGTCCTTCTTCGGTTACATGGGTTGGGCTTGTGTAGTATTGTTGCCGTTGTTTGTGATAATGACGTTTATTTTCTTCTGATGATGGCAGAACGATGAAACCAAAGATATTGATGGCGCGTGCGGTGTTTCCCGATGTAATCGCAAGATTGCAGCAGGACTTCGAAGTGGAAAGCAATCAGGAGGACCGCATCTTCAGCGCGGCAGAGCTGGCTGAAAAATTGCGCGACAAGGATGGCGTGATCGCCACCGCCAGCGAACGCATCTCCGCCGAATTGCTGCAAGCCAGCCCGCGCCTGAAGGCGGTGTGCAATCAGGCTGTCGGTTATAACAATATCGATGTTGCCGCAGCCACCAAGGCCGGGGTGATGGTAACCAATACGCCGGATGTACTGAACGAGACCACCGCCGATTTCGGCTGGGCCTTGTTGATGGCTACCGCGCGCCGGGTCACCGAGGCCGAGCACTGGCTGCGCGCCGGCCACTGGAAACAATGGCGCTACGACAGCTTCCTCGGCGCAGACGTGCATGGCGCCACGTTGGGCGTTATCGGCATGGGACGTATCGGCCAGGCAATTGCGCGGCGTTCAACGGGCTTCGACATGCAAGTTGTGTATCACAATCGTTCACGCCTGGCGCCAGAGCAGGAGGCGCGCGCAAACAATGCACGTTATGTCAGCAAGGAAGAGTTGTTGGCTACCGCCGACCATGTCATCCTGGTGTTGCCGTATTCGAAAGAATCGCATCACACCATCGGCCCTGCGGAATTGGCGTTAATGAAGCCAGGCGCGACCCTGGTCAATCTGGCGCGCGGGGGGATTGTCGATGACCTGGCGTTGATTGCCGCGTTGCGCGACAAGAAAATCGCGGCTGCCGGACTCGATGTATTCGAGAACGAACCGGCGCTGCATCCTGATTTCCTGGAATTGTCGAATGTGGTGCTGACGCCGCATATTGCCAGCGCTTCGGAGCCTACGCGGCGGGCGATGGCCAACTGTGCTGCGGATAACCTGTTGGCGGCATTGTTGCCGACGGCAGAGCGGAAATGGCCGCCGAACCTGCTTAATCCGGAAGTGCTGGGCCGGGTAACTCTCAGCTAGTCCGGCCCGGATTCTGCTTTAGTCTTTCAGGCCTTCGACCAGGTCGATATATTGCTGCTGGGCGTCTTCTGTGGAAGTGCCTTTCAGTTCGTTCCATGCATCCCATTTGGCGCGGCCGACAAAATCGGTCATGCCAGGGCGCTCGCCCTGGACGTCGCCGCTGCTGGCTTGTTTAAACAGCGAATACATTTTCAGCATGGTCATGTTGTCTGGACGCTCGCTCAATGTCTTTGAGTCGGCCTGGGCTTGTTCGAACTGGGCTTGGAGGGTCATAAGGGTCTCGTAAGGATAGAGGGGAATCGAATCAATCGGTAACGGCGCCAACTACCGCGGAACCCGCTTTCACGGTGCCTTCCACCACGGTAGAGCCAACGCTGACAGCGGCGCTGCCAACGCTGATGCCGGCGCCGACCACGCTGGTGGTGACGCTGACAACGGTACAGCCGGCCAACAGCGGCAACGCCGCGAGCAATAAGACGATGTAGCGGATATTCAGAACGGAATCAGGAAAACCGATTTTTTTCATCGTCGTTTCATCGTCTATTATTTACTACTGCGCGGCCATTGCCATTCTGTGTCAAGACGCGCTTATACGCCCAACAGTTCAACTTCAAAAATCAGGGTAGCGTTTGGTGGAATCACGCCACCGGCGCCGCGTGGGCCATAACCCAGCGCTGCCGGAATGATCAGCGTGCGTGTGCCACCGATTTTCATACCTTGTACGCCTTCGTCCCAACCTTTGATGACATGGCCGGCGCCCAGCGGGAATTCGAACGGGTCGCCGCGATCCTTGCTGGAGTCGAATTTCTTGCCGGCGCTGCCGTCGGAGTTTTGCAGCCAGCCGGTGTAATGCACGGTCACGTGATTGCCTGCTTTGGCTTCGGCGCCATCGCCAACGGTGACATCTTCATACTGCAGGCCGGAAACGGTAGTGGTGGTCGACATGGGAGTCCTTTTCTAAATAAACCTAAATAATCATCAATGTAGGGCGGTGCGCAGGAATCGTCGCAGCGCGGCGCATTGCGTATTACCCTGCTGCGCTGCCAGGTAATGCAGTGTAAACCAAAATTCGACCGGTGCCCCCTGCCGGAAGGCGATTCTGGAGGTGTTTCTCTACAGTCGCAAAGAGTCATTTAAATCTATAGGCGGCATTCATGCGCGGTAAAATAGTTGTTTTTGCTTCTCAGAGTTTCCTTATGTTTGTAGTTACGTCTGCTTTTACGTCTGTTTTTGTTCGCCGTTCCGTTGTAGCCGCGTGTGGCTTGCTAACTGCATTTTCCACTTTCGCGGCAGCGCCTGTCGCCGCAACGCCCGTTCTTCCTGCTGCAGCCAATGACAATACCGTTGTGGTACTGAATTCGCGCGACGCCACCATTACTTTGCTGGACCAGACAACTTACAAGGAAATCGGTACATTTCCAGTCGGCAAGGAGCCACATCACCTGATGCCGACGCCAGACAATAAATCGCTGATCGTGGCCGCCGCCACCGGCAACTCGTTGCTGTTCCTGGACCCCAAGAGCGGGCAGATCCAGAACCAGGTGAAGGATATTGTCGATCCTTACCAAATCGGTTTTTCACCCAATCAGAAATGGTTTATCGCCAATGGCCTGCGCCTTGACCGTATCGATATCTATGGTTACGACGGCAAGAATCTGAAACTGGCCAAGCGCCTGCCGCTGCCGTCCATGCCTAGCCATATGGCGTTCACCGCCGACAGTTCACTGGCTTTCATCAGCCTGCAAGGCAGCGATGAACTGGCCGCAGTCGATCTGGCAACGCAAAAGGTGAAATGGACCATCCCCGTCGGCAAGCAGCCGGCCGGCGTGTACATGACGCCAGATAACAAGTATCTGCTGGTAGGCGTGATGGGCAGCGACTACGTTGCCGTGATCGACTGGCGCACCCAAAAGATCGTCAAGAAAATCAAGACCGGCGACGGCGCGCATAATTTCCGTCCGCAAGGTGATAATCGCCATCTGTTCGTCTCCAACCGGGTTGCCGGCACCATCAACGTGCTTGATTTGAATACACTGGAAAGCGTCGGCAGCATCACCGTTCCCGGTGGTCCTGATTGCATGGAAGTGACTGCGGACGGCAAGACCATGTGGGTCACCCAGCGTTGGCTGAAGAGGGTTTCGGTGATCGATTTGACAACGCGCAAAGTGATCAGGACGATTCCGGTGGGGCGTTCGCCGCACGGCATCTATTTCCATAATCGCGCTTCTGAAGTGTGAAGGGCATGATTTCCTGCATGTTTCCCCGCATGTTCCTCCGCGTGTTGCCCACCCTGCGGCGTAATTTGCCGGCAGCAGCCGTGGCGCTGGCGACATTGGCGCCGGCCACGCTGTCGCTGGCACAACCGGCCAGGGCCTGCAGCAGCGGCACGCTTTACCTGAGTTTCGATACCGGCAGCCAGTCGCAAGCCGAGTTCATCGCCCAGACCCTGAGGCGGCATCACATCAAGGCCACTTTTTTCATGGCCAATGAAAAAACGGTGAATGGCGATTACACGCTGGATCCCACTTGGGCGCCGTTCTGGAAGTCGCTGGTAGCTGACGGCCATGCCTTCGGTACCCATACCTTCGATCATGTGTACGCCAAGCGCGACCTGGCCGATGGCAAGATCGAAGTGAAACCGCAGTTCGGCGCCAACGGCGGCAAGCTGCTGGCCTGGACGCCGCAGCAATATTGCGACGAACTGAATCGCGTCGACCAGCGTTTCCAGACCCTCACCGGCACGCATATAGACCGTTTCTGGCGCACTCCGGGTGGCCATCTGACGCCGCATACGCTGGCGGCAGGGGAGGCCTGCGGATACAAGCACGTGGCATGGGCCGAAGCGGGTTTCTCCGGTGACGAACTGCCGAGCGACAAATGGCCGAATCAGATGTTGCTGGAGCGCATGCTGAAAAATCTCAAGGATGGTGATATCGTCATGGCGCACCTGGGCATATGGTCACGCAAGGATCCCTGGGCGCCGGCGGTGCTGGAGCCCTTGATCAGCGGCCTGGAGAAAAAAGGTTTCTGTTTTGCGACGCTGCGCGACCACCCGGCCTACAAGGGCAACCTGAAAGGGCCGGTCGCCGAGACGAAAGCTGGAAAGGCCCGTAAAGCATCATGACAAATACCTTGGTGGACTGGTTTGCAAGCGCCCAGGCCTGGCTGTTCCAGACCGTGGTGCAGCCGCTCATGTTTCATGCAGGTTTCAGCGAATATCTGGAAGACGCCTTCGACGGCACGGAATGGTTCCTGATCGGCGTCTGCGAGTTGATTATCCTGTTCCTGATCCTGCGGCCGCTGGAGGCAGTGATTCCGGTGCATGCCTTTACCGACCGCCGCGCGCGCTGGACCGATTTCATCTATACCGTGTTGTACCGTCTCGGCGCCTTTTCGGTGCTGGTGTTTTTCCTGGTCGATCCGCTGATGGCAAACGTCACTGAGGTGCTGCACCTGCAGGGACTCAATCCGTTCAACCTGGAAAACCTGTTGCCCGGTTTTACCGACCAACCTTTGGTTACCTTCCTGATGTATCTGCTGGTGCTCGATTTGTGCGAGTACTGGTATCACCGCGCGCAGCACAATGTCGGCTGGTTATGGGGTTTGCACAGCTTGCACCACAGCCAGCAAAACATGAACCTGTGGAGCGACGATCGGAATCACCTGCTGGATGGCTTGATTCACGACGTCGTGCTGGCCCTGGTAGCGCTGGCGATCGGCGTCGAGCCCGCGCAATACGTGCTGCTAGTGTCAATCACACGCATGTTGCAAAGCCTGCAACACGCCAATGTGCGAATTCACTTTGGCCGCCTGGGCGACGCCATTATCGTCTCGCCGCGTTTTCATCGCTGGCATCATGCGATCGGCGTCGGCCATGAAAGCAAAGGGCGGGGCACATTGGGCGGCCATAATTTCGGCGTGCTGTTTGCGTTCTGGGATGTCTTGTTTCGCAGCGCCTGGTTCGGCAAGACCTTCGAGCATACCGGCGTGCGCGACCAGTTGCCGACGGCAAGCAGGCCGGCCCGCGACTATGGCAGCGGTTTCTGGTCGCAGCAGTGGCTGGGCCTGAAGCGCATGGTTGAGTTTGCCAGAAAGCCGTCCCGCTGATGCGCCCGGTACTGGTAGCCTTCGGCCGGGCTTTATTGTCGCAGCTGCATTACCGCATGCTGATGCTGACTTTCCTGCCATTTGTGTTGTCGGTGCTGATCTGGGGCCTGGCCCTGTGGTGGGGTTTGCAACCGATGATCGACTGGCTGCAAAAGAATTATTTTGCCAGCAACGATGGCTGGGGTATCGCCAACTACGTCCCCGCCTGGCTCGGTCTGGGTGCGCTCAAGACGGTCATTGTGCCGTGGCTGGCTTTATGGGCTCTGCTGCCGCTGATGATTCTGACCGCCTTGCTGTTCGTCGGCGCTTTTGCCTTGCCGGCAACTGCGCGCCACGTCGGCCGTCGTCATTTCCCCGATCTGGAACTGCGCAAGGGCGGCTCGATGCTCGGCAGTATCTGGACATCGTTTACCGCCTTCCTGCTGTTTTGCGTATTGTGGCTGGTGACGTTGCCGCTATGGCTGATCCCGCCGTTCGCGTTCCTGATCCCGCTGGTATTGTGGGGCTGGCTGACGTATCGGGTGTTCGCCTATGAAGCCCTGGCGGCCCATGCCGACAAAGACGAAATGCGGGCGCTGCTGCGGATTCATCGCTGGCCGCTGCTACTGATCGGCGTGATAGCAGGCGCCATGGGTGCGGCGCCAACCATATTGTGGCTGGGCGGCGCCTTGTGGCTGGTGATTTTCCCTTTGCTGGCAGCCGGTTCCATCTGGCTCTACGTTCTGGTGTTTGTGTTTACCGGTTTGTGGTTTGAGTATTATTGCCTGGCGGCGCTGGCCAAATATCGGGCGGCGGGCGAGGCTGCTATCATTATTGCTGAACGTCACGACACCCGGGTGATTCACCAATTGTCCGATGCCACGGATACACCGTCGCCTGATTAGCGTTTCATGTGCCGGTAAAGATTCGGAGTTAAGATTTGTATAGAATACCCTAGTGTTATTTCTGGATTCATTGTCTTTCTATTACCTATTTCTGCTACCTGTTTTTACTCATCTTCAGCGCATTTTCAAATAAGCGGCGACCCCCATGGCAATCGGACTTATCATCATCGGCGACGAAATCCTGTCAGGCAGGCGAGTCGATAAACACTTTCCGAAAATACTGGAAATGCTTTCCGCCCGCGGTTTAATCCTGGACTGGGCAGAATACATCGGCGACGATCCTGCCCGCATTACGGCAACCTTGAAACGTACATTCGACAGCGACGACATCGTGTTTTGTACAGGCGGCATCGGCGCCACGCCAGACGATCACACGCGTCAGTGTGCGGCAGCAGCGCTAGGGGTGCCATTGGTATTGCATCCGCAAGCACGCGAGAAAATCCGCGAACGGATTGCCGACACTGCGCGCGATGCCGGACTGGAAGTAGACTACGACACGCCCGATAACCTGCACCGGCTGAAGATGGGCGAGTTTCCGCAGGACGCCGCCATCATTCCCAACCCGTTCAACAAGATTCCCGGTTTTTCGGTACCGCACAAAGGCGCGGGCGCGCACTATTTTGCGCCGGGTTTTCCAGTGATGGCCTGGCCCATGTTCGAGTGGGTGCTGGATACGTATTATGCAGACCGGTTCCATCAAAATCCACAGTTGGAGCAATCGGTACTGGTGTTCGGAGCAATGGAGTCGACGCTGACTCCGTTGATGGAAGCCATCGAGGCGGAATTTCCCTTGGTTAAGGTATTCAGCCTGCCGCATGTCGGTGACGGCAACACCCGACGCCACATCGATCTCGGTGTAAAGGGCGAACCTGTGCAGAGCGCAGCAGCATTCAAGAAAATGCTGTCCGGCCTTGATCAGCTTAAGGCAGAATACCGGCCGGCTTAGTTGCCGGGCGGAGCCATTTTCTATCCCAACTCATTTCCCTAACTTAACCAAAGCCTTTGCCGCTAGCGACTAACGGCAATCTGCTTCCATCTGATTGATATCACATGTTCGGATTCCTCTTTAAACGCGCTGATCGTAATGCGCCAAAATCTGCGCCACAACGTGTTGTCGCCCCCCAGGACGCATTGCGTGCCGAAGCCAGACAAGTGTCCGACCAGGCCAGGCAGCAAGCGCTGCAACAGGCGCAGGCTTTGCCAGATGAAGCTGCCGCAGTCGCGTTCATTTTGCAATCGACGTTTGCCGATGCCCGTTTGTGCGCGGCGCAGCAGGTCCAGTCAAGCGCAGCTTTGGAACAAGTGCTCCAGGCATGCCGCAATACCGACAGGCGGGTTGCCAAATTAATGCAGGGACGGCTGGACAGCGGGCGACAGCAGCAATTGATCGCCGATAAGGCGGCCGCATCCGTGGCGCAGGCGCTGCGCCTGCAGCAAGAGCCGCAACTGATGCCGAACCAGGTTGCGGAACTGGACCGTGGCTGGGACGCCAGGGAAGTGCCCGCCGATTTGCTGCAACAATTTACCCAACTGCGTGCCGTGCTTGCCGATCGTTTGTCTGCCCAGGCCGACTTGCAGCGCAGCGCCATCGGCGCATTGAACAGCGTGCGCGCATTGCACTCGCAGGCCAAGGCGACTACCGTCAATGCATCGCAGCTCGAACAGGAGCTGGATGCATTGGAATCGCAAATGGCAGTCTGCGCCGGCCATGCGGAAGCGTTGAGCTTGCCGCGCCACCTGGCAGTTGAGTTTGCACAGGAAGCCCAGACGCTGCGTAAGCTGTTATCCAATTTGCAGCAGCATCAAGCGGCGCTGCAGGCGCGTAACGATGCGCTGGCAAACTGGGAAGCGGCCACCGAGGCGCTGAATCCGGATACGCTGAAAGCCAGTTGGTCGGCATTGCCAAAATTACCGGCGGCGTTACTTGACGACGGTTTGGAGCAACGCTATCAGGCGCTGCTGAAGCAACATACGGTTGCGCCCGTTAAACCGCAAAAGATTCATGCACCGGCAGCGTCGGCCGAAGCGACCGAAGCAACGGGGACAACCGAACGCCCGCAAATTGCCGAAGCGTTGGATGGCCTTGAAAAAGCCCTGGAAGACGGCGCATTGCAAGTGGCGATGGATTTCGACAAGGTATTGCGCGCCATCGATTTCAAGTTGCACAAGCCGAGCGCCACCCAAAACACGCGTCTGGCGCAAGCACGCGGCGAGTTGACCCGGTTGCAAGGCTGGGCGCGCTGGGGCGGCAACGTCTCGCGTGAAGAACTGACCAAGGCCGCGCAGGAATTGCCGCAGCAGGAATTGGCGCCAGCTGAACTGGCAAAAAAAATCGGCAGCCTGCGGGCTCGCTGGAAGTCGTTGGATGGCAATTCGGGACCGGCGCCGAAAATTCTGTGGGAGGGGTTTGACGCGGCTTGCACCAACGCTTATGCGCCAGTCGCCGCACACTTCCAGCAACAGGCTGAACAGCGGCAAGCCAACCAGGCCAATGCACGTACCTTGATCGATGAAGTGCTGCAGTATGCACAAGCGATGCTGCCGACGGAGGTGGCGCCGGACTGGAAAGCTGTCGCCCAGTATTGCCAGCAAAAACAACAGGCATGGAAGAACCTGGGAGCGATCAACCGTAGTGAGAAAAAGGCACTCGATAACAGTTTTTCCGCCGCGATCGACACCTTGCTGGCGCCGTTGGCGCAGCAACAAGATATTGAAATCGCCCGGCGGGAAAAATTGATTACCGAAGCGGCGCAGTTGCCTGCCAACCAGCGCGATACGGCTGAGCGTGTGAAAGAATTGCAACAACGCTGGCAAGAGCAAGCCAAGGCGCTGCCTTTGCCGCGACAGCAAGAACAGGAACTGTGGCTGCGTTTCCGCGGTGCATGCGACGCCATCTTTGCCCAGCGCAAGGAAGCCGCATCGAGCGCGGATGCCGAACGCCGCGACAACCTGCATCTGCGCGAAGAGCAATGCGCGTTGCTGGAAGCAGCGCTAGACCGGCCCGACGCGGAATTACCGAAAATCCTGCAGCAAGCCCAGCAAGAATGGGCACGCAGCGGACAGGTGCCGCGTGCGGTTCAGGCGCAAATTGATGCGCGTTTCCAGGCAGCGATCGGCGCCCTGCAGGCGAGGCTCGACCAGAGTCGGCAACAGGTGGCACTGGCGCAAGCCGACGCCTTGCGCGACAAACTGATTTTGTGTCAGCAAGTTGAAGCGAGCATCGCCCAAACAGATACAGGCTCCGCAGTAACTCGGGCCGAATCCGACTGGCGCGATAGCTGGCAAGCATTGCCAAAGCTGGCTCCGACATTTGAAAAAGTCATCGCAGCGCGATTCGAACGGGCGTTGCAGAATAGCGACAATTACGCGGCTACTCTTGAAAGACAACGTCCTGCGCTACAACAAGAGTTGTTGCGTGCTGAAATCCTGGCCGGAATCGAGAGCCCCGCAGAACTCTCGCGCGAGCGTTTGCAATTGCAGGTCGAGGTGTTGCAAGCGTCATTGAAGGCGGGCGCTTCAGCGAGAAATATCGAGCAGCAGCTGTTGCATATTTGCGACTTGCCGGCCTTGATGGATGCGCCGACGCTGCAGCGACTGTTGAAGCTGGTGACCCAGGCCAAGCCCTGAATTTCCCGGACAGGCAGGGTGGGCAGGTTTTCTTGCCCAAGCGGTCGCCTAGACGCCATGGACAGATAAACTTCCAGGCAAAAAAATACCCCGGTGAACCGGGGTAAATGCGATACCGGTGTTACCGGATACCGAGGAGATTCAAGTCAAGCAGGCGCGCCAGGCACGCCTGTTTTACAAATTACTTCTTGGTCGAACGAGCTGTTGTCTTGGTAGCAGCTTGGGACAATTGGTCGACAGCGTTGTTGACGTTGGTTTCCAGAGTTTCAACAGCTTGCTTGGTGCTCTTGGCGAACTGTTCGTAACCGGCGTTGGCGCTGCCGATTGCCGATTTAACGAAAGCAACTGCGCCTTCTGCACCTGGTGGCACGTTTTTCGATGCCTGGTCAACGAACTCGATGACTTTACGCTTGGTTTCAGCAACTTGCGCTTCTGCCGACTTGGTCAGTTCAGCTTGTGTGCTGGAAGCAATGCTGGCGAAATGACGGCCGTAAGCAATAGCTTTTTCAGTGTTCGGCTGGGCCAGGGCTGCGCTCAGCGAGAAAAATTCTTGTGGGTCTTTAGCAGCAAACAATTTCTGGGTAGTGGCGTTCGACTCTTCCAGCGAAGCCTTGGCAGCGCTCAGGTTGAGGTCGATCAGCTTTTCCACGCCGGCAAATGCCTTGGTAGTGAAATCGGTGAACAGGGCCAGATTAGCTTCGAAATTGGCTTTGGTAGCGGCTGAAAATTGTTCTGCAACGGTAGACATGGCTTCTCCTAGGGTTCAAAAAAATACAAAATAGCGCGATAGAGTGACTTAGGGGTGGCTATGATCTAGCCGTCGATTGCGTCTGCCAGTGCTTTAAATGAACATTGTGCGACGCAACAATTTCATTCTAAATTATTCTGAAACGGTGTCAAGAGATTTTTTGTGCGCTGCAATATATTGTTTATATCGTTTACATTAAAGCTTATGAAATCAATGTATTAGCGCGATGGAATGTTGTTATTTTGAGTATTCTGCGTCTGCCATTCCCTGATGGTAGACTGATCGTTTTACCTGTTCCTTCACCTGACTCCGCGCCTACCTTGAAAGCTTTCTACAGCGACCATTTCGTGTTGCCCTTGCCGGCCGGTCATCGCTTCCCCATGCAAAAGTACCGGCTTATCCACGAAGCCGCGTTGGCGAGTATCCGCGATATCGATTTTCACGAGGCGCCGACCACCAGCGACGGCGTACTGGCTCTTGCCCATCATCCGCACTATATTGCCGCAGTCTGCAGCGGTACTTTGGCGGAGAATGTACAAAAAGCTATCGGTTTTCCGTGGACGCCGCAGATGGTGGAACGTTCACGGCGCTCGGCAGGCGCCACCATTGCCGCCTGCCGCGCGGCGCTGACCGAGCCTGAGCGGATTGCGGTCAACCTGGCAGGTGGTACCCACCACGCGTTTGCCGACCAGGGCGCCGGCTTCTGTGTCTTTAACGACGCCGCGATTGCCGCCCGGCTGATGCAGGCAGAACGTCGGGTGCAGCGGGTCGCCATCGTCGACCTGGACGTCCACCAAGGTAACGGGACTGCATCGATCCTGGCCAACGACGATTCGATTTTTACGCTGTCGCTGCATGGCGCCCGCAATTATCCATTCGACAAGGAGAGCAGCGATCTGGATGTGGCGCTGGCGGATGGCACCGGCGACGAGGCTTATCTGAGCGCACTGCAGGATGCGCTGGCAACCATGATGGTGCGTTTCTCGCCACAGCTGATTATTTTCCTGGCGGGCGCCGATCCGCATGAAGGCGACCGGCTTGGGCGTTTGAAGCTGAGTTTCGACGGCCTGGCCCGGCGCGACGCCATGCTGCTGGAGACCGCCAGCCAACACGCCATACCGGTGGCAATCGCGATGGCCGGGGGCTATGGCAAGAATATACAAGACACGGTAGCGATCCATCTGCAAACTATCTCGCTTGCGGCACATTTCGCGCGTCGGAACGGTGCTGTGCAACTACTTACTTAGTAACTGCCCACTTAATATGGATCCGGGACGGATCCAATACGGATAATCCATGCAATCAGCCAGCCTTCCGACCGCATCGCGGCCAACCCATCGCCTGCTAGCGGCCATGCCAATGGTGTTCGTGCTGCTCTGGAGCACCGGCTTCGTGGTTGCCAAATTCGGCTTGCCGTATGCGCCGCCGCTGACGTTTCTGCTGCTGCGGTTCGTCGGCGTGCTGCTGGTCCTGCTGCCTTTGGTCTTGTTGATGCGCGCTCCCTGGCCTGTAGGTCAGATCCGCCACATCGCGTTTGCCGGTATCTTGTTGCAAGGCGGTTACCTGGCCGGCGTCTGGTGCGCCATCAAGCTCGGCATGCCGGCCGGCGTGTCGGCGCTGATCGTCGGCATGCAGCCTATCCTTACCGCATTTGCCGCTCCCTTGATCGGTGAGTCGGTGCGGCCACGGCAATGGTTGGGTTTGCTGCTCGGCATTTGCGGAGTAGGGCTGGTGGTGGCTGCCAAAATCAGCCTGGTCGGTTTATCCTGGGAAAGTATTACGCTGTGCCTGCTGGCCTTGGTATCGATCACGCTAGGTACGCTGTATCAGAAACACAACTGCGCGCATTTCGATTTGCGCACCGGCACCATCATCCAGTTTGCCGCCTCGATCATCGTGCTGCTGCCGTTCGCGATTTACTACGAACACCTGGGGCCAAGCCTGGATACAGTGCAATGGACGCCGCGTTTCATCGGCGCGCTGCTGTGGTCGATACTGGCTTTGTCGATTGGCGCGATCTTCCTGTTGTTCGCACTGATACGCAAGAGCGCGGCGACCCGCGTCACCAGCTTGCTCTACCTGACGCCGCCGACCACTGCGCTGATGGCCTGGCTGATGTTCGGCGAAGTCTTCAATTTGCTTGGCATCATAGGCATGGCCGTGGCGATATTGGGTGTGGTGTTTGTCATGAAAAAATAACAGGGCATAACTTAGGCCGGAAGCAACATCACCAGCTTCAACTCAGGCCGGTTGGCAACCCGCAGATTGACTTGCCGATAAGCCAGCTGGCCCAGCGTCGGATGACTGAAGCGCCGCTCGCCGCCTTCTTTTTCAACCACGTCATGCAGATTCCAGGCGCGCTTGAAAGCAGCGCTGGCGGCGCTCAGGCGCGTTACGAGTTGGGCAATCTCGGGTTCGTCCAGGTACATGCCGCAATCGGCGCGAAACTCTGCAGCCAGCCGGCTTGCGCGTTGCTCCCAGTCGCTGATCAAGGTTGCGGCTTCAGGCTGGCAATAGGTGTACTCAAGCAAATTCCTGCTGGTGCTTTTCTTGTCCAGCCAGCCGACGAACAAGGTTGTGGCGGCGCGGTTCCAGGCTATCGCGTTCCAGTGGCGATCCAGCAGGTAGGCCGGGGTCTTGATGGTGCCGGTGACAGCCAGTATTTCATCGGGAATGTCCTGCGCCTGGGCATCCTTTGCCTGCGGATCTTTTTTCCCGGACAATTCAAACAGATAAGCGCGCTTGGCACGCGACAACTGTAAAGCCTCTGCGATTCTTGCCAATGCAGCCGCCGATACCGAAACGGTGCGGCCCTGTTCTATCCAGGTGTACCAGGTGACGCTGATATCGCACAGCTGAGCTATTTCCTCGCGCCGCAAACCTGGCGTCCGACGGCGCGTACTGCCGCCCAGGCGCAATGCCGCGGTAGGGATCTGGGTGCGCTGGGTTTTAATGAATTCGCCAAGTGCTTTGCGTTTTCCGGCCTGGTCCATGCTGCTCCCCGTATATCCTGTTATTAGTGGTACTAGTATAAACACTAGTCTTGTAACAGGATAAAAAATAATTACACTGAACTCTGTCGCAAACATTATTGATTTGCTTTGACCCCATTGACCCCAATGCCCCATTTCTGAGGAGAAAACGAATGATCGTCGCCCGCAATCACGATAAAGTGGTTTCCGAACAATTCGGCAGCACTGCCGCCGCTTACCTGACCAGTACCGTCCATGCCCAAGGCGCAGATTTACAGCAACTGGCCGCGTACGCCAGCCGGTTTCCGCAAGGTAAGGCGCTCGATGTCGGTTGCGGCGCAGGACATGCCGCTTTCGCTATTTCGCCGCAGATCGGCACCGTAATCGCGTATGACCTGGCTACTGAAATGCTGGACGTGGTGCAGGGCGCCGCCGCCGAGCGTGGTTTGAAAAACCTGCACGTGCAGCAAGGCAGCGCCGAGCGCATGCCGTTTGCCGATGCCTCCTTCGATCTGGTGTGCACGCGGTATAGCGCGCATCACTGGACCCGGCTGCCTGAAGCGCTGGCCGAAATGGCGCGGGTATTGAAGCCGGGCGGCATGTGCATCGTGATCGATACTGCTTCGCCCGAGGATGTCTTGAGCGACACTTATTTCCAGTCCATTGAATTGCTGCGCGACACTTCTCACGTGCGTAATCGCAGCTTGTCCAGCTGGCGCCAGTTGCTGGGACAGGCAGGATTGCGCCCGACTGCCGACCAGAGCTGGAAATTGCCGTTGCAGTTCGATACCTGGGTAGCTCGGATGCGCACTCCTGCGGAGCGGGTGGCGGCGATCAAGTCTTTGTGGGATAGCGCGCCGTCAGAGGTAACGACGTACTTCAGCCTGCAAGGTGATTATTCATTTTCAATCGACGCCGTGCTTCTGGAATGTTACAAATAGTCAGGGGCTAAAGGTGATGTCCGGGCCATGAGTTGCGGTAGAATCTATGTCGCAAATCGTGATCCAGACATCGAAAGTCGTTTAATTTAGTGCGCTAACTATCTAATTCTCTTGCGATTTTTCCGATATTTGCCTACACTGCCACAAAGTTATACACCGCCGCAAATGGGAGCCGCAAATGGGCAAATCCGCGTTAATTGTTTTTTTGTCAATCTTCCTCGTGCTCGCGAACGCGCCCGCCGCCCTTGCTTCTGACCAGACAAAACCAGGCACCACCAAAAAAGCCGCTAAAAAAACAGCGGCTACCTCTGCTTCTGGCCACAAGAAAACTGCTGCAAAAACCGGCTCCAGAAAACATGTCGTGATTGCTGCGCGTGGCCGCAGCAATACAGCGTCTTTCAATAAAAACGAAAAGCTGGTGAAGAAAGTCGTGATGGTAAATGGTCGCCGCAAGGTGACTTACCAACGCGTTGCATTCGCACCGGTGGTACCAGCCTTGCCACCAGTCCTGTCTGCAGGCGAGCAGGCCGGATTGAATTTGACGCACGATCCGCTGGAGTTGAAATCCAGCGTAGCGCTGGTGCTGGATCAGAATAGTTCGGAAGTACTGCTGGATAAAAATTCTCAGGTTGCATTGCCGATCGCATCGCTGACCAAGCTGATGACCAGCATGGTGGTGGTCGAATCGAAACAGGACATGAATGAAGTGCTGGCCGTGACCGATGACGATATCGATCGCGAAAAGCACAGCAGCTCGCGTCTGCGCATCGGTTCGCAATTGACTCGCGCCGACATGCTGCACATCGCCTTGATGAGTTCAGAGAATCGCGCCGCATCGGCGCTTGGCCGTAACTATCCAGGTGGCTTGCCGGCCTTTGTGGCTGCCATGAATGCCAAGGCCAAGGCTTTGGGCATGACCGAAACCCACTATGTCGATTCGACCGGACTGTCGCATCTGAACGTCGCCAGCGCTCGTGATTTGTCGCGTCTGGTGATGGCGGCTTACCAGCATCCGGTGATTCGCCAATATTCGACCGATTCAAAATATGTAGTAGAGCCGGGCGGTCGTCCGTTGCAATACTCGACCTCGAATCATCTGGTGGACAAACCTGAATGGCAGATCGGTTTGCAAAAGACAGGATACATTAACGAAGCAGGCCGTTGCATGGTCATGCAAACTACGATCGACGGTCGTCAGATCGTGATGGTGTTCCTTGATTCACGCGGTAAGTATTCGCGCCAGGCAGACGCCGACCGGGTTCGTAAATGGCTGGCTGATTCGCATCCTGCAACCCTGACGCGTGTAAAAATCGCTGACGGCCAAACCTGAAGATCGAACGTAAATTCGAACGCAATCCAGGTTGTAGTCGGGTAGAAAAAAAACAGAGTTTATTCGTCAGCGAACTGATGAATAAACTCTGTTTTTTTTGTGCCGATGATTAATAACGGCAGATGTAGGGTGGGCACGAAGTGCCCGCGCGTTATTCACCCTACGATGTATAGCCCAGTACCGCGGAAATCTGATTCGCTGTGCTGATCAAATCGTCAACCCATTCTTCTTGCAGGCGATCGGCCGGCGCGGAGATCGACAAGCCGGCGACCATCTTGCCGGAATCGTCGCGGATGCCGGCGGCCATGCAGCGCACGCCGAGTTCGAGTTCTTCATTGTCACGGGCGTAACCCAATGCGCGCACCAGGCTCAATTCACGTTCCAGCTTGCTCAGGTCCGTGATGGAATTCTTGTTGTGTCCGGCCAGTCCGGTGCGGGTCGCGTAGGCGCGGACCATTTTCGGATCGTCGATGGATAAAAATAATTTGCCGGTAGAGGTGAGGTGCAATGGCGCCCGGCCGCCGATGGCGCGCACCACCTGCATGCCCGAGCGTTCTGAAAACGCGCGGTCGATGTAGACGATTTCGTCGCTCTGGCGCACCGACAGGTTGACGGTCTGGTTGGTCTTGCGATGCAGGCCACGCATGAAATCGAGCGCCGCCTCGCGCACATTCAACCGGCTTTTGACGACATTGCCCAATTCCAGCAGGCGCATGCCAAGCCGGTAACTGCCCGGTTCGGAGCGGTCGACAAAGCGCTTTACCACCAGGTCGTTGAGAATCCTGTGTGCCGTCGAAGGATGCAAGCCGGTGACTGCCGATAACTCTTTCAGGCTGACCGGATCAGGGTAGAGCGCCAGGGTGTCGAGTAGCGAAATCATGCGCTCTATGACCTGGATCGAAATTTTATCGGTGTCGTCGGTAGTAGCTGTTTTCATTGGAGTAATGGTGCATTGCAATGGAATGTTTATATCATAATGTGAAAAGTTGTGCTTCGCTATCGTCATCGATTAGAGTGGTGTCACAAGCTCGCGTAACTGTCGTAATTGGGAGAAAAGCAGGAACAAAAAGCATTTAGCGTGCAGCGCAGCAAGGCTGTTAAAATTCGCAAACGCAAACCTGCGTTTCCATCAAGGCAAGCCCGCTTGCCATCAGAACCTGCACAGCATGAGCGAAAACAAGCAATCACCGCAATCGCAGCAACAGCCGCAGCCGATCAGCGAATTCAAAAGCACCAGCGGATTCAAGAGGATTTTTTCAGCATTCTTTTATTCGGCGGAGGGCTTTAAATCCGCCTGGAAAAACGAGCATGCATTCCGCCAGGAATTGATGATCGTGATTCCGGGTATCATCGTCGCCTTGCTGTTGCCGGTCTCCGCGCTGCAAAAGCTGATGCTGATCGCAGTGCTGATCTGGATCATCATCATCGAGCTGATCAATTCGGCAATTGAAGCGGTGGTAGACCGGGTTTCACTGGAACGCAATCCACTCTCCAAGAACGCCAAGGATTTTGGCAGCGCCGCCGTGCTGCTGACTTGCGTGCTTGCCGTCGCCACCTGGGCTGTCATTCTCTATCCTGTCCTGACGCAAGCGTAAAAAGCCGCAAAAGGTCCTTTGCGGCTTTTTGTTGATCATGTTTGCACGTTTGTGTATATTTGTACTTGTTTACACTTGTTTATAAGTGATATGGGCGATATGAACACCACCAATCTCCTTCTCAAAGAACGTCACGCGTTCATCCGGCAACGTCTGCAGGCGGACGGCCGGGTATTGGCGCTGGATCTGGCACAGCAGCTTGGCGTCTCGGAAGACACTATCCGGCGTGACCTGCGCGACCTGGCTGCGGCTGGCTGGTGCACGCGGGTGTATGGCGGCGCGTTACCACCGCCTCCCGCGGCTGGGTCTTTGGCGGAGCGGCGTACCCTGGCGCCGGAACGTAAAGCACGGCTGGCGCAGTCGGCGGTATCGCTGGTGGTTGCCGACAGCGTGCTATTCATCGATGCCGGTTCGACCAACCTGGCGATTGCCGCAGCGTTACCGGAGTTACCACTCACCGTGATCACCAATGCCGCCGCAGTGGCGCTGGCGTTGCAGGATCGGCCGGCAATTGAATTGATCATGATCGGTGGCCGTTTCGATCGCCGTACCGGCGCCAACCTGGGCGCAACGGCACTGCGCGACGCTGAGCGCATACGGCCCGATATTTTCTTTCTGGGTGGCTGCGGCGTTGATATCGATGCCGGCATTACCTGTTTTAACTATGAAGAAGCCGAATTGAAACGGAGCCTGGCAGCGATCAGCAAATCGGTGCTGGTAGCCGCCACCAGTGAAAAGCTCGGCACCGCTGCAAACTATGCCGTGATGCCGGCAGCGCATCTCACCCATCTGGTGCTTGAAGCCGACGCAGATAGCGGACAGGCCGACGGCTTTGCCCGACAAGGCGTGCAGCTGATGTATGCAAAGGCTGAGTGAAGATTGAACAAAAGATGAATGAGGTTAATTCCGGAGATCATGCAATGAACAATATCGGCCCTAAACAACGGTTGTCGACCCGCCTGGCTTTCTTGACCGCGGGCCTGGTCATGGCGGCCTGGGCGCCGCTGGTGCCATACGTTAAAGCGCGGCTGGGGCTGGGGGAGGCTGAACTCGGACTTCTTTTGTTGTGCCTGGGTGTCGGCTCGCTGCTCGCCATGCCGCTGACCGGCATGCTGGCGGCGCGCCTGGGTTGCCGGCGTGTGGTTCTGATTGCCGGCGGCCTGGTGAGCGTGCTGCTTCCCTGTCTGTCGTTGGCAGCCAGTCCGTTGCAGCTGGCGATCGCCCTGTTCCTGTTCGGGGCCGCCATCGGTACCCTCGACGTTGCCATGAACATCCAGGCCGTGATGGTGGAAAAGGCCAGCGGTGGCGCGCTCATGTCCGGTTTTCACGGGCTGTTCAGCGTCGGCGGTTTTGTCGGCGCCGGGGGCATGGCATTGCTGCTTTGGAGTGGCTTGAGTCCATTCCTGGCTAGCTTGGCAGCGGCGGTTATCGCAGCGATAGTGTTAGCAGTGGCCAGTCCGCACTTGTTGCGTGAGCCGGAACCGAGGGCCGGCGGGGCAGTGTTCGTGCTGCCGCACGGCGCAGTGATTTTTATCGGCGTGCTGTGTTTCATCGTATTCCTGGTGGAGGGCGCCATCCTCGACTGGAGCGCCTTGTTCCTGACGGCCACGCGTGGTCTGGATGCCAGCCAGGGCGGACTCGGCTATGCCGCTTTCGCCGTCGCCATGACCAGCGGCCGCCTGACTGGCGACCGCATCGTCAGGCGTTTCGGCGGCAAGCGTGTGATGCTGCTGGGAGGCTTGTTTGCCGCCGCCGGTTTTTTTGTGGCGGTATTCGCGCCGACCGCCAGTGTCGCGCTGTTCGGCTTTGTGCTGGTCGGCCTTGGGGCGTCCAATATCGTGCCGATCCTGTTTTCCGCCGCCGGCAGCCAGGCGGCAATGCCAGCCAGCCTGGCGATCGCTGCCATCACCACCCTCGGCTATGCCGGCATCCTGGCCGGTCCCGCCCTGATCGGTTTTGTGGCGCACGCTACCAGCTTAAGCGTTGCCTTCGCCGGCTTGGGCTGTGCGCTATTGCTGGTCGCTGCCAGCGCTCGTCTCGGCGGCTTTATGCCAATTCAACGGGAATAAGCATCATCCTTATTCGTCGGGGCAATCCATGCATATCTGTTTTTTGCATAAGGAGAGAAGAAAGAATTCGTTCTGTTTTCAAGGCGCCCTCATTAATCTGTACTCCTCAAAACAAAAAAACATTTACGAGGGAAGCAGAACATGTTGAAGAAAATCGTTCGTTCGGTGATCGCCATCGCCTTGGTAGCGCAGAGTGCGCAGATTGTGCATGCGGCTGATTTTTCGTTGCTTAATGTCTCTTACGATCCTACGCGTGAGTTGTATCAAGAGTACAACAAGGCTTTTGCCAAGTACTGGAAAGAAAAGACTGGCGACAACCTCACCCTGAAGGCGTCGCATGGCGGTTCGGGCAAGCAGGGGCGCTCAGTGATCGACGGCCTGGAAGCCGACGTGGTGACCCTGGCGCTGGCTTACGATATCGATGAAATTTCCGAAAAGGCCAAGCTGCTGCCAGCCGACTGGCAAAAACGCTTGCCGCATAACAGCACGCCATACACTTCGACCATTGTATTGCTGGTACGCAAGGGCAATCCCAAGGGCATCAAGGATTGGGACGATCTGGTCAAGCCCGGCGTATCGGTGGTGGTGGCGAATCCAAAGACTTCCGGCGGCGCGCGTTGGGCTTATCTGGCAGCTTACGGTTATGCGCTGAAGAAGAACAATAACGACGATGCCAAGGCCCGCGATTTCATTTCGCGCCTGTACAAGAACGTGCCTGTGCTGGATTCCGGCGCGCGCGGTTCGACTGTCACCTTTGCCGAACGCGGTGTAGGCGATGTATTGCTGTCGTGGGAAAACGAGGCTTACCTGGTCGAGGCGGAGTTCGGCAAAGGCAAGTTCGATACGGTGTTCCCGTCGCTGAGCATCCTGGCCGAGCCGCCGGTAGCAGTGGTCGACAAGGTGGTCGACAAGCGTGGCACACGCAAGATTGCGCAAGCCTACCTGGAGTACCTGTACTCGCCGGAAGGGCAGGAAATCGCCGCCCACAATTACTATCGTCCTATCGATCCTAAAGTCGCCGCCAAGTATGCGACTAAATTTCCGAAGCTGAGCCTGTTCACCATTGACGACACTTTCGGCGGTTGGAAAAACGCGCAGAAAGTCCACTTCAGCGATGGCGGTGTGTTCGACAAGATTTATCAGCCCGGCGTGAAATAAATCGCTTGATCGTAAAGACTCAACGGCCCTGCCTGGCAGGGCCGTCTCAAGATTGCAACAGATGACTATTTTGTTATTGGCTGGCAGCCCGTCAGCGCCCTCGCGTTCTACCCGGTTACTGCATTACACAGGTGAAAAATTGGCCTTGCTAGGACATCGATACAGCAAACTGGATGTGCGGGATCTGCCGGGTGACGCGTTGCTGCGGGCCGATTTCAACAACACGCTGATTCAGGCCGCGCTGGCGCAGGTGGCGCAAGCGACGGCAGTAGTGGTGGCGACGCCGGTCTACAAGGCGGCCTATAGCGGTGCGCTAAAGGCGTTTCTCGATCTGTTGCCGCAGTTCGGCCTGACCGACAAGCTGGTGCTGCCATTGGCGACCGGCGGCAGTCAGTCGCACATGCTGGCGCTGGACTACGCCTTGCGGCCGGTATTGTCGTCGCTGGCCGCCAAACATGTACTGCCCAGCATCTATGCGACGGAAGCGCAGGTGCAATGGTCGGAGCAGGAAGGTTTGAGCCTGGACCAGAATATATTCCAGCGGATTAACGAAGGCGTGCAGCAGTTATCGGATAGTTTGCTGGCGTTACGCAAGATTAGTGCAAACGATTTCGATCCGATTCCGTTTTCGCAAGTGCGATGTAGCGTGTAGCAGGAAAATCCACGCGGATACCAAATCAACTAGCTAACAATTTACCCCGCCCAACGGTTTGAAAAATTCCATCGTCGCTGATGGAGGGGATCGCTTTGTCTAAAAAATCAGGAAACCAGCAATGACAGCATCGACCAGAAACAAACACACAAGACGCCATGTGCTGGCGTTGCTTTCCGCAGTCGCCGCCGGCGCGTTTGCTGTTAGCGTGCCGCAATTGGCGCAGGCTCAGGAAAAACAGGTGTTGCGCATAGGCTATCAGAAGGCCGCCAGTACATTGGTGTTATTGAAAGCCCACGGCACATTGGAAAAAATCCTGGCGCCCCAGGGTATCGAGGTGAAATGGGCCGAGTTCGCCGCCGGGCCGCAATTGCTGGAAGCCTTGAATGTCGGCTCCGTCGACTTCGGTTATGTCGGTGAAGCGCCGCCTATCATCGCGCAGGCAGCCGGCGCCGATTTTGTGTACAGCGCTTACGAAATTCCGACACCGGAAGCCGAGAGCATCCTGGTGCCGAAGAATTCGCCGATCACATCGCTGGCGCAATTGAAGGGTAAGAAAATTGCCTTCAACAAGGGTTCCGATGTGCATTGGCTGGTCATCAGTTTGCTCAAGAAAGGTGGCATCGCCTACAGTGAATTCCAACCGATCTACCTGGCGCCGGCCGATGCCCGCGCGGCTTTCGAACGCGGTGCGGTCGATGCCTGGGCGATCTGGGATCCATTTCAAACGGCAGCAATCAAGCAGCTTGACGCCAAGGTCCTGGCTAACGGCAGCGGGGCCGTCAGTCATCACCAGTTCTTCCTGAGTGCCCGCAAATACGCTTACAAGAATAGTGTGGTGGTGAACACAATCATGGAAGAGGTTGATAAGGAAGGGCGCTGGATACGTGCCAATTACAAGGAAGCAGCGCTGCAACTGGCGCCGATCCAGGGCCTGGAGCCGGATGTGATCGAAGCAGGCCTCAGGCACTACGCCCACATTTACAAGCCGATCGATAACAAGGTGCTGGACGAGCAGCAAAAGATCGCCGATACCTTCTATGAGTTGAAACTGATTCCAAAGAAGATTTCGACCCGTGACGCCGTGTTGTCTCCTCCTAAATCTTGAGAGGACGGGACATCATGGCTACCGCTTTCCTCTATCGCCGTTTGCTGCTGGCGCTTCCATTGTTATCCGTCTTGCTGTCGCCAGCTGCGTCGCAAGCACAACCTTTGATCGATAAAAAGGAACCGGAACAGATACGCATCGGCTTTCAAAAAAGCGCGGTCAATCTGGTGGTACTGAAACAACGCAACACGCTGGAACAACGCTTCAAGAACAGCAAGATAGTCTGGCTGGAATTTCCCGCCGGCCCGCAGTTGCTGGAAGCTTTGTCCGCCGGCAGTCTTGATTTTGGCATGACGGGAGATAGCCCGCCGGTATTTGCCCAGGCTGCCAACAAGGACTTGCTGTACGTCGGCGCCGAACCGCCGAAACCTGAGAGCTCTGCGATATTGGTGCAGCCCGATTCGGCGATCAAGACTCTGGCCGATTTGAAAGGCAAGCGGATCGCCTTGCAAAAGGGTTCCAGCGCGCACTTCCTGCTGGTGCAGGCGGTAAAGAAAGCTGGCCTGGCGTGGACCGACATCCAGCCGATTTATCTGGCTCCGGCCGATGCGCGCGCCGCGTTCGAACGCGGCAGCATAGATGCATGGGCGATCTGGGATCCTTACTACGGCGCCGCCGAGCTGAGTTTCAAACCGCGCGTCCTGAGCACCGGCCGTGGTTTGTCCAACAATAATTCCTTCTATCTGGCGGCGCGTGGTTTTGCCGAAAACTATCCCGGCACGGTATTGAGTTTGCTGGATGAACTGACCAAGGCTGATCGCTACGTGCAACAGAATCGCAAGGAAGTGGCGCAGCTGATCTCCGATGTAAGCGGCTTGAACCTGGCGACCGTGCATCTGTTCCTGAGCCGTCGCGCCAATCCGTCGCCGACTGCGGTAATCACTCCGGCCATGGCGATCGATCAGCAGCGCGTTGCCGACAGTTTCAAGGAAATCGGCTTGATTCCGCGCGCTGTCAAGGTGGCCGATATCGTCTGGCAGCCAAAGAATGCGCCGTTGGCGCAGCAATGAAGAACAAGTTTAACCAACCAATACGGAAGCAGTCATGAACGTTTTCTGGTTTATTCCTACCCACGGCGACAGCCGTTATCTCGGCACCTCCCAGGGGGCACGCCCGGTCAATTTCGATTACATGAAGCAGATCGCGGTGGCCGCCGATACTCTCGGTTATGACGGTGTGTTACTGCCTACCGGGCGCTCCTGCGAAGATGCCTGGGTGGTCGCATCGAGTTTGCTGGGTTTCACCCAGCGGCTGAAATTCCTGGTGGCGATCCGGCCCGGCTTGAGCACGCCAGGCCTTGCGATCCGCATGGCGTCGACTTTCGATCGTTTGTCGAATGGGCGTTTGCTGATCAACGTGGTTACCGGCGGCGACCAGGCCGAACTGGAAGCGGACGGCTTGTTCGCCGAGCACGCCGAGCGTTATGAAATTTCCTCGGAATTCCTGAAGGTTTGGCGTGGCGCTTTGTCAGGCGAAGGCGGCGAATCCGGGTACAACTTCATTGGCAAGCACATCAAGGTCAAGGGCGCAAAGACACTTTATCCGCCGGTGCAGAAACCGTATCCGCCGCTATATTTCGGCGGTTCCTCGGAGCCGGCGCATGAACTGGCCGCGGAGCAGGTTGATGTCTACCTGACCTGGGGCGAACCACCGGCCGCGGTAGCCGAAAAAATTGCCGATATTCGTGCGCGCGCCGCCAAGCACGGCCGCACCGTGCGCTTCGGGATTCGCCTGCATGTGATCGTGCGGGAAAGCAATCAGGCGGCGTGGGCGGCGGCAGAGGAGTTGATCAGCCATGTCGATGACGATGTCATTGCCCGGGCGCAGGCAGCGTTTGCCAAGATGGATTCGGAAGGACAGCGGCGCATGGCGGCTTTGCATGGCGGTCGTCGCGACAAGCTGGAAGTATCGCCAAACCTGTGGGCCGGGGTAGGCCTGGTACGTGGCGGCGCCGGTACTGCGCTGGTTGGCGATGCAGAAACCGTGGCGGAACGGATGCAGGAATATGCGGCGCTGGGGATAGACACGTTCATTCTGTCCGGTTATCCGCACCTGGAAGAATCTTACCGCTTCGCCGAACTGGTTTTCCCGCTATTGGGCAAAGGGCGTGCGACTACCGGCGAGCAAGCATTGACGGGACCATTTGGCGAAGTGATTGCCAACGGCTTGCTGCCGAAGGCATCGCAAAGTTGAAGGAATCGATATGAGCGCAATCATTACCACAGCAGACTCGGCTGCTGACCAGGACACGCAACAGTCGCAGTGGCTGCAAGCCGGCGTTGTGCAAAAAAAAGCGAGCCGGACTGCAGCGATCTGGAAAGAGCGCCTGTTGCCGTGGCTGTTGCCGGTGGCTTTGATTCTGGGCTGGGAGTTTGCCGCCAAGGTCGGCTGGCTGTCGAGCCGGATCTTGCCCGAGCCATGGGCCGTGGCGCGCGCCGCCTGGTCGCTGGCGCTGTCCGGCGAACTGTGGACGCATGTGCGGATCAGCGCCTGGCGTGCGATTTCCGGGTTTGCCGTGGGTGGCGGCCTGGGCCTGTTGCTGGGTTTGCTGACAGGGACGTTCAAGCAGGCGGAAATCCTGCTCGATACCAGCATCCAGATGATCCGCAATATTCCTGCGCTGGCGCTGATCCCTTTGGTGATCCTGTGGTTCGGCATTGATGAATCGTCAAAGCTGTTCCTGGTCTCGATAGGCGTATTTTTCCCGGTGTATCTGAATACCTTCCATGGCATCCGTTCGGTCGACAAAGGCCTGGTCGAGATGGCCAGAAGCTACGGCTTGTCGGGCTGGCCCTTGTACCGCGATGTGATCTTGCCCGGGGCCTTGCCGTCGATACTGGTCGGCGTGCGTTTCGCACTGGGCCTGGTGTGGGTCTTGCTGATCGTAGCCGAAACCATCTCGGCGCAGGCGGACATCGGCTACATGACTATGAATGCGCGTGAATTCCTGCAAACCGATGTGGTGCTGGTAGGTATCTTGCTCTACGCCTTGCTAGGCAAGCTGGCCGATATCCTGGCACGCCTCCTGGAGCGTTACTGGCTGCGCTGGCATCCGGGTTACCAGTGAATACGCCGCAAATGAAATTTATCCAAGGTGGGTGGAAAGATGCAAATTGATCCTGTTGAGAATGCCGAAGTCAACGCTGCAGTTCAGCTCAATACCGGACGCGGTGTCGGCATTCGAGTGCGCTCGGTGTCCAAGTCGTACGCCGAGCGGGAAGTATTGAAAACGCTTGATGTCGAGATCGCTGCCGGCGAATTTGTTGCCATTGTCGGTCGTAGCGGTTGCGGTAAAAGTACCTTGTTGCGTTTGATTGCCGGGCTGGAAAATCCGAGCCACGGCAAAATCGGTTTCGCCGTTCGCGGCGATGCGGCGGAGAGTAAGCCTGAAATCCGCATCATGTTTCAGGATTCGCGTCTGCTGCCGTGGAAGCGCGTGCTGAACAATGTAGGGCTGGGTTTGCCGCGCGCTTCCACGGCTTCGATTCGCGCATTGGCCCAGGTCGGACTGGAAGATCGCGCCAGCGAGTGGCCTGCAGTATTGTCCGGCGGCCAGCGGCAACGGGTAGCGCTGGCGCGGGCGCTGGTGCATGACCCTGAACTGCTGTTGCTGGATGAACCGTTGGGAGCGCTAGACGCGTTGACCCGTATCGAAATGCAGCAATTGATCGAATCGTTGTGGAAGGAGCGCGGATTTACTGCCGTGCTGGTAACGCATGATGTGCAAGAGGCGATTGCCTTGGCAGATCGCGTGCTGCTGATCGAAGACGGTGAAATCACGCTGGATGAACGGATCAGCCTGCCGCGTCCGCGAGCTCGCGGCAACCTGGCTTTTGCGCAACTTGAGGAACGGATCCTGGCGCGTGTACTGAAACATCCGGCGCCGCAGCTTGATTCGGCGTTGGGCGATATCTCGCTGCAGCGGACGGTAAGCCAGGTTGGCTGGGCTATCTGATCCGGACGTAATTCTGAACTTATTTGACATCATTTGACGTCATTTTGATGTAACCGTACTACCAAAGGAGAAACCATGAGCATCCAGGCAATTAACGTTCGCAACCAGTTCCGCGGCAGGATCCAGAGCATTACCGAGGATGAGGTGTTATCCGCGCTCGACATCGAAACTCCGTCCGGCATCGTGTCGTCGGTGATCACCACCCGTTCGGTACGCGATCTGGGGCTGGTGGTCGGGTCGGAAGTGGTGGCGCTGGTGAAGGCCACAGAAGTATCGATCGCCAAACTGTAATTTCATTCGCATCTTTTCAGGAAAAAATCATGACTATCCAGGCTATCAACGTACGCAATCAGTTCAAGGGCAAGATCAAGGCAATCATCGAAGGCACCGTGGTGTCGGAAGTCGATGTCGAGACACCGGCCGGCATTGTCACTTCGGTGATCACCACCCGTTCTGTCAAGGACCTGGGGTTGGTGATCGGCACAGAAGTGGTGGCGTTGGTAAAAGCTACCGAAGTATCGATCGCCAAGATCTGAGCGAGATAAGCCATGTCCTTTCCCGCTCTGGAGCAGTATCTGGCCCGTTTGAACGGCGCCAGGGATGACCCCAATCGCGACGAGCCCCGCAGCGATTGCCGGGTCTGGCTGGATGGCGAGGGGCGTGCGCAGGGGCGTTATTTCAATACCACCCTGACCAGCGTATTCCAGCCTTTGCGCCGGATCGAAGCAGGAGCGGGCAAGGGCGCCATTATCGGGCATGAAGGTTTTGCCCACAGTTATTCGGCCAGCGACAACGGCCTGTATCTGTGGAAATTGCTGGACCATGCGGCCAGCGACGACGAATCGATTGAACTGGATCGTCTGTGCCGCATGCTGCATTCGATCAATTTCTATCGCCAGGAAGACGCCGTGGCGGGGGATCTGTACCTAAGCGTGCATGCGCGTCTGCTGGCGGCGGTCGACAGCAATCACGGCATGGCGTTTCGGCGTATCCTGAATTTGCTCGGTTTGCCGCACGACAGGATAGTGCTGCAGCTGCCGACCATTACCGAGAACCAGGGCTGGCTGCTAAACTATGTGCTGGACAATTACCGGCGCAATCATTTCCGGCTGGCGGTGAATGCCGACGACGTGGCGCAAGCCGCGATCTTGCTGGAAAGGGTGAAGCCGGATGTGATCAAGATCGATGCGCGCGGCGTCACGCATGACGAGCAGACTACGCGTTTGCTGGAAAATTGCGCGACACGTGGAATCCGGGTGATTTTCAAGCGCCTTGAAAAAGCGCGTGACCTGGAGGTGCTGCAGCAACTGGCAAGGATTAGCGCACAGCCCTTGCATGCGCAAGGTTTTCTGTGGGATCTGCCGCAGGCGGCGCTGGATGCATTTGCCGATTCGGCACCGTTGCAGCAAGATGGGCAGCAAGATGATACGTCGACAGAGACGCTTGATAGAAATTAAACATGACCACGCTTTCATCGTTTCGTGTGTTGGTAGTGCCGGGGCTGTATAACAGCGGCCCGCTGCATTGGCAGTCCCGATGGCAGCGGCTGTATCCAAGCTTCGAGCGGGTTGAACAGGCGCACTGGGATGCGCCGGTGCTGGATATCTGGTCGGAACGTTTGCAGCAACAGCTGCGCCAGTCGGAGCAGCCGGTCTTGGTGGTCGCCCACAGCTTTGGCTGCTTGACCACTGTCCACAGCGCCTTGAATGAGATCCCGAATCTGGCCGGCGCCTTGCTGGTGGCGCCGGCAGATCCGGATAAATTCGATGTCAGTGCGGCGGTGAACGGACGCCTGCCGGTGCCGTCGATCGTGGTCGGCAGCCTCAATGATCCGTGGATGGAAAGCCGGCGCGCCCGTCACTGGGCAAAAATCTGGGGAGCGGAATACATCGATGCCGGTGCGCTTGGGCATATCAATGCCGAGTCCAATCTCGGCGACTGGTTGTACGGCCAGTCCTTGTTGCAACGGTTGGTGGCGCTGTCCACCGAACGTCCGCGGGAAACCGATACTGCGCGTCCCGCGGCTGTTCGCTAGCCAATCCTTATCTTTTATCTTCTTAAGCAAACTCGCCGATCTGCTTGACCACCGCATTGCGCACCGAACCGCTGACCACGAACGACTGTGCCACCACGATATCGTTGTGGAACCAGCGATCGCCGTCCAGGCAAGCGGGGATCTGACGGCGGATTTCCTGATACGCAGCCTGCGTACCTTTACCCAGCACGAAGCCCGGCAACAGATCTTCTGTCATGGTCAACGCCTGCGCCGCCAGCAGCATTTCGACGCCGATGATGTATTGCGTGTTGGCGACCACAGTTGCCGCCTTGCGCGCACACCAGGTAGAGTTCGAGACGTGGTCTTCGCTATTGCCCTTGGCAGGAATGCTGTCGACACTGCCCGGCATGCACAGGGTACGGTTTTCCATCACCAGCGAACTCAGTGAACATTGCACCACCGGATAACCGGTGTTGACGCCACGCACGCCACTCATCAGGTTACGCGGCAAGCCCCACGACAGAGTCGGATCGATCAGGCGCGCGACACGGCGTTCGCAGATGCTGCCCAGGTCGGTAATCGCCATGGCCAGCAGATCCATCGCTTGCGCCAGGTACTGGCCGTGGAAATTGCCGCCGGAGATGATTTCAAAGCCGCCGCCTTCTTTATCGAAGATCAGCGGATTATCGGTAGCGGAGTTGATTTCCTTGTCGACGATGTTGTCGATATAGTCGAGTGCATCGAATACCGGGCCATAGACTTGCGGTGCGCAACGCAGCGAATAGACATCCTGGATGCGCGAGCTGTAAGGGATATCGGTACGGCGGGTTTCTTCCGGAAACTGCACGGCGCGTGCTTCATGCGTGGTGCGGGTCGAACCCGACAACAGATTGCGGATGATGGCGGCAGTCTTGATCTGGCCGGCATGCGGACGGGCTTGCTGGATACGGTGGTCGAAAGCCGCCATTTCGGCACGCATCGCTTCCAGGGTCAGACCCAGCGACAGGCAGGCATCGCTCAACAGATTGCGTGAATCATGCGCGACCAGCACGGCCACTGCCAGCGAAGCAGTACAACCGTTAATCAAGGCCGAAGCATCCTTGGCTTTCAGATCGAACTTGACCGGACCGACACCAGCCTTGGTAATCGCTTGCGGCGCGCTCATGCGCTGGCCTTGGTACATTACTTCAGCTTCATCGAAACCGGCAATCGCCGCCGCCAGGTAAGACAATGGCGCCAGGTCGCCGGATGCGCCGACCGAACCCTTTTGCGGCATGATCGGATGAATACCGGCATTCAGGAACGCCAGCAGGCGATCGACTACCTCTACGCGCGGCGCCGAGTAATTGCTGGCGAACGCATTCGCGCGCAACAGCATCGTGGCACGACTGACTTCTTCCGAGAACGGCTCGCCGATGCCGGCGCAATGCGCCTTGATCAGCTGGGTCTGGAACAGCTCGATATGTTCAACCTTGATGCGGGTGTCTTTCAACAAGCCGACGCCGGTGTTGAAGCTGTACATCATCGGCGCTTCATCGTGCATCCACGTCGATTCGATGTAGTCGCGGCTTTCTTTCAGGGCGGCGCGTGAAGAATCGGCCAGTGTCACCGGCAGGTGCGGCGCACGGGCGACATCGACTACTTGCTGCGCAGTCAGGTTGAAGCCATCTATGGTGATAGTTTGGGACATGAGAACTCCAGATTTTTCTTAAATGAGGTCAAGCGCAGAAGCTGATTGAGCGTAATAAAACTGCTCAATCAGCTTCCTGCTTTCAGGATGATTTCCGACGTGCCTGACTTACTTGGCGCCGGAGGTATACCAGGTGCCGATCAGGGCCCGCTCGTCGTCGGTGATATGCGTCAGGTTAGCCAACGGCATCGCCTTCAATTGCACCGCTTGCTGATAGATCTTGTCAGCGTGCTGACGGATCTGGTCAGCTGTCTGCAACATCACGCCGGCCGGTGCAGTAGCAAATCCTGGCTGGGTTGGCTGTGCCGAGTGGCAGGTAGCACAACGCTGGCCGATGATTTCCTGGATATGCGCCATATCGGCAGTCGGGGCGGCCGCTGCTGCAGTTGTTGTACCAGCTGCACCTGCCACACCTGCTACCGCGGCAGCGTCTGCCTTGGCAACCGGTGCTACCGGCTGGATCGGCTTCGGTGCAATCGCAATCGCCACTGCCAGCAGCAAGGCAACGCCGGCAATCGGATAACCGAGCGAAACGCGGCCGGCATGACGCAGGTTGAAGAAGTGACGGATCAACGCGCCGGCAGCAATAATCGCCGCCAGGATCAGCCAGCTATACGGATGGTTATAAGTCATGCCGTAGTGGTTGCTGATCATGATGAACAGCACCGGCAGCGTGAAATAGTTGTTGTGCACGCTGCGTTGCTTGGCCTTCTTACCGTAGATCGGATCAGGCGATTTACCGACGCGCATCGCTTCCACCAGCTTGCGCTGCCCCGGAATGATCACCATCAGCACGTTACCGACCATCATGGTGCCTATCATGGCGCCGACATGGATATATGCAGCCCGGCCGCTCAGCAAATGCGTCAGCACAAAGGCTGCGGCAACGATGAACAGATACATGACGATACCGAGCAAGCCATCGCGTTTGCCCAGCGGCGAACGGCACAGCAGGTCGTAGACGGTCCAGCCCACCACCAGCGTGCCGAGGCCGACGCCGATTGCTTGCCAGGTATTCAGATCGGCCACATCCTTGTTGATCATCATGGCCGAAGCATTGAAGTAATAGACGATGAACAACATGGCAAAGCCGGACAGCCAGGTGGCGTACGCTTCCCATTTGAACCAATGCAAGTCGTCCGGCAATTCAGCCGGAGCAACCAGATATTTTTGCGGATTGTAGAAGCCGCCGCCGTGCACTGCCCACAACTCTCCGGACACGCCCTTTTTGGCCAGATCGGATCCTGCCTTCGGCGGCCGGATCGAATTGTCCAGCCAGACGAAATAGAAGGATGCGCCGATCCAGGCGATGCCCGTGATCAGATGCAGCCAGCGGACCAGCAAATTGAGCCATTCGACTCCATACGAAACTAATAATGAATCCATGTCTTCCCCACGATTGTCACTCGTTTGCCACTGCGGGCTCTGCAAACGATAGAGGTACATCCTCCAACAAGGCCGCGAACTTTTTATAAATATTGATAAACGTTAATAAACGTTGTTTTATATCAGCTCCGCTACGACCAACATGATCGGATAAGCAAGATACTTGCCCACCCCCTCATTCTCCTCTGCTTGCGCTCAAAAGTTAAAAGCGCGCCAGATTCACGCAAGATAAACGTATTGGGAATCTAAAACATGGATTTTCAGACATATTTGACATACTCATATCCATATAACAAAATGAACTGCAAACCACTAGGACTTGCGCAAAACTGTCCCAGCAAGGCACGACGACGACGACAGTGCGAATGTACGGCTAGGAGGAGTAACGCCGCTGGGGCAGTTTTGCGCAAGTCCTACCTAGAAAAATTATTTGTCGGAGACAACCATGGCCAAGCTGCCGGACCACCTGGATATTCACCTGATACGCATACTGTATCTGTTGCTATGCGAGAAGAATGTATCGCGCGTAGCCCTCAAGCTCAACCAGCCGCAGCCGTCGATTTCGGCCTCGCTGCGCAAGCTGCGCGAACTCACCGGCGATCCCTTGCTGGTGCGCGGCGCGCGCGGCATGGTGCCAACCCAGCACGGGGAAAGCTTGCTGAAACCGGCCAAACGGATCCTCGAAGAAACCGAACGGCTGTTTGTCCAAAAAGCCACGTTCGTGCCCCAGGCTGAAGCACGCACATTCCATATCGCCGCACCAGATTACATGAATACGCCGTTCTTCCTGGAAGTCGTGGCGCGCCTGCGCCGCGAATCGCCGAAGAGCCGCATCGTGATTCATGCATTGGGGCCGGAAACCGACTATGTCCGGTTGCTGTCTGACGGCGACCTGGACCTGGTCATCGCCAATTGGGACGAACCGCCGCAACATCTGCATTTATCCAAACTGTTCGACGATCCCATCGTCTGCCTGATGCGCGCCGACAGCGCCTACGCCAAGCGCACCGAACCAGACCAGATGACGGTCGAAGACTATCTCTCGCTGCCGCACGTGGCGCCATGGCAGGTGCTGCCCGGTTATCACGGCATCATCGACTCCTTCCTCGACAGCCAGAACCTGAACCGCAACGTGGTGGTCGAATCCGCCTACTTCGGCATGCTGCCCTATATGGTGGCGCAAACCGACCTGGTGCTCACGACCGGTCGCCAGTTCGCCCGCTTTTACGAGAAGACCCTGTCGCTGAAAAGCTTCACCTTGCCGATCAAGTTTCCACCGATGCGTTTTTATCAACTGTGGCATGAACGGGTGCATCAGGCAACCGAACACAAGTGGCTGCGCGAACAAATCGGGATTGCTGCGAAGGCAATGCTGGCCAAGTGAACCCGCAACCAAGCAGATAAAACAGTGGAATAAGGCAGTGTTACCCAGAAGAATCGGATTTACCCATATATCCAAATACATAAATCAACTATCAGTCTGAAAATATATCGTGAGGGCCTGAGCCAAGTAGTATCGGACGCACAGGCCCTGTCTTTACCGCGGGTGACTTGTGAGGCTGTAGCGCATCAACCGGATCGGCAGGAGCTAGGTAACTAGCTAATAAGGCCGGATTGATGTAGCCGCAAGCACTAAAATCATAATTAGCACCTAGGAGACACATGATGACCAGCAGCACAGAACCTGTAGATGAAAGACTCCCCGTAGGCAAACTCGCTGCACTCGGCATGCAGCACGTGCTGGTGATGTACGCTGGCGCGATCGCCGTGCCGCTGATCATTGGCGGTGCACTCAACCTGGCAAAAAGCGACATCGCATTCCTGATCAGCGCCGACCTGTTTTGCTGCGGCCTGGTCACCTTGATCCAAAGCCTCGGCTTCTGGAAATTCGGTATCAAGATGCCGGTAATGATGGGCGTCACCTTTGCCGCCGTCGGCCCGATGGTGGCAATGGCCGGCAACCCGCAACTGACTATCGTCCACATCTACGGCGCCGTGATCGTCTCCGGTATCTTCTGCGTTTTTGCCGCCCCTTACATGAGTCGCCTGATGCGCTTCTTCCCGCCGGTCGTGACCGGCACGGTGATCAGCGTCATCGGCATTTCACTGATGGGCGTCGGCATCAACTGGGCGGCAGGCGGCCAACCGGTAATCGGCACCCTGGTCGATGGCGTCTTCACCAAAATCCCTAACCCCGACTACGGCTCGCCGACCAGTCTCGGCATCGCGCTGATAGTGCTGGTATCGATCCTGCTGATCACCAAATACGTCAAAGGCTTCATCGCTAATATCTCGGTGTTGAGCGGCATGATCATTGGTTTCGTCATTGCCTTGGCGATGGGGAAAATCAGCTTTTACGGACTCGGCGACGCCGAATGGTTTGCCTTCATCCGTCCGTTCCACTACGGCTGGCCGAAGTTCGACATCGGTTCGATTCTCAGCATGTGCCTGGTGATGATCGTGACCATGATCGAATCGACCGGGATGTTCATCGCCCTCGGTGAAATCGTCGGCAAGAAAATCGACGACAAGACCCTGGCGCGCGGTCTGCGCGTCGACGGTCTGGGCAGCGTGATTGGCGGCATCTTCAATACTTTCCCTTACACCTCGTTCTCGCAGAATGTTGGCCTGGTCGGCGTTACTGGTGTGCGTAGCCGTTATGTCTGTGCCGCTGCCGGCGTGATCCTGATGCTGTTCGGGCTGTTCCCGAAAATGGCGCACGTGGCCGCCTCAATTCCGCAATTCGTGCTGGGCGGCGCCGGCATCGTCATGTTTGGCATGGTGGCGGCAACCGGTATAAAGATCTTGTCGGGCGTCGATTTCCAGCGCAACCGGAATAATCTGTTCATCGTCGCCGTGAGCTTCGGCGCCGGCATGATTCCTATCGTGGCGCCAACCTTTTTCGACAAGATGCCGTTGTTCCTGTCGACCATCCTGCACAGCGGCATCTTGCTGGCTTCCGCGATGGCTGTCCTGCTGAATCTGTTTTTCAACGGCAAGGGTTCCAATGAAGACAGCCGTGCGCATGCACTGGCGGCGGCGCAAAGCTCCGATCACTAAAACTGTTTTTGAAGTAAATTGAAGTAGATGTGAGTTTATTCACGATACCCGACCCGTATTTGAAATAGAAGCGATTTAACCAAGGATGAAGCGGGTCGGACCCGCCAATGACACAAATGACAACACTAGAACAACTCAATAACAACGATGTAACCACCTTCGTCTCAAAGCTGCATGGCATCTACGAGCATTCGCCGTGGATTCCTGAACGCGCCGCTGCGCAACGGCCGTTTGCCAACATCACTGCACTCAAGCAGGCCATGCAGGCTGTCGTCAGCAAGGCCACCCGGGAAGAGCAGCTGGGCCTGATCCGGGCCCACCCGGAGTTAGCCGGCAAGGCAGCCATTTCCGGCGAGCTGACCGCCGAATCTACCGGCGAGCAAGCCAAGGCCGGCCTCAACAATTGCAGCCCTGAAGAATTCGCCACGCTGCAAAAACTGAACGCCGACTACAACAAAAAATTCGGTTTACCATTCATCCTCGCCGTCAAAGGCGCCGATGGCCAGGGCCTGTCGCGCCAAGCCATCATCGCCACCTTCAGCCGCCGCCTGAAGAACCAATTCGACGACGAACTGGGCGAAGCGCTGCGTCAGATCGGCCGGATTGCCGAAATGCGCACCAACGACCTGCTCGGCTACACACCGGAACTCGGCAAAACCATCATGCAATGGGCCGAACAGATCGGCGCCTGGAGCGATGACGAGACCGGCCTCACCTGCGCCTACATGACCGATACGCACCAACGCACCGCGGCGCAGATTGCCAGCTGGATGCGCGAGGCTGGCATGCAAACCGAGATCGACGCCGTCGGCAACGTGGTCGGCCGCTACCTGTCCGACAATCCGGCAGCCAAAACACTAATGACCGGTTCGCATTACGACACCGTCCGCAACGGCGGCAAATACGATGGCCGCGAAGGTATCTTGCTGCCGATCGCAATCGTCAAGCACTTGCATGAGCGCGGCGAAAAATTGCCGTTTCACTTTGAAATCGTCGGCTTCTCGGAAGAAGAAGGCGTGCGCTTCAAGAGCACTTTCCTCGGCAGCAATGCGATCATCGGCCAGTTCAACATGGAGCTGCTGAACAACCTCGACCGCGACGGCATCAGCATGCGCGATGCATTGCTGAAAGCCGGACACGATCCTGCAGCGATTCCCGCCATCGCGCGCAACCCGGCCGACTTGCTGGGCTACGTCGAAGTGCATATCGAACAGGGCCCGGTCCTGCTGCATCGCGACCTGCCGGTCGGCATCGTGACTTCGATTGCCGGCAGCTGCCGCTATATGGTGCAACTGAAAGGCGTCGCCAGCCACTCCGGCACCACGCCGATGTCGATGCGCAAGGACGCCGCCGCCGCCGCCGCAGAAATCCTGCTGTATGTGGAACAGCGCTGCGCGCAAGACCAGCAGGCATCGCTGGTCGGTACCGTCGGCCAGTTGCAGGTACCTAACGGCTCAACCAATGTGATCCCGGGCGCCTGCGTATTCTCGCTGGATATCCGTGCCGCCGACGACACCATCCGCGATGCCGCGGTAGCCGATGTGCTGCAACATATCGAACAGGTTTGCGAACGCCGCTGCGTTGAAGCCAATGTCGAGCGGATGGTATCGGCGCCTGCCGCACCTTGCGCTTCGTGGCTGATGGACCAGTTGTCCGCCGCCACCGAACGGGCCGGCGTGCAGCCGTTCAAACTCGCTTCCGGCGCTGGTCACGACGCCATGACTATCGCTAAAATAACTGATGTCGCCATGCTGTTTACGCGTTGCGGCAACGGTGGTATCAGCCACAATCCATTGGAAACAATGACTGCGGACGATGCCGAAGTATCGGCGCAAATCTTGCTGGATTTCCTACGCCGCTTTACACCGAAACCTTAAACCAGGGCTTGAACCAGCGTCTTTGGATTTAACGTAATGTCTAAAACTTT
>Ga0207048_10050_pt1 | contig 39610 bp, 46 predicted proteins | sample Alteio_BWMinCont_65_FD_153301 | JGI IMG/M metagenome (GOLD analysis project Ga0207048, IMG submission 153301) | Enriched cells from forest soil in Barre Woods Harvard Forest LTER site, Petersham, Massachusetts, United States -... | ecosystem: Environmental > Terrestrial > Soil > Temperate forest >...
ATCTCACCAAAGGCCGGGTCCATGCGACGGACCACACGAACGCCTCCCGAACCCTGATGCTGAACCTGAAAAGCCTGGAATGGGATCAAGAACTGCTTCGCTTATTTGAGATTCCCGAGGCGATCCTGCCGCGCCTGCTGCCGACCACGGCATCCTACGGAGAGGCGGTGCTCGGCAAACGTCGTATCCCGATCTTATCCAGCATCGGCGATCAGCAGGGCTCGCTCTGCGGTCAAGGTGGTTTCTCATCCGGCGACATGGCGGTCACGTACGGCACGGGCGGATTTCTCGTATTCAACACTGGCGATCAACTGCCTGCACAGTCTCAACTTTTAAAGACCATCGCCTGGTCTTCCCAAGACAAGATCCATTATGCCCTGGAGGGAACGGTGAACGCGGTGGGCTCTGCAATTCTATGGCTCCAAAATAATCTGGGTCTCATCACGCATCCCAGCGAGATTGACCGTCTCTGTAAGCAGGCCAAGGGAAGAGCATGGATGATCCCGGCCATCTCGGGTCTGGGCTCACCTCATTACAGCCAGACCGATACCGCCTTTCTGGGTCTTGACCGCAAAACCACGAAGGCCGATCTCGTGAAGAGCTTAATCGAAGGAATCGCCTATCTGATGAAGGACAACGTCGAGCAGATCAAGCGAGGAAGCCCCATTCCGATCCGGAAGATTATCGCTGGAGGCGGCGCGGCCAGAAACGCTTATCTCATTCAGTTTCAGGCTGATCTTTTTCAGAAAGAGGTTGCGGTTGCCTCGGTCTATGAGACGAGTTCGAGAGGCGCCGCTTATCTGGCCGGTCTGGGATGCGGCTTTTGGAAGAATCTAGACGGAATCCAGCATCTAAAGCAGACTCGTAAAGTCTTTCAACCGCGGCTTGTGCCTCGCGAGGTCGAGCGGCTCTACGCCCGCTGGCAGGAAGCGCTCCACTTGGGGCAGGCCTGGTCTGAAAAAAAGGAGCGGTCGTGATGGCGGCATGCACAAGTTCCAACCGGGGATGTAAACAAGCGAAAGTGTTAATCCGCGTACATAATACTTTGAGGATCGCTGATCAGCAGGAAGGCCTCGCCCCATTGATTAGTACTATATAGATCCCAGTCCTCCTCGAGATTCACTGACTTGACCCGGATCCCCCAGTTGCCGCCGTAGATAAGATAGGCGAGTCCCTGTCCGGAGTCTTCCACCTGCTGCGCATAGACCGGGCAGAACGGTTGGCTCGGATCATCACACCAGCCGGTGACCCAGCAGAGCGCCTCTTCACTTTTTCGGTCGCTGAGCCGGAGTTGTTTGATTTCCCTCGCCGGTCCCAGCTCTTTAAAACGCATCGAGACCGAGCTAGGATAATTGGGATTTTCGTCTATTTCAAGATACATTTTTTAGTAAATTGGGTTAAGAACTCTGCACCCAGGCCATCCAGGCCTGCTCAAGCTGCGGAAGGCCCTTGGGATAGGCCTTCAAACCACGGATGATCTCATCCATAGACTTCCCTTTTTTGAGGGCCTGACACATCGCCCGAATGAACTCCTTGCCTTCGGTCTTGAGCAGAAACTCGAAGATGCTCAGCGACTCTGAATAGTAGGTCATGTTCCGAATCCCGGCCTGGCCCAGCTCCGCGCCGTGCGCCGTGGCAAATTCGGAGATCTGCCGGTTCAACTCCTCCACTTTGATCTCGCCGCGGGCCAGTTTTTCATGCAGCTTCACGGTCAGCTCAACGAGCGGGTTTTCTTTTTGCGGGTTTTTCATCGTAAAGAGCTGTTCAAACGGTATGCGGTCGTTCATATGATCGCGCGCCCATTGCTCGCGGTTTTTTCGATAAGGATCCCGTTCGCTGTAGCAGGCCACCGCTTCATGAAGCCAGGCATGGCCCTGATGCATCCCTCCTTTGTCTTCCATGTAGTCAATAAAGTAGATGTGCGTGATCTCATGAGAGAGGTCGCTAAAGGTCTGGCTTGATAATGTCTCGCCCTCTTTAATCGCCCAGGCCATCTGATGCTGCGGCGAGCCGGCAGGCCTGTCCTGGTCCGAAGAGGAAGGCGCGCCTGATCCGGAGGTCAGGCTGATGACCACCCTGACCGTGGCCGGGTCCACACCAAAGACATCATGAAAGGTCTGCCAGGCCTGCTCAAGGTAGACTGCAATCTCATCCGGTGAAGGCTTTTTAGCACTCGATACAATGACAAAATGACTTTTGGGATTCTTCACGCCTGCATCCTCCTTTTCGGTTGCGCCATTCGCTATGGGGCTGAGCAGCATCAAGGAGAAACAGAAAGCGAACGCAGCAAAAACGGGCTTCATTTTAAGACACCTCGCTAACCTGTTCTTCGGCATGATAGGAGCTTCGCACCAGCGGACCTGACTCAACATGCCGGATGCCCATCCCCTCGCCCTCCATCTTGAGTCGGTCGAACTCATCCGGATGGTAGAATCGCACAACCGGCAGGTGTTCCTTCGTCGGTTGTAGGTACTGGCCGAGGGTTAAGATATCGCACCGGATCGCCACAAGATCCTGCATCACCGCCCGGACCTCTTCCATCGTCTCTCCCAGACCAAGCATGAGACCGGTCTTCGTCATCAGGCCCGCCGCTTTGGCTCGCGATAGAAGTTCCAGTGTCCAGTCATATTTCCCCTGCGGACGAACAGAGCGATAGAGTCGAGGTACGGTCTCGGTGTTGTGGTTCATTATATCCGGGCGGGCGGCAAAGACTTTGTCTTGTGCAGAATGGTTTCCTTTAAAATCCGGGGTCAGGACTTCAATCGTACAGGCGGGCAAGGCCTCCCGCGTTTTTCGGACCGTCTCGGCAAAGATTCCGGCACCGCCATCCGACAACTCGTCACGGTTTACCGAGGTGATTACGGCATGTCTTAAACCCAGTTTTGCAATCGCCCGGGCCACTCGTTCTGGCTCCTGTTCATCTAACTCGTTTGGCCGGCCGGTTTTGACCGCACAGAAACCACAGCTCCGCGTGCAAGTGTCGCCGAGAATAATGAATGTCGCAGTCCCTCGATTCCAGCAGTCCCAAATGTTCGGGCAGCGCGCCTCCTCACAAACCGTGTGGAGTTTTAGTTCCGTGACGATGGCTCGAAGCCGGTTCAATTGAGGTCCGGACTGCATCTTGACCTTAAACCAAGGCGGCAATCGGCGCCGGGTGTCTTCTTTATTCACTACAAAGTCCATCGCACTCCATTATAGCTTGTCGGCGGTCAATTCGCTCGGGTTTTCATATAAGAGTGATTCTTCGCTTGGCTTCTAATATTATGACATATTTGCTTTGTTTGCAATTCCTTTTCTCACGACGGAAATCAATTCCGGCTGTTGACTTTTATTGATGAGTTGTTTCATAGTATTCTTCGTATTTTCCCCGGAGTTCTTAAAATGGCAACCACGCTACGGCTAGATCACCTTGCACTGGAATGCCGGGATATTTCTAAGACGCTACAGTTCTATCAGCGATACGCCGAGATGGAGGTGATCCATGATCGTTATGAACAGGGAGCTCGCGTGACCTGGATTCGCCACAGGCGTGATCGAAACGGGCTGACCCTGGTACTGATCCAAGGACCGAAATTTCCAAAAACCGGGGAAGGCCTGATGAATCACCTCGGATTCCATGTTGTGAGCAGTCCTGATGTAGACCTAATTTCTAAGATGGCCGATTCCGAGGACTGTTTGATGGAACCAGCCAAGAACGGAGGAGAGATCCTGGGCTACTACTGTATTGTGGCCGACCCGGATGGAAACCTCGTTGAGTTTTCATACGGTCAGGCCAAAGCGCCGTGCGACCGAGAGTAGCCATTGCTTTTTTATTTTCGGCTGACTACAATAGGATCACACGCTTTTAGATCTTAATCACCAGGGGTCGTTATCCCTCGAAAGGAGCCGCCATGAAAAAGAAAGTGAAGAAGAAAGCCAAAAAACCTGTAAAGAAGAAAACAGCCGCAAAGAAAACCATCAAGAAAAAAACCGTTAAGAAGGCTGTTGCCAAAAAGCACCCGGTCAAGAAGAAGAGAGCGGCCAAGAAACCAACACCAAAAAAAGCTATGATGAAACGCGCCGCCCCGAAACCTTCAGCACGACCGATGGCAAAAGCTCCCTCCGTGGAAGCGCCGGCTGGAGGAAAGCCGGTCGGAAAAGTGATCCATTACTATACCCTTCTGAGCGTAGCGATCGTGGAGTTGATTCAGGGCACGCTTCGAGTCGGGGATACGATACACCTAAAAGGTCACACGACCAACTTTAAGCAGACGGTGGAATCTATGGAGATCGAACATCAAAGGGTCACAGAGGCCGCACCCGGCCAGAGTTTCGGAATCAAGGTCCGTGAACATGCACGCGAGAATGATATCGTCTACAAGGTAGCCAGTTAAAAGGACCGTCTATGCAGGAATATGTCCCGGGCCTGGCCGGCATCCCGGCCGCCCGGTCCAAAATCAGTTATCTCGACGGCCAGAAGGGCATTCTGGAATATCGAGGAATCCGCATTGACATCCTGGCTGAAAAGAGCAGCTTTGTGGAGACCGCTTACCTTCTTCTATTTGAAAAACTACCCACACGCCCTGCTCTTGAGAAGTTTAGCCAGGACATCATCGCCCATCGGAAGATCAAGTACCGGATTACGGATCTCATGAAATATCTGCCGGAACACGGTCACCCGATGGATGCGTTACAGGCGGCCGTGGCTGCTCTCGGCATGTTTTATCCGGCCAAGGATGTTTTAAACCCTCAGGTCCAGTATGACTCAGTCGTTCGACTCGTCGCCAAACTGCCCACGATCATCGCAGCCTTTGTACGTCTCAGGCGAGGCGACGATCACATCCTGCCCCGTGAGGATCTGGGGCACGCGGCCAATTTTCTCTACATGCTCACCGGGAAGGTCCCTGAACCCATGATGGCAGAGATACTGGATGTCTGCCTGATTCTCCATGCGGAACATACCATGAATGCCTCCACCTTCAGCGGCCGGGTAACCGCCTCTACCCTGGCGGACGCCTATACCGTAGTTTCTTCAGCCATCGGAACCCTGATGGGCCCGCTTCACGGCGGGGCCAGCGAGGAAGTGGTAACGATGCTAAGAGAGATCGGCACCGCGGCAAACGTGCGGCCTTACATCAGCAAGAAGCTTACGGGACACCAGAAAATTATGGGGCTTGGCCACCGAGAATATAAAGTGAAGGACCCCCGCGCGATTATCCTTCAGAAGCTTGCCCAGCAGCTCTTTGCAAAGTATGGCCGATCTCCGCTTTACGAGATCGCTGAAGAGATAGAACGGATCGGGGCCGAGCTTCTCAGCACTAAAGGGGTCTATCCCAATGTGGACTTTTACTCCGGCACTGTGTATGAAAAGCTCGGGATCGAACCGGACCTCTTTACTCCGGTCTTCGCCATGGGCCGTGTGGTGGGGTGGCTTGCCCACTGGCTGGAGCAGCTAAAAGACAACGAACTTGTCCGTCCCACACAGATCTACGAAGGCACCCACGACCAGACATACGTCCCAATCGAGAAGCGTAACTAATACTAACGTCATCAATCTTGTTTACCGGGAGGCTTGATCATTTATAGCCGCCCGCAAGCCTCGCGGTTTTTTTATTAACGATCAGGAAGGTTCAACTGCTCCGACATTGCTTCATCCATCGGCTCCTTGGCCTTGCCCCCTCTCGCCACCTTGCTAATCTTCCCCACAAAGAGGTGGGCCTGGCGCGTGGGCTCAGGAAGCCGGTACCCTTGACAACAGGCCAGTGTGTAATGGATCGCAGTCGGCAGGTCCGTTTGATGGCCGACCGAGATAAAAAGCGGATTCGTCCGATCCTTCGTCCTCAGGACGACACCGATCACGTCCTTATCGTTATCGTATAGAGGAACGGATGATCCGCGTTCAGGGAGGGATTCTTTGTGATGCCCGAACAGCCGCGATTTCGCACAGCCGATCGTCGGTTTATCCAGAAACAAGCCGAGGTGGCAGGCGATGCCGAATCGTCGGGGATGGGCAATGCCTTGACCGTCTACCAAGATCAGGTCCGGCTCATGCTCCAGCTTTTCAAAAACCTTCAGCAGCAATGGGGATTCACGAAAAGAGAGAAGGCCGGGGATGTAAGGAAAAGAGAGGTTCAGTTCAAGTCCCTTCTCCTCGACGATCTGTAAACCTGGAAAGCTCATTACGACCACACCCGCGTATGCCTGTGGCGAATCTTTAAACGTGGCAATGTCCGCCCCCGCCACATACCGAACTGTCTCGACCTGATTTTCAACGCTCACCTGAGCGGCGAGTTTTCTCTGAAGCGCAATCGCCTCTCGGGGGGTAAGGGTCCAGGGATGAAGCGTCTTGACCCGCATGATGCGACCTGATTTTAAAACAGTCCTAATTCCACTTGCTCGGGCTGAGGGACAGGCTGGAGATCCTTCTCTAAAAATTTTTTAAGATTCTCAAAATCTTCGCGCAAAGCAGGCTGCATGCCGCCCTGATGAAGAGCGGCAGCCGGGTGCAGCATTGGGAAAACAAAAAAGTTTTTCACCTGAAAATGCTGGCCCCGGATCTTGGTGATTCCGACCTTCTTGCCCAGTATGGTCTGGGTCGCAAAGTTGCCTAGGGTGCAGATCACTTTAGGGTTGATCAATTCTATCTGTTTCCAGAGATGTGGCATGCAGGACTCGATCTCGATGGGTTCCGGATTGCGATTCTCCGGCGGACGACATTTCAAGACATTCGCAATATAAACATCCTCCCGTTGCAGCCCGATTGCGGCAAGGAGCTCGCTCAAAAGTTTACCGGCTCTGCCGACAAAGGGCAGGCCTTGCTGATCTTCGTGAAAACCCGGCGCCTCTCCGACAAACAGGATCTGAGTGTTGGGATTTCCTCCGCCGAAGACGAGATGCGTCCGAGAGCGGGCAAGCCCGCATTTCTGGCAGTCTTTGATCTCTTCGTAGAATTGGTAGAGAGGGATCATCGTGCGATGCTTTCTATCACCGCTGGAATCTTACTGCATTTGATTTTAAAAATCAACTGGAATTGTCATTGCAAGATGACAGGGTAGCGGCAATTCCTGTAGAATATAGAATATAATGTTGGGGAAGATCAAAAATGAGCATGCTGCGTGACAAAGCGGTAGAGATCGTGAAGACCCTCCGAAAGGCAAGTTTTCGGGCTTACTGGGTGGGCGGTTGTGTACGCGACCTGGTTATGGGCCAAGAGCCCCAGGACTATGATATTGCGACCGACGCGCAGCCGGAGCAGATCATGAAACTCTTTCCCAAGACCGTGCCGGTCGGTGCAAGCTTCGGCGTAGTGAAGGTCCTTGTGGAGGACTGCGCCTTTGAAGTGGCAACTTTTCGTTCTGACGGGCGATACGTCGATGGCCGGCATCCGGTCGAGGTCCATTTCTCAGGCGAGAAAGAAGACGCTCTCCGACGCGATTTTACCATCAATGGGATGTTCTTTGATCCGATTGGGGATCAGTTCATTGATTATGTCGGGGGCAAACAGGATATCGAGGCCAAACTCATTCGTTGTATCGGAGACCCGAATCGGCGATTCTCAGAGGACAAGCTGCGGCTCATCCGGGCGGTGCGGTTTACGGCCCGATTCGGCTATAGGATTGAACCCTCAACTCATGAGGCTCTGGTCGCGTTGGCCCCGCAGATTTTGGAAGTCAGCGCAGAACGCATACGGGATGAGCTGGCCAAGATCTTGATGGGCCCCCATCCAGACCAGGGAGTCAGACTCCTCCATCAGACCGGTCTATTGAAAGTGATCCTGCCGGAGGTAGCCGCCATGGAAGGGGTGCAGCAACCGCCGGAGTTCCATCCGGAAGGAGATGTCTTCATCCATACGCTGCTTCTCCTCGACAAAATACGGTCTCCCAGTTTTGAACTTGCCTTCGGGGCGCTGCTCCATGATGTCGGCAAGCCGCCGACCTTTACGATCAGAGACAGGATCCGATTCGACAACCACTCTGAAGTCGGCAGCCGGATGGCCCGGGAAATCGGCCACCGGCTTCGTTTCTCAAATCAACAGATTGAAGTCGTTGCGGAGCTGGTCAGGGATCACCTAAGGTTCAAGGATGTCCGGAACATGCGTTCCAGCACGTTGAAGCGGTTTCTTCGCAATCCAACTTTTACGGAGCATCTTGAACTTCACCGCCTGGACTGTCTTGCCAGCCATGGAGATCTCTCGAACTGGGAGTTCTGTAAACAAAAGCTCGATGAGCTCGAACCGGAAGAGATCCGGCCTAAGCGCCTGTTGACAGGAGATGATCTGATTGGGCTCGGCTATTCCCCGGGTCCGCAGTTTGCCAAGATCCTGATGGCCGCGGAGGATGCACAACTCGAGGGAAGGGTGAAAACAAAAGAAGAGGCGGCCCAGTTTGTCAAGAAAGAGTTCCCGCTTACATCATCTGGATCAGCATCACGCTGAAAACAGTCAGCAGTATGGCGATTAGCGTGGCAAGAATCAACCGGATCGGGGATTTAAAATTCAGTCGATGCGGCAAGATGATCGCTCCTTGTGAACAAGATCATTTTGCCTGACAGTAAAAAACAAGTCAAGTCCTCGCCCTCTGGCTTCCGGCCTATATAATATCACGGCGATGCTTGAAGACGAGAGATGAAATAGTGTAGATTAACTAGCATGACACCCTATCAACCGCCGCCGCAACCCGTGGAGATCGAAAAAAGGCAGGACGGCCAGGTCCGCATTCTGTGGGCTGATGGCCATGAAGGAATCTACCCCCCCGTCTATCTCCGTGCAAAATGTCACTGTGCCTCCTGTGTCGAGGAATGGACAGGGAGACGCGTCGTCCAAGAGGCGCACCTGCCGAAAGACATCCGGCCGCTTACAATCAACGCGGTTGGTACATACGCAATTCAGATCGAATGGAGCGACGGGCACAACACAGGGATTTATGCCTTCGACCTCCTGCGCGAGATCTGCCCCTGCAAGCGCTGCCTGCCGGAAGGAATCCCTCAACCATGAAGTCTGAGACCATCGAAGCCGAGACCGTACGACCCACACTGATCTACGATGCCCACTGCGCCTTGTGTGAAGCGACAAAAAATTTTCTTGTTCGGTGGGACCGGCATCATTCGATTCGCTATCTCCATTTTCAGGAGAGCCAGGCCGGGGCGCTTCTTCCACATCTTGCCGGCGCAGATCACCTCGAGGCGATGTATTTTGTGGGAAAGACAGGGAAAAACTTCCATGGCATGGAAGCTGCCAGAGAAATCCTCCGTTACCTCCCTTTCGGCCGACCTCTGGCCTGGCTCTTTTATCTCCCAGGCGTCCCGTTTCTTGCGGACCGTCTCTATATCTGGATCGCCCGAAACCGCTATTTCTGGTTCGGTCATGCAAAACCCCACTGAAATTTGGCTTGCTTTTTTTGCGTTTAATATGCTAGGTTGATGGTTCCATCTCTGGGGGCAAGGATGCCACCCTTCACCTTTTTTTAAGAAAGGAGTTTTATATGAGAAGTACGATCGTATTATTCTGCTTTATGATCCTCCTGTTGGCTGTGTCCAATCTTAAAGCGCAAGAGTTGGCCAACGTGAACGGCACTTCGATCTCGATGGCCGATTTTCAGGCAAGGTTGAACGAGCTTCCACCCGATGTCCGACAAAGCATGGTCACGGCTGAAGGCAAAAAAGATTTTTTGGAAAACCACGTCATCCCCGGAGAGCTCCTTCTGGGTGAGGCAAAGCGCGAAGGGCTCGAGAAAGATAAAGAGATCGCAAAAAAAGTCGAAGACGCCAGGCGGGGCGTCTTGATCAACGCCGCGGCGCAGAAGATCGTGGCTGAGAAGGTCACGGACGAGGCGGCCAAGAAATATTATGAGCAGCACAGCCAGGAATTCAAAGAGGTCCACGCCAGCCACATACTGGTGGCAACCGAAGAAGAGGCCAAGAATATTAAGAAACAGCTCGACAAGGGGGCCGATTTTAGTGAGCTCGTCAAGAAGCACTCAACGGACCCCTCGGCCGCACAGAATGCGGGCGACCTGGGGTTCTTTACCAGGGACCAGATGGTGAAGCCTTTTACAGATAAGGCCTTTTCGATGAAGGTCAATCAGATCAGCGATCCGGTCAAGACCCAGTTTGGTTATCACATCATTAAAGTCATAGAGATCAGGCCGGCCAAGAAGTTTGGAGAGCTCGACGAGTCCAGGGTCGTGACCGTGAAGCGGGCAATCTTTAACGAAGAAATGGACAAACTCAAGGCCAAGGCCAAGATCACGGTCCACGCCGAGCTCTTAAAGACAGATAAGAGTCCGGAAGCTTCTGGCGGGGAAATGAACGGGACGAAATCAAAATCAGATCACTAAATCAGCCTGCTCTATAAAAACCATTAGAGTAATCACCGTAGGAGGAGAAATGGCAACCTACATCATGCTCACGACCCTGACAGATGAGGGTCGTAAAACGATACAGGAACGGCCGAATCGGATTAAAGAGGTCAACAAAGAACTGGAAGGGATGGGAGCCAAGGTAATCAGTCAGTATGCGGTATTGGGGCCGTATGACTTTGTGAATATCATCGAGGCGCCGGATAACCAGGCGATCGCCCGAATCTCGGTGGCGCTTGGATCGCGCGGCACAGCCCATTTTCTGACCATGCCGGCGATCCCGATTGATCAGTTTTCAAGCAGTCTCAAGAAGTAGGGTCCCCGCCTCCTGGTTGCAGGTCGCGGCCCTTTACGGTCTTTCGGCCGTCCGCCTTGGCCCGCTCGATCGCGGCTAGACAGAGTTTTTCGACCTCTTGGCTGAGGCTTTCGATCAACTCAGCAGAGGTGTTAAAACCTGCCTTCTCCCGAACGAATTTTTTTATCTTCGAAGTCACCACCAGGACATCCGCCATATTCCTCCTCCTTATGAATGAACAAGATTGTTATCTCTCAAAACCGACGAAGCGGCATTATAACTGAAGCCATTCGCATCTACAACAAAAAAGTGGCCGGCTACCCGCGAAGCGGGTGCGCTGGACTCAACTACGGGGTCTCGGTGAGATGAATCGTGCGGTCCTTATCCTTGCCGCCATAGATCGCACAAACGCGTTTCCACTGACGGATATGATACACCGCCCAGGCGGGGGATTTGCCTTGATAGAAAGCGGTAGGATCTTCACCGTAGGCATTGAGATAGTCCGGTTCGTTGAAGCCCGCATCCAAGAGATTTTCTAAAAGGCTCTCGGTGCATAAGCCGCGGCCGGTAAGTTTGATATCGTTAAGCAGTTTTAATATCTGCTCGCTGTCATTTAAGATGATCGGTTCCATTCTCTCCTTTGGCTGATTTCAGGTCTCTTTCGATAACTCCGGAAAAATCCCTAACGCGATGAGGCGGTCCAGCAGGTTAAAAGGTTGAGCGGCGAAACCAGAAATGGTGAACAGGGTCTTGCGTTGGAGTCTTGGGTTCTGTCCAATGTTTTTTAGAATTCGATCCCTCAGCCGGGCCAGGAGTGGATTGCCCGTGTTCCAGAGCCAGGTGAGCTCATCCCCCATCTTCTGAAGGACTCGTGTCGCGGGTTTCCGCACAAACTCATAATGCAGCAAAGCATCCCTTGAAAAATCAGCCCGCTTAAAACAGGACTCGATCACGGGCGACAGGGCCATGGCATCCTCCATCGCCTGGTTACGGCCCTGGGCCATGTGCGGATTCATCGCATGTACGGAATCGCCCATAAGGGCTAGACCGTCCCTCACCCAGGTTTTGGCTGTAATCCGGTAGCAGGGCATCAAGCCCACCTGCTCCCAGGAGGCGAGTCCTTTCAGCGGATTGCGCAGTACAGGATCAATCGCGGTCAGCGCATTCTTTAAATCCTCCAGACCGCGTCTTCGATAATCCTGGACCGAAACGGCCGGAATCATGTAAAAGAGATAGAGCTTTTCATCAGAGACGGGAAAGAGACCGAGGATCTGCCCATGTCCCAAATAGAAGCGGGCGTCATGATCAAAACCAGACGGCCGATCCAGCAACATCGTGAAGTAACTATCCCGATAGCTGTGCTTCTGATACGGGATGTCTATCGCCTTCCGGACAGCTGATTCGACACCATCCGCGCCGATGACCAAAGAGGCCTCTATCTCGATCTCTTCAGTCTCGCGCACCGCGCGAATCCCGCGAATGCTTGAACCGTCCCAATGGAGACCGGCAAAGACCGTTCCCCACAGGATTTCGATTTGCCGGACATGCGCCAAGCGGTCCAGGATCGCGGCCTGAACGATATGAGGCTGTGTGATCAAGGCATAATCATAGGGCGGAGGAAGCTGCCGATAGTTCATGCTGCTCAGACGAGGACCGCCGATTCGAAGAAAATGAAACCGATGGGTCTCATGCCCACCGCCCGATCGAATCTGGCCCAGCAGCCCAAATCGGTCTAGGATTCTAATCCCGCAGGGCTGGAGAAGCTCACCGCGGCGGCTGGACTTCATCGGACCGGCCTGCCGCTCAATGATGACAACAGAATAACCCTTTCCTTCGAGGGCTAGGGCCAAAAGCAAGCCGCCGGCGCCGGCGCCGACAATCACGATGTCGCAGGAAAGCTTCACCGGCCTGACTCTACGGGACCGCAGTCTTTATCTTTCTGCGGTTTCATTCTTGCCATCGCGGGTTCTGTATTTTCCATCTAAGGCATAGTGCCCTTTAAGATCCACAAACTGGTGGAACTGATCAAACAGGAGAAGCTGATCGAGGCGGTCCCGCGTGGTTCCCATTTTGCGGAGATGGAGCAACAAATCCATCATCGCCTTGGCTGCGCCGAAGAGGGCGGTGAGCGGGCAAACGATGAGCTGGATGCCGATCTCAGCCAGTTCTTCTTGGGCCAGCAAGGGTGTGACACCGCCCTCCAGCATGTTGGCCACGAGCGGGCCTTCGAGCTGCTTGGCCATGATCTTCAGTTCTTCGACGGATTGGGGGGCCTCGATAAAGAGGGCGTCCGCCCCGGCTTTTTTATATGCCTTACAGCGCTTAATCGCCTCGGAAAGTCCCGCTACCTGCCTCGCATCGGTTCTGGCCACGATGAAGAAATCCCGGCCGGCCCGCGCATCCACTGCCGCCTCTATCTTCTTGACATGCTCCTCCGCCGGAATCACCCGCTTCCCCCGCATATGGCCGCAGCGCTTGGGCCAGACCTGGTCTTCCAAAAATATGCCCGCTGCACCTGCATTGATTAATTCGTTCACGGTCCGGATTACATTGAGCGCATTTCCGTAGCCGGTGTCGGCATCCACAATTACCGGCCGTTTTACGCTCTTGCAAACCCGGCGAGCGGTCTGGACCATCTCGGTTTGGGTAAGATAACCAAAGTCCGGCAGACCGAGCTGGCTCGCCGATACGCTGTAACCGGAGATAAACAGAAGCTCAAACCCTGCCTGTTCGGCGATCCTGGCTCCCAGGGCATCATACACACCTGGGAAGAGAACAGTCCGGTGTTTCGATAAGATCTGGTGAATGCGGGTCTTGGGCTTTATGTTGGATTCTCTCTGCGGCATGAGGCATTTTAAACTTTTTCCTCTGTCCAGGTCAAATCTTGCTTCGAGTTCCCACTTGACAGTACCGGCTATCTTCCCTATAGTATGCCTAGCAATGTGTCTAGAGGGGTATAGACAATGGATGAGTTCGAGACCGGAAAAAGTCAATTCTTGGAACTGGTCAAGAAGGTGGATCCTCAAGTGCAGGTCGTTATTCCAACGACACCTGGCAACAGTATGTTTCTGATTTCGTTGTCCAAAGGAAAAGCCAAAAAATTTGTTATGATCTCGGAAGACGATCTGGTTGATTTGGTCGAAGATGACCTCATCCGCAGCGGTGTCGAAGACCAGATCCGTCAGACTATTTCAGAGATCAGCACCTCTTCCTAAGTCAAATTTTATCCCGCGAGAAGCGCATGAAAGAAATACTTCCCGGCATCTTTCAGTGGTCTTGGTTCTCTCAAGAAAAAGGAATGGATTTCAACGGTCACCTGATCGTGGAAGGCAATGAGCGCGCGATCATTGACCCGCCGCCGATGAGTCCGGAAGACCAGATTCAGATCGAAAGACTCCGTCCGATTGGATTCATCCTGATCACGAACAGGGATCATATCCGGGAGGCGGAGACCTGCCAGAAAATTTTCCGCGCCAGGCTCCTGGTACCTGAAAAAGACGCGCCCGAGATCCCGGTCCGGGTGGACGGAACTTACAAAAGTGGTGACGTTCTGCCATGCGGTTTGACGACGATCCATATCCCTGATGCCAAGTCTCCCGGAGAGTGCGCCTTCCTGCTCAACCGGGGCAAAGGAGTTCTAATCCTGGGCGACGCGTTGATCGGCAAACCCCCAGGCAAGCTCAACCTCCTTCCGCCGGATAAATTCGCCGATTCTAAAAAGGCAAAGGAAGGCTTAAAAGGCCTGTTAGCGGTCTCCTTTGATGCAATTCTGGTCGGTGATGGAGTTTCGATCCTCACCCAGGGCAAGAAGGCGGTTCAGGATTTTTTGAGATAAGGAGACAGCTCGCGCATGGATCATTGGCTGGTCCGGATCGAATCCCATTTTGTGCAGGCAGGTTGTCCTGTGAAGCGAGAGAGCAACCAGCTCAGGATACCGCTTGCAGATGGTCCTTCCTGCCTGATCCTCACGGCCGAACGGGATTTGATTTATCAGCTCGAGACCGATCTTGAAGAGGTTCGAATGATGATTTCAGGTGACACCCTCGAGGACCTTTCTGAGGATGAACTCTGCCGTGTGGCCCGTGAGGAGCTACGGCCTTTTATTCGACGCTATCAATCACAGCTCATTCGGGCCGACTTTCAAGAGAACGCCGTTGCGGATCAAGCGATGTATGCAGTCACCTTCACCAAATCGCTCAAAGAAGCCACCCCGGAACAGGCCATCGTGACGGTCCAGTGGTGTCTTAAGACCCTGGCCCCGTCATCCTGACGGTAGACCGCCAGGTCAGGTCCTCCGAAATCGGTTCTGTCTCTCTAGTTTAGCCGTGGCAGGAAGAATTAAAGGTTTTCCTATCGTGTTATGCGGCCGGCGGCCTTTTCGATCTCCGCAGCCAGATCAAAATCCTTCTGTGTGATCCCGCCCTCCGTATGCGTGCTAAGCGTCATCGTGACGCGCTTATAGTTGATCAGGATATCGGGATGATGATCCGCCATCTCTGCCAGCAGGGCGACCCGGTCCACAAATCGTATGCCATCCATAAAGGATGGAAGCGTGTACTGCTTTTTAATCGCATTGTCCTCCAACTGCCAGCCTGATAACTCTTTAAGGCCCTTTGTAATTTCCACCGATGTAAGCTTTGGCATGTTCCCCTCCTTAAGATCAAGTGTTATGGTTCGCCTTCCACATTTTCCCCAGCGCGGGCAGGGCTGGCAAATGATTCTAGATTCAGGCCCCTGATTTTAGGATAAATGACCTCAAAAATCAATCCTGTGATATGGATTAGACCCCGGACAGATGGCTCTGAAAAAAACTTGACACGTTTTACCGGGACATGGTATAAATTATACTGACCAGTCGGTTTTAATCGGTTTAAAATTGGAGAGCAGTGATGTCGGCTAAAGGTGAAGCCACCAAAAACAGGGTTGTAGAAACAGCGAGGCAATTGTTTCACCTGCAGGGTTTCTCCAACACCAGCATGGATGACATCATCAAAAAATCGGGAGTGAAGAAAGGCAATCTCTATTTCTATTTTAAGAGTAAGGATGAACTGGGTTACGCAGTCCTGAATGGCTCCTCGGAAGATTTCATGCAGACTCACCAGCGCTTTGCCGCTAAGCCAGGACGGCCGCTGCAAAAAATTTACGGAATGTTGGATCGGATGGAACAGGACCTCCGGGAGAAGAGTTGTCGAGGAGGCTGTCTTTTCGGCAACTTCGCCATTGAGATGTCGGATATCCATGAGGGGTTCCGAAAACGCGTGGAGAAGGTGTTTGATGCCTGGACGGTCCAGATCCAGGAGGTCTTAGATTCTGCCAAACAGGATGGTGACCTCCATCATTCCCTGGATACCCAGGCGCTTGCGCAGTTGCTGGTGGCCGCGATGGAGGGAGCGACGATGCTGGCCAAAACGAAGAAGGACACGAAGACGTTTCGAAACTGCGCACGGTCTCTGCGGGCCCTCTTGGACGGAGCCGAGCGATAAAATTTTTTATAACAATTATAGACCAACCAGTCAGTATATAAAAAAGGAGAAAGACAGTGCATTGCCCAAGATGCAAAGGAATAATGGTCAAAGAAAGATTCCAGGATCTTCGGGACGATACGGGCCAGATTCATTTCTACGGCTGGCGGTGCCTGGTCTGCGGTGAGATTCTGGATCCGGTGATTGTCGCTAACCGTCAACAGCCAATCGTCGAACGGCGGCGAAAGTTGCTGAACACTGCGGCTTGATCATTAATCATTCAATAATTCAGATGTATCTCTTCTGGCTTGAAGCCCAGTCGTATTAACAGCTCCGTTGTCTGTTCGATCATCTCTTTCATGCCGGCAAGGTATACGATCGTGTTGTGCGGGTTGGGTCTTACTTCCTCCAGTACGCCCTGGACAAAACCGCTGTAACCGGTCCAGCCGGTGTTCTCTGGAAAAGTCACGGTGCGGTAGACCTGGATTCCCTGACGGCCCCAGTCTTCCATCTCATCTTCGTACGGAAAATGGTTCGGTGTCAAGACCCCTTGAAACAGCGTCACCTCACCGAACTCGCCCCGTCGCCGCAGTAGTGACCGCAAGACAGAGCGCATTGGGGCAATTGCCGTCCCCACGCTGATCAGAAGGAGGTGCTTTCCTTTGTGGTTATCCAGTGGAAACCCCTTGCCGGTCGGGTTGCTTACATCGATCTCCGCTCCAACGTTTAAATCATAAATCGCTCCCGAAGTGCCTTTACCATTTTTTATCAAAACATCGAGGTACTCCTGCTCCTCCGGTGCCGAAGCGATCGCAAAATAGGCTGGTTTCATCCCAGGCAGAGACAGCACGATCACTTGACCCGGTATGAAAGGGAACATCGTGTCCCCGGTGTCGTCGCTGGACACCAATCGAAAACTCTTGATTTCGTTTGTTTCGAGAGCGACCTTGTCGATCCGCATTCTCATTTTTCTCTTTCCCTATAAATAACTTCAGATCAAAGATACTATACTAAAAATATCGGCTCTTGAAAAGCATAATTTGGCTTGACGGAAAAAGGCAAAGAGCTGATAATCAATAATGTCATGCCGCGCTACAAGGCCTTGCTTTTTGATCTCTGCGATACACTCGTCACACTGGATTTTCCCAGGCTCCCCACGGTGGCGGTCAACGGCCAGCTGGTACGGTCCACCGGCGGCCTGATTCATGATGTCCTGAAAGATTCATACCCGCACATCACGTTCGATGAATTTTATTCCGTCTTGAGCGAGACCACCCGTCAGCTTCATCTAATACGCAATCAGGAGCTGAGGGAAGTCACCGCCGAGCAGCGCTTTCAAAAAATCCTCGATCGGCTGCAGTTGGATTCCGATCCGGGCGCGGAGCAGCTTTTGAGTCGCTTGATTGCAACACATACCGATAAAATCGCCCAGATCATGGAGTTTCCGGAAAGCCATCGGCGCATGCTGGAGAAATGTCATGAGCACTACCGGCTCGGTCTCGTCTCCAACTTTGACCATACCCCCACGGTCTACAGGATTTTGGAACGGGAAAAGATCCGAGGCCTGTTTCAGGAAGTCCTGATCTCGGCTGAGGTGGGTTGGCGGAAGCCGCGTCCCGAAATCTTTCAGATCGCGCTGGATCGGATGCGGCTTGAACCGGCGGAGGCTCTATTTATCGGGGACAGCCTGGAGATTGATATCGCTGGGGCCAAGCAGATCGGCATGGACGCCGTCTGGCTGAATCCGGAGTATCAACCGACCCGTCGTGACCTTCCCACTCCAGATCACGTGATTGCTTCCTTAATGAATCTTGCGGATATCCTCTAATCCGGAAACCGATATTTCTGCTGCTCGGTCTTCTCCAGAGCCAATTTCACCAATTTTTCGATATCCAGTTTTTCCTCGGCTCTCTTGATCTGATCCACGGTCGTCCGCACCGCGGGTCGTTTCGGGATGAAAAGCTGACAACAATCCTGATCCGGAATGATCGAGGTTTCATACGTTCCGATGCCCTGGGCTTGGTGTATAATCTCATTTTTATCCATTCCGATCAAAGGTCTCAAGATCGGAATCTCCGATGCCTCTTCAATCACCAAAAGATTCTCGAGTGTCTGAGAAGCCACCTGACCCAGGCTTTCGCCGGTGACCAGTGCCTTTGCCTTTGCCCATCCTGCAAGCTCCTGCGCGATCCGCATCATCAGCCGACGGTACAACACCACGCGCAGAGGCGCGGGGGCACCCAGCACCACTTCCCGCTGCATTTCACCAAACGGGACAAGATAGAGCTGGGAGGCGTACTGATAACGGGTCAGGTGTTGAACGAGCTCGGTCACCTTCTCCTGAGAGGTTTTATTCAGATAAGGATAGCTGTGAAAATGCACAAACACCACCTGGCAGCCGCGTTTCATCATTCTATGAGCCGCCACAGGCGAGTCAATACCGCCTGAGATCAATGCGGCCACGCGGCCGCTGATCCCGACCGGCAGGCCGCCCGGCCCCGCAAACTTCTCCGTATAAAAGAAGGCCTCTTCCGGCAACAGCTCGATATAGATCGTGAGTTCCGGATTCTCTAAATTGACCGGAAAGCCGTACCGCTGCTGGACCGCTGCACCAATTTCACGATTGATCTCTTGAGAAGTGAGTGAAAAGGTCTTGTCCGCCCGGCGGGTCAAGACCCGGAAGGATGCACACCGGACCGATCCCAGACTTTCTAGAATAGCCGTCTTTAATGTTTCCATCTCCCTCGATGTGGATTGGGAACAAGAAAAATTGGAGATTCCAAAGACTCGTTCGATCCGGCTTCGTAATTCGGGCCAGTCTTTCTCATCGTTTAACTGCATGCGTACACGACCGGGAAGGCTTTTGACTTGCGAGATCGAAAGGCCTTTACAGGCCGTCTGAAGATTGCGGACCAATTTTAAAGTGAAGCGTGGCCGGTTCCTGCCCTTTAGGGCGATCTCATGATAATGGACGACTACAGCTTTCATGTTTTCATATCTCTGACATCAGTTCTTGGATCAGCTTCTCATTGGCGGGTGGAAAGCGATACTGTCCCAGCTCTTCGCGCTTGGCCCATCGGATCTCCTGGCTGCCTAAAGCCTGTGGCTCGCCGGACATGATACGGCAGCGATAAAAATAAAGCAGCACGGTTCGATCAGGATAGGCATGCTCGATTACACGGTAGAGTCCCAGGACCTCTACCTCCACGCCCAACTCTTCTCTCATCTCACGTCTCAGGCAGTCCTCGTACGATTCCCCGGGCATACACTTCCCACCGGGGAATTCCCAGTAACCGCCGAGAGGCGACGCGTTGAGGCGTTGAGCGATCAGATACCGGCCATCATGTTGGATCAGGGCAACCGCAACCTGAATGGAGGACTCCTTGCTCTTCATCATTGAAAGGCCATATTATATATGAAGTCAAACCGAAATAAAATGACGACTCTTGACTAACACTTGTGTCCCCACTAAAATCGAAATCCACGAAGGGGGTAAATTGGTGACCGCTGATGGAATCCTGGCCGAGATCGCCGTACCCGGCACGATCGAAGAGACCGAGATCGAGGACGCTACGCGCGTTCAGAAGATCCCTCCCTACAAGGTCATTTTTCTAAACGATGACGTGACCACGATGGACTTCGTCGTTCATGTCCTGATCACTCTTTTTAGGAAAGACAGCGGGACCGCCGTTCGCCTAATGCTGGAAGTGCATCATCAAGGTTCGGCGGTGGTGGATATCCTGCCCCTGGAAGAGGCGGAGCTACGCCAGCAGCAGGTCCATCATGCCGCGCACAGTGCCGGCTTTCCGCTGCGCTGCGTGCTCGAACCGGCATAATCACTCCTCGACTTCCCCAAAAATCCTTTTCAGCAAGTCCCCTGCGATCTTCATGTCTTCCTTAGGCACCAGAAGCCGCGCGCCGCGAGGAGACGGCACGCTGCCGGGACCAAAGATGCCGGTATCCTCCGACTGGATGATGAACGGGATCTGCGCCTTCTCCAGCACTTCGGCGGCCATCTCCGCTTCCAGGCGGGAGGGGAAAGTCCTGAGCTTTGTGTAGCCCATGAAAATGTTTATTCTACCTAACTATCTTTCATTGCGAAGCTATCATCTGATGCGATTTATGCTGATCGTCATGGGGTCTGAGCGTATCTTGGGCGAGACGGTTTGCTTAAGTCTTTAATCAATTGCTCCGATGATCGTCCGATCATCTCTGGCCAGACGGTCTCGGTATCTTGTTCAAAAACGGCACCTGAATCCGCCCGAATAATACGCCAGTCGCCTCGATCAAACTCTGCCTGAAGCTGTCCCGGGGCCCAGCCGGCATAACCTGCATAGACTCGAAACGCACTCTTCGGACTGTTTTCCTTGAGCATACCGGTAAGCGTCTTCATGTCATGGCCAAAATAGACATCATCGAAAACCTGATCTGTGGACTCAAGATGCACCTGAGTGCGCAACAACACCACCAGCACTTCATAAAATACCGGCCCGCCTATATATAAGGTATCTGGCCGGTCTTTAAGCTCCTTAATATCGGGTAGCAACCGTGACAGCGGTGTGGTCGTTGGCCGATTAATGATCACACCTATCGTTCCGCCTGGCCCATCGTGGGTCACCAACACAACTGTTTTGCTGAAGTTTGGATCCACAAGCCTCGGGTCTGCGACAATAAGAACCCCCTTCGTGATTTCCCGCTGTGGTCCATTTTGGAGAGGCCGTTTCACGTATAGACCTTTCGTCCATTTCCCTTCTGCCCCCATTGTCACGGAAACTGCCGTATTAAACAGGAGGATCGTGATGGCAAGCTTAAGGAAAACCAGGCGGTTCATACTAGCCTCTGGACACGGAGTTTTTCGAGTACTGCCACCCGTCTTATTCCTGTTTCTCATTTAACCTCAACGGTCTCAGTTTCTATATCGGCTTTATTATACAGGATGCAGTTGCCCTTGACAATTAGACCGAACCGCTCTTACACTTAAATAGGTAAGCCTTATTGATTTTTCAGGAGGTGCATGGGTTATCATTATCTGGTCTTGGGCGCTGGGAGACAGGGAACCGCCTGCGCCTATGACATGGCCCTCTACGGTGATGCGGAAGAACTGATTCTGGCGGATGGGAATCTGGCCTTCGCTCAAAAATCGGCCGAACGTCTGAAATTCCTGCTCAAAGGCAGACCGGCCACACGTATCAATGCCATCGCGATTGATGTCCAGAAAAATGACCAACTACTCAAAGCGCTCACCGGGATAGACGCTTTTCTGAGTTCCGTACCGTACTATTTTAATCCGCGTGTGGCTCAGGCCGCCATAGAAGCCGGCACCTCGATGTGCGACTTGGGCGGCGATATTGGTATTGTCCAGCAAGAGCTTGCCCTTCATGACGAGGCGGAATCTGCCGGGATCACCATCATCCCGGACTGTGGGCTCGCCCCCGGCATGAACAACCTCTTGGCGGTTTATGCGATGGAACAGATGGATCGCTGTCAAGAAGTCCAGATCCGTTGCGGCGGGCTTCCGCAGGTTCCGAGACCACCGGTGGGCTACCGTCTAGTCTTCAATCTCGAGGGCCTCCTCAACAATTATTTCGGGAAGGCCTATGTCCTTCGGAACGGGAAGGTCACCGAGATTGAAAGCTTCACAGATCTTGAGACCATCGAATTTCCGCCGCCGCTTGGACGGTGCGAGTCGTTCGTAACCGCTGGCGCGACCTCGACCTGCCCGTGGAGCTTCGAAGGGAAGGTCGAAACCTACGAGTACAAAACCGTCCGGTATCCGGGCCATTACGAAAAATTAAAACTCCTTCGGGACCTCGGCCTCCTGGATACGACGCAGCTGACTATAGAGAACATCACCACAACGCCCCGTGCCGTTTTCTGTAAGATCGTTGGCCCGCGCATTGCCTTTCCGCAAGATAAGGACCTCGTGGTTCTACGCGTCGTCTGCCGCGGCGTCAAGAATCATCAGTCGATCGAGATCGCTCTGGATCTCTTAGAATTTCACGATGATCAGACCGGCTTCTCTGCAATGGAGCGAACGACCGGCTTTGCCGCTTCGATCATCGCGATCATGCTGGCAAAGAAAGAAATCACGGCACACGGCGTGATTCCACTCGAGAAGGCGGCGTCGGGAAAACAGTTTGTGGCTGAGCTGGCCCGACGGGGGATCAAGGTGCAAGAAACAAGAAACGGAGGCCGCCATGGACATTAAACGCGGCGTCTGTAATCTGATCAACGGCAAATGGTCCCGTGCCTCGTCCGGCAAGACATTTCCCAACCTCAATCCCGCCACGCAGGAGATCCTGGGCCATTTTCCTGTCTCAACCGAGAAGGATATTGACCGGGCGGTCGCCGCGGCACGTCGGGCGCTGGACGGCTGGCGCAAGACCCCAGCGGCCAGACGCGGCGAAATTCTTCATCGGGCCCAGCTTCTCCTCAAAGAAAGGAAGGAGGAGTTGGCCCGGATCGAGACGATCGAGATGGGCAAGGCGTTAAAGGAAGCCCGCGGGGATGTCCAGGAAGCGATCGACACCGCGTTCTACTATGCCGGAGAAGGCAGGCGTCTCTTCGGCCAGACTACGACCTCGGAGCTTCAAGATAAATTTTCTATGACGGTCCGTGTGCCGGTGGGGGTCTGCGGCCTGATCACACCCTGGAACTTCCCGATCGCGATTCCTTCCTGGAAGATCTTTCCGGCGCTGATTTGCGGCAACACCATGGTCCTCAAACCGGCTGAGAACGCACCCGAATCCGCTACCTATTTTGTGAGAATCCTTAAGGAGGCCGGCGTCCCGGACGGCGTCATAAATCTTATACACGGCGGACCTAAAACCGGCGAGATCCTGGTTCGTCATCCGGGGATTGATCTCATTTCATTCACCGGTTCATCCAGTGTCGGAGCGAAGATCGGCGACTACTGCGGCGGGCATCACAAAAAATGTTCGCTCGAAATGGGCGGGAAAAACGCGCAGATCGTAATGGAGGACGCGGATCTCAATCTTGCCCTGGAAGGCGCGCTCTGGGGCGCCTTCGGCACCTCCGGCCAGCGCTGCACCGCCACGAGCCGGCTGATCGTTCATGAGGCGGTCTACAAAAAGTTCACCGGGATGTTAGTAGAGCGGACCAAGGCGCTTAAAATCGGAAACGGTCTGGACGAATCGGTCGAGATGGGACCCGTCGTGAACGCGACGCAGTTAAGGCGCATCCATCGTTACGTCGAGATCGGCCGCACCAAAGACAAGGCAACGCTTCTACTCGGCGGCAAACCCTGCCGCGAAGGGGAATTCCGGCGGGGCCATTTCTATTCGCCGACGATTTTTGCCGATGGTCATCCCAATATGATAATCGCTCAGGAAGAGATTTTCGGGCCGGTGACACTTCTCATGAAAATCCGATCGTTTGATGAAGCGATTCGGGTGTTAAACAGCACCGCTTACGGCCTTTCCGGATCGATCTACACGCAGGACATTAGTCGCGTGATGCATGCGATCCGGGACATGGAGACCGGAATCACATATATCAACGGTCCAACGATCGGCGCGGAAGTGCATCTCCCGTTTGGCGGCTTGAAACATACCGGCAACGGCCACCGGGAGGCGGGATCGCCCGGCCTGGATATCTTCTCGGAATGGAAAGCGGTCTATATCGATTATTCAGGCAGACTCCAGAAGGCCCAGATTGACGTGGATTAATAAGGAGGGGTAGCCGCATGGGTATCAAACATATTGACCACATCGCGTTCCGTGTAGCCGATCTGGAAAAAGCAATCAGGTTCTACACCGAGGTCATGGATTTTAAGATCACGGATCGCTTCTCCATTGACTTTGAGGACAGCACAAAAGCCCGCTGTGCCGCCCTTCAAGCCAAGGATGAAAAGGGGATCTCGATCTTCTTGAGCGAAGGGGAAGGCGAAGGCGGCGTGGTCAAGGAATGGGTGAAACAGCACGGCAACACTCTGCATCACATCGCCTATGCCGTAGATGACATCAAGACCGAGGTCGCTGAGATGAAGCGAAAAGGCATCCCGTTCACAACAGACGAAATTTTAGAGAGCGAGGAGCTTCTTCAGATCTTCACCAAGCCGGCCCCGGAGACCGGCGTCATCCATGAGGTTATCCAGCGAAAGGGAACCAAGAGTTTTTCTACGACCAACATCAAACGCCTCATGAACTCAACTAAAGACCTGGAAAAGAGCGAGAAAACCAAGGCCGCCAAGAAAAATAATGCAGATCGAAAAACTTCCAAAACCTAACCAAACCCCATGCCGCGCTTTCCTGTTTCGCCAGCCAAAGAAAAACAACTGATCGAACAGATGCAGAGACTGGGCATCCGTGAGGAAGATCTCGCGGAAACGTTCGTACGTTCTTCCGGCGCCGGGGGCCAGAATGTCAATAAGACCTCGACCTGTGTGGTGCTGCTCTACCAGCCGACCGGCCTCAAGATAAAATGCCAGACCGCGCGTTCTCAAGGGCTCAATCGTTTTCTGGCGCGGCGGCTATTACTGGACCGGATCGAGCAGGAACGGTTGGGTACACGGAGTGCCGAGCAACAACGGACCGAGAAAATACGTCGTCAGAAGCGCAGGCGTTCCCGGCGGGCGCGCAATAAAATGCTGGCCGACAAGCGTCACCGGTCGGACAAAAAAAGTCTACGCGCGGCGGTACGGTCTGGTAATGAAGAATAGGCGGGCAGGGTCGATCCTTGTGATCGTCATCAATCAATCCCCATCCGGGGCTCGGACTGCTTTTTAAAGAAGACCAGAAGATCGCGGACCGAGACGATCCCGATGACCTTGCCCTTATCGCTGATACCAAGATGCCGCACGCCGACTTCTCCCATCAGGTCATGTGCGTCTTGCGGAGTCCGATAGATGTCAAGCGTAATCACCGGGCTGCTTGCAATCGTGATTACTTTTTCTTTCTTGAGATCGAGGCCCTGGGCCGCTGCCTTTCGGACGATATCGGTCTCGGTCACGATGCCCACATACTGGCCGTCTTTTTCAACCAGAAGTGATCCGATCCGCTGCCGTTTCATAAGCTCCGCCGCCTCACGAATCGTGGTGTCCTGCTTAACAGCTTGGATCTTGCGGTTCACCAACTGTCCCAACGTCGCCATGCAATCCTCCTTCTTTGCCAACCTCCTTATCCGATCCGATGCCGTAAAGTATATATCAATCGAGGCTTCCCCGCAACTGACTCAAAAATGGCTCGATTTACTGTTTAAATTAAAAGTGTGGCAGAACAAAAGGCAGAAACAACGGAACAACCATCAGGATCACCGCCACGATGATGAACAACCTTTGAAGGCGCTTGGCACGCCGTTCCCAGATCTCTCTTGCAGGAATGGACTTATTCTGGACAATCACGGGCGGGACATGGGGTTTGGGTTCCGGCCCACTGAGCCGTTGATACAGCCAATGGCAGATAAAAAATATAATGAAAAAGTAAATCACCCAGAATAGAATGGCCAAGAGCAGCGGTCCGATCATCCCTTACCCCTTCTAACCATAATTAAAGAGTTTCGTCAGCTACTCAGATGAGGCAGGCGGTGTCTTTGCGGTTGCAACGCAAGAATCCGCGGGCCTCTCTTCTCCTTGAATTTAAATGGCTCTTGGTTGCATGTTAGCACAGGGCATTAACAGATGTAAATGATACAAGGGCGCCTTGCCAAAGAGGTAACGGTCTGGTATATTTTGTTTAAAAGCGGGGAGATTTCGATCTCCATCATACGGTTTAACATTAAATTAAAATCATCGGATTGAGGTGAGGTGGCGATGTTCAGCATATTCAGAATGTTAAGAGATCTTGTTCTCCGGTGGCTTCCCATCTCCGTTTCAGCCCACATGGTCCCGGCGGATTTTGTCTTTATCGTTCATCCTCGGGATATCCCGGATGTCGCTCGGCAGTATGCGTGGGCCCGCTTCTTGCCTGCACGTCTGGTGGCTGTTCTCACACGAAATCTCTGGCCGATCTTGGGTCCAAAGATCACAGGGGCGACCACCAAAGCGGGGAATCCGCTACGTGGTCAAGTGATCTTCGTCCCCATGGTTCCTGATCAGATGTTTAAAGACCTGCATCTCGCTCGGAAACGTGTGTATCAGGCCATCGCTTTGGGAGAACATCTAGGACCGAAGGTCATCGCGGTAGGAGGTCTATGTCCTGCGATTATTCGAGGGAAGTGGAAACTTCTGGATTCGGTCAAGCCGTTGATCACAACCGGCCGCATTTACTCATCGGTCCTCGCCGCCCAAGACCTGACTCGAGTCGCCGAACGCATCGGTCTGAATCTTCCGTCTGCCACAATTGCGGTGGTGGGCGCGGCTGGCGCCACCGGGGCTCTGGTGAGCAAACTCCTCGTGGAACAGATCGGGCGTCTGATTCTCATTGACCGCCGATTAAATGTCCTCAAAGATGTATCTGATCACCTGCGACAGATACGTCCAACGATTCAAATAGAACTCTCCTCGGAAATCAAGTCAATTGAAACCGCCGACGCGGTGGTTGCGGCCGCCAGCTCAGCCGGGGCGATCATTGAACCACACCATCTCAAGACGGGGACCGTCATTGTAGATTGCGGGCAGCCCCACAATGTCACCGAAGATCTCATGGCCAAGCGCCAGGACATCGTGGTCGTCGAAGGTGGTCTGGCCAAGCTTGCAGGGATAAAATGTCAGTTTGATTTTGGCTTGCTTGCAGAGGATGAGCTGTTCGGTTGCCTCAGTGAAGCCGTCCTCCTCTGTTGGTCCGAAAAATACAAACGGCATGGTTTCGAAGGGCGTTCGGAACTCCAGCTGGCAAAAGAGTTTTTTGAGATTGGGAAAATGCTCGGGTTCTTACGTCCACCCTTGCGGTTTGGCAGTCATGCCATCACCGATGCGGAATTGGATCGGGTTCGGGACGTCCGAAGGGTCAAGAAGGATCAATCTAAAACACCATGATTCCAAAAGTTACTCTGCTGTTCATCACGGTCCTCCTGAATCTCTCGCTGGTTTTGACCATTTACCTCCGAGGCCGGCGGAATCCGATCAATGTCTTCTACAACCTTATCGTCCTTTCTGTCGCGGTCTGGGCCTTTTGCTACGGAATGCTGGAGCTGTCCACCCAGCCAGGGGATGCCCTCTTCTGGTACTATTTAACCTATGTGGCTGGATCCTTGATTGCAAGCTTTTTCTTCTACTTTTCATTCGTCTTTCCCACTCAGGAACGGTCCTTTACCGCTGCGGATCATCTCCTGGCATGGGGTTTCCCGATCGTGTCGCTCTGTCTACTGGCCGATCCTCATATCCTGATCCGTGAGATCGCACTTGAACCTTCCGGATGGTCGGTCGTCTTGGGCAAACCGGCTTTCTGGACCTACTCCTTCTGGCTTACGCTCTTGATGGGACGCGCCTTTCTTCACCTTTATCAAAAATATCAACGGGCGCTGGGCCGTCCTAAGATGCAGTTACGGTATGTCCTGTTTGGAACCGCCATTTCTACCTTCTTCGGCAGCATCTTTAATCTGATTATGCCTGGAATGGGAGACACAAACTGGATTTGGCTTGGCCCGTTGTTTGAGATCATACTGGTCGGGTCCACCGCGTACGGAATTGTCAAGCACCGTCTGATGGACATCCGGGTGATCTTCAATCGAGCAATCGTTTATTCTATCTTCCTGATCATCACGCTGGCACTCTATACGATGGTCGTCCTCACCTCACAACAGTTCTTTAAAGACACCACGGGCGTTGTGGCCAGCCTCATCATCGGTTCGGTCCTCATCGCACTCGGGCTGGAGCCTTTGAGAAAATTGATCCAGAAGACAACCGACCGTATCTTTTTTAAAGGTGAATTTGTGACCCAACAATTATTGGGAACGATTACAGACACCCTGAGCTCGATCGACGACCTCGAAAGACGACTCCACATCGTTACGGCTCACCTCGCTACAGACCTTCGCGTGGAGCGAGCAGCTTTCTGGATCTTTGGACAAGACCAGAATCAGATCACCCTCAAAATTTTAGAAGGCAGCCCAATGCCCTCGGAGAATTTGAGCCCTAACGCCATCCTCCAATATTTCACTGCAACTTCGGTAGGGGAGTACGTCATGGTCTCACAACGCCGGGAGTCATTGTTGTATGATGAGACGGAAAGTCCGTTATCAGAACAAATGGACCCGGATCCGATACTCACCACGGTCTTTGAAGAAATGAAACAGCTTGGCATGGAGTTGATCATTCCGATCTTCAGCAAAGATATCCTGGTCGGTCTGCTTTTGATGGGATCCAAGCGGTCCGGGGAGCTCTACTTCAACGACGATCTGAAACTGCTTGGGATTATTGCCCAGGAGGCCGGAATCGCCATCGACAATGCCCGGCTTTACCACCGCCTCCAACAGCAGATGGAAGAGCTTAAGACAATGCAGACCCATCAGCTCCTCCAGTCTGCGAAGCTGGCCACGATCGGTGAGCTTGCAACCAATATTGCCCATGAGATCAACAATCCTTTGACCAGCATCCTGGGATTCACAACTCTTTTATTGAAAGAGACCGGCGAGTCAGACCCTCGTCGAAAAGATCTCAAGATCATCGAGAGCGAAGCGATGCGGTCCAGAGATATTGTCCGTAACCTATTGGACTTTGCACGCAGCAAAGAACCAAAAAAAGAAGCCGTAGGAATTAACGAGGTCGTCCACGATACGCTGGCCTTGATCCGATATTATGCGGAGAAATCCAATATCTTGATAAAAGAAGAATACGAAGAGGTTCCCAAGGTGTCGGTCGATGCTAACCAGATGAAACAGGTATTCATTAATTTGATCAAAAATGCGATGGAGGCCATGCCGGAAGGAGGGCATCTTAGGATCAAGACCCGATGGCTTCTGAAAGAACAACAGGTGGAAATCCTCTTCGAGGACAGTGGCTCCGGGATTCACCAGGAACATCTTCCAAAGATCTTTGATCCATTTTTCACCACGAAGGGCGAGACGGTCGGAACCGGCGTCGGATTAGCGGTCAGCGCCGGAATCATCAAACGTCACGGAGGCGAAGTGAGCGTGGAAAGCACGGTGGGACAGGGAAGCCGTTTCTATGTTCGGCTCCCTCTAGAAGCGGAGAGAGTTGAAAAGGAAGCCTTGCGATGAAAAACCAACGAATCTTGGTCGTGGATGACGAACCTTTTATCATAGAACTCTGTCAGCGGTTCCTGACTGCGGCAGGCTATACGGTTCAGACCGCACTCAGCGGCGAAGAGGCTCTCCGTCTCTTCAAACCATACCGGCCGGATCTCGTTCTAACCGACATCCGCATGCCGGGCATGAACGGCCTGGAGCTGATCCAGGAGGTTAAGCAGCAAGAGACGAATCTGGCTATCGTGGTCATCACGGGACACGGAACCCTTTCGACCGCCATCGAGACAATGAAGGAGGGGGTTCTGGGTTTTGTGATCAAGCCCTTTACCGAGGATGAGCTTTTGTCGGCGGTGAAGCAGGCCCTGGAGAAGGCGGCCCTTGTGAAAGAAAATATGCGTCTTCGGTCACTCATGCCGCTCTTTGAGGCCAGCAAGTCCTTAGTCAGCGAGCTGAACCTGGATCGTCTTTTGGATAATGTGGTCGCGATGGTGAAGAAGGAGACAAATGCAGACCGGGTCTCGATCATGCTCCTCGATCCTGTCACAAAGTCCTTGACCGTTAAGGCCTTTGTCGGTTTTCCAACGATCATCCCGCAGAAGTTGCATCGTGTTATCGGAAACGGGATTGCCGGCCGAGTCGCGCAGACAGGTCAACCGCTTTTCATAGATCGTGCTCAGGTTCAGGATACGGAGCTTGCGGATTTCCTAAAAGATGAGGACATTAGCTCGGCGCTATCGGTTCCGCTCATTTCTCAGGGAATCACCACCGGCGTCCTGAATGTGGCCATGCTTCGTGAAGGTCAGCTTTTCACTCAGAGCGATCTGGAACTGGTTTCTATCTTAGCCGGTCAGGCGGCGGCCGCGGTTGAAAACGCCAAATTGTATCAAAAGACTCAGCTATATTATCGAAAAACCATTGAGGCCCTTGTCACGACTTTGGAGATTAATGACCCTTATACAAAGGGCCACTCGATCCGCGTGCAAAAATGGGCCTGCGCCATCGCCGATGTCATGCATCTCTCACCGGAAGACACCGAAACGGTACGGATGTCCGGGCTTCTTCATGACATCGGAAAGATCGGAAGCAGTGAAGAGATTTTGTTAAAGGAGGCCAGGCTGACACCCGAAGAGTTTGAGCGAATGAAGCAACACCCACGCCACTCGGCTAAGATACTGGGGTCCGCCGGACTTTCGGAGGAAATTATCCAGTCTGTGCTCCATCATCACGAATGGTACAACGGCAAGGGCTATCCGGATGGCCTTTCGAACAAGCAGATACCGCTTGCATCTCGGATTCTGCTGGTCGCGGATGCGGTGGACGCCATGAGCTCCGATCGTCCCTACCGCAAGGCGCTTCCTCTTGAGAAGCTTCAGACGACACTGAAAGAATACAGCGGCACTCAATTTGATCCGGAGATAGTGGAGGCGGTCTTGCAACTCTTATCGCAGCAAGGACTTAAGGTCGTTCGATCAGATGGGTATGAAAACGGTTTAAAAACCTGACCCTACGGGACGAGAATCAGCTTACCGAAATTCTTCCGGCTGAGGAGATATTCCTGAGCCCGTCTCGCCTCCCGCAATGGATACACTGAGTCAATCACCGGCTTGAGTTTTCCGATCTCCATGAGTTTGGCAACTTCCAACAGCTCGCTTCGTGTCCCCATCATGGCACCAAGGATAGAAAGCTGGCGGGTAAAGACATATCGGAGATCGGTCTTGGCCTCGGGTCCGGAGGTCGCCCCGCAGGTGACGAGCTTCCCGTTTTTGGCCAATGCCGTCAGGCTCTTCTCCCAGGTTTCCGGGCCCACATGTTCAAACACCACGTCCACTCCCTTGCCTCCGGTCAGGTCCCGGGTCCGCGTGGAAAAATCCTCTCGGCGATAATTGATCACCTCATCCGCCCCAAGCTCCTTGGCCTTGGCCAGTTTGGCATCACTGCCGGCTGCTGCAATCACCCAAGCACCGGCAAGCTTGGCGATCTGTATCCCCGCGTTACCTATCCCGCTTCCCGCCGCCAAGACCAGGACGTCTTGGCCCGCCTTGAGTTCTGCCCGTGTGATCAGCATATGCCAAGCAGTTAAGAAGACCAACGGGAAAGCCGCGGCCTGCTCAAAAGAAAGGTTCACCGGAATCGGGATGACATTGATGGCGGGGACCTTCACATACTCCGCATATCCGCCCGCGGTATGGGCGCCCAGAATTTTATAGGTAAGACACATATTGTCCTGTCCCGAGAGGCAGTAAGCGCACCGGAAACAGCTCAGACCGGGTGCCACGAGGACACGTTCTCCCACGGCCAAACCCGGCTGCCGATCCGTCCGATCAAAGACATCCCGTCCGATCTCTTCGACTGTTCCGGCGATATCACAGCCGGAGATATGGGGAAACGAAATCTTATAGGCCGGGATCCCCTGCCGGACCCAAATGTCCACGTGATTGATCGAGCATGCCTTGACGCGGATCAGGACTTCATTCTCAGCAATTGTAGGCGTCAGGACCTCTTCATACGTGAGCACTTCAGGGCCGCCATACCGATGAAAGACAACCGCCTTCATTTTTATCCGCCTTTTTTATCTATCCTGGTTTAATCGGGGCTTCTAGAGCGATTTTAATTCTTGCGCAATGTCGTGTAATTATAGTATGTTAATATCCCGGTAGCAAGTGAATTGCAAGTAACATGAATGATCGCGATCGAGCCATGATGATGGGAACCATGCCCGCCGTTGAAATGAAAGGTGTCACAAAATTCTATGGGAATGTCCGGGCCTTGGATGGCCTCTCTTTGGAAGTTCAGGAAGGTGAAATCTTTGGCCTCCTGGGGCCGAACGGCGCAGGCAAAACCACAACGATCAAGATCTTGATCACTCTCCTGAGACCAACCGAGGGCGAAGTCAAGGTCCTTGGTTGTGATGCTGTCCATCAAGCAAGAGAGGTGCGCCAACGTATTGGTTATGTCCCGCAGGAGCGCGCGCTGGATCGGTTTCTGACCGGCCGTGAGCATCTCCATCTCCTTGCAAACCTGTATCATCTTGGAAAACAAGAGGCGACCCAACAGATTGATCGACTCTTGACTCTGGTGGATCTGCAAGACAAAGCGGACGAATTGGTCTCCGACTATTCCGGGGGAATGAAGCGAAAGCTAGACATCGCCTGCGGCCTGATTCCCAATCCCAAGCTGCTTTTTTTGGATGAACCGACATTAGGCTTGGATGTCCAGAGCCGGATCCGGATTTGGGACTATCTCCGGCAATTGAAGGCACAAGGGATGACTATCTTGATGAGCACCAACTATCTGGATGAAGCGGATCAACTCTGTGACCGGATCGCGATCGTGGATCGGGGACAGGTCAAGGCGATCGGGTCTCCGGCCCAGCTTAAACAGGGTCTCGGAGGGGACCGGCTCCTGCTCAAGATTGCCCCGGCCAAATCGGACCAGATGGGAACATTGGCCAAGACGTTAGAGGAAATGGACACGATTCGTCGAGTGAGATACACGGACACCGCGCTTGAACTCCGGGTGGCCTCTTCCGAAGCGATCCTGCCGGCCGTCCTGAAGCGTGTCGCTGATGCAGGCTGCCATGTTGAGACGGTTCAGTACAGTCGTCCGAGTCTGGAGGATGTCTTCGTCACTTACACCGGTCACGGGATCAAGGAAGAGATCCCTTCCGAAGAGTCGCTCACCGGGACCGCTCATGAATGAAGCGCTCCAGGAAATTACTGCCATGACGATGCGCTGGTTCCGGCGCTTAAGCCGGGAACCGATCACGCTCGTCTTTGGCCTCATTCAGCCGATGCTCTTCTGGCTGATCCTTTTCGGCAACCAGTTCAAGAATGTCGCCAGGCTCCCAGGTTTTCAGGGCACGGACTACATCAACTTTCTCACGGGCGGCGTAATCGTGATGACCGTCCTCAACAGCGGCCTCGCAGGCGGCGTGGATCTGCTGTTCGATAAAGAGAATGGGTTCTTAGAACGATTGATGGCGGCCCCGATTCACCGGAGCTCGCTGATACTGAGTCGGTTCCTTTTCGTGATGGTCATCACCGGCTTTCAAATTCTTGTCCTCCTCGTGATTGCGTATCTGTTTTTCGGTGTCTATCCGGTCAGCGGTCTCGGGGGAATCGCGTTAATACTGTTCATCGGACTATTGTTTGGATTGGGGCTGATCTCGCTCTCGCTTGCCTTGGCCTTACGGATCAAAGGGCACGGGGCCTTCTTCTCCCTCATCGGATTTTTCTCAACGCCGCTGATTTTCTTAAGCGGCGCGCTGGTTCCGATTCAGGCCATGCCGCTTTGGATGCAGCTGTTGGCCAGATTGAACCCAATGACCTATGCGATTGATGCGATACGTGGATTAATCCTCCATGGCTTCTTATGGAGAACTTTCCTGGCGGTCACCGGAGTGCTGATACTGTTTGATGCCCTCTGTTTGGTCGGCGGCAACCTCGTTTTCAAGAGAAGTCTCGGGTAACTTCGCTTATACTCTCTTCGTGACACCCGCTTTGGGACAGAGCGGTTCCAGCGCACATTGACTGCATATAGGGACGGGCGCTCTGCAAATCGCCCTTCCATGTTCCTTGAGTAACCAGGTAATTCGGTCCCAGTCAGCCTTGGGGATAATCTTCATCAGATCCTGCTCGATCTTTTCCGGATTTTTATTCTTGGTCCAGCCCAAACGGTAAGAAAGCCGGATCACATGGGTGTCCACCACGATACCCTCGACCTTTTTAAAAGCATTAATCAGTATGACATTGGCGGTCTTACGACCAATGCCGGGCAATTCGATCAGTTGCTCCATCGTGTCTGGAACCTTTCCATGATATTTCTCAACCAGGATTTTGCATGCCTGCCTGATGTACTTGGCCTTGTTGGCCGGAAAAGAAACCGAGCTGATCTCCTGAATCAGCGTCTCAAGGTCCGCCCGGGCATAATCCTCAGCCGTTTTATATTTCTGAAACAGCCGGGGCGTAGTTGCATTGACCACGGTATCACGGACCTGGGCTGAAAGAACCGTAGCCACGAGGAGCTCCAGCGGGCTAGAGAAATTCAAATAGTATTTGGTATTTGGGTAGAGCTTTTTGAGCTCTGATAAGACTGTTGTGGTTTGCAGATGAGCATCCACCTGATGCCTTACTCCTCCTCGGCCATCAGCTTCGTCAGGACCGAGTAATCTTCCAGCGTTGTGGTGTCTCCGATCTTGTGGCTGCCGGAGGCGATATCGCGCAACAATCGCCGCATGATCTTCCCGCTCCGGGTCTTGGGAAGATTGTCGGTAAATCGGATCTCATCCGGCCGGGCCAGTGCTCCGATCTGTCCCACGACGTGCTGCCGCAACTCTTCTTTTAACTGGTCCGAAGGCGAGTGCCTGGCCTCTAGTGTGACAAAGGCCGAGATCGCGGTGCCCTTGACCTCATCCGGCTTGCCCACCACAGCGGCCTCGGCCACGGCCGGATGGCTCACCAGGGCGGATTCTATCTCCATCGTGCCCAATCGATGGCCCGACACGTTGATTACATCATCCACACGTCCCATGATCCAGAAATAACCGTCTTTATCTTTCCGCGCTCCATCCCCGGTGAAGTAGCATCCCGGAATCTCGCTCCAGTACTGTTTTTTGTAGCGTTCCGGATCTCCATAGATCGTCCGGAGCATCGCGGGCCAGGGTTTCTTGATCACGAGATAGCCGCCCTGATTGGGGGCAGCGGATTCACCTTTCTTGTTTACCACATCTATCGCGATCCCCGGAAAAGGCAATGTCCCGGAGCCCGGCTTGGTCGGGATCGCACCAGGCAGCGGAGTAATCAGTATCATTCCGGTCTCGGTCTGCCACCAGGTGTCCACGATCGGGCAGCGGCCTTTCCCGATCACACGGTGGTACCACATCCATGCCTCCGGATTGATCGGCTCGCCCACCGTGCCGAGAAGCCTTAGGCTCGACAGATCGTGCTTGTTCGGCCATTCCTCTCCCGTTTTAATCAAGGCCCGTATTGCGGTCGGGGCGGTATAGAAGACATTCACACGATACTTCTCTATAATTTGCCAGAAGCGATCCGGATTCGGGTAGGTCGGCACCCCTTCAAACATCAGGCTGGTCACACCGTTGGCCAGCGGGCCATAGATAATGTAGCTGTGGCCCGTGACCCATCCGAGATCGGCCGTGCACCAGTAAGTGTCTTCTTCTTTAAGGTCAAAGACCCACTTGCTCGTGATGTACACCCCTAGCAGATAGCCCCCGGTGGAATGGACGACGCCCTTGGGCTTACCCGTGGTCCCGCTCGTGTAGAGAATAAACAACGGATGCTCCGGATCCAGTGGCATCGCCTCGCAATCGGCCGAGGTTTTCTGGATTACCTCATGCCACCAGTAGTCCCGACCCGCCATCATCGGCACGGGCGTCTTGGTCCGCTGGTACACGATCACCTTTTCGATGCTGGGCGCATCGGTAAGCGCTTTGTCCACATTTTCTTTCAAGGGGACAACCGCTCCCTTTCGGAATCCGCCGTCCGCGGTAATCAGAAGCTTCGCCTTGGCATCGTTGATCCGGTCCTTGAGCGCCTCGGCCGAGAACCCTCCGAAGACCACGCTGTGCGTCGCCCCGATCCGGGCACAGGCCAGCAGCGCGATCGGGAGTTCCGGGACCATCGGCATATAGATCGCGACGCGATCACCCGTACGGATCCCAAAGGATTTTAGGACATTGGCAAAGCGGCAGACCTCCCGATGGAGGTCTTGATAAGTAAGCACGCGGGAGTCGCCGGGTTCCCCCTCCCAGATCAGGGCGGCCTTGTTCTTCCGCCAGGTGGTCAAATGTCGGTCCAGACAGTTGTACGAAGCATTGATCTTGCCGCCCACGAACCATTTGGCAAAAGGCCGATCCCAGACCAGAACCTTCCTCCATTTCTTGAACCAGTGAAGCTCCTTCGCAATGCCGGCCCAAAAGGCTTCCGGGTTTTTCGCGGCCTTCTGGTACAGCTGCCGATACTGTTTGAAGCTCTTGATATGGGCCTGTCGGCTAAAAGCCGGTTTAGGATGGAAAATACGACGCTCTCTCAAGACCGATTCGATATCTGCCTGGGCCATGTCGTTCGCCTCCCCGCGATCCTGAATGATCTGATCCTGGTTTGATTAAGGGAAAATCATTTTAGTGGAAAGCTCAGAGGCTTGTCAACACGCCTAGCGCGCCGGAATCTCCTGGTTTTCTCAGGAGTCAAGGCGCGCGGATACCACTAGTTTGAGTTCCATCCGGATCGAACGATCCCCCTGCTTACTAGGGGTTCTTCAACAATTGGGATTGACTTGCAGTGAAACATTCTGATATAGTGAGCAGCTAATTTTACGACCAGTTACAGCTGTGGAGGCTTAGGGAGAATTGGTCATGGTCAATACAAAGAAAGCCAAGAAAGAACCAAAGAAATACGAAGAAATCAAGAAAGAACTCGAACGGCAAAAGACTGCCCTGTTGGCAGAGGTCGGAGAGATCATCACGGGCGGGATCAGTCCGGGCACCGAAAATTTTCCGGACCTGGGAGATCAGGCCACTGCCGAGACTGACCAGAACTTTCTCCTGCGTTTAAAGGAACGAGAACAGAAACTCCTAAAAAAGATTGATGAGGCCCTGGACCGAATCAAGAATAGCACCTTTGGCATTTGTGAAAGCTGCGGGAAAGAGATTGGATTTAAACGCCTCAAGGCCCGACCGGTGACGACGCTCTGTATTGACTGCAAGACCCAACAAGAGGCTGAAGAGAAGATCCGGGAGGCTTAAAGAGGGAACCTGTGATGGGCGATGCTGGGATTCCAGCAACCTCTACGGTGCCGACCAGAGTAGCTCTCCATCCTTGTCAAACATGTCTATGCCTGGCATACCACCATCGAGCAAAAAATGAGGGCTTCCATCGTTATCAATGATAAGTTGAACATGGGAGTCTCCTTCTTTACTGCCAAAGGATAGAACCGGTCCACCATCATCCGAAAACACAAGTGAAGCGCGAGGCTTGCCGTCCTTGTTGAAGAAGTTCAGGCCCGTAATCCCTTCTTTCGTTACCGCCAGTTCGGCGCGGGCATTGCCCTTCTCATCTTGAAGGGTCAGGGCGACCCTTCCTACTGCCACTTTATTTTTACTGTATTGCCCTAACACAGCACGGCTCACACCATTCTCATCCACGATCACAAATTTCTCGGCTATGATGGCCTTCTGGGGCTTTGGCGCCTTCGCGGCAAACACCGGATCGCTCATGAAGAATCGGCCTCCCACTATTCCACCTATCGCGCCAGAGATCATCGCCACAAACAAAATAAACCCGTAACCTTTTTTAGCCATCTGTATACCCCCTTTCCAATGCACAGTCTGCCACAATGAATTTTAGCCCCCGTTAAACGGATTAGTCAATCATCTTTGATTGACATAAACGCACAAATTGAGTAAGCTAGTCCGATTTTTCAGCCGAGTAAAAGCGAGTAAGGCCGAGTAAAGCGCATAAAGCAGTTTGTTTTTACTGAGGATCTTCGATTAAGACGAATAAACATCAAACCCTCCTCTTTATACAGAAAAAAGGTGCGGTTCGAGCCCAGGATCTTGTTCGCCAGTTCGACTATTCTCCGGGAACGTCTAGGTCTTACCTCAGCTACCTAATGCGGCAAAATCTCTTAGAGCGGACTGCCCATGGGCATGTCTTGACAGGCACGGGACAGAGCCGTCTGCAATTCTTTGAAGCTATGGGTTGTGGTAACCCAGGCTGCCCCCTTTGCGAGGCGAAGAAGGCAGAGCACTTCACTTGCCCAACCTGTCGTTGGCAGCTACCCAAAAAGAAAGCCCGCATCGGCCCTGCGTGGAGCCCGCCATTTTTTCGTTGGGAGAACGGGGTCTATTGCCCAAATCCTTTTATTTTGTGTTACGAACAGATATTCACAGAGAAACAGGCCCAACTAATGGGAATTCCAGAGGCAATGAAGTAAGGAGATTGGCTCAAAAATATACTTTTTGGTGGGCGATGCTGGGATTGATCCAGCGACCTCTTGCGTGTGAAGCAAGCGCTCTACCACTGAGCTAATCGCCCGACAGGCTTTGTTCTAACACAGTCACTTTCGTGAAGTCAATTCAATCCATTTACTCGATCATCAGAATTGCGCATTTTAAGTAGTCCGTCTCCGGGATCGAGAGCAGAACAGGATGATCCCTCGATTGCGAACGAAACTCGAGGAGGCGGGTTGTGCGTCCTGCTTCTTGTGCCGCCTGGCTCAGCATCTTTCGAAAACCCTCTCGATCCAGGTGATACGAGCAGGAGCACGTCACGAGAATACCGCCCGGCTTGACTAATTCCATCGCGCAACGATTGATCTCTCGATAACCCCGCAGGCCCTCTTTCAATTTGGTCTTGCTCTTGATAAAGGCCGGCGGATCCAGGACGATGCCGTCGTACCGGTCACCCCTCGAAACCTGCTTCCTAAGCTCGTCAAAGAGATCGGCCTTTCTGAAATCACACCGATTTTCTAAGCCATTCCGCCGGGCGTTGGCCTTTGCCAAGCCGATGGCCTTCTCGGAGCTGTCCAGACCGATGACTTTTTTGGCACCATAACGCACCGCATGCAAGGCCCAGCCGCCGGCATAGCAGAAACCGTCCAGCACCGTGCCGCCGGTAACAAGGCCTTGGAGCTTGGCATAGTTCTCGCTCTGATCCAGATAAAATCCGGTCTTCTGGCCTTCGAGAAGGTCCAGCTCAAATTCAAGACCGTTCTTGGTGATGACCGTCGACGATTCGACACTGCCGTAGAGAACCCGTTTTTCTAGCTTCAAACCTTCAAGCTCTCGAATCGCTGTATCGTTCCGAGCTACAATCGTCTTTGGTTTGAACATCTCCACCAAGACGTCACAGATCGTTGAGATCCACCGTTCCATCCCGGCCGTCGTTATTTGCAGAACGATGTTGTTTTCATACCGGTCCACTATCAAACCCGGTAAGCCATCCGCCTCGCTGAACACGACACGATATGACCGCTCCTCCGGGAAGATCCGTTTTCTGAACAAATCCGCCTGATGAATCCGCTGGATAAAGAAGTCTGAGTCAATCGCTTGATTGGTTCGAGTAAGCAGGCGGACCGCGATCAAAGAGTGTGGGTTAAAGTAGCCGCGGCCAATAAAGCGGCCCAGAGGATCCTGCACCTCCACCAGCGTACCGGGCTCCATATCCGACGTCAGGCGGGTAAGTTCATTGCTAAAGATCCAGGGATGGCCGCGAAGAACCCGTCTCTCCTGGTGTCGTTTTAACCGAAAAATCTCCATGACGCTAAATCCAATCCCACTAATTTTTTCACAGCTGTCGGGTTTCCCCTTATTTAACGGATCACCAGTCTTCCAACCATGCCTGCTTTATAATGATCCTTAGGCGCTATTGCCCTGCAGAAAATCGGAAATTCCCCGG
>Ga0207048_10051_pt1 | contig 39062 bp, 39 predicted proteins | sample Alteio_BWMinCont_65_FD_153301 | JGI IMG/M metagenome (GOLD analysis project Ga0207048, IMG submission 153301) | Enriched cells from forest soil in Barre Woods Harvard Forest LTER site, Petersham, Massachusetts, United States -... | ecosystem: Environmental > Terrestrial > Soil > Temperate forest >...
GGCCGTGTGCGATACCGTGGCCGTCATCCGCGATGGCAAGCACATCGCCACAACGCCCATGCGGGACATGAACGTCGACCAGATCATCACGCAGATGGTCGGCCGCGAGATCAGCGCCATGTATCCCGATCAGGAGCACGAGATCGGCGAGGTGATGTTTGAAGCAAGGCACGTCACTTGCCATGATGCCGATAATCCGCAACGCAAGCGGGTCGACGATATTTCCTTTTCATTGCGGCGCGGTGAAATCCTCGGCATCGCCGGCCTGGTCGGCGCCGGCCGCACCGAACTTGTGTCGGCCTTGTTTGGCGCTTATCCAGGGCGCAGCCAGGCCGAGGTCTGGCTGGATGGCGTCAAGGTCGATACCAGCACGCCACTGAAAGCGATCCGGCTTGGATTGTGCATGGTGCCGGAAGATCGAAAACAGCACGGCATCGTGCCGGATCTCAATGTCGGCCAGAACATCACCTTGACCGTACTTAATGATTTTTCACGGCGGACCCGGATCGACGCCGAGGCCGAGCTGAAAACCGTGCAAACCGAAATTAGCCGCTTGCAGCTCAAGACTTTCAGTCCGTTTTTACCCATCACTTCTCTCTCGGGAGGCAACCAGCAAAAGGCGGTGCTGGCGAAAATGCTGCTGGCGCGGCCCAAGGTCCTGATCCTGGACGAGCCGACCCGCGGCGTCGATGTCGGCGCCAAGGCTGAGATCTACAGGCTGATGGCCGACCTCGCGCGGCAGGGCGTGGCGATCATCATGGTGTCGTCAGAACTGGCGGAAGTGCTAGGCGTGTCCGACCGCGTGCTGGTCATCGGCGAGGGCAAGCTGCGCGGCAATTTCATCAATCGCGGCCTGACCCAGGAAACCGTGCTGGCGGCCGCCATCGACCAGTCGTCGCATCATCTGGCCTCACGGCAGCATGCCGCCACGGCATCTGCAACCATCGGAGAGTTAATATGAAGTCGAATATGAGTTCGAATATGAATTCGACTGTGCGTTCTATCAATGCGAGTTCGATCAACATCAAGCAGCTGTTCCGACAATACAAGATCATGGCCTTGCTGATTGCGATCGCCATCATCTGGGCATTTTTCAGCTGGAAAACCGAAGGCGGATTCGTCACTCCGCGCAACCTCTCCAATCTGCTGCGTCAGATGTCGATCACTGGCATCCTGGCCTGCGGCATGGTGCTGGTGATTATCGGCGGCGAGATCGATCTCTCGGTCGGCTCCATGCTCGGCTTGCTGGGCGGCGTTGCCGCCGTGCTGAACGTCACCCACCACTTGCCGCTGCCCCTGAACCTGTTGCTGGTGTTGCTGCTGGGCCTGGCGCTAGGCTTGTTCAACGGTTACCTGACGGCGTACATGCGGATTCCCTCATTCATCGTCGGCCTCGGCGGCATGCTGGCGTTTCGCGGGATTCTGCTGGGCGTCACCGGAGGCCTGACGATTGCCCCGGTCTCCAGCGACCTGGTATATCTGGGTCAAGGTTATCTGCCGCCGCAGCTCGGCATAGTGCTGGGGTTTGGTTTGTTCGGACTAGCGCTGGTGCTGACCTGGCGCCAGCGCCGCAACCGCCTGTCGCATGCGTTGCCGGTACCGCCGTTGTGGCGCGATGCGCTGCGCGTGCTGATGATCGGCCTGGTCTTGCTGGCATTCGTGTCCACTCTGAATACTTACGATGGCATTCCGGTGCCCGTGTTGCTGCTGCTAGCCTTGCTGGGTTTGTTCAGCTATGTCACCACGCAGACTGTGTTCGGCCGCCGGATCTACTCGGTCGGCAGCAATATGGAAGCGACCCGCTTATCAGGTGTGAATGTGCAGGCGGTGAAACTGTGGATCTTCGGCATCATGGGCGTGATGTGCGCACTGGCGGGCCTGGTTAATACAGCGCGCCTGGCGGCAGGTTCGCCATCGGCCGGCAACATGGGCGAGCTGGATGCCATTGCGGCGTGCTTCATCGGCGGTACTTCCATGCGCGGTGGTTCCGGCACGGTCTACGGTGCGTTGATCGGCGCGCTGGTGATGGCCAGCCTGGACAACGGCATGTCGATGCTGGATGTCGACACCTACTGGCAAATGATCGTCAAGGGCAGCATCCTGATGCTGGCGGTGTGGGTGGATGTCAGCACGCGTTCCAGCCGGTGATATCGGTGATGTCGGTAAGGTGCGAACTACGGTTCGATGATTTCAAACTTGTAGCCGACGCCGTAAATGGCGTGGATCACATTGCGGCCATCAAAGTAGGGTTCTAGCTTGCGCCGCAGATTCTTGATATGGCTGTCGACCGCACGATCGGTGACCGGGCGGTAGTCGTCATGCAATTTATCCAGTAGCTGATCGCGTGAGAATACCCGGCCTGGCATCGCTGCCAGCGCTTTCAGCAGCCGGTATTCCTGCGGCGTCAGGTTGAGCGTCACGCCATCGATGCTGGCGCAATGCAGGTCTTCATCGATACTCAACGCCGATGGCAACGCAGTGACAGAACGCTGGCGGCGCAACATCGCTTTTACCCTCGCCACGATTTCACGCGGGCTGAACGGCGTCTTGCAGATGTAATCGTCCGCCCCCAGTTCCAAACCTCGCAGGCGGTCTTCCTCGCCTATCCTGGCGCTTAGCATCAGGATAGGGACATCGCTGAATTCCCGGAGTTCGCGGCAAATCTGCCAGCCGTCGCAGCCAGGCAGCATGATATCGAGCAAAATCAGATCCGGTATCCGGCTGCGCACCTGCGGCAAGGCTTCGCGGCCGTCGCTGATCCAGCGCGAGGCATAGCCTGCGGCGGTCAGGTATGTTTCCAGGAGTTCGGCCATTTTCGGCTCGTCCTCCACAATCAGGATGTCTGCGGTGACGGGGGCGGAGAACTTGAAGGTATCTGTCGGCATGGAAAATAGTCAACTCAGGCAGGGCTGGCGGGCAGCCATATGCTTAGGCGCAGGCCGCCAAGAGCGGAAGCATCGGCGCTGATGCTGCCTTCATGCGCCTCCACGATATGCTGGCAGATCGCCAGTCCGAGTCCGGCGCCGCCGTTGGCTCTGTTGCGCGACGCGTCGGCACGGAAGAAGCGCTCGAACAGACGTGGCAGCGCTTCCGCGGTGGTGCCCGGGGTGCTGTCGTCGAACTGCAGGAGCCAGTGATGGTGTTCGCGGCGGCAGGCGATTTGCAGGCGACCGCCGCTGTCGGTGTAGCGCAAGGTGTTTTCCAGGATATTCTTGAATAACTGCTGCAAGCGGCCGGCATCGGCATGCACCAGCATTGCCGATGCCGGCAGGTCGAGGGCCACCGCCAGGCCATGTTCGCGATAGGTTTCTTCGTAGGATTGCAGGCTGGTGCGCAGCAACGAGCCGATATCTATATCTGCCTTGCGATAAGTCAGCGCACCGACATCTGCCAACGATAAATCGTACAGATCATTCACCAGCTTGTTCAGCGTGGCGACTTCCGATTGCAAGGATTTCACGGTATCCATGCTGGGCTCCAGCAAACCATCTTCTATCGCCTCCAGCTGGCCGTTCAATATTCCCAACGGAGTGCGCAGTTCATGTGACACATCGGCCATGAAATTACGCCGCATTTTTTCATTGCGCTCTAATGTCAGCGCCAGCTGGTTGAAATCGGCGGACAGGCGGCCGACTTCATCTTGTGTCGCCACCTCGACCCGGGTTGTATAGTCGCCGCCGGCGAGCCGGTGGGTAGCCTTGGCCAGGCGGGTCAACGGCGACAGCAAGACGTTGGCGATCTTGATGGCGATGAAGCCGGTGAACAGAATCGACACCAGGCCGATCAACAGGTGCGCCAGCCACTGTTTGTGCTGGAAGCGCTGGTCGATCGCGGTGATCACGCTTTCGAACGGCGTCAGCGCCACCCAGCCGATGATGGTGCCGTCACGCATCAGCGGGCGCGGCAAGGCATCCTCCTGCATGTCGCGGAAGCCGATCACGTATTTACGGTCGGCATCAAGCAGGGTAAAGCGCAGGTGAGCGCCTGTCAGGTCGGAGCCAGACGGCGAAAATTTGGATGACGGCGTGTCCGGATCGAGCTCAGGGCGGGTGCTGCGCAGCAGGGAATACCAGATGCCGGGATTTTCCTTTATGAATTCCCAGCTGCCGTGTTCGCGATAGGACTGCTCCAGACGTGGCATCAGTTCTTCCATCCGTCCTTGCGCCTGCTCATTCAGGTAGCCGAGGAAATCATGGGTAAAACTGACGCGCGCAACCACGCTCATGGCGAGAATTACCGCTACCGCCGTGGCTAGCATGGCGTAGAAAAGCTTGAGTCTGATGCTGGTTCCGGGCAGGGTGAGGCGCACGGGAAGGTCCTTGGAGGCGAGTCGATCTGCGGTGTAGGGTAGCAAGGAAGTCAGATCTTGGGAAGATTTTCAGGATTGCGGGTTCCCTCAATATTCCTCCACATTTTGTTTTTATCATGCAGGCTCGATAAATTCCAAGATCGTAGCCATGCCTTCGCGCAAGTTGAGAGGCGACTGCGACCACTGTCATGCCACATAGAAAATCCTTGCCAAGACTGATGCTGACCCCGCTGTTGCTCGTCTTCCTGCTGGGCGCCTGCTCAAGATCCAACGATGTGCCGGCGCCTAAAGCGGCGGCTGAGGTCGGCACCATTACTGTAAAACCGGAACCGCAGTCGGTATCGACGGAATTGCCCGGACGCACAGTCGCATACCTGACGGCGGATATCCGACCGCAGATCAGCGGCATCATCCAGCGCCGGTTGTTTACGGAAGGCGCGAATGTCAAGCAAGGGCAAGCCCTGTACCAGATCGACCCGGCCACCTATCAGGCCGCCTACGATAGCGCCAAGGCGTCGCTGTCGAAAGCGGAGGCGACGTTGCGTGCCTCAAAGTTGAAGGCGGAACGTTATGTCGAGCTGAACAAGATAGATGCGGTCAGCAAGCAGGATAATGACGATGCGCAAAGCGTTCTGAGCGAAAACCAGGCTGCGCTGGAAGTCGCGCGGGCTTCACTGAAAACAGCTGCTATCAACCTGGGCTTTACCCAAATTGTGGCGCCCATCTCCGGCCGCATCGAAACCTCGACGGTGACGCCAGGTGCATTGGTGGTCGCGCAGCAAAGCCTGGCATTGACGACCATACAGAAGATAGACCCGATCTATGTCGACGTGACGCAATCCAGCGTTGATGTGTTGCGCATGCGGCGCGAACTCGCCAGCGGCAATATCAAGGCGGTCGGCCGCGACGAAGCACCGGTCAAGCTGGTGCTGGAAGACGGTAGCGTCTATCCGAATCAGGGAAAACTCAAGTTCAGCGGGCTGAGCGTGAATACCGGCACCGGCATGATTACACTGCGGGCCGAGTTTCCGAATCCTGATGGCATGCTGTTGCCGGGCATGTATGTGCGGGCGCAATTAGAGGAAGCAGTCGACGAGACGGCAATCCTGATTCCGCAAAAGGCGGTGACCCGCGATGCGACCGGGGCAGCGACGGCGTTGATCCTGAATAGCGCCGGCAAAGTCGAACAGCGGGCTCTGACGGTCGGCCGCGCTATCGGCAATCGCTGGTGGGTAAGTGCCGGTTTGCAGGCGGGCGACAAGGTCATTGTCGACGGCTTGCAAAAGATCCGGACAGGGGACAACGTACGCGCGGTCGACATGAGCGCCGGGGTGCCTACACCGCCGACACCATCGAAATCGCTGCAGGTCAGCGGGCGCTAAAGGGTAACTATCATGGCGCATTTTTTTATCAATCGGCCGATTTTTGCCTGGGTCCTGGCAATCGCTATCATGCTGGCGGGCGCGATTTCCATCGTTTCGCTGTCGCTGGAGCAGTATCCCGACATCGCTCCGCCGAAAATCAACATCCGGGCAAACTATGCCGGGGCATCTGCCAAGACGCTGGAAGATTCAGTCACGCAAGTGATCGAGCAGCAAATGAAAGGCCTGGATAACCTGGAATACATGTCGGCCTCTAGCAGTTCCGCCGGCAGAACCACTATTACCTTGAATTTCAAGGCCGGCACCAATCCGGATGTGGCGCAAATGCAGGTGCAGAACAAATTGCAGCAGGCCACTTCCAGATTACCGCAGGCAGTGCAAAGTACCGGCGTGACGGTAACCAAGGCAGCAAGCGATACCTTGATGATCGTTTCGCTGGTCTCAGGCGATCCCAAGATTACCGGATTCGATATCGGTGATTTCATCGGCAGCACCCTGGCGGACCAGATCAGCCGGGTGGAAGGCGTCGGCGATGTCACCACGTACGGTACCAATTATGCGATGCGCATCTGGCTGGATCCGGGGAAATTGTTAAAGTATTCCCTGATGCCGTCCGACATCAACCGCGCGCTGGAAGCGCAGAATGCGGAAATTTCAGCTGGACAGCTTGGCGGCCTTCCGCCAAGCCCGGGGCAGCAGCTGAATGCCACCATTACCGCCAGAAGCAAACTGAGTACGCCGGAACAGTTTCGCCAGATTATTGTGAAATCCTCCAGCGACGGCGCGGTGGTGCGGCTGCAGGATGTGGCGCGGGTAGAAATCGGTGCCGAAAGCTACGATGTCAAGGCCCAGCAAAACGGCAGGCATTCGGCGGCGTTGGCCATACAGCTGGCGTCAGGCGCCAATGCCCTGGCTACCTCCAAGGGCGTGCTGGCGAAATTGAAGGAGCTGGAGCCGTATTTTCCACCGGCTATGAAACTCTCAAGCGTCGTCAGTTACGACACCACGCCGTTTGTCCGCGTATCCATCGAGGAAGTAGTCAAGACCTTGCTGGAGGCCATCGTACTGGTAGTCCTCATCATGTATCTGTTCTTGCAGAACGTGCGTGCCACATTCATTCCGGCGATTACGGTGCCGGTGGTCCTGCTCGGTACATTCGGGGTGCTGTCCCTGTTCGGTTATTCGATCAATACCCTGACCATGTTCGGCATGGTGCTGGCGATCGGCCTGCTGGTCGACGATGCGATCGTGGTGGTGGAAAACGTCGAGCGCCTGATGGCAGAACAGTTGCTGAGCGCGAAGGAAGCGACGCGTAAAGCCATGTCCGAAGTAAGCGGCGCGCTGGTCGGCATTGCGCTGGTGCTATCCGGCGTATTTGTTCCGATGGCATTCTTCGGTGGTTCTACCGGCGTGATTTACCGCCAATTTTCAATCATGATCGTATCGGCCATGACCTTGTCCGTGCTGGTGGCGCTGACGCTGACGCCAGCTCTGTGCGCAACGATGCTTAAGCCGCACGCGCATGGCCAGGCTGCACAGACAGGTTTCTTCGGCTGGTTCAACCGCACTTTTGAACGCAATGCACGGCGTTACCAGTCCGGAGTGGCCGGGGTTTTGGGGCGTGGCCGGCGCAGCTTGCTGACCTATGCGTTGATTGTCGCCGCCATGGCGGTGTGTCTGATGCGGTTGCCTACTTCGTTCTTGCCGGATGAAGATCAAGGCGTCCTGAACGCACAGATCCAGCTGCCGGTGGGAGCAACCGAGGAGCAGACCACACAGGTAATGCGCACGGTGCAGCAGTATTTCCTGAAGCAACCGGAAGTCATCGATGCTTTGCTGTCTGTCACCGGCTCCGGTTCGGGCGGCAATAGCCAGAACGTCGGACGTGCGTTCATCAAACTGCAGGATTGGGACAAGCGCAAGGAGAAATCCCAGAGCGCGGCACAGATTGCCCGACGGGCGAACCAGGATCTGGCAAAGATACGCGATGCCAGGGTTTTCGTGACGTTGCCACCCGCGGTACGTGGCCTGGGACAAAGTTCAGGTTTTGATGTGCAGATGAAGGATGTCGGCGGCCTGGGACATGACGCGTTGATGAAAGCGCGCGACGATTTTATTGCGTTGGCGAGACAAAGCGAAAAGTTGGCAAACGTGCGTACCACCGGACTCGACGATACGCCGCAGTTCCGGATCGATATCGACGACAGCAAGGCCGGCGCGCTGAGCCTGAGTACGGCAGATATCAATGCCACCATGTCGACGGCGATGGGGGGAACTTACGTCAACGATTTTCTGAATAACGGCCGCGTGAAGCGCGTCTATGTACAGGGCGATGCGCCGTTCAGGATGCAGGCGGAGGATTTGAATCAATGGCATGTGCGCAATTCTGCGAGCCAGATGGTGCCGTTTTCCGCTTTTACCGGTTCTGCCTGGACTTACGGACCTTCCTTGCTGGAACGTTACAACGGCGTGTCCTCGTTTGGCATCGTCGGCGAACCGGCCGCAGGAGTCAGCTCCGGCGTGGCAATGCAGGAAGTGGAGCGCATCATGGCGGAGATGCCGGCCGGGATCGGCTATGAATGGACTGGCCAGTCGTATCAGGAGCGCTTGTCCGGTTCACAGGCGCCGTTGCTGTATGCGGCGTCCATCCTGTTCGTATTCCTGTGCCTGGCGGCCTTGTATGAAAGCTGGACGGTGCCTTTTGCGGTGATCCTGATCGTACCGCTGGGGATCATCGGCACCGTTTTGCTGACTTCCGCGAGCGGCCTGTCTAACGATGTGTACTTCCAGGTCGGTTTGCTGACCACGGTCGGCCTGTCATGCAAGAACGCGATCCTGATCGTCGAATTTGCCAAGCAGCTGCACGAATCGGGAAAATCGTTGCTGGAAGCAACGCTGGAAGCGGTGCATTTGCGCTTGCGGCCTATCCTGATGACATCGCTGGCGTTCATGTTCGGCGTGCTGCCGCTGGCGCTTGCCAGCGGCGCCGGATCAGCCAGCCGGCGCGCTATCGGCACTGGCGTGCTGGGTGGCACCATTTCCGCCACGCTGCTGGGGATTTTCTTTACACCTCTGTTTTATTACTTGATCTGTCGGCTGATGCAGGGGCGTAAAGCCGCCACGCCGCCGATGGCGGAACCGCAAAAGGCAGGTGAGTGATGCGCAAACTATTATTGATACCCGGCCTGACTATATTGCTTGGCGGCTGCGTTAACCTGGCGCCGGATTACGTGCAGCCGATTGCGCCGGTGCCGGCCACATGGTCGCAGGCCGCAGTGGAAGGTCAGATGGAAGTAACCGCCGATACGCTCGACTGGCGCAGCTTCTTTGTGGATGCGCGGCTGCGCGAAGTGATCGCGCTGACGCTGGCGAATAATCGAGACCTGCGGGTAGCCGCCCTGAATATAGAAAAGGCGCGCGCGCAGTACCGGATCCAGGATGCCTCCAGATATCCGGCGGTTGGCGTAGTCGCGGGTGGTAGTGTCGCGCGTACTCCTGCCGACCAGGCCGGCGGCAACGCGGCGGTGATTGCGCGCAACCAGAGCGTGCAACTGGGCTTCAGTTCATACGAGCTGGATTTTTTCGGCCGCTTGAAAAATCTTAGCGCGGCAGCGTTGGCGTCTTATCAGTTCAACATCGAGACGCAGCGCAGCGTACAGATCAGCCTGGTGGCAGAAGTTGCCGGTGCCTGGCTGACGCTGGCCGCCGATAATGAGCGCTTGCAGCTGGCCGCCAACACGTTGAAGAGTCAGCAGATTTCTTACGAGCTGAGCCAGCGCAGCCACGCCATCGGCTCTACCTCGGGCCTCGATTTGTCGACCGCGCAGGCGAGCGTCGAATTGGCGCAGGTAGATCTTGGTAATTTCACCAGCCAGGTGCAGCAAGATGTCAATGCGCTCAACCTGCTTGCCGGCATTACGGTGCCCGCGCATTTGCTGCCCGGCGGTATCCCCGATACGTCCACGCCGCTGTTGGCGGCGCCGGCAGAACTTTCCTCCGCGTTGCTGCTGAAGCGGCCCGATGTGCTGGCCGCCGAACAGACGCTGATCGCCGCCAATGCCGACATTGGTGCGGCGCGCGCGGCATTTTTCCCTAGTATTACGCTCACGGCACAGGGCGGGACCGCCAGCAGCAGCCTGGCCGGTTTGTTCAAGGCGGGGAGCGGTGCCTGGAGTTTCTTGCCGTCGATCAATGTTCCCATTTTCAACGCCGGCCGCAATCGCGCAAGCCTCGACGCCGCGAAAATAACGAAGGATATCGATATCGCCAATTATGAAAAGACGATCCAGACCGCGTTCAAGGAAGTCGCCGATGCCCTGGCCCAGCGCGCCACGCTCGATCAGCGTCTGGGGGCGCAGCAGCGCCTGGTTGACGCCTCGGGCAAAAGCTATCGTCTGTCGGAGGCGCGTTATCGCAGCGGGATCGACAGCTATCTCAATTCGCTGGTGGCGGAACGCAGCTGGTACGGCGCCCAGCAAAACCTGATCTCCTTGCGTTTGGTCGAGCAGAATAACCGGATCAATTTGTACAAGGCGATGGGCGGCGGCTGGAGTAGCTCCTGATGCTGTGTCCAAGCGTTCTGCCGAATGGGTGAGATCGTGATAATCTTTCGCTGGTCCAGACCCGAAAGGCAGCGCGATGAATACCCAGACCGTCCTCACATATACCGCATTTGCGGCATTGTCGATCCTTAGCCCCGGGCCGTCTATCCTGTTGTCGCTGCGAAATGGCGCCACCTATGGCCCGCGCTCAGTGATGTGGTCCGGGCTGGGCAATATTTCCGGCGTATTCTGCCTCTCTACCGCAGCGATCCTTGGACTGGGCGTATTGCTCAAGTCGTCCGCCATGCTGTTTTTTGCAGTCAAGATTTGCGGTGCGCTCTATCTGTTTTATATCGGCATCCGGCATTTGTTCGCCGGCTCGACCGGGCTCGCTTATGAGTCCGGAACAGGGCAGGCCGGAATTGCTCCGCCTCCTCGCAAACTGTATGGCGAAGCCTTCCTGACGGCGGCAACCAATCCTAAGGCGGTGCTGTTTTTTACCGCGCTTTTTCCGCAGTTCATCAACGCCCAGGCACCTCTGCTTCCCCAGTTCCTTATCCTCATGGCCATCTTCATGAGCTTGTCCTATGCGACGCACCTGAGCTACGCATTGATCGCTTCCCGCGCCAGGAACTTGCTGTCGAAGCCGGTATTTGCAAAGTGGGTAAATCGCGTGGTGGGGGCAGCCTTCATTTCATTCGGCTCTCTGTTGCTGGCGTTACGACGCCAAACATCCTGATTTGATCGTGTGCGGTAAAGATTTTCCGAGTTGTAATCGTTTGTAAGGACGGTCAACAGCTTCTGCCGGGCAGTCGTTTATTGCTCAAGCCCTCGGGAAATTCTCGAGGTAACCAGGAAAATTTTTAAAGGTGCACAAATGAACAAATTAATCGCTGCTCTGATCGCTGGCCTGTTCGCTACTTCCGTTTTCGCACAAGCTTCGGCTCCTGCTGCGCCTGTAGCGCCGGTAGCGGCAACCACCACTCAGGCCGCCAAGGCTGATGTGAAAGCAGGCAAGGTTGAAACTAAAGCCGCTGCAAAGACTGACACCAAGGTAGCAACGACCGCAACCAAGGCCAAGACCAAGAAGGCGAAGACCCATCGCGCCGTGGTAAAAGCCGATGCGAAAGCACAGCCGGCTGTAGCCAAGGCAGATGTCAAGGACGCTGCGCCGAAGTAATCAAGGCAGGGTGAACACCACGAGAGACAGGGTAGCCTGTCTCTTTTATTTTTAATGCGTTAAGGAGTAGATCATGGGTATTCTGGAAGAAGTAATTGGTGCGGTAGTAGCGGTTGAAGGCGTTAAGAAACTGGATCCGAACGCTTCGATATTTACCGAGGGTGTAGCGGCGATTGCCGGCTACAAAGGTGTGGAAGCGATCACCGAACATCTGGAAAACAAGGACGACGATAGCAAAGAAGGCGACAGCGAAGAGGGTAATAGCCCTCAACAACCTGCCTGAGGTCTTGCGTAAGTCAAAAAAAGAGGAATCTTCTCGACCGGGAAGATTTCTTTTTTTTGTTTTGAATTCTCCCGCCGTAAGACTTCATCCCCATTACCACTTCCAGTGATGAAGTTAAAAGACAAATCGTAGGAAATATGTCACTGTAAGACCCAATGGTGGTTTGTATCGGGACAGGACCTTGGTCATGCGATGCCGCCAAAAAAACAAGGACAATCGAATCGACGCAGGGGAAAAGATGAAAATGACTTATTGGATTGCCGAAAATGTAGAGGGCGACAAGACCGACGCAATCATTGCCAGAACCAAGCATGATTGCGAACAGAAAGTCCTGGCTTATGCAAGCCCGTCAGAGTACCGTCAACCGGTAAAGAAATCCTTCCTCTACGGCGATGCATTCGATTTGTTCGAGATGGCAACTGCTAAAGATGGCGGGCGTGGAATGGGGTAACGTAGTTGCGCTCCGGTTTTAGTGTGCCGTTAAAGTCGCAGTTACGGGCATGGGCATGAGTGTCAATCTCCAAATTTGACCGGTTCCGTGCCTCTGTTTTTCCGACGCACCACAACGGTTCCGGCAAGTTTGTCATGCCATCCCTGTTTGCGCTTATCGATTCCCACCCAGATGAGTCCAAGACAAAAGGGAATTGTCGAAACGAAGTAGCCTACATATCGGATTACGTTCTGCTGGAAGCTTGGCTTCTCGCCCGTTTTTTCATCGACGATGGAAGCGCCTATCGCCATCTTCCCGGGAGTCGCCTGTCTTGCATTCCAGAATGCGACGATAACGATTGCCGGCAATACGTAAGAAATCAAGATATTCGCTGGCCCGCTAAGCGTTACGCCGGCAGCCAAATTTTCACTTCCATAAATGGCGAACAAGATCGGGAAAATCACGATCAGCATCAAGACAGTGTCAATCAGGCTGGCCCAGACTCTTAGCCAAAATCCGACATATTCGAATTCGTTCGATTCATTCATTTTTTTTCCTTGCCTTTATTCTGCAGCGCCGGAATTCACTGGATGTTTTTTGACGGGTAACGTATTCGCCCGCCCAATTGTAATGGAATGTAAGGGTAGTCAACAGCTTCCTTGCATCACGCGTTTATAGCACAAGACCTCAGGAATCTCTTGAGGAAATCCAGATAACGCAAAGGTGCAAAAATGAATAAATTACTCGCTACTCTGATCGCCGGTTTGTTCGCTACTTCCGTTTTTGCTCAAGCGGCTGCTCCAGCTGCGCCGGCGGCTCCAGCCGCAATGACCGCACCCGCGGCAAAGGCTGACGCAAAAGAAATGAAAATTGACGCCAAAGCCAATGCGAAAGAGCAGAAAACCGACGCCACGGCCAATGCAAAAGTAGCAGATGCCAAAGCTGATGCTACGGCAACCAAGGCAAAGGCTCATCATAAAGCTGTAAAGACCAAGGCTAAGGCAAAAGCAAGCTCTACAGAAACCAAGGCAGATGCGAAAGAAGCTGCGCCTAAGTAATTAAGCAATTCAATGTGGATTAAAAGAGGCAGGCTCGTCCTGCCTCTTCTGTTTTAGGAAAATCAAAATGAAAAAAATTCTAGCCATCACTGCAGGATTGATCACCGGCGCCACCCTGATGAGCGCGGCTGTACCCGCCCTGGCGCAAGTTGATGTCGGTGTGAATGTCCGGCTGCCAGGCGTGTATGTGGCGCCCGCGCCGGTCTATGTTCAACCGCGCCCGGTATATGTTGAGCCGCGCCCTGTGTATGTCCAGCCGCGTCCCGTGTATGTCGAGCCGCGCCCGGTGTACATAGAGCCGGAACGCGAAGGAGAATGGCATGAGCGTCGTGTACGGGCACGCGAATGGCGAGAAAACGAAGCACGCCGCGAGCATTACGACCATGACGGCCATCGCGACGATGATCATGGCGACCACCGTGGCCGCGACAACTAGTCGCGCACCGCACGGTTACAGCCGGTTACGGCAGAAACACTTTTATCGTAGGCGCGGCGACGCCGGCTGGCGTTAATCAAGGGCAGCATCAGCCATTTCGGCATTCGGAACCACACACATAAAAAAGGGGATACATCATGTTCAATCGCTCAGGAAAAGCAATCGTTCTCACCGCATTGGTCGCAGTCTTCGCCAGCGCAGCCGGTAGTGCAATGGCGGAGACAACATGGCAAAAGGATCATCCGCGCCGTGAGCAAGTCAACAGTCGCCTGAATAACCAGAATAAACGCATCCACAATGAAGTCAAAGAAGGCGAAATAAGCAAAGCCCAGGCCAAAACCCTGCACAAGGACGACCATGCAATCCGCCAGGAAGAACGCGACATGGCCAGACAAAACGGTGGTCACATCACCAAGTCGGAACAAACGGTATTGAATCAACAGGAAAATGGCGTCAGCAGGCAGATCGGCAAGTAGCCGGAATGAGCGGATAGAGCCTGATTGCCGTTCTATCCGCCTTCAGACGCGAATGCCGGCGCCGGCTTGATGTGTTTTTACAACAAGAAAAAGATGGTGCCGGCTACTTTGTCTTTGTCATTCTTTTGTCACATGGCTTGTAGAAAATCGGAATTAGCAGGGTTGCAGTGATGAACAATGCGATCGAATCGCAAATTTTTATGACAAGAGTGCTGACATGAGAACATTTTTACAGCTGTATCGCTACTACCGGAAAGGTGGTTACCGCGTATTTCCTGCAGTGAAAAGAGCCAATCGCGCCTGGAATCACGGATTTTAAAATCCGTCATAGGTGCACCTTAAATTCCGCATGGAAATTGTCGTTACCAAAAATCCAATACGATTGCCTGGCAACTCGCCCGCGCATCTGGACAACTCGCCAACACATCGCGAATACGTTTGAGCCTGATCGCGGACAGTGCTAGGATAACTGTCTAGCAGATCCTGTCTGGAGCGATCGCCATGGATAGTCCCGAGCTGAAAGTCACTGAAGCAAGCCGTTTGCACGATCTCGCAAAAAATAAATATCTCAACGAAATATCCCGGGAACGACGAGACCCTGTCGTGATCGAAAAATTGAGATTTGAAATGGATGCCGCCCTCAAGAATTTTGTCGATTCGACCAATGAGGTTGATCTGGATCATCCCGCAACGTCTCGGGTTAACGGTGCCAATTAGAAACCGCAACCATGTCCAAACTCCGGGTTCACGCCTTCTCCCTATCCCTTGACGGCTTCGGTGCCGGCCCTGATCAGAGTCTCGATAATCCGCTCGGTGTCGGTGGCAAGGCGTTGCACGAGTGGTTTTTCCCAACGCGAACCTTTCAGCAGATGATTGGCAATGCGGACGGCACGACTGGCGTAGATGACAGCTTTGCCGCGCGCGGGTTCAACAACATCGGTGCGTGGATCTTGGGACGCAACATGTTCGGGCCCGTCAGAGGCGCGTGGCCTGACGATACGTGGAAGGGATGGTGGGGAGATAATCCGCCGTACCACACGCAAGTCTTTGTGCTGACCCACCATGCCCGGCCATCGATCACAATGGATGGCGGTACTGTATTCCACTTCGTTACCGACGATATCCGCGCTGCACTTCAGCTTGCCGCCGATGCTGCCGGCGGTAAGGATATCCGGCTCGGCGGCGGCGTCGCCACGATTCGGCAATACCTTCGCGCAGGACTCGTCGACGAACTGCACCTCGCAATCTCCCCGATCCTGCTCGGCTCCGGAGAGCATCTTCTTACCGGCATCGATTTGCCAAGACTCGGCTATCAATGCACCGAATATGTTCCGACACAGCATGCGGCCCATGTCGTCCTGACGAAGGTTTGATGACGCACCATGCCTGGAATAGTTGAAACGCTCGTTTCAGCTTGAGTCACTCCATTTCTCTTACCTGTTATCCAGATCAACTCGCATGGAGAGTTTCATCCGGCAACCTCCAAAGAGACGATGCAATTAATAAAATCTGTGCGTAGCATCTTCGTCAATAACAAATATATAAACGGAGATACACATGGAAAAAAGCCAGGAATTTCCCGGGGGCGTCGCGCTGGTGATTGGTGGTAGCGGCGGCAATGGCGAAGCCATCTGTCATCGCTTTGCCGAGAGCGGCAGCGATGTGATTCTAACCTACCATCGCAATGCACAGCGCGCGCAACAGGTGGTGGCGCAGGTGCAAGCGCTAGGCCGGCATGCCGAGGCTCATCAGCTGTCGATCGGCGATGAAGCTGCAGTGCAGTCGCTGATTGCCGGTATCGCAGCGAAGCAGCGCATCCACACGGTAGTGATCGCGGCGGGCTCTGATATTTCTCAGCCGTTGATTCGCGATCTGACACCGGGCGACTGGAAAAAAGTGATTGATGCAGACCTGAACGGTTTCTTCAATGTGGTACACGCCAGCCTGCCACACCTCAAGGCGCAGGGGGGCGGTTCCTATGTGCATATCAGTTCGGCCGGCCTGCATCGATGGCCGGAAGGCGATGTGCTGTCGGTCGCGCCGAAAGCCGCGATCGAATCGCTGATCAAGGGCATCGCAAAGGAAGAAGGGCGCTTCGGCATCCGCGCCAACAGTGTGGCGATCGGTGTGATCGAGGCCGGCATTTTCCTGCGTCTGTGGGAAGACGGCACCTTCGACGAAAAATGGGCGCAGGCGGTTCAAAAGAACCTGTGCGTCAAACGCTGGGGCAAGCCGCAGGAAGTTGCAAATGCGGCGGTGTTCCTGGCTTCCAACCGTGCACTGTACACCACCGGGCAAATCATTTCAGTCGACGGCGGCTATGGCGTTTAGCGGTGCTTGAAGCAGCACCTGGACGGTGCTGCATGTCGCAATAACTCCATCGTATAGCTGTACAGCCACTTCTTCACTTCCAGCGGCTGTTGGATAAGTGCGCCTGCTGCACTCGGCGGAGCAATCAGATTCGTTACTCATAAATAAAAATCCAGGGGAGACATTGATGCAAAAAGGAAAAGACCATTCTCAATGGTCGGTTGCGCGACGCCATGCGGTATTGACAATGGCGGCGCTAGCATCGTTGCACGGCAGCGCCATGGCGCTTGAGTTAGACACCGGTAATGAAGACGCCAAAGTGCGCTGGGACAATACGATCCAGTACTCGAACGCATTCCGGGTGCGTAATCAAAACCAGGAACTGCTGGCCAATCCGAATGGCGACGACGGCGACCGGAATTTCGGCAAGGGCTTGATTTCGAACCGGGTCGATTTGTTGACGGAGTTCGAAGCTTCCTGGAAAAACGTCGGGATGCGAGTCAGCGCGGCGGCCTGGTACGACAGCGTGTACAACAGGTCGAACGACAATAATTCGCCGGCGACTGCGAATTCCCTGTCGGTGCCGTTCAACCAGTTTACCGACGCGACCAGGAAACTGCACGGTAACCAGGCAGAAATCCTGGATGCCTATGTCTATGGAAAAACCAGCATTGGCGACGCTCCGGTTACGTTCCGTCTCGGGAAACATACCTTGCTGTGGGGCGAGAGCCTGTTTTTCGCCGACAACGGTATCGCTGCCGCGCAGGCGCCAGTCGATGTCATCAAAGCCGCGAGTGTACCGAATACCGAAGCGAAAGAGCTGCTGATGCCGGTCGGGCAAGTGTCCGGCCAGATCCAGTTGCAGGATGGTTTGACGCTGGCTGGTTACTATCAGTATCAGTGGAAGAAAAACCGGCTGCCAGCTGCCGGCAGTTATTTCAGCAGCGCCGATTTGCTGGACGCAGGCGGCGAACGCCTGCTCGCGGGGCCTGGGGCCTATTTCCTCCGCAATGGCGATCAAGCGGCTCCGAATACCGGGCAGGGCGGCTTGTCCGTGCATTTCCGCCCGCAGGAATCGAGCGTTGAATACGGCTTGTACGCGCTGCGTTATAACGACAAAAATCCGCAGGTCTATCTGCATCCGGGTGTCGCCCCGGACGGCAGCATCATTAATCCGAGCGTGGTCAACCTGGCGAATGGACAAATCGGTGAGTACTCGCTCGCCTATGGCCAAGGTATCAAGCTATACGGCGCCAGCTTCAGTACCACGCTAGGTGGTGCAAATGTGGCCGGTGAAGTATCGGTACGGCGCGACACACCGCTGGTCAGCACGGCACAGGCGGTCCTGCCCGGAATGACTGTTAACGGTGATTCGCCCCTGTTTGCGATCGGAAATTCGGCGCATGCGCAGGTCTCGGCAATATACGCGTTGCCGCCAACCTGGTTCGCCAAGAGCACGATGTTTGCCGGCGAGCTGGCCTGGAACCGCCTGACCAGTATCACCAAGAACGCTGCTGCATTCGACCAGACCCGCAACCGCGATGCCTGGAGCATGCGCTTTGTGCTGACGCCGCAATATTTCCGCGTCTATCCCGATTGGGACATCAGCTTTCCGATCGGCGTCGGCTATACCCCGCGCGGAAAATCGTCAGTCGATCCGGCATTCGGCGCTGATCGTAGCGGTGACGTGAGTGTCGGCGTCAACGCCACTTATCAGCAGGTCTGGCAGTTCGCCATGAACGGCACCCATTACTACGGGCCGACCGATGCGCAGGTGTTCAAAGACCGTGATTTCGTCACATTTAGCGTGCGCCGCACTTTTTAACTACGATCGATAGAGGGAAACCATGAATTATCAACGTACTCTGTATGTAGCAATGCTGGCGCCGGTCTTGCTGTTGGCGCAAGGACAGGCAGGATGGGCCGCAGTTGGCGCGGACGAAGCTGGAAAACTGAAAACCGTGCTGACGCCAATGGGCGCTGAAAAGGCGGCTAACCAGGACGGCACTATCCCGGCCTGGGACGGTGGTTACACCACGGTGGCGCCCGGCTACAAAAACGGCCAGCCGCGGCCAGATCCTTATGCGAGTGAAAAACCGTTGTACACGGTCACTGCGAAAAACATGGACCGCTATGCCGCCCACCTGTCGGACGGCGTGGTCGCGATGCTGAAAAAATATCCGGACTTCCGGCTCGATGTGTATCCGACCCATCGCAGCGCCGCAGCGCCGAAATGGGTGTACGAGAATACCTTCAAGAATGCGACCCGCGCCAAACTGGGCGGCAACGGTGTGAGCCTGGAAGGTGCGTACGGCGGGATTCCATTTCCGATCCCGAAATCGGGTGCAGAGGCGATGTGGAACCACAAACTTGCCTGGCAGGGCGAGGCGTCGTACATACCGTTCCAGACCTTTGTGGTGAATGCCGATGGCTCGCGCGTGCTGGCCACCCGTGCCGATGAGTGGAACCAGTACCCGTATTATTTCAAGGACGGTTCGCTCGAAACCTTCAAGGGCGACTACTGGCTGGTCAAGCAAAACCCTACTGCTCCATCCTACAAGGCAGGAGAAAGCGGTGTCGGGCGCTACCACGTGAGCGAATCGGCGGAAGATCCGATCCACGCCTGGCAATATCTGGTCGGACAACGCCGTGTTCGTCGTTCACCGTCGATTGGCTACGACACGCCCGATTTCGTCACCTCCGGCATTGCCAATTTCGATGACGCGCTGGTGTTTTCCGGGGTGCTGGACCGCTATAACTGGAAGATCGTCGGCAAGAAAGAGCTGATCGTCCCGTACAACAACAACCGTGCGATGTCAGCCAAGCTTGATAGCCTGACCAGCGGCAAGTTCCTGAATCCGGATATGGTGCGATGGGAACTGCATCGGGTGTGGGAAATCGAGGCGACTGTCGCTCAAGGCAAACGCCATGCCGCGCCGAAGCGCCGTTTCTACCTGGATGAAGACACCTGGACCGCAGTGCTGGCCGATAGCTGGGATGCGCAGGGTCAGTTGTGGAAGATGGCGTATTCGCTGATGTTGCTGGCCCCTGACTTGCCGGGTGTAGTCGGCACTATGTCCTTCGGCGTCTACAACCTGCAGGCCGGCGCCTACGTCTACAACGTCGCGCCGAACGAGCTATCCGCGCAGTTCAAGGTGATGGCGCCGATGCCGGACAAGAACTTCACCGCGGATGCGCTGGTCGGCGACGCGATTCGTTAACACCGTGCGGCAGATGGTCGCGGAGGCTGAGTTGCCGTTGCCTCCGCGGCCTTGCCATGCAATGCCATGATTTTTTAGCAGATATCTCCCATGTCGCCTAAACCACGTTTTTTACCAACGGTCTTGCTGACCGCCGTATTTCTGACCGTTGTATTGTTGCTTTGCCCGCCGTTTTGCCGTGCCGAAATAGCCGTCACCGAACGCCCGGCGGCGCAGATGCCGAATGCTGTGCATGCGTGGACCTTTGCCGTCGCCCGGGCCGGCACGCGTTTGGTGGTGGTTGCCGAGCGCGGCATCATCCTGCTATCCGACGACAACGGCAAGAGCTGGCGCCAGGCCAGCAGTCCGGTGTCGGTCAGCTTGCTGGCCCTGCAGTTCGTCAGCGACCGGGTAGGTTGGGCGGTCGGTCATTTCGGCGTCGTGTTGCATACCGAAGATGGCGGCGCGACCTGGACCAGGCAGCTGGACGGCAAGCAGGCTGCCCAACGTCTGCTGGACGACGCACAAGCGCGGCTGCAGCAGCATAAAGGCAATCCGGAAGTGCTGCAAAAGCGGCTGGCGGAGGCGCAGCGTGCGGTTGCCGAAGGGCCCGACAAACCGTTGCTCGATCTGTATTTCGAGAATGAGCGCGTGGGTTATGTGGTGGGCGCCTACAACTGGATTTTCCGCACAGATGATGGCGGCCGCAGCTGGCAACCGTGGCAAACGCATGTCGATAATCCCGGTGGATTCCATTTGTACGGAATCCGTCAGGCCGGCAACGCGCTATTTTTGGTTGGAGAGCAAGGCCTGTTGCTGCGCTCGCTCGATGGCGGTGCGAATTTCAACAAGATACCGTCGCCGTATAACGGCACTTACTTCGGGTTGTCGAGTTTGGCGGACGGCGGATTGCTGGCCTACGGCTTGCGCGGCAGCGCATTTCGTTCCGACGACCAGGCGGCGCACTGGAGCAAGATCGACAGTGCCAGCCAAAACGCGATTAGTGCCGCGCTCACGCTACAAGACGGCGCTGTACTGCTGGTCAGCCAGGTCGGTGAGATAGTGCTCAGCAAGGATGGCGGACGTAGCTTTCAGTCACAGAAAATTTCGAATCCCAAGCCGCTTACCGGCATCGTCCAGGCCGCCGACGGCACCATCGTCGCGACCGGCTTCAAGGGCGTATCTACCTTCAACCCCGCTTCATTCAAGGCGCAATAATGCAGCACACCACATCGCCGGACGAACCGCCGGTCATACGCGATCTGAAAGATTTCGATCAACGCTCGGGGTCGCTGCTAGAGCGCCTTCTATTCAATCAACGGCTGTTCATTGTCGGATTGTGCCTGCTGGTCACCGTCGTGCTGGGCATGCAGGCGCTCAAATTGCAGTTGAATGCAAGTTTCGAGAAAACGATTCCCAGAAGCCATCCGTTCATCGTCAATTACCTGGAGCACAAAGCCGATCTGAACGGCCTCGGCAATACGCTGAGGATCGCCGTCGAGGCGAAGCAGGGCACTATTTTCGACGCCGCCTATCTGGAAGTGTTGCGCCAGATTAGCGATGAAATGTTCGTGATGCCGGGCGTCGACCGCCCGTTCATGAAATCGCTGTGGACGCCAACCACCCGCTGGGTCGCGGTGACCGAGGACGGACTGGATGGCGGGCCGGTGATGCCGGATAGTTACGATGCCTCGGCTGCCAGCATCGAGCGGGTGCGGGTCAACGTCGGCCGCTCGGGTGAAATCGGACAGCTGGTCGCATCCGACCTCAAGTCCAGCGTGATTCTGGTGCCGCTGCTGGAACGCGATCCCACTAGCGGCCAACGCCTCGACTACCGGCAGCTGTCGGAGCGGCTGGAGCAGATGCGCGCCAAATATCAATCCGACCACATTGCGCTGCATATCACCGGTTTCGCCAAGGTGGCCGGCGACCTGATCGAAGGCTTGCAGCAGATGTTGCTGTTCTTCGCCGTTGCGTTGCTGATCGCTGCCTTCGTATTGTATTGGTACACGCGCTGCATACGCTGCACGCTGCTGGTGGTTGCCTGTTCGCTGGTAGCGGTGGTCTGGTTGCTCGGCATGCTGCCGTTGCTCGGGTATGAACTGGATCCGTATTCGATCCTGGTGCCGTTCCTGGTGTTTGCGATCGGAATCAGCCACGGCGCGCAGAAAATGAACGGCATCATGCAGGATATCGGCCGCGGTACCCATCGGCTGGTTGCCGCGCGTTACACGTTCCGTCGCCTGTTCCTGGCGGGGCTTACCGCGTTGCTGGCCGATGCAGTCGGATTCGCGGTACTGATGGTGATCGATATCAAGGTGATCCAGGATCTGGCGGTGGCCGCCAGCATCGGCGTCGCTGTACTCATTTTCACCAACCTGGTGTTACTGCCCATCTTGCTGTCCTACGCCGGCGTCAGCCTCAGCGCCGCGCGTCGCAGCGTCGCAGCCGAGCAGGCCGCTGCCGGTGGCAACGCCGGATCCCGGCAGGCATTGTGGGAATTGTTACAGCGCTTCACAACGCGGCGCTGGGCAACCGCTGCCGTGCTCGGCGCCGTAGTGCTCGGAGCGATCGGGTTCATGGCCAGCCTGCAACTGAAGGTGGGCGACCTCGATTCAGGCGCGCCGGAATTGCGGCCGCAGTCGCGCTACAACCGCGACAATCATTTCATGGTGTCGCACTATGCGGCAAGCAGCGACATCTATGTGGTGATGGTAAAAACCGCGCCGTCCGCCTGTTCGACATACGGCGCCCTGAGCCTGGTCGATTCACTCGAATGGCAACTGCAGCAGCTACCGGGAGTCGAGTCCACCAGTTCACTGGCATCGCTGGCCAAGCTGGCGACCACCGGCTACAACGAAGGCAGTCTGAAATGGTTTGAACTGATCCCGAACGATGGCACATTGGGTGCGGTAGTGACCCGTGCGCCGCGCGAATTGTTCAACCAGAAGTGCGATTTGCTGACGCTCTACGTGTATCTCAAAGATCACAAGGCCGACACGCTGGACCAGGTGGTGAAGCTGGTTGACCGTTTCGGCGCGGAACACGGTACAGGATCGGTGCAGTTCCTGTCGGCCGCCGGCAATGCCGGGATCGAAGCAGCCACCAACATCGTGGTGAAACGCGCCAATCTGCAGATGCTGCTGCTGGTCTACGCGGCGGTGATCATGCTGGCGCTGGTCACGTTCCGCTCCTGGCGCGCGGTGATCTGCGCGGTGCTGCCGTTGATCCTGACGTCGATCTTGTGCGAAGCGTTGATGGTCGCGCTCGGTATCGGCATCAAGGTCGCGACGTTGCCGGTGATTGCGCTCGGCGTCGGCATCGGTGTCGATTATGCACTCTATGTGCTGACCGTCACACTGGCACGGCTGCGCCAAGGCGAGAGTCTGGCCGAGGCGTATTTCAAGGCACTCTTGTTTACCGGCAAGGTGGTGGTGCTGACTGGTGTCACGTTGGGAATCGGGGTCGCGACCTGGGCTTTCTCGCCGATCAAATTCCAGGCCGACATGGGCATCTTGCTGGCGTTCATGTTCGTCTGGAACATGCTCGGCGCGTTGATCCTGCTACCGGCGCTGGCGCATTTCCTGCTGCGTGAACAACGCGCACCGCAACCGCTGGTATCGCCCGTAGTCAATGTCGCCGGCGCGCAGCTGCCTTGATGGTATTGCGCTCATTCTGGCTGGAGGTAAGATGTGAAGTTAGGCAGCATAAAGACATTTTCAACGCCACCTCCTGTTGATAAAAGTCCAGACATCGGCGTGCCGCTGAATGCATTCAGCGACCTGGTACGACTGGTTTATCTGGGCGCAACCGAAGCGATGCCATGGCAAAGCCTGGTAGCCGAAATCGGAAGCATCATGCGAGCGAACTGGGTCACGTTCGTGCTGCGTCCGCCCGACGGCGCTCGTTCAGGGCTTGCTCTGGTATGGGAGCCGGGCCATCCGGCACGCATCGCGACGACTTACCTGCGACATGGCTATGCGCTGGATCTCTTTGTGAATCTTCCGCCGGACCACGTACTCAGCCTGGATGAGACAGTTGACGAATCGGAGCTTAAGCAGGGCGAGTTCTACAAGCAGTTTCTGGAACCCGGCGATATCGGACAGATGCTAGGCGTGGATTTTCGCACTGCTGAAAATATCGACTGCCATTTCCGTCTTTGCCGACCGGAGCGAGGCGAGCGTTTTTCCGATCAGAATCGCGCTCTGGTGCAAATGCTGTTGCCTCATCTTAAGCTGGCCGTCGACCTGCATTCCCAGCGCGATGTCATGGAGACAGAACGCGCATTATATGCGGGCGCGGTCGACCGTATGCTGGTCGGCATGGTGATTCTGGACGAGACCGGCCAAATCATGAAGACCACCATGGTGGCAACCGACATCCTCAAGGAGGGCGACGGCCTGAACCTGGCGCATGGCGCTATCAAGGCCATCTATCAGCCGGAAAATCGCAAATTGCAGGAGATCATTCGCCGCGCATTGGCCACCGCGGCCAAATGGGAGCCGGGCGTTGTGGAAGCGATCGCCATCACGCGTCCATCGGGGCGTGCCAAGTTGGGGCTCATCGTGCGCGGGATCCCGCTTAACGTTTGGTCTGAAGGGAAAAGACGCCCCTCAGTGGCGGTAATGCTGCGTGATCCCGAGCGAAAATCGGTTGCGTCGCAAGAGATCTTGCAAGATCTCTTTGACTTCACGCCTGCTGAAGCCAACCTGGCTTTGCTGATGACCAACGGCCTCGCACTTGAGGAGGCGGCCGACGAACTGAATATCCGCAAGAACACCGCGCGTTCCCAACTGCGGTCGATTTTTTCCAAGACCGGGGTAACACGGCAAACCATGCTGGTGCGCCTGATTCTGGGTACCGTGTAGCGGTGCGAACGGTTCACGCCAATGCTGCAACGGCACGTTATATGCAGCGTCTTAATTTGGCTTTTTGCTATGTAATTCGATCAGCTAGTGTGTTAGATTTAAGGCAATTGTTGTAATGTACTGATTAGCGATACCTCATCTAGTTTCCACTGTGCAATTCTAGTATAGGTCCTGCGTTAATCCAGTCCGGTGGAAGACGTATTGAGTTGATGGCGAAATCGGCGACAGACCGAGATGAAGACCAATTCTCGTTGTTTTAGGATTCAGGGGAAACGATGCTTTTAAAACATTCTGATAGCCAGCCCGCACTGTCGGCAGCAACAGAGACAGCCGGGAAACAGCCTCCCGTTACTGCTGAAAGCATTCTTGCCAGCTCACTCTTTTACCGTCTCAAGCACGATGTCCTGGAGCTCGTCGCCAACATGAATCATGGCGTCAGCCACGGCGATTGCGAAATCATCAAGCGCCAGACCATGTTCGTGCAGTCACAGCTGCTGCATAGCCTGTACAACGATCCATCCTTGCCGTCGGATCTCAAAATTCTCCTGATGGACTACCACGCGAAAAGCATTCGGGCGACCGTCGGCGATCGGCGTGGCGAGAATTTGCGGGATAAGACTTAGCCGATACTATCGTTACAGTTTGGATTTACACTCAAGGCAGCAGGACCGACAACTCCTGGGCGCCACGCAACAGTACGGGCAGGAATTCCTGCTCCAATTGACTGACGCTGACCCGCGCTGCCTGCGCGCCAACGTTCAGCGCCGCCAGGACCGTGCCTGATGCACCGCGCACCGGCACCGCGATAGAACGCAATCCAAGTTCCAGTTCTTCATCGTTGACAGCGTAACCCGCCTGACGCACGTCAGCCAGGATCGTACGCAACCGCTTGACACTGGTTACCGTGTTCTCGGTCATCGGCCGCAGTTTGGTGCGGGCCAGATACTGGTCAAGCTCGGCTGGCGGCATGTGCGCCAGCATTACGCGTCCCAGGGAAGTGCAGTACGCGGGCAGGCGGCTGCCGGTGTTCAGCGCAACCGACATTACGCGTGAGGTGGCGGCGCGGGCTACGTACAATACTTCGTCATCTTCCAGTACAGCCAGCGAGCTCGATTCATTCAGCGTTCGGCTGATGTTATTTAAACAAGGCTGAGCCGATACCGTCAGCGGCGTCGACGACAAATAGGAGTAGCCTAACGTCAGCACCTTGGGCCGTAGTGAAAAATTATTCAGCTCGGCGTCCACATAACCCAACTCGCGCAGTGTATGCAGACAGCGTCGTACGGCCGCGCGCGGGATGCCGGTTTTTTGGCTGATGTTGGCGATGGTTTGCGGCTTACGTGAATCGCTGAAGGCCTGTACCACGGCAAGGCCGCGTGCCAGCGAGGTCATGAAGCTGGGGTCGGCCAGCGCGTCGATCTGTTCGGCGATGCTGGGTTCGCGTTCTTCCGCGTGGTCCTCTGCTGTCTCGGCGGCGGGGCTGGCTTTGGTGGTCGTAGTCTTGGACATGGCGTGATTTTAATGCAGGAGTCAGGTTAGAAAGGTGTTTTTTCTTGACCCGGGCGGTCAATGCTAGATACACTAAGCGTTCGATAATCAATCATTTGTTCGATTATCGCACACAATTGTATGTTTGGCTAAGACAGCCTGCAGCGTACGACAGCAAGTCAGTGGCCGTACGCATCACCGAGGTGGAATATGATCGACAAAACATTTGAATCAATGGCGCGCGCCGTGGCCGACATCAATGACGGTGCGACTGTCATGATCGGCGGCTTTGGCAACGCCGGCATGCCGGCTGCACTGATCGACGCGCTGATTGAGCAGGGCGCGCGCGAGCTCACCATCGTTAATAACAACGCCGGCAACGGCGACACCGGGCTGGCCGCATTGCTGGCGGCGGGGCGGGTACGCAAGATCATCTGCTCCTTTCCGCGCCAGGCTGATTCCCAACATTTCGACGCGCTCTACCGTGCCGGCAAGATCGAGCTGGAACTGACCCCGCAAGGCAACCTGGCCGAACGCATCCGCGCCGCCGGCGCCGGCATCGGCGGGTTTTTTACGCCGACTGGCTACGGCACGCTGCTGGCCGCAGGCAAGGAAACGCGCGAGATCGATGGCCGCATGTACGTGCTGGAGTCGCCGATCCACGCCGACTTTGCGCTGATCAAGGCGCTGCACGGCGACCGCTGGGGCAACCTCGTGTACCGCAAGACCGCGCGCAATTTCGGCCCCATCATGGCGATGGCGGCCAAAGTTACCGTGGCTCAGGTGCAGAAAATTGTGACGCTGGGTGAGCTCGATCCGGAAGCGATCGTAACGCCCGGCATCTTTGTCCAACGCGTGGTCCAGGAGGCCGTATGACGAACCCGAACCGCTACACCCGCGAACAAATCGCCGCCCGCGTGGCGCAGGATATCCCCGAAGGCGCTTATGTCAACCTGGGTATCGGCTTGCCGACCAAGGTCGCCAACTACCTGCCGACCGAACGCGAAGTATTCCTGCATAGCGAAAACGGCTTGCTTGGCATGGGTCCGGCGCCGGCGCCCGGCGAGGAGGACGAAGACCTGATCAATGCTGGCAAGCAGCCGGTGACGCTACTGGTCGGCGGCGCTTATTTCCATCACGGCGATTCGTTCGCCATGATGCGCGGCGGCCATCTGGATATCTGCGTGTTGGGCGCCTTCCAGGTAGCAGCAAACGGCGATCTGGCCAACTGGCACACCGGTGCGGCGGATGCAATTCCAGCCGTCGGTGGCGCGATGGACCTGGCCATCGGAGCCAAGCAGGTGTTCGTGATGATGGATCACCAGACCAAGACCGGCGAAAGCAAGATCGTGGAACAGTGCAGTTATCCGCTGACCGGTGTGGCTTGCGTCACCCGCATCTATACCGACCTGGCCGTACTGGACGTTACGCCGGCCGGACTTGCGGTGCTGGAAATGGCGCCCGGATTGACCTTTGAAGAATTGCAGGCCGCGACCGCAGCAACCTTGTTGCCGCTGGCGAAATGAGCGAGGACAATATGAAAGAAGCGAACGACGCATTCATCTGCGATGCAATCCGCACGCCCATCGGCCGCTACGGCGGATCGCTGAAGGATATGCGCGCCGACGACCTCGGGGCGCTGCCGCTGCGTGAACTGATGCGCCGCAACGCCGGTGTTGACTGGAAAGAAGTCGATGACGTGATCTACGGCTGCGCCAACCAGGCCGGCGAAGACAACCGCAACGTGGCGCGCATGTCGGCGCTGCTGGCGGGGCTGCCGCAAGAGGTCCCCGGTTCCACCGTTAACCGCCTGTGCGGTTCCGGCATGGATGCGGTTGGCACGGCGGCGCGGGCGATCCAGTCCGGCGATGCCAGCCTGATGATCGCCGGTGGTGTGGAATCGATGACGCGTGCGCCTTTTGTCATGGGCAAGGCAGATGCGGCGTTTTCGCGCAGCGCCGCCATCTACGATACGACCATCGGCTGGCGCTTTCCGAACAAGCTGATGAAAGAACTGTACGGCGTCGACGCAATGCCGGAGACGGCCGAAAACGTCGCTGACGACTACAAGATAAGCCGTACCGACCAGGATAAGTTCGCTTTGGCTAGCCAGCAAAAGACCGCTCGCGCTCAGCGCGACAGCCTGTTCACCGACGAGATCGTGCCGGTGTCGCTAGTGCAGAAGAAGGGCGATGCCATCGTCTTTGCGCAGGATGAACATCCGCGCGAGACCACGGCGGAAGCGCTGGCAAGGCTGAAAGGCGTGGTGCGTGTCGATGGCAGTGTCACGGCCGGCAATGCCTCCGGCGTCAACGACGGCGCCTGCGCACTGCTGATCGCCAGCGCCGAAGCAGCAGCGCGTCACGGCCTGACGCCGCGCGCACGCATCGTCGGCATGGCGACGGCGGGCGTTGCTCCACGCGTGATGGGTATCGGTCCGGCGCCGGCCACACAGAAACTGATGCGCCAGCTGGGCATGACTTTGGACCAGATGGACATCATCGAGTTGAACGAGGCCTTCGCTTCGCAGGGACTGGCTGTACTGCGTGAACTGGGCCTGCGCGATGATGATCCGCGCGTCAATCCGCTGGGCGGTGCGATTGCGCTGGGCCACCCGCTGGGCATGAGCGGCGCGCGGCTGGTGACCACCGCGATGTATCAACTGCACCGAACCGGCGGCCGCTATGCGCTATGCACCATGTGCATAGGCGTGGGGCAGGGGATTGCCATCGTCATTGAACGGGTATGAGATCTCCGGATCGACGATGCCCGAGAGGGACTTGACGATCAATAACCATCCGGTTATGATTTCCGAATGCAAACGGTAGAAAACGACATTTTCAAGGCTCTGGCCGACCCGACACGCCGGGCGATCTTTGAACGCCTGGCGCGTGACGGGGAACTGACCGTACGCGCATTGACTGATCACGCCGGTGTATCACAGCCGGCAGTGTCCAAGCACTTGCGCGTTCTAAAGCAAGCAAGGTTGGTGAACGACAGGCACGAGGGGCGCGAGACGCATTACAGCGCCCAGCCGTTAGCACTTGCGCCCATACGCGATTGGATGAGCCTCTATGGCGCCTTCTGGAACGAACGGTTCGATCAACTCGAATCACTTTTGAAAAGGATGGACCAATGAGCAATACTGCAACCGAAACGCTTTCCGTCGTCGTTGAACGGGATATACCTTTTCCGTCGGAAAAAATCTGGCGCGCGCTCACGCAACCACACCTGATCGAGGAGTGGCTGATGAAGAACGATTTCAAACCGGTCATGGACCACCGTTTCAACCTTAGCGCAGACTGGGGCGCCGTCGAGTGCCAGGTCCTGGCACTCGAGCCGAACAAAACACTGTCTTACACGTGGGCGGCCTATGGGCTGGAGAGCGTCGTCACCTGGACTCTCACTCCTACGGGCACAGGGACTCACCTGCGCATGGAGCAGTCGGGCTTCCGGCCGGATCAGCAGCAGGCCTATCAGGGCGCCAAGAGTGGGTGGCCGAAGTTCCTTACGGCCCTGGAGCAGGTATTGGCACGGACAGACTGACACCTGCCGGAACATTGATGGACGCCGGCCTTGTGCAGGCCGGCGTGGATGATTGGCGATTGCTACCTTCGCAAGTTCAAAAAACAACCGAATGAGGTGCAGACAATATGAAAAAAAGCACAACGACCGCAACGACTGAGGGCGAATCGCCTTCTCGACTAATCGATGCGAGGATCAAGGAGCTGGACGACTGGAGAGGCGAGATGCTCTCCCATATCCGCGCTCTCATCAAACAGGCTGTGCCTGATGTAGTCGAGGAGTGGAAGTGGAGAGGCGTTCCGGTCTGGTATCACGATGGAATGATCTGCACCGGAGAGACCTACAAAAGCGCCGTGAAGGTCACTTTTGCCAAGGGCGCTTCGCTCAAGGACCCCACAGGATTATTCAACTCCAGCCTTGATGGCAATACCAGGCGCGCTATCGATTTCCATGAAGGTGATGAAATAAATGGGGATGCCTTCAAGACGCTGATATGCGCCGCAGTAGCATTGAACAGTCCATCGGCCCGATAGTCAGCCACCTATCATCACGGTAGGGCAACCAAGTACGATCGTGCCGCCATGCATGGTGGTGTCCCCCATTCGCGCTGCCGGCCTGCCGCCTATCATGACGGTTGCCGATCCCCTGGCGATCGTGTCCGGCGGCCCGGCGCAGACGAGCATGTCGCCGACGGCGGCGGCCGGCAATTTGCCGATCAGGACTGTCGGCACGCCCGGTCCGGTCACTGGCCCGCCTACGTGCGGCACCGACATCGGGGCCGGCGAGACCATCGGGCAAACATGCATATCGGTGATACGGGCGGCGGCTGGCATGGGATCTGTGTTGTCCTGGTTAATTTAATTGATCATGACCATCGCACCGCGCACCGTGACCTGGTCCGATGCACTTAATTCGGCGCTGGCCACTCCCTGCGCCGCGAACGTCATTGACGCCTTGGCGTTGACATTCATCGCCTGCATGTTCAAATCAGCGTCGGCCTTGAGGGTGATACCGGCACCGGCTTCCATGTTAATCGCGCCGTTAGCCTTGATGCTGATGTCGGCCACACTTTGCAGCTCGACGCCGGCGGATGAAAGTTTCACTTTGTTTCTATTCGAATCGACAATCGTGATTGTCTGGTCTTCGTCGTTCATGGTGATGACATGGCCGCCCGGCGTCTCGATTTGCAGCTTCTTCTTGACGTCGTCCATGCTGATTTTTATCTGCGCCTTGGTCACGATCGCCTTGTTCGTGTTCGGCGCATCGGCTGCGTACGGCGGCGCTTGCATGCTGCTGTACAAACTGCCGAGCACAATCGGAAAACCGGGATCGTCGTTGAGGAAACCGAGTATCACTTCGTCGCCGATTTCCGGCACAAAAAAGATACCGCCGTTCTTGGTGGCATAGCCGCTTGCGAGCCGCGCCCAGATGCCGTTGCCTTCCATGCCGATAACGGGCACGTCGACCAGCACGCGGGTTTGTCCGTCCGGATCCTGGTCGATCTGCATGACCTTGCCGATCTGTAAACCGGGCACGCCGGGCGTCCGTCCGGACGCCGGCGGCGCCGAAATATCGTTGCGCTCTTCGACGAACCATTGTGGCGACAGGCCGAAGCCGACTTCGGTCGACCAGTTGCCGCCTTCAAACGTGTGGCTGACGCTGGAGACGAAGGCGGCGCCATTGAAACGCGCGCCGAGTCCGGCCAGTTCGATCATTTTTCCTGGCAACGGCATGGCGTTGCCGCGAAACGTGACGTTGCCGCGCAGCCGCGCGAGGCGCGATTTCAACAACTGGGCGTCGGCCCAGGTGCCAAGCTCGGTCGTGGTGAGCGGCGCCGTGCTTTGCAACTGGAAAGCCGGCAGGCCGAGCACGCCGGACAATGTGGACCCACTCAAATTGCCTTGTGCATTGGCCGCCGGTTCGGTCGAGGTAGCGGTCGCCACAGCTTGCTCCGTAAAATCCCAGGCGCTGCAGGTGACCGCGGCAAGTTGTGTGCTGGCGTCGATTTCGCCGTCGAACAGTTTGATCGCGTCGCCGTAACCGATCAACAGGTCGGGCGCGGCATCAAGTTGCGGCTTGCAGACTGTCACGGAGGTATCGTCGGCGATAACGATCTGGCCATTGATTTCCGCGCGGCAGACCAGGTAATCCCAATCTGTCGCGTAATAGCGGACGATGCCGTCGTGCGCGGCGGTCGTGGCCGTAACGGCAGCGTTCAGGCCGGCGCCGTTGATGAGCGTCTGGAAAATGTCGCTGTCGGTCTTGCCGAGGTAGCCGCTCTTGCGCCCCTGCGTCATCTTGACCGCCTTGCTGTAGCAGGAAATGACGAGATAGGATTTGCCGCCGTTCTCGACCCTGATGCCGTGCTTGACGATGATGCCCTTGAAAATGCTGGTTTCAATGCCGTGATAGCCGGCGGTAATTTCGACCTCTTTTCCGGGAACCAGGTTCGCGGATTCGCTGATCGGGAATGTCTCGGACGATGGACTGCCGTCGAAAAACGTGATTTTCGCGCTCGGAATCCGGTTGACCTGTTTGTCGACGCGCATCTGCGCTATTTGATAGTTGCCGGGGACTGGTTTGCCGTCGACGAATATCGTCATCGTTACCAGGTCGGTTTTTCCTGCCATTGGGGAGGCTGCAGTCATTATATGTGTCCCGAATTTTGTGCATTGCCAGCGATGAGCCGATCTCCTCGCTGATGTTATCAGGGTGTTTGCATTTGTTGTTGGAAGGTAATCGCGATGAACTCGGCCGGGTGTGTGAGCGCGACCATGACCGTGATTCTCATATAGCCTTTCAGGATATCGTCGGCAGTCATGGTCGATCCTAGTCCGATATCGACGCTGAACGCATCCGAAGGCGTGGCGCCGACCAGTGCACCCATTTTCCACTGGTTCGTCAGGAAATCGCTGATCATGCTCTTGAGCGCGCCCCAGGTCGATTGAGTGTTCGGTTCGAAAATATAGGCCTGCGTCGCGCGCTTGATCGATTGCTCGAGCATGATCGTGGTGCGACGCACGTTGATGTATTTCCAGTCCGGGCTGTTGCCGTCCAGCGTACGCGCACCCCATACGAGCAAGCCACGACCGGGGAAGTCGCGGATCGCATTGATTGCCTTGCCGTCCGGCGGCAGGTTCAAGTCTGCCTGGTCGGTGTCTGTCACGCTGACAGTTGGCTTGATGGCGGAATTTATGCCGACGTTGGCTGGCGCCTGGAAGACGCCGAACGTGGTGTCGACCTGCGTATAGACGCCGGCCATGGCGCCGCTCGGCGGCACGATGTTGAGTTGGCGCAGAATTTCTGTCATCACATTCTGGTACAGCGGCGAGACGGTCTTCAAGGTCAGATGCGTCGACGCCCGGTCTTTCTTTGCCTGCACCGGGTCGATGGAGGACGCCGGCAAGGCGATCTTGTCGATTGCGGCGGACAGTATCGCCAGTTTCGGATCCGGGGTGCCGTCGGCAGCGCCCGGGAAATTAACGGCCGCTTCCGCCTTCAGGGCGGCGACGAACGCCGGCTTGGAATCTTCGCTGAGGAAGCCGTAGTCGACCTCGCTGTCGTCAATGACGCTGGTATCGAGCCATGGATAATAGGCGACGCCATAATCGAGGCCGCTAGCGGCGTTGATCTGGCTGCGGAAGCCGTTCGTGCCCGAAATGACGTCGTTGGTGCTGTCGTAATCGCGCGCCTTGTAGCCGTCATAGACGTCGAAAATCGCAATCCGGCTTTGTATTTGTGTGCAATGCGCCAGCATTTGCTGATACGTGTATTGCCAGTTCGGCAGACTTAACAACACTGCGTCGGGCACCACCAGCATGGTCGGCTCTTGTTCTGTCAACAGTATTTGCAGGGGTGTGTCACACAGGTCGGCCGTACTCATTGCCGGCATGCCGCCGGCGCGCGTGACCTGGTCGAACTGGCCGACCGAAACGATGTAGCACGCACCGCCGCCATTGTCGAAAAACAGGCGCATGCTGGCATAAAAATAATACTGGGTGGCTGGATCGATCGTGATCGCGAAGCCGGTGGCCGGCGCCGCCGCTGCCATATAGGCAAACCTGATGTCGGGAGGGCCGCCAAACAAATCGACGTATTCCGCAAATGAAGCAATCCGGGTCGGCTTGTTTGCCAGCGATTGATTGCCGTACACCGCTTTGTGCGTACAGCCGATAAATGCCGGCACGGCGGTTGCGACTTCGACGACCGCATTCGGAAAAGCATTTATTTCTGGAGCATAAACCCCGGGGGTTTTAAAGACCACCATATCGAACGCCTCCCATGCCTGAAAGCCATCACTACAATTAAAGAACGCGGTCGACCTCTCCCGGCGCAATTCCATGCTTGCGCTATTGATAAGATCAACATCTTGTGGAATTTGCGGCGTAGTGAGTAGACAACACTTGATTATTGGTCGTCAAGCGAATAGTTGTCTATTGAGATTGATATCGGCTAGTTTGCAGCGCGATCGAGATTGTCATTTACCCGCAGCAGCAGCGCCATCAATTGATCCTGTTCTTCTTTGGTCAAACCTTCTAATGCTTGCCGGCTGGCTGCATCCATGACGGCTTTCCCCTTTGGCATTCGCTGAGAGGCATCGGCATTCAGCGAGACTAACTGGCTGCGCTTGTCGTTCGGATTGGGGATGCGCTGCACCAGGCCGTCGCGCTCCATCCGATTCAACAGTTGCGCCATGCTGGGCTGCTCCACCTGCGCAAGCCGCGCCAGTTCGGCTTGCGACAGGGCGCCGTTTTTCTTGAGCGCCACCAGTACCGGCAGCTGCCCCATGGCGAAACCCAGCGTGCGCAGCGGGCTGTCGACCAGCCGCCCGAACGTGCGGTAAGCCTGGCCGATGAGTCTCATGGGGTTATCGGATAGGTCATTTTTCATTATGTTGACATTCAATAGGTAACTATGTTTTTATATAGGTACCTATCATAAACGAATCTATCCATTCTGTGAATACACAATTACGCATCGCCATAGTTGGCGGAGGCCCGGGTGGCCTCACACTTGCCCGTATCCTTCATCTGCACGGCATAGCCGCGACCGTATTCGAGCAGGACTCTCATGCGCTGGAACGCCCCCAGGGCGGCACCTTGGACCTGCATGAGGAATCGGGTTTGCTGGCGCTCAGGCAGGCCGGTCTCATGGATGCATTCCAGGCCATCGCCCGCTACGAGGATCAAGGTACGCGTCTGCTTGATAAGGCCGGTAACGTGCTGTTTCAGGACGAAGATAGCGCCAGCGGCGACCGCCCCGAGGTGGATCGCACGGAACTGCGCGCCATGTTGTTGCAGGCATTGCCCGCAGCTTGCGTGCGCTGGGGTTGCACGATGCGTGAGGTGAGGGCGCGGGACGACGGGCGCTGGGACCTTGCCTTCGATCATGGCAACGAGGGACCGTTCGACCTGGTGGTCGGCGCCGATGGCGCGTGGTCTAAGGTACGGCCATTGCTGTCACCGTACCGGCCGCAATACAGCGGGCTTACTTTTATCGAGTTCGGCATCGATGACGTGGACCGCAGCCATCCCGCCCTGTCACAACTGGTGGGACGCGGCAAGATGGGCGTTGAAGCTGATTGCAAGGAAATCATCGCGCAACGCAATGGCAATGCGCACATCCGCGCTTATGCCATTTTCCGCGTGCCGGCAGATTGGGCGGCAACGCGTTTTGACATTACCTCGCCAGCTTCCATGCGCACAGAACTGATCAAGGAATTCGACGGCTTCGCTCCCGAGATACTCGATCTCTTCAGGGCCAGCAACGATGGCTTCGCTATCCGTCCGATCTGTGCGCTGCCGGTGGGGCATTGCTGGCCAAGCCGGTGCGGCCTCACGTTGCTCGGCGACGCTGCGCATGTGATGTCGCCCTTTGGTGGCGATGGGGTAAACAACGCCATGTTCGATGCCGTCGAACTGGCGCGCTTGCTGGTTGAGCGCGCTGACTGGAATGACGCCGTGGCTCAATACGAGACGTTGATGTTTGCGCGCGTTATCGAGTCCGCTGAAGGTGCGGCGGAGGGGGCTGCGACGCAGTTATCTCATGTTGGCCAGGAGTTGGCGTTGGAGATGTATCGGAGCCACGTTGGTGGAGCAGCAGTGTCGCGCTGAGTATCATAGGTAGCGCTATCATGTTGGGCAAAGTACCGGTCCAAGCAGTCGTCCCAATCTGTTGAATCATCAACAGTACGGATTGTCATTGTTGGTAACGCAGCAGTGACACAAATCCCGCTGTTCCAAATCCAGCAATTTTGCGCAGCCAATACTGCTGCCTATCCACTTCATCTCGCATCCAATTCATGGGCACGGATATTGCCTATGAAGATAATTCTTGAGCTCATGTGTCATCGCCAAAGATGTATTTCCGACGATTGCATGGCGGCATTTCGACAGCGGAATATCAATGATTCAATGTCTCAGATTCGCATGCAGTGAATTGAGAAGCAGTCGCATTGCCTTTGTTTACGCGGGCTTCGGGGGTGTTGAAAAAAACGATATTACATATTCAATAATATTCAGAAAGAAAATAAGAATGGATGAAAACATTCGTTTTCAGATGCAATTTGAAAAGGTTAATCTGAATATTCCTAATCCCTAAGAAAATTTTTACAGTAAATTTTTTTGGATGGGCTGACCTCGCCGACTACCTTCGCAGGTTCGACCTGATTACATGACTCACCTTTTTATACTCGAAATGGAAATCGCGCCAGGCGAGGAATAACAGGGCAAGAAAATAGTGTTAGAAATGACTTCAAGTATCACTTACAGGTGCTGCATAAGTCGTCAGGGAAAATTCGAAGCAGGTAATAGCGCAAGATCTCTGGGCAACATGCGACAGAGAATCCAGCCAAAGAGATGGCAAGGTCACACAACCACAATCAAGGGGAAATAGATGAGAAGCAGGATCAACTCAGGGTCGCGATGTAAAGACGAACGGCTGCAGGAACTGCAAGACATTGTCTTTTTACGCTGCCAACAAAACTAATCCCTTAACTTTGATGGGGTAGTTTTGATTTTTTACTGGGTTGTACTATGAATAAACTTCTCACTTTTCCGGATTTGTCGGCAATGGCGTTGTCGATACGCGCAAAGGCGCTACTTTTCCAGGATCCGCGTTCTTCTGAATTACTGCAGCAGGTTGAACGCATCGCGCATAGCGACGCGACTGCATTGATCATCGGCGAGACCGGCACAGGAAAGGAATTGATCGCACGTCACATCCATACACAGAGCGGGCGTACAGGGCCATTCATCGCCGTCAATTGCGGCGCATTCAGCGAAACATTGATTGATGCCGAATTGTTCGGTCATGAAACCGGCGCTTTTACCGGTGCGACGCAGACCCGGGCCGGGTGGTTTGAAACAGCCAACGGCGGCACCTTGTTTCTCGATGAAATCGGTGATCTGTCGCTGGCTTTGCAAGTCAAATTGCTGCGCGTGCTGCAGGAACGGCAAGTTGTACGGCTGGGCTCCCGTCGCCCGATTGCACTTGATGTACGTTTGGTTGCAGCCACCAACGTCGATTTGCCTAAGGCGATTCTGGCAGATCGATTTCGTTCGGATCTTTTCTACCGACTCAGCGTCGCGACCATACAGCTACCGCCGTTGTGCGATCGGCCCGGTGATATTTTGCCGCTGGCGCAGCACTTCATTGGTATCTACAGTGTCAAGATGAATATGCATGAAGTCGTCCTGGCGACTGACGCCCAATCTGCGTTGCTTGCCTACGAATGGCCGGGCAATATTCGGGAACTGGAAAACGTCATTCATTACGCTTTGATTGTGTGCCGGGATAAGCAGATACGTGCCGAAGATCTGAAGCTGGTGGGCGCGTTGCATCGAAATAGCCGAGGCGCAGAGAAGGTTGAAGCGACACCGGTTGCAAGGGGCGAATCAACCTCCGCAACGCATTCCAAGGACCAGGCTGTAGCAAGCCTGTATCGACGGCTTGAAGGATTGTTGGGGGAAATGATCACAGCCGGAAGTCCCGGGTTGTTCGATTCGGTTGAGGAGTCGCTGGTCCGCACCGTGTTCGCATGGTGCGGACAGAACCAGGTGCACAGTGCCAAGGTATTGGGCATCAGCCGAAATATCCTGCGTACGCAATTAAAACGATTCGGACTGATCGGCTACGATCCGGCAACCCTGCTTGCAGACGCCGAACCATCTGCGAACGGCTTGGCGCAGCATTGACAAGAGTTTGTGAAGCAAGGAAGCGATAAATGACGTTACAAGGCTACCAGCTTGCCTGTACTCGCGGCGATCGGCAGTTGTTTTCCGATATCAATCTTGAGATTCAGGCAGGCGAGGCACTTTGCCTGACCGGGGCCAACGGCAGCGGAAAAACCAGTCTGCTAAGGCTGCTGTGCGGATTGGCTATTCCGCACGTCGGAGAGGTGTGCTGGAATGGGCGCGATATTCGGACATCACGTGAGGAATTCCAGCGGGATCTTATTTACTGTGGTCATGCAAGCGGCGTAAAAGACGATTTGAGAGCTTGGGAGAATGTGGCAATCGGTAGCAGGCTGGCCGGAAATTGGTGCACCAAAGAGGAGGCGTACCGGGCATTGGATCAGGTCGGCCTGGGCAACGTGGCTGACCTGCCTGCCGGCGCCTTGTCCCAAGGGCAGCGCAAGCGCGTGGCCTTGACGCGTCTTTGCCTGCAGCCATTGCCAAAACTCCTGATCCTGGATGAGCCATCCACTGCGCTGGACCAATACGCGATCCACCTCCTGTGCGAAATACTGGATCGGCATCTGGCGCTAGGTGGCATCGCGGTTTATACGACGCATCAAAAACTGGCGCTAAAGCCGCGGCGTCTGCATCTGCTTGATTTGAACCAGGCGGCGCCATGCTGAAGGTGTTCGTATGTGTAATCAGGCGTGATCTGTTGCTGGCGTTCAGGCGGCGCTCCGACATGCTGACCACGCTGTTTTTTTTCGTCATTGTGACGACCTTGTTTCCGTTGGGAGTGGGGGCGGAGCCGGCCTTGCTGCGTAACATGGCATCGGGAATCCTGTGGGTTGCGGCATTGCTGGCATCGACGCTATCGCTGGGACGCATGTTTGCACAGGACTTTGCCGATGGCGCGTTAGAGCAATTGCTGCTCTCGCCAGAACCGCTGACGGTGATTGTGATCGGCAAGGTATTTTCACACTGGCTGGTTTCCGGCTTGCCACTTGTGATTCTTGCTCCCTTGCTGGCGATGCAATTCGACTTGCCTGGCATATCGATTGCCGTATTGCTGCTGAGCCTGCTGATCGGCACGCCGATCCTGAGTCTGCTGGGCGCCATCGGCGCTGCGCTGACACTTGGGGCGCGCGGTGGCAGTGTGTTGATCGCGCTGCTGGTTCTTCCCTTGTACATACCGGTGTTGATCTTCGGCACCGGTGCGGTCGGGGCGCTGGCGAATGGAATGGAAGCCGAGGCGCATCTGTTGCTCCTGACCGGACTGCTGGCCGTGGTGGCAGCGCTGGCGCCATGGGCGACTTCAGCCGCCTTGCGCATAGCGATTGAATAGTAGACGAACTGTTTTTAGATACCTTGTTACGGAAGGGAATGTGCTGTGCCGATC
>Ga0207048_10034_pt2 | contig 38958 bp, 43 predicted proteins | sample Alteio_BWMinCont_65_FD_153301 | JGI IMG/M metagenome (GOLD analysis project Ga0207048, IMG submission 153301) | Enriched cells from forest soil in Barre Woods Harvard Forest LTER site, Petersham, Massachusetts, United States -... | ecosystem: Environmental > Terrestrial > Soil > Temperate forest >...
GATGAACACAACGAAAGAGGCTGTCAGTTCGATCAAATCGTAGGCAGCAGCCCTGCTCTGGAGTCTGTGCTCGCCGAGGTCGAGCGCGTGGCACGCACTGATTCCACCGTGCTGGTCCTAGGGGAAACTGGCACTGGCAAAGAATTGATCGCTCACGGCATTCACAATCTCAGCGCACGTCGCGGACGCCCCTTCGTGAAGCTTAACTGCGCTGCCATTCCCTTCGATCTGTTGGAGAGTGAGTTATTTGGGCACGAGAAGGGTGCCTTTACCGGAGCCGTGGCACAAAAAATCGGCCGCTTCGAAATGGCGGATAGCGGCACTCTTTTTCTTGATGAAATTGGGGATTTACCACTGGCACTGCAGCCAAAACTTTTGCGCGTTTTGCAGGAACAAGAGTTCGAGCGCCTGGGCAGCGGCCGTACACATCACATCAACGTGCGACTGGTAGCCGCTACTCATCGCGACCTGGCCCAGATGGCTGCACGCAATGAATTCCGCAGTGATCTTTATTACCGGCTGAACGTTTTTCCTATTCTGATTCCGCCCCTGCGGGAGCGTGGGGAGGACATCTGTCAGTTGGTCGAGCACTTCGTAGAGGTATTCTCCAAGCGCCTGGGGAGGCGCATTGAACAGATACCGGAAACAACGATGAATGCCTTCATTGCATACCATTGGCCCGGTAATGTACGGGAACTCCAGAACCTGATTGAACGCGCCGTCATCCGATCAGACGATGGCGTTCTGCCCAATCCTCTACCTCCACCACAGAGGACGTCGATCCCCCGGGTCGCCCCACAGGGCACATTTCGGGAACACGAAGTAGCCCTGATTTTACAAACGTTGCGGGCCGCCGGGGGATTGATCGGTGGGCCCCAAGGAGCCGCCGCCAGGCTGGGGCTTAAGCGGACGACACTACTCTCCAAGATGAAGAGCCTCGGGATCTTCCGACCACGACAGCGACCCATGAGTGAGTTCGACCAAGAATTGACTCGGGTAAGCTCGGGGGTGGCATGATGGCCCTCCCCCACTTCCTTGCGGGTGGCGGCGAGATGCACGCGCTCATGCGTGCGAAATCATGGGACGGTACCCCCCTCGGGCCGCCTGAGACTTGGCATGACGCCCTTAAGATGGTCGTCAGCATCTGCCTTAACTCCCGCTTCCCCATGGTCCTGTGGTGGGGCCCCGAGTTGGTCATGCTCTACAACGATGCCTGGCGGCCAGTGCTTGGGAAAACCAAACATCCAGCGGCCCTGGGGCGTCCAGGCATCGAAGTTTTTCCCGAAATCTGGGACATCATTGGCGCGCAGTTGACCAGCGTGTTGAGCACGGGCGAGGCAACCTGGTCGGACGACCAGTTGCTCGTGACCGAACGCAACAATTATCGCGAAGAAGGGTATTTCACATATTCCTACAGCCCGATCAAACACAGTGACGGCCGCGTCGTCGGCGTCTTCACCGCCGTCAGCGAAACGACCGAGCGGGTCCTCGGCGAGCGGCGCCTGCGCATCTTGCGGGAACTTGCCGCGCAGACTGCAGAATCGAAAAGCGTGCAAGCGGCGTGCCAAGCGTTTGCGCGGGTACTCGGCGCCGGGAATCCCGATTTGCCGTTTGCGATCCTATATCTATTAGACGAAGACGGAACATTTGCATCGCTGCTCGCCAAGACCGGACTTGACGATACCTTTGCCCCAGCCGCCGTCCCGCTCGACCAGGATGACCCATGGGGCGTCGCGCGCGTCATCCGTGACGGCAGCATGATTGTGCTAAACGATCTCTCCTTACACTTCGGCGATCTTCCCGGCGGCATATGGCCTGAGCCAACAACGTCGGCCATCGTGCTTCCCGTAGCTAAGCCAGGACAAAACGGCGGTACCGCAGGAGTCCTGGTCGCGGGCATCAATCCTCGCCGGGCGCTCGACGACGCGTATCGCGGCTTTTTCGATCTCGTCGCCGGACACTTGGCGACGGCCATATCGAATGCGCGGGCTCACGAGGAGGAACGCAAGCGCGCTGAGGCTCTTGCGGAGATCGATCGCGCGAAGACCCAGTTCTTTTCGAACGTGAGTCACGAATTCCGCACACCGCTGACCCTAATGCTCGGTCCTTTGGAGGATGTGCTTGCCAAACCCGAGACCACCCCACTATCCAACCATCGCTCGCTTGTGAGCTTCGCGCACCGCAACGGCGTGCGGATGCTCAAACTGGTCAACGCCCTCCTCGACTTTTCCCGGATCGAAGCCGGGCGCGCGCAGGCGAGCTTCCAGCCCATCGACCTCGCAATCTTTACGGCAGAGCTCGCCTCCAACTTCCAGTCCGCTATCGAGAAGGCCGGACTTCACTTGGTTGTCGATTGCCCGTCGCTGCCGCAACAGGTCTATGTCGACGCCGACATGTGGGAGAAGGTGGTTCTCAATCTCATATCGAACGCCTTTAAATTCACATTCGAAGGTGAGATCGCGATCGCGGCGAAGCCGTCCTCTGATGGTCGCAGCGCCGAAGTCACTGTTCGCGACACCGGTTCGGGCATCCCCCCCGAAGAGCTGTCTCATTTGTTTGAGCGGTTCCACCGGGTGGTGGGCGCACGCGGGCGCTCGATCGAGGGCAGCGGGATCGGCCTCGCCCTCGTCCAGGAATTGATCAAGCTTCACGGCGGCACCATTCGCGTCACCAGCGAGGTCGGTCAGGGAAGCGCCTTCACGGTGGCCATCCCCTTTGGCGTCGGTCACTTGCCGGCAGATCGGATTGTCCGGGGGCGAGCCATGGCGACAGCCAATGCGCGCCCGCAGGCCTATGTCGAGGAGGCACTAGGGTGGTTTTCCGACGGTGGGACCGCGGCGACGAGACCGCCTCCCCCGTCCGCGTCGGACGAGCTCGGCGACGTCTCGGCCACTGCTGGGACTGAAGGTCAGCTGGTCCTGGTCGCCGATGACAACGCCGACATGCGGAATTATGTGGAACGGCTTCTTCGGGCTGGCGGCTACCGGGTGGAAGCGGTGACAGACGGCAAAAAAGCTCTCGCCGCGGCCCAGCGGCTCAAGCCCGATCTTGTCCTTTCCGATGTGATGATGCCTGAGCTCGATGGTTTCGGACTACTCGCAGCGGTTCGAAAAGACGCCGAACTGCGCGATACGCCTGTGCTGCTGTTGTCGGCACGGGCTGGCGAAGAGGCCAAGGTGGAAGGGTTGTCGGCAGGCGCCGATGACTACCTGATCAAACCGTTTTCCGCCCGAGAACTACTCGCCCGGGTAAGCGTGAAACTGCGGCTCGCCCGGACAAGGCGCGAGCGCAGAGAACGGGAGCTTCGCCAGATCCTTGACCTCACGCCTCTGCACATCACTGAATTCGGGACTGACGGCAGCCGTCTTTATAAAAACCAGGCCGGGCTCGATTATTACGGTCTCACGCTTGAGTCGTGGCAGCGCGCTGATCTGCAGAAACTGTGTCATCAACACGATGCGGAATTTCTTATGCACGAACTGCCACACCGATTAGTCAGTGGATCCGCGTTCGAGCGTGAAATGCGATTAAAGAGACGAGATGGGCAGTATCGCTGGTTTCTTGTCCGCTTTAGACCCATGGTGGATGAACACGGACGCCCCAGCCGTTGGTATGCCGCCGCAACCGATATCGAGGATCGCAAGCAGGCTGAGCAGCGACTCGAAAACGAGAACGTGGCGTTGCGCGAAGAAATCGATAAGGCCTCGATGTTTGAGGAGATCGTGGGGATTTCTCCCGCCCTGCACGCGGTTCTCTCTCGTGTATCCAAAGTTGCTCCCACGGATTCCACTGTTCTGATCACGGGTGAAACGGGAACGGGTAAAGAACTGATCGCGCGTGCCGTTCACAAACGATCACGGCGTTCGTCGCGAGCGTTTGTCAGTGTCAACTGCGCGGCCATCCCACGCGATCTGATCGCGTCAGAATTGTTCGGACATGAGAAGGGCGCTTTCACGGGGGCAACTCAGCGGCGATTAGGGCGCTTTGAGTTGGCCGAAGGAGGCACCATCTTGCTCGATGAAGTCGGAGAGCTTCCTGCCGAGACCCAGATCGCTCTGTTGCGTGTTTTGCAGGAACACGAGTTTGAACGTGTCGGTGGAACTGGATCCATACGAACTGATGTTCGTGTCGTCGCTGCTACGAATCGTGATCTGGAGGCAGGCATCGCCGCGGGGACATTCCGGAGCGACCTCTTTTACCGGCTCAACGTTTTTCCCATTGAGATTCCCCCTCTCCGGGAGCGAAGAGAAGACATTCCCGTGCTGGTCGAGTACTTTATCGATCGTTACGCAAGGAAAGCAGGGAAGAGTTTTCAGGCGGTGAACAAAAAGAGCTTCGATCTGCTTCAGGGGTATTCTTGGCCGGGTAATATTCGCGAACTGCAAAACATTATCGAGCGATCGGTAATTGTATGCGAAGCAGAGAATTTCTCAGTCGATGAGAGTTGGCTTTCACGGCAGCCCCGTGCAACTGGACCGCGGGGCCAACTTGAGCTCTCCCAAAATCTTGCTTCTCAAGAGAAAGAGATGATTGAGGCTGCCCTGCGCGAAAGCGGAGGACAGGTGTCTGGACCCTCAGGAGCTGCAGCCAAACTCGGCTTACCGGGATCCACCTTGGAATCGAAGATCAGGTCACTAAAGATCAGCAAGAAGCGCTTCAAAACTACAAATCCCTCTGCAGATCGCATTTAAAATTCCTTCCTCAGTAGATCCCAGAGCACAGTTTCGAGATTTCGCAAATGTTGCGAAAACTCGCAAACCGGGATGCCGATCAAATTACCTAGTTTCAACAACTTAACATTGGCACAGTGATTGCCATTACAGCTTGTGCGATGGCCCTTTCAGGGTACGCACAGTAAGAATTTCGCAGAGAACATGTTGAGTCGAGGAGTTGAGTTATGGACCTGCAAATCGTGTGGCGAAATCCACTTCCCTTGATAAGGACCAAACGAACGCTGCAGCGAATTAGAAAAGATCAGTTTGGCGCCGTGTACGCGGTCACCGCCCTGGATCTCACGCGGGAGTACGAAGTGATACTGGGCGAAGTTGCCTGAACTTGGACGTTTGATTTTTGTTCCCGGAGAGGGCAGATGCTGAAGATTCAGAGATCGTCGAACGGGCAAGTGGTCATTAAGTTGAGTGGCCGAATGAACGCAGAAAATGTAGGCGAGTTGGAAACGCTGGTCAGCGAAGAGTCGAAGGGTCGCCGCATCGTCTTGGACCTAAAAGATCTAACCCTCGTAGATCAAGACGCGGTCAGTTTTCTCAAGCGCTGCGAAGCGGACAACATCACGCTCAAGAATTGCCCGGCTTATATCCGCGAGTGGATCACGAGAGAACGGCGATGAGCGGAGAAACCAGAATGGCAATTGAGCACTCGACACCGATGCCGCAGCGTTCCGAGAGCGGCGTGAGTGCGCGTTACGAAACCAAAGTTTTCTCGCTTTGGGATCGCGAAGCCTGGGGTGAAGTTCACGCCTTCACCTATGAAGATTGCCTGGATACCGGAATGGCAGTGTTAGTGGAATTGCAAAGCCTTTGACGGCGCAATTCTGCTTGAGAGCGCTCGAGTGGCCTTGCAAAGTTGAGGGCTGAAATCGAGTCTAGGGTAGGGTTTAATTCGGAGGTCATTATGGGTGGCATCGCGAGACCTTGGTCTGATGAACACAACGAAAGAGGCTGTCAGTTCGATCAAATCGTAGGCAGCAGCCCTGCTCTGGAGTCTGTGCTCGCCGAGGTCGAGCGCGTGGCACGCACTGATTCCACCGTGCTGGTCCTAGGGGAAACTGGCACTGGCAAAGAATTGATCGCTCACGGCATTCACAATCTCAGCGCACGTCGCGGACGCCCCTTCGTGAAGCTTAACTGCGCTGCCATTCCCTTCGATCTGTTGGAGAGTGAGTTATTTGGGCACGAGAAGGGTGCCTTTACCGGAGCCGTGGCACAAAAAATCGGCCGCTTCGAAATGGCGGATAGCGGCACTCTTTTTCTTGATGAAATTGGGGATTTACCACTGGCACTGCAGCCAAAACTTTTGCGCGTTTTGCAGGAACAAGAGTTCGAGCGCCTGGGCAGCGGCCGTACACATCACATCAACGTGCGACTGGTAGCCGCTACTCATCGCGACCTGGCCCAGATGGCTGCACGCAATGAATTCCGCAGTGATCTTTATTACCGGCTGAACGTTTTTCCTATTCTGATTCCGCCCCTGCGGGAGCGTGGGGAGGACATCTGTCAGTTGGTCGAGCACTTCGTAGAGGTATTCTCCAAGCGCCTGGGGAGGCGCATTGAACAGATACCGGAAACAACGATGAATGCCTTCATTGCATACCATTGGCCCGGTAATGTACGGGAACTCCAGAACCTGATTGAACGCGCCGTCATCCGATCAGACGATGGCGTTCTGCCCAATCCTCTACCTCCACCACAGAGGACGTCGATCCCCCGGGTCGCCCCACAGGGCACATTTCGGGAACACGAAGTAGCCCTGATTTTACAAACGTTGCGGGCCGCCGGGGGATTGATCGGTGGGCCCCAAGGAGCCGCCGCCAGGCTGGGGCTTAAGCGGACGACACTACTCTCCAAGATGAAGAGCCTCGGGATCTTCCGACCACGACAGCGACCCATGAGTGAGTTCGACCAAGAATTGACGACTTGAGCCCTCGCTGGGAGGAGACGCTCCATGATTCCCTTAAGCGAGTCGCCGGCCACTCCATAAACGCGCTCAACGCCCGCTTCCCCGAGTAGCCATTGTTTGGCTCCTCGCTTCCGACCGGAAGTAAAGTTGAGGTTGCTGGGACTGCTCAGCGAAACTATTTGGCGTGCTGTGCCTCACCATTGCCGTACGACCAGTTCTCTTTTGGCACTTCAACCAGATTTATAAAAACATCTTCTCTCCGCAGCTTTACTCCCTCGTGCAACCCATCTGCGAGGGCCCTGTAGAAGCGCTGTTTCAACTCAATAGAGCGGCCGCTATTCAATGTGATCTGCAGGAAAATGCAGTCGTCTGATCGATGGACGCCCAGGTATTCACGATCGAAAGATAACCCACTTTTCCTATGCTCTGTGATGACCTGGAAGCGGTCGTGCTTCGGTACACTGAGAATATCCACCAATGTTTGGTAGACGAGTTCGCCAACCTTTTCGCGGTACTCGTCCGATTTTCCTTCGACTAAATCTATTCGAACTAACGGCATGTCTCCTCCTTCGACGACGACGGGTTGTGTTCCATGTTCTCGGTCTGCAAACGGCTGGGCAGGATGCTCTTGCTTCGGCTGTTTTCGGTATCGCGACGAAGACAGCCCGAATCCTGGGAGTGCCACACGGAACGGTCAAGGCGCAACTGGCACGCGCGCGAGCAAAGATTGCTCGGCACATGCGTCCAGTGCTGGCACCAAGCTGTCGTAAACCTCAGCGACTCCATAAGTAGTCCGACTCGTTGGGAGAGGGACCTCGTGGAACAGTACCCGGGATCATCCAATACTCCCCGGATGATCTAAGAAGAGAGACCCCTGGAATGCGGGCTGAAACTTCTGGCTAGATGCAATCGGACAGCCTGATGAGTTGGACTCTTACGTGCTACGACTCAGTTGCATGAGCCGCGTGAACATTGCGCAGCTCGAGGGGATGTCGTGGACGCGTTGGTCGATACCTCAACTTGGCAGTACGCGGTAATCAGCGTTCGGTCCGAGCCTAGTCGCGAGCGGTTGGTTATTGCATATCCCGACGAAGAGACCCTAAGGGACCTCATCGCAGCACCTAGTATTGTGGCGCTCGGCTACACCTGTCGTGCTGACGCCCTTGAGACGGCGGTGCTCCACACAAACAAGAACTTCTTAACCGAATGGCGTGCGGCATTGCGACGACTTGCAGGCGGCTTTCGACTCTCGGGGGCTTCAACGGTGATGCGCAATCTCCTCCACAACGGTCTCGCTGCGGCTCTCATCTTCTTCTACTCGAGAAATATACTGTCCTCGACAGTTCGGGCCTTTGTCTCTTTTTAGTATTACCCGATCTCCACACCAAATTCAGGAGCTCCGGCACGTTTCTGCGCTTCTTGAAATCGTCCGGCATGTGAGGAGTATTCTTCTCTGGCCTACGACGGTCCACGCTCCGAAGAAAGACTGCCGACATTCGTTCGAGCCGCTGTGATGTGTCAGCGACAGCGATTCCGACCGTTGTCGCGAGAAAGCTATGGATCACGAATATCAAAACGTTTTCTACCATAGCGTAGCGCATCGATGGATCGAATGCCCGGTCCTAGAACAGCGAGCGCTGCTCCCAAAGCTGCCAACAGAATGTTAATTCGGACCTGAGTTGTTCCGAGAAACCCGGAACAAACCTCAACGAGGATCACCAGCGTACCGGCGATAGGTGTCCACAAACCCAATATCAGCAGGGTCCCGGCTCCAATCGCCACTGATTCCAGGATCGTGGTTTGCAGGTCAGGCCCTGTCCGGAGAGAAACGACTCCGTCATAGATCAGCAGAAAACCCGCGACTAGCCTGAGCAGGAGCAACTCACCGCTTCAACTCTCTCTTCCCACCACGTCCGGTTGTAAACGTTCTGGGTCACATCGATGTTCGCGTGTCCCATGTTGTCCCGCGTCACTTCCGGCCGAACGCCAATGCTGCTCATCAGGCTGGAGTGCATGGTGCGGAAGCTGCGGAAATCGACGGAGGCGGGCAATCCAAGCTTCTTGAGCGTTGGCTTGAGTTGTCGCCGCAGCAGATTCCGCCGGTTCACCGGACCTCCCTTTGTGTTGGTGAGCACCAAATCGCCCGGATTGCGATGTTTGGACCGTTGCCAGGCCGCATCCAAAACACCCCGCAAGATTCCATGCGAATCGAGCGGAATGCTCCTGCGTCCAGCATCGGTTTTGGTGTCGTCGAATTCGCCTTCGTAGAACCGCTCTACGATTTCGATTCGATCCGGGTGAATTCTCTCCCAACGCAAAGCTGCAATCTCCCCGACCCGCAACGAGCCGACCACTATCAGCGTGACAATGGATTTCGTCGGCTCCGGCAAATCATCGATTACACGGCGTATGTCCTGCTTTGCAAGCACAACCGGAGGCTTGCGTGCCTTCTTGCGTGGCAAGCGGACACCTTGCGCGGGATTCGAACGAACCAATTCCCACGCCTTTCCCTGGTTGAGCATCGCTCGCAGACATGCATGCATATTGCGAATCGTTTTCGAAGCCAGTCGCGGAGAAAAAGAGTTGAAGAAATCTTGAAGTTCGATCGTTCTCAACTTGGTGAGTTTCTTCGAACCCCATTTTGGCAAGATGTACGAGTCAAGATAAAAGTCGTAGCTGCCGCGCGTTGAATTCTTGAGCAACGGCCACATCTTTTCCCGACAAACTGCCACCAAAGCTGCGAGTGTTTCTTCCCCACCAGGAAAAAGCTGAGGTTGATTGTTTCGTTGGTTGACCGCCTCCATGAAGCCGTCGGCCAAACGCTGTGCTTCGGTTCTGGTGGGAACCAAATGTTTTGCCCAGCTTTTTGTCCGGCCGCTACGCTTCCTGGAACGGTACTCCCAATAACAGATTCTCCATTTGGCCCCGCAGTCCTGTACCCGGGGCCGTTGGTGTCGCTCTCGCATCACGATTTCCTTTCCGTGATGCTTCGACCGTGATCTAGGACTAACACCAACAAGAATCATTGGCAAGGCCCACGATTTTCGAGAAACCGCTCCACGTCAGAACGCTTGAAACGCACGTAGCGGCCGAGGCGGATCGTGGGAAGGTCGCTCAGATGGGAATACACCCAACTTTTCGGCACACGCAGGATTTCCGCAACCTCTTCGGCCGTCAGAAGGCAGCGGTCTGCTGATTCCACTCGTGCGAAATCGATCGACGGGTGTGATTGTTGGCTGGTTGACATGGCATACTCCATGACTGCCGCAGATGGGATCCGCAGCTTCGGTTTGCGAGGTTTTATCCCGCTTTCCGTCTTCGGTCAAAACTGTTCTCGGTTCCAGGCCAGGGCGGTGAGGGCCAGTTCCGATTGAAAATCGTTGGGCTTCGTGTGGAAGCTCTTCCCACTACTGGAGATACGGAATGTCCGGAGGCTTCTTGGCTTAGCGAATGACTCCTCGAACGACAGTCTTACCGATTCCGGTTTAGCTGAACGAGAGGTCTGCCTGTGGGGGGCTGAGCCGAATCCATGGGATGCCAGCGCATCAGGTAGATTCAGAACATACTTACCGAGATTTTGGTACGCGCCGGAATTCACCCTGAGAAGAGTCAGCCTATCAAGTGTCTCAATGTCGTCAGGTTTTGTTGCGGGCGCTTGAACTGTGCGCATGTTTGCAATCGAAGAAAGGCCCCAGGACCCCCTCAGCCACCCGTGCCGCGGGGAATCAGCACGGGGTCTCCGAGGCCTTCTCAAATTGTTCGCAGTAGGTGTCAGTTTTGTATCAAATTCTCCAGGCTCTGCGAGCCATCGGGTGGCGAGCTCGCGCAATCGTCGTAGTCTAGGCGAAAAACCGCCTAACTTGAGAATAGGCGGAAAAGCGCCTAATATTCACTTAGGCGGGAAAGCGCCTAGACCGCGAGAGAACCCGAACATGGAAACTATTGCCCGAACTCCCCTTCAACTTGGGAACTACATTCGACAGCGGCGCCGTGAACTCGGCTTAACGCAGGAGAAGCTGGCCGTCAAAGTCGGGGTGCGCCAACGGACGGTTTCCGACATTGAGACTTCTGCAGCAGTTCGATTCGATACCGTGTTGCGCACGCTTGCCGCGCTCGACCTGGAATTAGTGATCCGTCCACGTACCAAGGGCTCAGCCCGAGATATTGAGAGACTCTTCTGATGCCACGTCGAGCGCGCTACGAACCTTTGAATGTGTTTCTCAATAGTAGGCTCGTCGGCCAACTTCGACGCGAGACTTCGGGGGCCATCATCTTCCAATACGAGCGGTCGTGGCTGGAATGGCAGCCCGCTCTGCCCGTTTCGCTCTCGTTGCCGCTACGCGAACAGCCGTACGTCGGCGCGCCCGTCTTGGCAGTTTTCGAGAATCTATTGCCGGACAACGATAGTTTGCGGCGGCAGATCGCTGCGCGCGCGCGTGCCGAAGGAACCGACGCCTATAGCCTGCTGGGCGCAATTGGCCACGATTGTGTGGGTGCGTTACAGTTCCTTCCCCCCGAAGTACAACCGACTCCGGCTGGCGCTATTGATGCAGTGCCCATCAGTAGACGCGAGATTGTATTCATTCTTGACAATCTAGCAACGGCGCCCCTGGGAATCACCGAAGACGAGAGCTTCCGGATATCAATAGCCGGAGCGCAAGAGAAGACCGCACTTCTGCGCTGGAATGGCAGATGGTGCAAGCCCCGCGGCACCACCGCGACGACGCACATCTTCAAGCCGAGTATTGGGAAGCTCCCAAACGGGGTGGACCTCACTTCAAGCGTGGAGAACGAATATCTATGCCTCAAGATCCTAAACGCTTTGGGTCTGCCAGCTGCTAACGCAGAAATGCAAACCTTCGGGGACAGACGTGTCCTCATTGTTGAACGTTTCGACCGACTCTGGACTGAAGATCAGCGGTTACTGCGTCTTCCGCAAGAAGATTCTTGCCAGGCCCTCTCGGTGCCTCCGAGCCTCAAGTACGAGAGCGACGGCGGCCCAGGCATAACGGATATTCTCAAGCTGCTTCGGGGAAGCGATGAACCACTGTCAGATCAGCGCTCATTTCTAAAGGCAAACATTGTCTTCTGGCTTATGGGAGCCACCGACGGGCATGCGAAAAACTTCAGCATCTTTATCTCTCCAGGTGGTCGCTTTCGCATGACCCCACTCTATGACGTAATCTCAGCGCAGCCTAGTGTCGACTCCAAGCAGATCTTGTGGAAGCAGTTTCGCCTTGCCATGGCCTTTGGCACAAAACCGCACTACCAGATTCGGCAGATTGCTCCGCGTCACTTTTTTCAGACTGCGGATACAGCTGGTATCGGACGACAAGTGATCGAATCGGTTATCCAAGAGCTGCTGGACGGCACCGTCTCTGCGGTCGAGTCTGTGGTAGCCAGCCTACCCGCAGATTTTCCTGATGAGATTGCGTCGTCCATCGAAGCAGGTATCAAAGGACGTCTTCGACTTTTGGAGCACCGTGAACCCGTTTCAGAAGCCAAGTAACCCCGTTCGAGGAAAACTTTCCAGCCGACCTGCTAGGTACCACAATCGTAATTTTGCAATTCTGCAAAGAGCGCATCGTTCGAAATCGCTACAGGACTCGCCTTGCCGGCCTTGTCGTTCAGGGCAGGAACGCTGCAATTCGGGCTGCCGTCATCATGGAGCCATTCTCCGCTTGCTCCTTCTTGTTCCGCGTGATGTTTGATGTATTTCAGCGGTCCATGGCAGTTCCCACATTCGGTACCAAGACTGATGTCCAGAGAGACTGATTCCGGAATAGTGCCCAGTGCTTCCAGAGCCTGCGCCGTGCCGATTGTCTCACTCAAGTCCCAATGAATTTCCATGTCGAGAAATCGGCCGCCAAACTTGGTCCGGATACCAATAAACCCATCCTTGCCATTCCAAACGCCACATGCCAAGTTGCGCGATTGTAAACGGTAGACTTGCCTCGTTGAAGTTCTCCAAGTTTGATCATGACTTGTGGCCAAATGCGAAGGCCCCGGGGCCCTCACCCGACCCGTGCCGCGTGAGGTCACAAGCACGGGATCTCAAGGCCTCTGAATGGTTCGCAGGAAGAAGCAATTTTGTATCACTCGAACTCGGTGCTCACGTCCCAAACTTAGAAAAAGTCGTGGCCATGACAGCTGTCATGGCCATGACAAAATGCTCCGGTTACCAGATGTCAAAGTACCCAGACTCGACACATCGACATCCGTCGCTTTCAAGGCGCAAATAGATAGCCTTACGGCTGGAGAATACCCGAACCTGCAGAAGGTGCAGCAACGATCTTCGAATGCAAAGGGGCGATCAGGTGAGCGAAGCCTACGACACGCCCCACGATATCGGCGTCCTGCGGATATCGTAAATGCCGGATGGGCACCGGAGGCAAAGGCGATGTGCTTGCCGTCGGGTGACCAAGCCGCACTGTGACCCACAACTTGTCCAAGGCGGCGGGGGGTTCCGCTGGGTAGTGGCAATAGCCATTGCTGGTGATCATCCATGTCTGCAAATGGATGATCCGCGATCAGCAATTGCGAATGATCCGGCGAAAGATCTGACATGCTGACGTTAAGAAACGGAGAGGGGATTTGAGAAGTTTCACCACCACTCGCGGCTACCTGGACAAGGTGGCTCTTGGGGCCGACATCCTCGGTGATGTACAGGCGAGGACCGTCAGTGAGAATGCCACTCTTGGGAACGCCGTCATTTGTTATCTGAGTAGTTTTCACCACTCTGGGTGGGGGAAGCGGGCGACGGAGCCAGATCAGCGCTGAAAAACCGAGAACGACGAGTGCGACTAAAATCGCGATGTTCACGAGCTTGCTGAAGGTTGCGGCGGAGATTGGAGTGGTTGCAGAAGTTTGGGCCGCAACCACGCCCGAAGTTGACGGCGGAGACACAGGCACGCTTGACGAGATTGGAGCTGCGTCGGCTGAGCCAGCGCGTGCGGCGGTTCGGCCCGATTCCGAGTCGCGTTTGAGGCGGAGCAGATCAGCGCGGATTTCCGCCGCGCTCTGATAACGGAGATTTCTGTCTTTCTCCAGAGCCTTGTGAACGATGCGTTCCAATTCCGTAGGAACTTCGGGATTGAGGCGAACTGGAGCGATGGGCGGACGATTCAGGATCGCGTCAAAAATGATTCCCGAGCTTTCGCCACGGAAGGGCAGCGTGCCGGTCGCCGCCTCGTAGACCACCACGCCAAAGGAAAACAAGTCCGTGCGTGCGTCCAGTTCCTTGGCCCGCACCTGCTCCGGCGACATGTAGGCTACAGTTCCGAGCGTGGAACCGGGGCTGGTGAGATGTTCCTCCGACTCTATGGTCGGGTCGGTCATTGCTATGCTCTCCGGCTTCAGAGTGACTTTGGCGAGCCCAAAATCCAAAATCTTGGCATGCATGCGCTCGGTGACAAAGATATTGGCAGGCTTGATGTCGCGATGAACGATCCCCTTGGCGTGGGCAGCGTCCAGTGCATCAGCGACCTCGATGGCGAGCGACAGAATCAGTTCGGTTTCCATTGGATGCCCGGCGATGCGGTGCTTCAGAGTGGCGCCGTCCAGAAACTCCATGGCGATGAAAGCACGCCCCTCATGCTTGCCGATTTCGTAAATCGTGCAGATGTTGGGGTGGTTCAGGGCGGACGCAGCGCGTGCCTCTCGCCGAAAACGTTCCAAGGCCTGCGGGTCCTCGGCGAGGTCTTCAGGAAGAAATTTCAGGGCGACGAAGCGCCCAAGCTCAGTGTCCTCGGCCTTGTACACCACACCCATCCCGCCGCCGCCCAGCTTCTCGACGATGCGGTAGTGCGAGATGGTCTGGCCAATCACTGGCGCGAATCTTACGTCCGCGAAACGGGCAAGTCAATGAAAGCCGTGGAGTTGGCGTGTTCCAAGAGGGATTGCTGTTGTAACAGCGCGATTACACTCATCTGCCTTCCCTGAGGGGATTTGAGTGAAATGGCCTCCCTTGAAAAGAGCCGTAACTCACTACAAACAGGAGGTTGGCGTAGATCCTCTTTTCATGCTTCGTTGTGACCGGAGTCCGGTCATGCTGACCTGTTAGCGACAGTTGTCCCCCTAAGCGTCAGAGACTCCGCGCCTGAATGGTGCCGCGACCGGCTCGAACGACTTGAAGGTTGAAGTCGGGGTGAAGCATCTTGCGCCCGGGGGCCTTTGGAAGCTGTCCTTGCTTGCCCCCGACCCCTGCCTTCACTTCAGGCCGAAGGCGTAAACGTTGCCGTCGTCGGAGCCAACATAAACCACCCCATTCGCTACGGCGGGCGAGGATTCCACAACGGAGCCGGTGGTATAGCTCCACAGCTTGGCGCCGGTCTTGGCGTTCAGCGCATACACGTTGTAGTCGTCCGAGCCGACGTAAACCACCCCATTGGCCACCGCGGGCGAGGAATACACATACGAGCCGGTGCGGTAACTCCACAGTTTCGCGCCGGTCTTGGCGTTCAGTGCGTAAATGCCATAGTCATCCGATCCAAAATAGACCACCCCATTCGCCACGGCGGGCGAGGACTCCACGCCGCCGCCGGTGGTGTAGCTCCACAGCTTGGCGCCGGTGCTGGCGTCCAGCGCACACAGGCTGACGTCGCAGCCAAAATAAACCACCCCATTCGCCACAGCGGGAGATGAATACACTGGACCGGCAGTGGCGAAACTCCACAGCGGGGCGCCGGTGCTGGCGTTCAGCGCGTACACGTAGCCACCGATGTCTGGGAACTCTGCTACGCCGGCGTAAACCACCCCATTGGCCACCGCCGGCGACGAATACCCAATGCAGCCGCGGCAGCCGGTGTAGCTCCACAGCGTAGCCCCGGTCTTGGCGTTCAGCGCATGCACGTTGGCGAAACTGCCGCCGCCGCCGCCGTCATAAACCACCCCATTGGCCACGGCGGGCGAGGAATGCGAACTATCGGTGGGGGGGCTGCTCCACAGCTTAGCGCCGGTCTTAGCGTTGAGCGCGTAAATGTTGTGGTGGTTCGAGCCACCATAGACCAACCCATTGGCCACGGCGGGCGAAGGCTGCTGCACCAGGTAGCCAGTGTCGTAGCTCCACAGCTTGGCGCCAGTGGTGGCGTTCAGGGCATACACGTTGTTGTCGAGTGAGCCCACATACACCGCACCATTGACCACGGCGGGCGAGGACTTCACCATATTGCTGGTGGTGTAGCTCCACTTCAAGACGAGACCGCCAACGTTGTGAACGTTGAGCACCGTCTCACACGGGTTCCAGCGCTCCATGTTGGTCCGGTGGAACTCGCTCCAGTCGTTGACGCACGTGCCCGCTGGCTGCTGACCCCAGGCCGCGGACACAAAGCACGCACATAAAATCGAAACCACGAGGCTGATGCGTTTCATGACTCCCCCCAAGAGGATTGTACGCCCGCTCCGCGAAGAGGTGACTGGCGTAACATCGCGATTACGCTTAATTGACCGGGACCGGTCTGCACGTTTCGACCCAATCAATCAGAGGGGGTTGCAATCACCAGCCGATCACGGCAATTTTGTACACCAGCAGAATGGGTACGGTCGCTAGTGCGATCCAGGCGGACAGCGCATAACGTCGAAAGAAGTAGAAGGTGACGCCCGCCCAGCAGGAGCAAGCCGCAATCAAAGCGCCGCCGACATAGAGCGCAGCCACTGCGGTCGAGAAGTTCGTCCCATGGACGTGCCTGAGTCGGAAGAACTCACCTAGAGTCCTGACGACGATAAGAAATTCAGTCGTGATTCCTACCTGAGCCCAACGCTCTTTAGTCACGTCTAAAATTGTAGCTTGGGGCAGCACTTGACGAAAAATCCCCATAGCGCAAGCTAAGAGCTTAGGAATGGCCGCTGGTTTTCTTGCGCGAACGCAGCCAATCTACGAATCTCCAAAATCCGTTCTGCCTTCTCCAGTCGGCGGGCGTCATCAACTCCCGCGGCTTTCCGGTCATGTTGCGTTCATACTCGCCGTCGGCGATTTTCCTGACGATTTGCTTCAAACCGTTCCACGACATGTTTGGATAATAGTCGCGTTCCGCGATGGTTGATGAAAAATCGCGTGGGTGTTGAAAAAGTCACTGCGATTGGCAGGCGGAATTCAGCAGAAGCATGTTAGAAGGAAGTGATCCTGCTTATGCTCTGTGTGATTCTCATCGTCGGAGGCCTGCTGATCATGATGGGGCAACACGACCGTTCCGAAGCGCTGTTCTACTACTTCCGCCTGGAAGATCAGGTTCCCGAGAATCATCTACTGCGGCTCATCGAAAAGCACATCCGCTTTGCTTTCGTACGCGAACAGCTGAAAGGCAGCTACAGCGAGACCGGTCGACCTTCGATTGATCCCGAGCTACTGCTGCGCATCCTCCTGATCGGCTATCTCTACGGCATTAGTAGCGAGCGCAAACTGGTGGAAGAACTGGGCATGCACTTGGCCTGGCGCTGGTTTACCGGTTTGGGCTTCGATCAGGAGGTCCCGCATCACTCTACATTTTCCAAGAACCGTCATGGGCGATTTCAGGAGTCGAAGCTGTTCGAGCAGTTGTTTGAACAGATCGTGCTCCAGTGTGTGGAGGTGGGGCTGGTGCAGGGCAATCACCTGTCGGTGGACGGCAGTTTCGTGGAGGCCAACGCGGCGAAAGAGAGTCGCATTCCACGCGAGCAGTTGGTAGAAGCAGCGCAGGTCCATCACACCGTGCGACAGTATCTGCAGGAACTGGAACAGCAGAACCCGGTGGAAGAACCGGTGCATGAGCAAGACCAGGTGTCGACCACCGATCCGGATTCCACCTACGCCACCAAGGGCGGCACGCCAGCTCGGCTGGGCTACTACGACAACTATCTGGTGGACAATGCAAGCTGCGTGATTGTGGGAGTGCAGGCCACGGCGGCGCGCATGAGTCAGGAAACCGTGGCCGCACAAGACATGCTCACACGTTTCGCGCACTGGCGAGGACGAGAACCGGAATCGGTTGCGGCCGATACGACCTACGGGAACGGGGAGTTCTTGCACTGGTTGGCGGATCGGGAGATCACTCCTTATATGCGGACCCGCGACAGTATCCACCGAAAGAGGAGCCCATTCTTTGGTCCCGAGCGGTTTACTTATCAACCCGAAAGCAACAGCTATATCTGTCCTGCGGGACAGCAACTGAACTATGGTGGCCGCAGCATGCGGAACCGCACCTATGCTTACATTGGGACCCGCAAACGTTGCGGGGCATGTGCGCTAAAAGCCCAATGTGTCCCGCCTCAGCTGGAAATGGAGAAAGCGTTCGTCCGTTAAGATAGCGGAGCGAACGTATGAAAAAAGAGCGCAAGCACTACACTGCTGAGGAGAAGGTGGTCATTCTACGGCGCCATCTTTTGGACAAGGTCCCGGTTTCCGATCTGTGTGAAGAACTTAGCCTGCAGCCCACGGTCTTCTACCGTTGGCAAAAAGAGTTCTTCGAGAACGGAGCGGCCGCCTTTCAAACGACGGAACGTCCTCGCCGCCAGGCGGAGGAGAAACAGAAGCGGATTGAGTTCTTGGAGAAGAAGGTGCAGACCAAGGACGAGGTCCTGGCCGAACTGATGGCGGAGCACATCGCGTTAAAAAAAAGCCTTGGGGAACTCTAACCGAGACCTGGGTACCGCACGATGTGCGGGATCAGGTGGTGGATTTCGTTCGGCGCTGGTCGGAGAAGACCGAGATCGGCGTCGGACGATTCATTCATTGGCTGGGGGTGACGGTTAGCAAGTTTTACAACTGGCGGCAGCGCTATGGACGAGTGAATGAGCACAACGGTTGGGTACCCCGAGATTTCTGGTTGGAGCCGTGGGAGAAAGAAGCCATCATCAGCTTCCACCTGAAGAATCCGTTGGAGGGCTATCGTCGGCTAACGTTCATGATGCTGGATGCAGACGTGGTGGCGGTCAGTCCGGCGAGCGTATGGCGAGTGCTGAAACAAACGGGATTACTGTCGCGCTGGAACGCGAAGCCATCACGCAAGGGGACCGGATTCGAACAGCCGCTGCAGCCGCACCAGCACTGGCATGTCGATGTTTCCTATATCAACCTGTCGGGCACGTTCTATTACTTATGCAGCGTGCTGGATGGATGCAGTCGTTTTCTGGTGCATTGGGATCTGCGGGAGTCGATGAAGGAAGCGGACATCGAGATGATTCTGGAACGCGCCAAGGAGAAGTACCCGGAAGCTAAGCCGCGGATCATCTCCGACAACGGACCGCAGTTCATCGCTCGGGACTTCAAGGAGTTCATTCGTATCTCCGGGATGACGCACGTGCGCACCTCGCCGTTTTACCCGCAGTCGAACGGAAAAATCGAACGCTGGCATAAGTCGCTCAAACGGGAGTGCATCCGGCCACTGACCCCGTTGACGCTGGAAGATGCGCGCCGCTTGATTCAACTCTACGTGGATCATTACAACACCGTGCGTTTGCACAGCGCCATCGGCTATGTGAGGCCCCAGGATATGCTGGCCGGGCGACAGGCCGAGATCCACGCAGCTCGCGATCGCAAGTTAGAACAAGCTCGTCGGCAACGGCAACTTCGCCGGCTGCAGACAATGGCTTTGGGGTTTGAGCGGTTCTGCAATACCGCTAAAATGACTTTGCCAAGTGAAACGGAAGCGGGCTCTGCGGGGACGCAACCATGCTGAGGGATAACTTGGCGGGGCTCATCGAGCCGATGCGGGCAGCGCGCGAGCTTACCCCTCTCGCGCTGTTCCCAGAACAGAAACAGTCATCGGACGATAGACCCCAACATGCCTTGAAAATCCCCGCCCGAAGGGGCGGAATCTTACACTAACGGAGAACGCTGCTTCTCCATTTCACGCTGAGCCAAAACAAATGCACCAGCGGAGCGTTCCGCTTTCTTGCCATCCACATGGATGAACCCGCCCGGCAACGGGCACGGGAGTTGGCCAACACGCCCGAGTTCACGAAGGCACAACGGCAGAGAAAGAAAGTAGAAGCGTTGTTCGCGGAACTCAAGAATCAGATCGGGTTGCGCCGCTTGCGTCTGCGGAGACTGAAGTTCGTGCGGGAGCAGTTCTTCTTAGCGGCGGTGGCCCAGAACATCAAACGACTGGTCCGCTTCCTCAGCCAACCGATAAGACCGGTTCTGCCAGTCACTACTTAGCCGAACCAAGAGAAGGAAATCTCGCCAGCGACATGCTCACAGCTGAAACGACGTTCCGCTGACGTACTTTTTCAACACCCACTCGCGATTTCACTCATTGAGGGGTTTTGAGTGCTAAAGTCCTATTAACGACAGTAAGCAGCCGAGACATTTTCAAGCGTTTATAATCAGGTGGTGACGGACCGCTCACATTTGTGCAAACCCAATCGGAAAGTGCTGGTCATCGGTGCAAGCCTGTGTGCGATAGCGTCAGCCGTTCTGTTCGTTTTCAGACCGATCCCACCGGTTGGTCTTGTTGCGGCAATTGACTTCGCTGCGCTCATGGTCTGCCTTCTGTATATGTTGTTTTTTCCTCGCCACGTCGAACGAATGCAACAGCGTGCAGAGCGTGAGTTGGAGAAGGAACCGCGTACCAACATAGGTCAGTGGGTGCCATAGTCCGGCAAGTCACTGCACTGCGGACGTTCGTATTTGGCGAAAAATCTCGATAGCACTCATTGACAGGGTTTACCGTCCGCGGTCATTCCAATCCTATACAATATGGGCCGTTGTTCAATACCGAGGGGGAATCCATGGAAACCTAACTGGGGCGCTCCAGCAGCTTCGTGCTGAGCGCAAGCAGGCGCAGTCACATGTGGAGAAGTTGGAATCAAGCGATTTCAGTAATCGAGTCATTAACTAATTTTCGGCTGGTATTTTTTGCAGTGGACAAAGACTTCTTCTGCACCTAGCTTCTCCTCCTAGCGCAGCGAACGAACTGTCGTCGATCCATTCTCCGCCAGTTGGCTGCCCGAAAGGTACAGCACATGATTGAAATAGTGCGTAAGCGCCATGGTTTGCTTACATTGTGCATGGTGGTGTCCACGATTCTTTTGACATCAGTGGCCGCTCGCGCACGGCAGTCAACCGGCACGCCATGTTCCCCGGCTGCCACCGAGACCCCCGATTCCAAATACTTGCCGACCCCGCCGCGAGAGTTTAAGGGTGAGATTAACTTGAACGCTGCGCAGTCCAAACCTTGCTGGCCGCCTCGCGTGGTGCCACCTAAAGACGCGCCCAACGTGCTGCTTATCATGACGGATGACGTTGGCTTTGGGGCTCCTGGCACTTTCGGCGGCGTTATCCCCACTCCCGCTTTGGACCGGGTCGCACAGATGGGATTGCGCTATACCCAGTTCCATTCCACTGCGCTCTGCTCACCAACTCGGGGAGCGCTCATCACTGGCCGCAATCACCACTCAGTGGGCTTCGGCGTGATTTCCGAGTTATCGACCGGATTTCCCGGCTACAACAGCATCATTCCTCGCGATTCGGCCACCATCGGCGAGATCCTCAAGGAGAATGGCTACGCCACGTCCTGGTTCGGCAAGGACCACAACACGCCCGCCTATGAGGCAAGTCAACTTGGCCCGTTCGAGCAATGGCCCATCGGCATGGGTTTCCAGTATTTCTACGGCTTCGTTGGCGGCGACACCAGCCAGTGGGAGCCCAACCTGTTCCGCAACACCACGGCTATCTATCCTTACGTTGGGAAACCAGGCTGGAACCTGACGACGGCGATGGCGGACGATGCCATTCAATATCTGCAACAGATGAATGACCTCGATCCGCAGAAAAAGTTCTTTCTCTACTACGTGCCCGGCGGCACCCATGCTCCGCATCATCCGACGCCGGAGTGGATCGAGAAGATCCACAACATGCATTTATTCGACAACGGCTGGAACGCGTTGCGGGAGCAGATCTTCGCCAATCAGAAGAAACTCGGCGTAATCCCTCCAGACGCCAAGCTGACGGCCTGGCCTGACGGCAGCGCACAGTTTGGTGGGGTCTCCCTTCCAAAATGGGAGACGCTAAGCCCTGACGAGAAGAAAATGTATATTCGCCAGGCGGAGGTGTATGCCGCCTATCTTGCTTACACCGATTACGAGATCGGCCGCGTGATTAAAGCGGTTGAAGATCTTGGCAAGCTCAACGACACATTGATCATCTACATCAGCGGCGACAATGGTTCGAGTGCTGAGGGAACGCTTCTGGGTACACCGAATGAGGTTGCCTCGTTCAATGGCGTAAACGTTCCGGTGGCGGACCAACTCAAGTATTTCTATGACGCTTGGGGTTCAGAGCAAACTTATCCTCACATGAACGTGGCTTGGACTTGGGCGTTCGACACGCCATTTAAATGGACCAAACAAGTCGCATCGCATTTCGGCGGTACGCGGCAAGGATTGGCCATCGCATGGCCCGGCCATATCAAGGATGCAGGTGGCATTCGTACTCAGTTCCATCACGTCATTGATATTGTGCCTACCATTCTGGAAGTCACTGGGATTCCTGCCCCGGTGATGATTGACGGCATCGCCCAGAGACCGATCGAAGGGGTAAGCATGGCGTACACCTTCGACCGGGCAAATACGAATGTGCCATCTCGACACAGCACGCAATATTTCGAGATGGTTGCCCTTCGAGCCATCTACCACGATGGCTGGGTTGCTGCCACGACCCCTTACCGGGCACCTTGGGACATTACCGCGTCAACTCCTTCAGATCCGGTTAACGGAGTGAAGTGGGAACTTTACAACATCAGCAAGGATTGGACGGAGTCAAACGATCTTGCGGCGTCAAATCCGGATAAACTCCGCGACCTCCAGCAACTGTTCTGGGTGGAGGCCCAGAAATATCAGGTCCTACCGCTGGACGCCTCCGCGTTACAACGCTTAATGACTCAGCGACCGAGTGCCGTCGCAGGTAGGACAGAGTTCACATACACATCCGCAGTGTCGGGCATTCCAACCAACAGCGCTCCAAGTGTCCTCGATAAGTCGTATACCATCACGGCGGAAGTCGAGGTCCCCAACAGTGGTGCAGAGGGGATGTTGGTCACGCAAGGGGGCAGATTTGGCGGCTATGGCCTGTACATCTTGAAGGGCAAGCCGGTATTCACTTGGAATCTCGTGGACCTTAAGCGAGTTCGCTGGGAGGGAGCAGAGGCGCTCTCACCGGGCAAACATACGGTCACGTTCGATTTCAAATCGGACGGGCCCGGCCTTGGCAAGGGTGGTCTCGGGCTGCTACTGGTGGACGGCAAGCAAGTCGCCAGTCAGCAAATGGAGCACACCGTGCCCTTAACTCTTCAGTGGGACGAAACGTTTGATGTCGGCGTGGACACAGGCACGCCCGTGGATGACAAGGACTATCAGGTGCCATTTGCTTTCACCGGCAAACTCGACAAGGTAACGGTAACCCTGAAGCCCTCCCAACTCAGCGCCGAGGACCAAAGGAAACTCGACATGAACGGTCAGCGGGATAACGCGGCCAGCGAGTGAGTAGTTGAGGGCAGTCCGCGCTACAACATTGCTCCTACTCACTCTGTTCCCGTCATTCGCCAGAATCCCAAGGAACCTCGCCGGGAATTATCGCTCGTGCGTTGGGGTTTGATCCCCTCGTGGGCGAAGGACATGTCCGGCGCAGCCATGATGATTAACGCCAGATCGGAAACAGCCGCGACGAAGCCCGCGTTCCGCGATCCGTTGACCAGTCGTAGGTGCCTGATTCCAGCAGACGGATCTTACGAGTGGCAGCGAAGGGGCAACGCGAAACAGCCGTACTGTTTTGAAGTTAATGATGGGGAATTGTTCGCGTTCGCGGGGCTGTGGGATCGCTGGGGAGACCCGAGCGGGCAGTGGCTCAAGTCGTGTTCGATCCTGACGACAACTCCGAATGCTGTGACCTCTTCCGTCCACGATCGCATGCCTGTCATTCTCAGCCCTGACGACTACGACCTATGGCTGGATCCGGGGATGACCAATGTCGAGGCAGTATCGGAGATGTTGAAGCCCAGTGATGCTCGGCAGATGCGGTGTTACCCGGTCAGCACGCGGATCAATTATGTCGCCAATGACGATGAAGTGTGCTCCGCGCCAGTGGAACTCGTCGAGACTCAGGCGGGACTCTTCTCATAGATCACTTCCCACCTTCACTCCAGTACCGCTTTCCGCCTTGGCATTTGCGTTTCATAATTGCGACGACCTTACCATAGAAATCACCCTCAAGAGCTTCTAGCGCGTGTTCGATGTCCACGCCTCGTCCCATTTTACTCGTCCAGAGGCCAGATGCTTTCTGTCGCGCTACGTGTTCCGGGCCGTCCGCACTCTCGTAGATCGCAATCTTCTCGTACTCTATTTCCAGAGTTCTCTCGGTCGTTTCCGTGTACCCGTGCATCTCAAAGATGCTCATCCATCCGGCGAGAGTCTCTACACTGCCAGCGCCGGGAGGCCAGTAATAGCCTTTGACGTTGATGTGATCCCAAAATTGCGACAAGTCACCAACCGCATACGCGATACAGTTGTATTGTGGGTCTCGCGGGCTGGTAATCTTGTAGGACAAATTCCTGAGACCGTGGCAGTCTTGCTCTAGCTCAAGATCGCGCTCGTCCATTACTTCAAGTACCCTTTCTCTTCCCCCCCCGCCAACCAAGCCTCCACTGCCTCGTTGAATTTGCTGTCGGCTGGTACAGGGTCTTCGCCAGTAATCGCGTTGAGTGCAACAAGCCAATGATCCGGTCGTTCTTTCAGTTCGTGAAAGATCAGCGGCAGTGCATCGCGCCCCATGCCCATGATCCTGCGATAAGACGGATGAGCAATCATCTTCGTCATGGAGGAGGTGTGCTGCGTTTCCTGTCGCCATTTCTCAACGTGCGCCTTGAACTCCAATGCGAGGACAGATGAAACCTCGGCGGGGCGTAGCGGTTCAATTAGGGAATGGATTTTCCTCGGAAGATCGGGATCAACTTCGTTCGGGAATCCACCGCATTGCGCCAGCTCTATCTTTGAGATTTCCTGCTCGATGAACGCCTGCTCTTGAAGCTCCACGCTTCGTAGTGCCGGAAGGCCAATAGACTCAAGGGTTGCCTTGTTCTTTGGGATCGGGACAAAAATCTGCTTTACGTCATCCGGTTCTATGTGATCGACAATCGCGCCGTAGATATTTGCCTTGAGTTGGTGCTGGCCTAGTTTTGATTGGAGAAATTGATAGACGTATCCACGAAGCACTTCATTTTCTACTACAACACGAATCAGGTTATTCGTGCCAACCGCGCCGTGATGATATGCCGTGGCGTAGACCACACGACCGACCGTCCCGCTGTCGGTAATCAGGATCATGCCCCTCGTGATGTACAACTTCCACTGGTGGCTCGCGATGGATTCGAACCATCCACGACGGCTTTACGAGAGCCGCGTTCTTCCTACTGAACTAGCGAGCCACATTCACTGCAAAATTGGCTGGCCGGGCAGGATTCGAACCTGCGCATGGCGTGAGTAACAGTCACGTGCCTCTGCAGCTTGCCTACCGGCCAGAAACATCCGCAAAAACCAAAAGGCCCGATTTTTAGTCGGAGCCTTCGAGAAGTTGAATCTGAACTTGGTGATGCTATGGACAGACCGATCCCGAAGGCCGAGCGAGATTGAGGCGCCGTAGCATCGTGGACTTGGTCTTCATAGTCATTCTCAGGACGCAGTATGGCACGATTTCAAAGGCTGACCTAGCGGCCCAATCCCCCAATTTAGAACGGAAAAGCGAACACATGCCGTGTCCATGAAGTCGCCTCGGAGTCACTTATCTCATTGAAGCGGCTTAGTCGCTTCAAATGTTCGATTCCTTCCCGAACAAATTCACGAATCATTGGCGATCGAAGTCGTAAACATCCACGTAACACCGGCGGTTGCGGTTTGGGTTGTGCTGTGAATCGGCTGAACCACGCTTAGCGAACCACAACGGCTTGCCAAAACCGGAAGAACGCCAGAATGATTTCGGGGGCACGCTGGGCGGCCCCATTTTGAAGGATCGAACGTTCTTTTTCTTTTCCTACGAGGGACTTCGCCTGCGGCTGCCGCAAGTAGCAGAAACCTCCGTCCCCGACCTGAATGCTCGGCAAAGTCCCGCGACGTTGCCCGCGATGCAGCCGTACTTGAATGCATTTCCCATCCCAAACGGCGCGGAACTGCTCGATACCGACGGTAAACCAACAGGCGCGGCACAATTCAACGCCAGCTTTTCGAACGCTGCAACTCTCGATGCCTACAGCCTCCGCATCGACCACAAGCTGAGCAAAAACGTTAACCTATTTGGACGCTACAATTACTCTCCTTCCTCATTTGTCGAGCGTGGATTCTCCTCCGCCTCGAAAATATCGTTTCGCAGATAGTCGAATGCAGTGCCGTGAAATTGATTGGTCCCGGAGCGCGTCAGAATCGAGATCTGGCCTCCCGGTGTACGGCCGAACTCCGGAGCGTAGGTGGAGGTCACGATACGAAACTCCTGAAGGGCGTCGACCGAGACCAGGCTATTGGTTCCGCCGAGCGCGCTGAAAGAACCAAGCGACCCCGAAAAGCCATTGCCGGGGATCGCCGCGGAACCGGCAATGCCGATGTTGGCACTGACGCCGTCCACCATCCAATAGTTGGAGGTGGCCCGCTGGCCGTTGACGCTGAACTGTCCGCCATCGTAGATGCTGGGTGTAGCCACTACCACTCCGGGCGTGAGTTCGATCAGAGTCTGGAAGCTCCTCCCATTCATGGGCAGGTTCTCCACGAAATTCCGGTCCACCACGGTACTCACCGTGGCGTTTTCCGTATTGACTAGCGGCGCGCCGCCTTCCACCGTCACCGTCTCAAGCAGTGCGCCGATCGGAAGGGTGAAATTTATGGAAAGTGCGTCCTGCACATTGAGGACAATGTCTGGCTTGATGATGGTTTTGAAACCTATCTTGGAGATTTGGAGCCGGTAGGGGGCGGGAGGCAGTGCCGGTAATACGTAAATCCCTTCAGGATTGGTCTTGGTAGTGTATTTGACGCTGGTCACATCGTTCACCGCCACGATGTCGGCGCCGACGATCACTCGGCTGGAGGGATCGAGAACAAGCCCGCTAATATTACCATTGGGAGATTGCGCCGCGACCGGCAGGCCGAACCACAAGAGGCAAGCGAAGAGAGGAATACTTCGGGGGAAGCGCATGTCGATTCTCCAACGACCAACGATTTCTGGCACTCTTCTCGTTGTTCGCAGGAAAACCTGTAGTTCTACCAGGCCGTTTCATTTTAGAACGAATCCGTAACCCGGCCGTCGTCGGAATTCGGAACCAGGCGTGAATTAGGTCCACGCTAACCTGGGCCGAAGAGACCCGAGTACGAGACCGTTGATATTCCCATTAGGGGACCGTGCCGACGGGATGGGAGAAACCTGAAGGCACAGGCGAAGCAGAGTGCTACTTCGGGCAACCAACGGTCTCGGCACTCTTCGATTATTCGCAGGGAAATCCGTAAAGATACCAAGTCTCATTCATTGCGGAGCGAATCGAGTTGCCCGGAGTTGTCCGAATTCGGGAATTACGGGTGATTTGGGTCCACTCTCAGGTAGGCAAACAGGAGAGACTTGCCACTCGGCTTGTCGCTGCGGCCATTTGGCTCCACCGTCACGAAGACCGCATCGATTTGCGCTAGCCTCTTTGGATCATCGAGCTTCAGAACCCAGCGTTTCTTCGAGGCATTGTCTTCATAAAAAATGCCCAGATTGAGGGCCTGTTGCCGATCCGGCCCACGCCGGCCCCAGGCTTGAAAGGTGCTGGCGCGCTTTGTGGTCTCCTGGTCCAAGTCATAGGCGTAGAAAATCAGCGACTTGCCCTTGGTATAGAAGACACGGCCGTAAGGCTTCTTCGTGGCCCCGTTGTCGCCTACGTCATACACCTCTGCGATATAAAGGTCTCGCGCGCCCATGAGCTCACGGATGTCGCGGTCATGCGACAGCAATTGCTCCTGCTGGCTGATCGCGGTCTCGCGGTCCCCGAGCACTCGCGCCAGATCATTGACCTTGGCCTCCAATGCCTTCGCATGCGCCGCATCCTGCGCAGACTGCTGAGTCAAGGAGTCCAACTCTCGCTGAAGGGTCTGCGAATTAGACCGCGCTATATCCAGCTGTTGTGCAAGCTCAGTCCTCTGCTGCATCAGATCCTGTTTGCCCACTTCTCCGCTTTGCTGATCGCTCTCCAAACGGCCCTGCGCTTCTTTCATCCGGTTCATCTCGAGTGACTGCTGCTGCAGCCGCCGGCGGAGGTCTGCGAGGTCCTGGTCACGTTGGGCGATCTGGCATGCGCAATTTCGCGCTCATGAGCGGCGTCACTCAGCTGCTCTTCCAAAGACGCCTGACTTTGCAAGGGAACTTGGTTTTGGACCTTTGGCGTCGCCACAGAAACTTTTGCGACCTCAGTACCGCGGCGCATACCGACCCAATAGGCGCTGAAGCCGAGAGTAATGAAGAGCAGAATTCCAGCAGCGTACAACATCCACACATGGCGCCAGGTGGACTCAGGGGCGAACGGAAGAAGCGTGCGAGGAGAAGTCGGGATGTCGCTCCGGTCTTCGACTCCAGTCCTTTTGCGGTTTTCCTCCTGTTCCAGGCGCTCGAAGAAGACCTTTTCTGCTTTCCTCTGCGACCAGGAGGGCCCGGGATCGGACTTCGATGCGCTTTTGGAGGCGATGGCAGGAATCGCCTGGTGGACAATGGATTCGTACTGCTGGAGGGCTTCCCGGCAGCCGGGGCAGAGAGCAAGGTGCTCTCGCAGCCTCTGTTGATCTTCCTGGCTCAGCTGGCCCGAGGTCGAAACGGCACAGAGTTCCAGGAACTCGTCATGGGGTCCGCTTGGAAACAACGCCCCCGCTCCTTGGATAGACGAAACCTATCATACTGCTCGATCCCCCCGCAATTTACCACCAAAAATCTGCTTTCGTAGTTTTTCTAGGGCGCGATAATAGTGGTGGCTGACATTTCCGGCGCTTTGGCCAAGTTTCGAGGCGATCTCTTCGAGGGTATAGCCCTCAAAAAAGTACAAGCGCAGCGTCTCACGCTGGTTGTGCGAAAGTTCGTCGAATGTCTTCTGCAGAGTTTCCTGCCCGATCAGTCGGTCGATTGAACCCTCATCACGCGCGAGATTGGCCGCGAAGTCGCCATCGCCCCCGGTCGCATCATCCAGATCCATCCGGGCGTAGAAGTGGCGGGAAGTCAGATAACGGCGACGGGAAATGGCCCGGCGGTAGGTCATCTGCAGAATCCAGAACCGCGCCGGGCCCCTCGAACTGTCAAAGGTTCTGCAGAGACGGTGAATTAGCAGAAAGATGTCCTGGAGCAGGTCGTCTGCTTCGGATGCATCTCGCAACACCCGGTAGGCCACACACCCCGCACAATTCGTGCGTAACGGCGAAACAGCGAAGCGAGGGCCTCTCTGTCATCTTGGCAGACGTATGCCATCAAGGCCTCATCTGAGACCTCGGGCGACTCGACGGAAGCCGTGCTGCCAGAACCGAGGGTCTCTTTGGCGATGTGTGCTACCAGTCCCGGCAGCCGAATTGTGGTAAAAGCGTCCATGGTACGCGGCGATATTTCGGCATCCTTAAATAATGGGTTAATAATGGGTTCAAATGGAGTTGTTCCCTGATAGCTAACTCGCACACCTCATTGCACACGTAAGCGATTTATTATCAATCGTTTACCAAAATTACCCGTCGGAGCGGACTCGATCTTACCTTGTCGAGTTCCCAGAAGCACAGCTCGTTTCCTTAATTTCACGCGGCGATTCACTAGAAAGCCAGCAAGAATCAAAGTCCCCATCTTAGGGATCTGTCTCGCTCCGCATGATTCCCCATTTTGGGGAATTAGTCAACAGGTGAATATATGTCCAGGGTGTGAACCCTAAAGATCTTGAGTATCAGCAGGCGTACAGAGAGTTTCGCGAGCGTCTGAGACGAGCACGCAGTGAAGCTGGTCTGACTCAGCGCGAGGTCTGCACGAAGATGGGCAAGACTACTTCGTTCATCTCGAAGTGTGAACTGGGCGAGCGCCGACTCGACTATGTCGAGCTGCGCAAACTAGCTAAAATCTACCGCAAGCCGGTGTCTTTTCTTGGTGCCCCGCCCGAGTAGAACGACCCCGCCCCACAAACTCTAATCGGATCCGACAATTCCCCATTTTGGGGAACCGCTAGCAGGTTGCTTATACCTGCGAAGGAGTGAATCCTAAGGACAAGGCATACCAAAGGGCATACACCGCTTTTCGAGAACGCCTTATCAGGGCTCGGAAAGATGCGGGGTTGACGCAAGGCGAGGTCAACGACCGGATGGGGAAGCCTCATTCCTTCATCTCGAAATGCGAACTAGGGGAAAGACGGGTCGACTTTGTTGAGCTCCAGCTACTGGCGCGAATTTACGGAAAGAATCTTGCCTTTTTCGTGACCCCCGATTGACGTCGTTACGCGTCAGACGGAGCCATCAAGACAGCCTCAACCTTTGCTGCAGCATGATCCTGCGTGTGTGGCAGAACATGTCAATACATATCCAATGTGAATGCAGCACTAGTGTGCCCGAGTTGCTCTGACACGACCTTAGGCGAGACCCCTACCGTTAGCGCCAGCGTCGCAGCAGCATGCCTCAGATCATAGAGTCGTATATTCGGCAGGCCGGCCCTCTTCAAGATTGGCTTGAAGTGCTTGTAGACCAGGCTATTCACATTTACGGGCCTTCCAAACTCCGTGACGAAGATGAGATCTATAGCTTCAGGCTACTCTTCGGGATCAACGACCGGGTCTCTTGTCTGGACCTGTTTCAAGTCCTTTAACTTCGCAAACACCCAATTTTGCAGCCGGATGATTCGCCGACTTCCCGCACGCTTCGTCTCACCATATTCCCACTGACCACTTGGCCCTTTTCGCAAGGTTCTCTTCACGCTGACAGTTCTGCGCTTCCAGTCAATGTCCTCCTGTCTCTGCTCGTAGAACGGAGCAACAGGGCTGTTGATGATTGATGTTTTGGGGTTTGGCGGGGAAATGGATTACAACGACGGGCCGTTCAGCAAGACTGCTTCCATCTTAGAAGCAGCTTCGGCCTGCATATGCGGAAGGACGTGTGAGTAGGTATCAAGGGTGAACGCGGCACTCGCATGAGCGTGCCGTAGAGAACCGCAGATAGTTCGATTGTGGTAGGTGCGCTTTCGCGTTTCGCGATCGCCTCCGAGATAAGCGCGAACGAGCCAATGACGCTCGCCTCGCGCGATGATCTGACCAACTTTGCGGGACATAAAGTTTCCTCCTTTCTCCGGAAACTGGCACACGTCCGGCGCACGGGTGAAGGGGTGGTGATTCTCTTTGGCAGAGTTCGGCTGCGGAAAGCACAGTTTGGGGTCTGGTCCTCTTAGCCTTGGCTTTGGGCTATGGACGCCGCAGGCACCATTGACGCGGGAGTTGCAGCTGCATGATGTCGCACAAAATTCGCATAACTGCGAACGATACGTGCGACAACGTAGTGTGCGAGAGTTAGCGCACTCACTACCGGGCTGGTGCGGCTGACCGACAGTCAGTCGGCTGTTCGAAGCGCTGCGTTAATGGAAGTCCGCACTTTGAGCACTTGCATTATTCGCACGAACTGCATCAAATGGATTGCCAGGTAAAACGACACTGAAGAGGCTTTTCAGGGATTCTTGATACCTGCAAATCGCCAAATTGCCTGTTGGTTGTTTTCGATCTGCAACTGCGCATCCTCTGGCGAAATTCGCCAAATCTCCCCGAGCATACCTATCACTTGCTGAACGGCTGCTGGCGTGAGAACCTGATCATTCACCTTGCCAAAAGGTCCGTCGGTTTCCAGTAATATTCGGTCTCGTGGCATCGAGCTAACGCGTTGGATACCCACAGGTGTTAGAAACATTTGCGGCCCCACGGAGAACCAGCAGTCCAGCCGTTTTGCGAATTCGAGTTCGGACTTGGAACCAGTAAACCAATGGAGAATAGGAAGGCCACAGTCGCGACGCTCCTCTATGCAGGCTAATACTTCAGTCACCGCTCGTCTGCTGTGAATAGTTAGAACCTTGCCGCCGGCTCTTTCGCAAGAACAAAGAATTTGCCTGAAGATTTTCTGTTGGAGGCCTATATGCTTGCGAAGCTCAGGTGAGCCGTCCAACCCTACTTCGCCAATGAATGCAGTACCACCGACGACGCTCTCTAGCAATGGCAGCTCGTGAGCGCGTGACTGTACGAGTTCGGGATGGAGACCGACCGCAACTTGAATGTTGGGAAAGGAATTTAGGCGCTCACGAGTTCCGTGCCATGCCTTTGGAGTCGTTGTTACGGCCAGAACCCAAATTCCTTGTGTGCGAGCGTCTTGGGCCACGCGGACATAATCAGGGTAAAGATCCAAGTGACAATGCATGTCGGCCATCATGCGAAATCCTTGGACACGTAATTATCTACTTCAGTCAAGCCGCGTTGGAATACACTGGCCAACTCACGCCGCACGCTGCCGTCGACCGGCAGCGGTCCGGATCGCCGGATCCATTTTTCCGGGTCTGCACGCATCTTCAGAGCCGCAAGTCTTACAGCGAGAATATCCTCGGGATCGTCAGCCTTTGAAAGGCTCTTAAAACGGTAGTCAGTCGGGTCATTGACCTTCGCAGAGTTGAAAGCGGCTCTTCTGATGAGACACGGAAGACATCGTCCGCATTGTTGGGACGTCCGTTTCCATTTTCCGCAGGAAACCGTGCCGGCAGACAGCTTCTTCAAGAGGGCTGGTTCCTTGCACCCACCGATCATCTCCCCCTTAGTCTTGAATTGGTAGGGATTAACGATGCGAATATTAAGCTCAACCGCCGAGAGCATTTGCTCTACGCGGGCGATGAAGTGAGGGTGTGTGGTGCGCGTAGTTAGAGTTCCGATTCGCCTATCGGTTAGAGGCACGTTGAGTGAGATAAAGCCGTTCTCTGGAAGATACATGTCCACGATCTTGGTTTGTTTACTGCGAATCGTAGAAGCGATTAGTACGCCCAGGGCCAGAAAGAGGAAGGAGCGCGCTCTCATTGAGGTGTCGTTGTCGTGCTCCCAGCGCGGATCAGGGTTTGCGGAAAAATGGCGATCTTTCTTGATGCCCAGCTGACCAACAATCAAGTCCTGTTTTTCTGCATCCTTCGGGTATGCGCAACTTACGAGATATGGAGTGCGACCCTCGGCGGTTAGGTCAAGGACCCCGATAAAGCTATCCAGCCCGCCGGAGAACAAGCACACACAATCGCACGCGGCATCCTTCCATCGCAATGTCTTTAGGCTTGGAATGGGTGCGCCCCTGGTCTCGAATTTGATTTGCCAGATATCTCCGGTCAGAAATCTCAGGGTCTGTTCAAGCTGACCGCTGATCTGTTGCCACGGAGAGGGATTGAGAAGTTCGACCGTCAGCCCGATTTCACGGGTCCATCCATCGGCAGCGTCGGTACGCTTCACAAAAGAGTCAGCCGCAATTACCGATAGGGCAAATGAAAGGAAATCCCAAGCACGCTGACTTGGCGCTCTCGTCAACCGACGACACTCTTCCACAATGGGATGGCCGAGTCCGGCAAGTCGGCTTGTGCCAACTCCATAGAGTAGGACTGGCACATGCCCGCTTTTCTTAGATTTCTTTGCGCGCGCAGGAGATGGGGTACAAAATAGCCGTGTCATTCCGCGTAGTCCTCGAATGCTTTTAGAACGGTTGCGAAAAGTTCCCGTACCGCTCGATCGTACGTTCCTTTCTGAAAGTTCTTTGTGGTCTCGGAGAGAAGTGCGCGACCGTCTTTATCCACGACAACGCGAACGAGCTCGCGCAATTGAATCTCCCTGTCCATTAGGATGACGGGATCCGTCACTTTATCGAACGCATCCGCCGACTCAGCAACTACCTTTAGGTAGATTTCCTCCTCGGTGAATTTGACGAGAAGCTCTTCCAGCATTTCAAGCGACATCGCATCGGGATCAAACTCTGGTTGATCGCTTAAAACGGCACTGAGAGCTTCATCCAGGGCCGTGCGTGTGGCTTCATCATCGATGGTTCCGGTCGGGCAAAGCGCATCAACAATCCGCTCGATCACAACAGTGATTTCGTGACCCCGAAGAGCGGACACGTCGAAACCGACTACACTTTCGCCGCTCCCTCCTTGTGCCAGGTCCGCAACGAGCTCCGAAAGTTTGCCGCCCGCGGATATCGCAGGCGCGAACCGCCGAGTTGCTATCGCAGATCCTCCCAGCCCGGAAGAAACGAAACGGCCCAGGGCACTTCGTCCTACTGCGGCGTCCCCACTGGACACGAACCTTCCGAGCGTCGTTCGGAAACCGCGAAAGCGCTGTGAGTCAGATTCTGGTCCGGGACCTTGGTTATCAAGGTCGGCCCAAGGTGGAACCAGAGGTGAGGCTCCGCCCGATCCTCGGTTAGAGGCCGAAGTACCCATTCGCTAGCGACCTCCGGATATCGGGCTTCTTGATTTCCCGGTATCCACCGACTGCTTCTTCTTGATAGGCAACTTTGTCACCCACTCCTCATCCTTGAGTAACGGCACTATCCATGCTCCTCCGCTGCCCTCAGGTAGCGAGGCAATGTATTCGCCTAGCCGCGGTGCAGCAGTTGTTGCACGCTTCGAGAGAAATACTGCACCGTGAAATCCCCTCGGTACTTTTAACCAGTCGGCTGTTTTTCTGAGTTCGGTGATCAACTGGTCCATGACCGGAACGTGGTCCCCTGGTTCCAGAGCAGTAATTGCACGCTCTGCGGCGGTCGAATGAGAGCTTGTTAACTTGAGGAGAACCTCCACCGCTTCGGCTGCCCGAGCTGAGAGGCCAGCGGTCCTGTAAGCGAGGGCAACGCTTTCCCTGCTTAGGTAGACAGCCGGTCGCAGGTCCCGGCCAGCCAGCTCAGGGGGCAGCGATACCCATCGGTATAAGAACTCCACATGACGGCTGGCTTCTTTTGGACAGATAGTTCGAAACTTTTCGAGATCGTCTCGACGAGCTTCCATCTCTCCCAGTATTTTGGGCTTGCCAGCCGCAGCATCATTTATCTCTCGATAGAACCATTGAACAGTATCAGTGTCCGTACATCTTTCAAGCACAGCAATTTTTGCGAGAAGCACTTCATCGAGGGCCATGCCGCGCTGCGCAGCAATTCTTCCGCGCAGCGAAATGGTGTTGAGCAATCTTTTTACAATTCGGGGATTTGCGGCTATCTCCTTCGAAGTTGCAAGGAGCGGAGCAAGTCTCTCCGCCAACTCAAGCTTTGGGCCAAAGTCTTTTTGGTTCAACACCGCGAGAATCTCTTCACGGCTCGGATACTCTTGGCGCCAGCCATTCTGAAGGGACCCAGCCAGTAACTCCCTCAGCTTCCCCCGAGCCGCCGCATCAGCGTCGCTTCTGATTGCGAATAGCATTGTCATATAGGCGCGCATCTCGGCGACGCCAAGCTGCGGAACGCGTATCGGAACCTGTACAAGTTTGTCCAGGTAATTCGTGACCAGAATCGGGTCATCCAAATCCTTAAAGTGTTTTCGAATAGAGTGACGAATCATGCCCTCATCAGCGGCGATTATGAACGCGGTCTTAGGCATGAACAGGAAAAGCTTCATCGCCTCAAGAGTCTGAATCGCATGATCGGGCAGGCATCGATCCAAGTTGTCGATGAAAACAACAACCGTCCGCTTGATGTCCTTTTCCAGGAGTTCCGAAAACTCCTTTCTAAATGCCATGATCTCCTCTGGTGGGGACTTTTCGTCCTCTGGCTTGATGAGACCCTTTGCTCCTTGCTTTACCTTGTTCAGAGCCTCCTTCCCAATTCTGAGATCTTCGGCGCTACCTTTACCTTCCATTACGTGATCATAGGCATCCATGAGCCCGGTCACTATTCCCGGCGGAACGCCGAAGGCAACAGTCGCCCCGATCTCAACCGCTTTCCCGACCGCTCGGACATAGTTCACGCGCTTCCCGAGCTGCGCAATCTTTTGCAGAACGGTCCGATCCTCTTTCGCAACCTCTTTTAGCCGCGTGGCGATTGTTTCGAGGAGAGCGGCTCTCGCATCATCAAAATCTTGGAACAGCCAGGCATCGAACTTTACGAACAGAAAGTCAGTTTGTTCATTCTGTCCTCGACCATCTAGCAATCGCTGCTCGATGAGGGTTAATAATGATGATTTTCCCGAGCCCCATCCTCCAAAGACTCCAATAGAGATCGGCAGCAAGGATTGTTCCTTCACCAGTTCGGCGACAAGTATGGCGAGCTCGGTGAAGTTAAGATAGTCGACTTCCGATTCAACGTCGGCCCACATCAGTCCCTTTCCTTTTCCACAGCTTTCTTTCTGAGAGGATTTGTTAAAGCCTCGCCACTCCACCGTGATGGGGGCACGATACCCTTGGGCTTCGAGTGAAGGCGTCGCTTCTATCCCGACATTGAGCTGTGGCTCCCTTCCGTGTAGCTGAACAGTCTTCAGGTCTTCTGACCGTTTCGCGCTTGAGTTTCCGTTGATGGCGATCGGCGCCCACGAGATCCGACGCTGATCTCAGCGTTCGGACGAAACGCGTGACGTGACCGGACCATGGCTCGCCAACAGCTGCAGCGCGGATTGCGTCGCTAGTATTGCGCCAAATTTACGGTGACCAATGATCGTACACCGGCAGAGCGAGATCTGTTTCAATTGTTGGCAGGCCGCGGCATAGTGGTAGCCACTCGAATGGCGTCTGCGGGCAATCGGCTGCTGTAGCCATCGGATCGCTGGTACGCTGATTCGTGCACAAATGAGTTCGGCGGAATTGTCCTTCGCCGCCACAAATTCATACGATGACCCCATTCCTCGGTAGTCAAATCGAAGTGCCGCTTGACTACCAACTCTGCCAAATTCCAGGCCCCCTTCAGAGATTCGTGCGCGAGCCCGTTAGGATCAGGGCGAGCATATTTACTGTCCTTTGTCTTTCCCAGCAACTCATCCTTGCGAACTGGATCGACCAGCAGTTCACGCGCCTCGGCCTCTTCGAGCATCCATTCGAGTGCAATCTTTGCCAACCCGCTCTCGGCCTCACGATAGCCTCCACCGACGTCGCAGTGCACACCGGGAAACCACACCTGCTTCAGGTCTCTAGGTCCATGCGGGCGCGCGGCATCCGTGCCCGGGCGCCACAGATTGTTGCGGAAAAATGCACGCCGCTCATCAATGGAAACTGCGTGCCTAGCGAATTGAATGTCCGGATTGTCTGAAACGTAGGGCAGCCGCAAGGGATTCTCAATCCATCCCACGGAACTCACTGTGTCCCACACCCCCACAAACCACGGTCTGCAATCGGTGCGAGACATCGTCTCGCGGAATTTGTGCGCCAGAGAAAAATATCTGTTCCTCGCCTGTTGCTGTTTGTCGTCGCGCTCTACGGCGCGATCGATCCCCATCATCATTCGAACCGCGTACGGCACCAAAGGTTCGTTCCCCTTGCGAATGAGCCCGTACATGTGCAATAAGGAGCAGACCGCTCGCACGGTGTAGGCTCCACGGCTAAAGCCGAACAAAAACAACCTATCGTCCTCCTGATAGTTCTCCATTAGAAATGAATAGGCATCACGAATGTCGTTCTCAAGCCCATAGCCGAGCGCCTTACCCAGCGACTTCGTAACTTGGCGTGAAAATGTGGTGAGTGCGCCGTCTGGCTCCATGGTCCCGAGCCCCGGATGATAAAACGTTACCTGTTTGGCTTGATCCTGATTCAGAACGTAATAGAGTTTCACTACGTTGGTATTGTCCTCAGCAAATTCATTGGCGGTACCGTCACAACAGATTACTATGTTCCTCGGCATCGTTTTCCACTCCGTGGAGGTACAAACCTATCTCCTATCAGCTCTGACTACGAGCTCTAGCTCCTGCTCTGGCGCAACTCACCGGGCTGCCGATCGATCAACGACATAAGTCAGACATTCTGGGTACGCTACGCCATCTTGTAGAATTTCGCTACACTAGCGAACTGATTACCGGTGCCATCGGAACAGACCACGAGGATCTTAGCCATTCCCAGACTCCTACAAACATAAGAAGCAAGAAAGAGGTCCTTAATTGGCCTATTCAATCCAAGCAAAATGTGTCGCGCTACCTTCGAACAGGTGTATGACAACTCATCCCACCCAGGAAAGACCAAAGAATTGAACTTGAAGACGAACCACCTGGTGACCGGGTGTCCCCGCGCCAAGAGTGGGGTTGGGATCTCGTTTATATTTCCGAGAGGTCCTACTGCCTGCGCTGGCTTCGAGATGGTCGTTTCTGTGCTAATTCGGATGTTTCGGCCCCATACATAACCAGTCTTTGCATCCGCGGTTTGCACGTCGTAATAGCCACCAGTCGGGTCTGGTTGGAGCAGCTGAATGTGGCTTCCTGGCGTTAGCTCGGCACTGGGGTCCCTGACCGTCGACGGAGCGGGGCGAAGGTTGACATTCCGCGTTACAATTGCTGTTTGTGCCAAAGCAGAGCCGGGTAACAGAGCTAAGAAGAACAAGAGATCAAGTATTCTCCTCATGTGCGCTCTCCTATGGAATGCGTTGCTTGGCTAGATCGGTCAGTGCTCGATGTATCTTGTCCCATGAAGAACGCCGATGAGTTTATGGTCAGTGATTTAGTACTGACTGCTTGGCGAGCACTTCTGAATTAATGAAGGTCACCACCGCAGTTGTCTCGGCAGCGGTGCGGCGAGTCACCTCCGCGTGAAATGCTCCTTTACCAGGCGGAGGTGCCCATCCGAAATTGCGAACGTCCCACGGGCCCATTGGCAACACGGCGGGATCGATTCCCGGAATATTCTTGGTGTTCAGTAACTTTATGGATAGTTGAGTCTCCGTATGACAGCTCACGCAATCGGTGTTGAAAAAGTGGCTCTTCGTGGGATCGGCGATCACGTCTAGAATTTGCTTTGCTTTGTCAACCGGTGCCGGCGGATTGATGAAAAGGTCTGCTGTAGAAACGCCGCTCCGGTCGGCGATGGGTGGGCTAGCGGGCGCTGCAGCGTTCTTGCAAGTAATCTGGTTCAGATTATTTGTGTGGGGCTCCGGAACGACGCGGGGGACGATTTCCTCTGGTTCCAGCATCTGTGCGAATTGCTTACCATCGAGCGTGGGGCCGTGTACAGCGCAGAATCCTCCCTTCGGGCAGTCCGGATCGAAACCGGGAGGCACCTCTGCCATCGACAAAAAGATCCATGGTTCATGTGCTCCCGCAGGAAGCCCGGCAACAGCCATGGCATCCAAGTGATCACTTGAAATATATTTTTCGAGAAACGATTTTATCTCCTGGCGAAAATTACTTTCAGTCGTCGTATCCGCCAGTCCAGGGTGAACACCCAG